>Ga0247817_10000112_pt1 | contig 63253 bp, 55 predicted proteins | sample UWRJL212509R1_FD_178010 | JGI IMG/M metagenome (GOLD analysis project Ga0247817, IMG submission 178010) | Plant litter microbial communities from Arlington Agricultural Research Station in Wisconsin, United States - UWRJ-L212-509R-1 | ecosystem: Environmental > Terrestrial > Plant litter >... | reverse complement strand
GTTCTCGTTTATAAAGACAGAACTTTGTCTTAAAGTTAGTGGTTTGAACAAGATCTGTTTTTGCCGGTAACGACGCAAATGATTTGCGAAAATAAGCATAAACTATATAACAAAGAAGTTCATGTGGTTAGAAAAGCTCCATCTTACGTACTTTAAGAGTTATGAGGAGAGAGGTTTTACGTTTGGAGAGCGTGTAAATTGCCTTGTCGGAGAAAACGGAAGTGGTAAAACAAACCTTTTAGACGCTATTTACTTCCTGACACTTACCAAAAGCGCCTTTCATAATCAGGATGCATTGGGGATTCGTCACGCGCAGGATTTTTTTTTGCTGGATGGAATTTTTCACGATTCTGATAAAAATATTCAGATCACATGTAGTTTTCAGCGTGGTCAGCGAAAAGTTTTTATGGCTGACAAGAAAAATTACGACAGATTAAGTGATCATATCGGACTTTTTCCATTGGTTTTAATTGCCCCGAATGATACTGATCTGATCCGCGATGGGAGTGAAGAACGCCGAAGATTTTTTGATGGCGTACTTGCTCAGGCAACTCCGGAATATTTAAATGATTTTTTACAATACAATAAGATCTTAACCCAGCGGAACGGTTTGCTCAAACTTTTTGCTGAGCGAAATTATCTGGACGAAGATCTGCTGGATACCTACAATGAGCCATTAATTGTCCTGGCTGTCAGAATTTATGAGCATCGCCGTGCGTTTATGGATCGCTTTCTTCCTTTGTTCCAGAAATACTATGAATTTTTAAGCAGCGGGAAAGAGCAAGTGGACGTATCCTATGAAAGTGAAGTAGCTTCGGCCGATTTCCCTTCGGAATTCCGTAAAAATCGATCCCGGGATTTACATGCCCAGCGCACCGGAAAAGGAATTCATAAGGATGAATATGTTTTTGAAATTGACGGGATAACATTAAAAAAATTTGGTTCTCAGGGACAGCAAAAATCATTCGTTATTGCCTTGAAACTTGCTCAGTTTGAACTACTAAAAATAGAGAAGGAAAAAACACCGATTCTTTTACTGGACGATATTTTTGATAAACTTGATGACCTAAGAATTAATAAACTGATCGAGTTAATCGATGACGGTTTTCTTGGGCAGGTTTTTATTACGGATGCCAGGCCAGAACGTTCGCAGAAGATTCTGGAAAAAGTAAAAGCAGACGTCCGCTTCTTCGAAATAAATCGGTAGAGTTAAACGCAGAGGTAGGGGAGTTTGACACGGAGTTTCACAGCGGTTTGTTTAGTTTTAGTGAAATTGCTTTTCCGGTAACTTCAATGAAGTCGGATTTTTCAACTGATTTTGGCTTAATCTCTTTTCCGTTTACGATCCAGTTTGTGTATTTATTTTGAGGAAAAACGATTTTAAGTTTCCAATTTTCCTTTGTTTGCGTCAGATCAAGATTAATTGAGGACTTGGTTTTGCTGTATTTTATGTCAATTCCATTATCGCCAACTACAATATTGTCTAATTTTGCCTCACTCCAGGCGGAAGGCATTTGTGGGCTGATGAGGATTGTTTTTGTTGAAGCAATCGGACTAATACCGAAAAACTGAGTCACAATAGGAACTGCATAACTGTAAATATTCCACGCCTGCGACATCATGCCATAATCCGGAGAAACTTCATAAATGGATCCTGGAAGCGCATAACTGAAAGACTTTGTCATTCGTTTCAGATAACTTAAAGCTTCGTCTGGTCTGCCATAATTATTTTCTGAAATTGCTAAAACGCCCGTTGGCAACGTCATAACAGCGCCGGTATAGTTGAAAACTTTTTTATTCACTGCGGCCGAACTTTCATCTTTTCCTGCGGATTCGTCTCGGTCAATTCCGGTTACAAATACCCCAAAAGGATTCACAAACTTAGCGGCCGTTTTTAGCGCAGCAATCGCTTTTGCAGAATCAGCTATACCCATTTCCATCGGCGTATTCACGACCCAGTTATGGTGTATTACAAAACCTTGTTTTTTATCTCCGGATAATTTTAATAATCGGTTTTTGCTGGCGCGAAGTTCTTCAACGGCCCATGGTTTTTTCAAAGTATCTGCCCTGATGATGGCATCATCGATCAGGTGAATGGCTTGTTTCGTTGTGCCAATGAAATCGGCAAATGAGTTGTTATCTGCTACCCAAAAATCAGTATTAATTTTTTGTCGAATTTGCGCGGCTGAGTTTTTATACTTTTCAGCCAGTTGAATTTCACCCATTTCTTCTGCCATTTCGGATGCGACATGAAATGCTTTTTGGGTATAGGCGGCAACATCAATCATCTCACTGTTCATACCGTGAATCTCCATCATACCAAATCCGTCCGGCAGCAGATTTCCATCTTTGTCATTTTCTTTTAACAACCATTCAAGGCCTTTTTTGATCGTTGGATAGTATTTTTTCAGAAATTCCTTATCGCCTGTCCAACGATATACAGTCCATATCAGGATGGCAAACTGTGGTGTTTCGTTGACATTTCCAGGATTAAAAACAACGCCATTCGTAGAAACTTCATGCACGATCCGGCCATTTCCATTCGCTTTTTCTGATAACCTGAAAATGTTATCGATCGATTGATATACCAAATCCTTTCGGCCCGTGGTTATTAGTCCTTGCAGAGAGTATTCACTATCCACACCAAACCACCATGGATAATCCGGTACTCCGGCTGATAATCCGCGACCCACTTCGGGAACGTCTCTGACCAGCCAATCCGTATTGTACTTAACCCAGCGAAAGGCTTGCTCCAGATCTTTATCAGGAATTGTAAGTTTTGTCTTTTCTGCCAACCCGGCATATCGCTCCTTTTTCTCTTTTAATAATTTTGAAGCGTTTTGTTTTACATAAGCAAAAGTCTCCTTCGCACTGGATTCTGATTTATACGAACCGGCGATGACGATGGATATGCTTTTGCTTGCATTCGGTTCAAGGGAAATTTCATAAATCAACGAGGCCTGGCAACCTTTCCCCTGTGGCTTGTAATCACATGATGTTTGATCTTGCTGATGTTTCTGCGCCTCAATTTCAGAACCAAATGTGACAAACCATTCATTCAGACTATCTTTTGCAATCCAGCTTTTAGAATTTTCGTCCCAGGAAGCAAAGTCCCCGGCATCCACCATGTTGGTTTTTTCGCCAAGCCAAACCGGACGTAAATCTGTGTATGCATTAAAATCAAAAGTCAGTAATTTGTTTTCGCTGCTGGTATTTGTAAATGAATATTCTATGACAACAGCCTCTTTTCCGTCAGGAACAAATTGAAAACGTTCCGCCGTAATATCTTTCAGGCCAGAAGTGAAAATGTGTTTGTTGGCATAAGGATAATTAACAAAAGTATCTGCTTTTTTGAGGCAAACGGATTGATTATCAACAGTTATTGAAGCAGTAAATCCGTCCATCAGTTTAATGGGATGATCCCAGATTCCACCCATTTCGCCAGCAACATGCCAGCCAAGATCCGGGAAAGTCCCGTTTTGATGACCAACCATATACACGCGGTCGCCGGCTGTAAGGAATGGAGAATTGAGATAACTGCTTTTGCCTGTAATACTTTCCGAGTCTGAAACCTGATCTGCCAGTCGATCCTCAGAAAGCACTTTTTTTGCACAGTTATTTAAAATAAACGTACTGGTCAGGCAAAGCAATAAAATGCCAATTCTTGATCTGATCATGAAAAAGTTCGTTGTGAAGATTTGGAGATTTTTAACGAATCTAGTAAAATCTTAAAATAATATCATTTTAACTTTGCAAAATATATTACGTAACAATGTATCTGAAATTCAAAAACAAAAAAAGGTGATCGTAAGACCACCTTTTTTTTACAATATCTATAAATTTCTAAACGTATTTTACATGCAATTCTTTCGCCTGCGCAACGAACTCTTTCACCTTTTGTTCTTCGTCTTTTTTACAGATCAATAACACGCCGTCGTACTCAGCTACGATAAATCCGTCGAGGCCGTTAATGACCACAAGTTTTTCCTGCGGTGTTTTTATGATACAATCCGTTGTGTTATGAAGAATCAGATTCCCTTCCGTGACATTCTGATATTCATCTTTTTTGGAAACTTCGTAAAGCGATTTCCAGGTGCCCAGGTCTGACCAGCCAAAACTGCTCAGCACGACATGAACATTATTCGCTTTTTCCATGATACCGTTATCGATGGAGATACTTCCGCACTGTGAGTAAGCCATTTGTATGAAAGATTCTTCTGATTCTTCATAATAATGAGGGTTGCCACGTTCGAAAATATCCGCGATATCCGGTTGGTAAGTGCGCAAAGCCCGTTTGAAAGTATGCGTATTCCAAACAAATATTCCCGCATTCCAAACAAAATCACCACTGTCGAGAAATTGCATAGCAAGTTCCAGATGAGGCTTTTCCGTAAAGGATTTTACTTTTTTGACGGTTAGCTTATCAGGAATGTACTGGATATACCCGTAACCTGTATCCGGCCGGGTAGGCTGAATACCAAGGGTCACAAGAATGTCTTCATTTCTTGTCGCTCCTAAGGCAATTCTTATGGTATCCTTAAAGGTTTCTTCTTTTAAAATAATGTGATCGGCAGGAGCCACAACGATGTTTGCTTCCGGGTTGCGCGAGGCAATTTTATAACAGGCATACGCGATGCAGGGTGCTGTATTACGTCGATGCGGTTCAAGAAGAATCTGATCATCAGACAGGGAAGGTACCTGCTCCTTGATAATATCTTTATATTCCTGGCTGCTAACGATATATATATTTTCGGGCGGACAAACACCATCAAATCTTTCAACGGTTTGTTGCAAGAGTGTTTTTCCCGTACCTAGTACATCATGAAATTGCTTTGGAAAATCAGTGCGGCTGAAAGGCCAGAAACGTGTTCCAACTCCTCCTGCCATGATTATTACAAATGTATTCTGCATTGTAGAAGTTTAAAATGGATATAGTATGTTCTCGCGGTAAAGCTAAGGATAAACAATTGATGTTGCCAACAGGGTACGAATTTTACTTTTAACCGGTATTTATCAAACCTAATCAGATTCTTGCATTATGTCAAATGTAGCGCCACATACCTCATTTTGATTCCCAATTTTTAAGTTAGTTCAAGGGAAACTTCATTGCTACGTATGAGCAGGAACAAATGATTATATTTATTTTATTAATAATTTCAAGAATAAATATAATAATAGTATTGTTTCTTTCATTTATTAGTTTAACTTGCTACAACAACAAACTATAACCCACTTTAATTTATGAACAGTTTATTTACTAAAAAAGCATCATGCTTTGGCATGTTGTGGTTGCTCTGCTGTACACAAGCTTTTTCGCAAACAAGCATTGGAGGAAAAGTTGTAGAGGCAGCTACAAGCGACCCACTAATCGGTGTTAGTATTCAGGTAAAAGGAAAAGTGATCGGGACAATCACCGATGCGAACGGAAGCTTTAATCTGGTTGTAACATCTGCTCCGCCTTTCACGCTCGTAGTATCATCTGTTGGTTTTGAGACACAGGAAATTGATATAACCGGAGGATTATCATATGTTGATGTCAAGCTGGTTGAGCAAGCCGTTCTTGGAAAGGAACTCATCGTCTCGGCTTCACGCGTGGAGGAGAGTGTCATGAAATCTCCCGTTTCAATTGAAAAAATTGATATCCGAACCATCCGCGAGACACCTCAGGCCTCTTTTTATGATGCTTTGCAAAATTTGAAAGGGATTGAAATGAGTACGCAATCGCTGACTTTCAAATCGGTGAGCACCCGTGGATTTGGCGCCAACGGAAATACCCGTGTGGTTCAGCTGATCGATGGCATGGACAACCAGGCACCCGGTCTGAATTTTGCTGTCGGTAATGTCGCCGGTATCCCTGAGCTTGATGTTGAAAGTGTCGAGATTTTACCGGGCGCTGCTTCTGCCCTGTATGGCCCGAATGCGATCAACGGGATTATTCTGATGAACAGTAAATCTCCGTTCACTTTTCAGGGACTTAGTGCTTATGGAAAAACGGGTATCATGAGTGCTTCAAACCGTGCAAAGGAAAACACACCCTTTTACGATTTCGGGATCCGTTATGCAAAAGCCTTCAATAACCGCCTTGCTTTTAAAGTCAACGCCTCATACCTGACTGCAAAAGACTGGCAGGCAACTGATTATCGTGACCAAAGTCTGACGAATAATACTACCCTGGATAATAACAACAACAATATGCTGAAAAACCCAACTTACGATGGTGTGAACTGGTTCGGAGATGTTGGTGCAAATGTGTATAATGTTATGTATGGCAATGGTATGCCCGGTGACGGAACGAATGGCACATCAGCTGCTCTGGGCGCCATTTACTCAACACAAATTTCGCAGGCAGGAAATTTGACACTTCCTCAGCTTTTAGGCGCGCAATCGCCTCAGCAGCAACTGGAAGTAGCCCGTTCGATTTTTGGACAAGTAGTTCCACAATATTATTTAAGCGCTCCTGGATATGCGGAAAATTCCTTAACCAATTATCCGGCAAAAAGTCTGAAGTTAAATGCATCGCTGCATTATCGTTTAAATGACAATGTTGAAGCAATTTTACAGGCAAACTGGGGAAAAGGTTCGGCCGTGTACACTGCCGCCGACCGCTATAATATTCAAAATTTCTCCATTGGTCAGTATAAGGCAGAGATTAAGGGGAGCAATTTTTTTGTTCGTGCTTACATGACCCGGGAAAATTCGGGCGATGCGCATGCGTTGGGTGTATTGGGAGGACTGGCAAGCCAGACTTATCTCCAGACTGCACTTGGAGCCGGGCTTCCATCTTTTTTGGGAACAGCACTGACACAGTACGGCGGGGCACTATTACAAGCTTATCAGGCAGGGCTTGTAGGTGGCCTGGCTCCGGCACAGGCAATGCAGGCAGCGGCAGCGGCTGCAAATGCCTATGCTAGTGCAAATAATACGCAATGGATGAATAATGCGCTGGCACCAGGCATCAACACGGCCAATCAGATGTATCTGCCCGGTGGAACAAATTTTCAATCCACGCTGGACGATATCAAGACAAAGCCAATACCCAGCGGCGCAAAATTCCTTGATAAATCGAACCTGTACCATGGCGAGTTCATGTATAATTTCACCAAACTAATTAATCCTAAAACGATAGAATTGATTGCCGGTGCAAATTATCGAATTTATGACCTCAATTCAGAAGGAACGTTATTTGAAACGCAGGACGGAACACCGACCGGAAAGGAATTTAATATCAGAGAATATGGCGCTTATGCGCAGGCGTCAAAAACTTTTGCAGATGTTTTTAAACTCACGGCATCTGTTCGTTATGATAAAAATATGAATTTCAAAGGGCAATTCAGTCCGCGGATTTCCGGCGTTTATACCGTTGCGAAAGACCATAATTTCAGGGCTTCGTTCCAGCGCGGTTTTAGAATTCCGACTACTCAGAATCAGTATATCAATTTACTCACACCAAATGTTCGTCTGGTTGGCGGTTTGCCGTTGTTCCGTCAGAAATATAATATGGAGACCAATGCGGTTTTTGAACAAACTGCCATCACGCAGCAATCTTTGACAGACGGAAGTCTGAAACCGTATCAGTTTCGTGAATGGCAACCTGAACGCGTGGAAACTTATGAAGTTGGATATAAAGGCGTAATGGCGAATAAACTGTACATCGATGCTTTCTACTACTATAACCGATTCATCACTTTTGATGGCGTCGCGGTGCTTTTGCAGCGAAAAGATCCTAATGGGCCAATGACAGATTTGTTGGATCCCTCTAAAAGAAATACATACAGTATGCCTGTCAACGCCGCACAAACCGTGAAAAATTCAGGTTGGGGAATTGGTCTGGATTATGTACTGGGCAAGGGTTATACTTTCAATGGAAACCTTACCAGCAACATTCTGAATAACAGTGACGAACTGGAAAGAAACGATCCTTCATTTATAACTTTTTTTAACTCACCAAAATATCGTTTTAATCTTGGCTTTTCAAACCGTGATATCAAAAGAAGCGGCTGGGGTTTTGGCGTGACATTCCGCCATCAGACGAGTATGGTCTGGCAGGCAACCGTTGCCAGTGTAGCTGCTAATGTGCAAAGGAAAACGGTCATCCCGGCTTACTCCACGTTGGATGCACAGATCAGCAGGAAAGTTTCATCAATTAAATCAGTCATTAAAGTGGGTGGAACAAATCTTACCGGAAAACTTTATACAACCGGTTGGGCAAATCCTTCTGTTGGTGCGATGTATTACGTTTCAATCACTTTTGATGAATTGCTGAATTGATTCTACTAGGCTATCAGCAGTCAGCTATCCGCACTCGGCAAAGTACCGATAGCGGACAAATTTATGAATTGAAGAATGAGGTTTGAAAGCCGTGTGCTGATAGCCGAAGTCAATTTTATTTTGATCCATAGGCCAAATCGCCCGCATCACCCAGTCCGGGCACAATGTAGTACTGATCATTCAGTCTATCGTCCAGAGCGCCAACCCATAATCTGCATTGCGGGACTCTTTTTTGTAAAAAATCGACACCTTCCGGACTGGCAATCACAGAGGCAATATGTGTTTGTGAAGGTATTCCAAACCGCAAAAGTGCATGATATACTTTTTCCATTGAACGGCCGGTTGCCAGCATTGGATCAATCAGTATCAGCGTTTTTCCACTCAGATCCGGACTTGTGATATAATCCATTTCGACCTCAAACTCATCGTCTTTAAGATTATGTCCCCGATAAGCGCCAACAAACGCATTATCTGCCTGATCAAATATATTAAGAAATCCCTGATGCAACGGAAGCCCGGCGCGTAAAATAGTAGCAAGTACGATCGGTTGAAGTAAAGACCTTGACGCAGCGTTTCCCAGTGGCGTTTCTACTGTTTCTGAACGATAGGTTAACGATTTCGAGATTTCATATGCGAGTAATTCTCCAACCCTTTCGATGTTGCGACGGAATCTCATCCGGTCTTTCTGGCAGTTGACATCACGTAACTCAGCAATAAAATGATCGACAATGGAAGGCTTCTGGGAAAGTAAAAACATAACTTTGATCTTATTTTAACCTATTCAATACAAGATTTTACAATTTGATTGACGAAATTTGACACTTTCGATACAATTAGCTGGCATAAATACCTATTTTATCTGCATAATAGCATCTATTATCTATGAATCAACGCTTCGACAAGTTCTTAATATATGTTTTTTTTATACTAATTTCTTCTTCTTACGCTCAGGCACAAAGTGCATTTGTACCGATAAACGACGATTACTATCATCTGATCGACCGGTTGGAAATCAAACGTGGAAAGTTTTCGGAAGGATTTCATTCAAATGTAAAACCATTTGAGAGAAAGGCAATCGTTGCACTGACGGATTCTATATTAAAAGAGGGAAATGTTTCATTAACAGAGCGGGATTGGCAAACAATCGACTATTTGAGAGAAGATAGCTGGGAATGGACCACCGGATTTGTTTCCACGGATTCTGCGCGGTCATCCAAATATTCACGTCTCGATCCGGGAAGTAAATTCAGACTTTTTAAAGGGAGAAAAAAGAACGGAGAAAGGAAATTCTGGCAGCATCCCGCTGATTTTTACAGTTATCATGACAAAGATTTTGACCTGCATCTAAATTTTACCACGAATAACTTTATTGGAAATGACAACAATGTAAGCTCTCCGCTTTGGCTCACGGGGCGTGGGATCGAGATTCGCGGGATGATTAACGAGAAGCTGGGCTTTTACACATTTGTTGCTGACAATCAGGGCGTGTTTCCAAAATACGTGACCGATTATGCTGCGCGGTATAATTTTCCGGGAGAAGGACTTGCCAAAAAAATCCAGAACGATAAAGGCGTGGATTTTTTGTCGGCGCGGGGATACATTACTTTTCGTCCTTTGAAAAGTGTTAATATAAAGTTTGGACATGATGTGAACGTTTTTGGCAGCGGATACCGCTCATTATTGCTATCGGATAACAGCAGCCCTTACTTATTTTTAAGAATAGATACCCAACTGGGCCGTTTTAAGTATACCAACCTGTGGACGAGCATGATCAATGAGCAGGAAAGTAAAGATCTGCTGCGTTCGAAAAAGTTTGCGGCTATTCACCATTTGAGTATTAACCTCACCGATAAGATTAATGTGGGCGTTTTCGAAGCGGAAGTTTTCAGAAGAGATTCAACCAGCGGAGGTTTTGATCTTAACTATCTGAACCCGATCATCTTTTACCGGTATGTAGAGTCGTATATTGGAAGTGAGGACAACGCGATGCTGGGTTTCGACTTCAAGTGGCTTGTTGGGAAAAAAGCATCAATTTACAGCCAGTTTGTGCTGGATGAATTTTTGACAAAACACATGTTTAACGGTGACGGCTCCTGGACAAACAAATACAGTTTCCAGATCGGTGGAAAATATGTGGACGCTTTCGGGATTCCTAATCTGGATTTGCAGCTGGAACACAATCTTGTTCGCCCATATACCTATTCGCATAAGGATGGAGGACGAAACTATGTCCATTATAATCAATCCCTGGCGCACCCGCTGGGCGCCAATTTCAAGGAATATCTGGGTATTTTACGCTATAAGGTCACCCCTAGGCTTTCGGTTTATGGCACGCAGACCTGGACCAAACAAGGCCTGGACCCAACCGGATCAGGTGCTAATTATGGAAGTAATATTCTTCTGGATTATGATACACGGACTGAGGTGATTCCGGGAGATAAGGATTTGGGGCATAAATTAGGGCAGGGTATAGCAACAAGAACATCCTTTACAGACTTGCGTCTTACTTATGCTCTTGCGCATAATTTATTTCTTGATGGCCGTTGTTTGATCCGGAACGTTAAATCTGCTGATGTGAATGTGGCGCAGAAATCAAATATTTTCTCTTTTGCTATCCGCTATAACATGGCTTACAGAAATCAGACCTTCTGATTAATTTTGTGACCTCATTAATAAAAAAACGTATTCATTACGTATTGAAAAAATTAAATAATTTCTGGCCAGCATACCGAAATTATTTGGGCATGCCTGCTAAGTTTAATTATTACGGTTATTCAGTACATATCCTGTTATAAATATATGGAAACCAATCCACATGTACTACGCGATTTAATTCATCTGGCCCTGCTTGAAGATATCGGAGATGGTGATCATTCTTCGCTTTCGAGCGTACCCGCAAACGCAAGCAAAAGAGCCCGTTTATTGGTTAAACAGGAAGGGATACTGGCCGGTGTTGATGTGGCACTTGTTATTTTGGCAGAAACAGCTGCAATGTATGGTCATCCTGCGCCGGAAGTGGAGGTGCTTATTCAGGATGGAACACGCATAAAAGTTGGTGATATCGTTTTGACGATCGAAGCAAATGCACAATTGATCTTAAAAGCGGAAAGGCTTCTTTTAAACATTATGCAGCGTATGAGCGGTATTGCAACCTATACCCGCGAAATGGTCGATATCATTGGAGAATTGCCCGTTAAATTATTAGATACTCGAAAAACTACCCCGAACTTCCGTTTGTTTGAGAAAATGGCAACCGAGATAGGCGGGGCTGTCAACCATAGAATGGGACTTTATGACATGATTATGTTGAAAGATAATCATGTGGATTATGCCGGAGGCGTTGAAGCTGCGATTACCAATGCACGAAATTATCTGGATGAAAATGGCAAGAATCTGAAAATTGAAATAGAAACGAGAAATCTGAAAGAGGTTGATGAAGTATTACGTATCGGAAAAGTCGATATTATCATGCTTGATAATTTTTCACTGGAAGATATGCGTGAAGCAGTAAGGCGGATTAATGGTCGCTATGAAACGGAAGCATCAGGAAATATAACCGAAAAAACGTTACGGGCCGTCGCAGAAACGGGTGTGTCAAGTATTTCCAGCGGGGCTTTAACCCACCAGATACAAAGTCTGGATTTGAGTTTAAAGGCATTTTGACCTTCTGCCGGCGATGCTGAAAGAAAAAGAAAAATCGCACTCATTGCCGGTAAAACGGCAACCGGGTGCGATTTTTCAGTTATATATTTTACCACTTTTGGGAATATTTATACTTAATAACCTCTTCGCACAGGAACCTCCCCGGCCAGAAATTGATATAAATGGATTGATCCAGGACCTAATTCCTATTACTTCAGAAGAAAACAGCAATGCAAATTTGTATGAATTGCTGTTTCAGTTATATACCAATCCGTTGGATCTGAATACAGTAACTACGGATGAATTGTCTGCGACACTTATACTTTCAGAGGCTCAGATCAATTCTTTTTTTGATTATCGTCAAAAACTAGGCTCTTTTCTTTCTTCTTACGAGTTACAGGCAATCCCCGGTTTTGATTTGGCCACGATTAGAAAGTTGCTCCCTTTTGTCATTGTACGTTCTCAGACTTCTTTATTCAGTGAATCTTTTAAAAATCCCTCACAACATTTTTTGCTGATACGTTCCGGTCGGATTCTGGAAAAGCAAAAAGGATTTTCTGCGGTAGATACTTCGGGCCGTTCAACATCGCGCTATCAGGGAAAACCATGGTACGGAAATATCCGGTACCGGTATGCGCGGGCCGGCTCGTACAGTTTCGGTATCACGATGGAAAATGATGCAGGTGAAAAGCTAAGCTGGCAACCGCGTAAACAGATTTTCGTTGCCGATTTTACTTCTTTTCACGCCCAGATCATGAATCGCGGCAAATTTAGGAATCTGATTATCGGAGATTATCAAATGCAGGCCGGACAAGGTTTGGTATTGTCAGGAGGGTTTTCACTGGGAAAAGGATCCGAAGTGATCAGGACCACTTACCGCAGCACGACTGGGTTGCGGCCGTTTACTTCTGTTCTCGAGGCCGGCTTTTTTCGTGGAATAGCGGCGACTTATGCATGGCACAAACAACTGGACATGACTTTGTTTTACTCGTATACCAGAAGAGACTGGAATCTTGGCAGTGTGGGAGAATTGCAGGATGAGTTAACGGTTTCTTCGTTACAAATATCCGGGTATCACCGTACCAAGACGGAGCGTGCGAATCAGGGAGCAGTTCCTGAACAAAATGTAGGTTTTCATACCATTTTCAGACTTAATTCGCAACGTGGACAAATCGGTATTACCGTGCTGAATACTTTTTATGGTGTGATTTTACATAAAAAAGAGGAGCTCTATAACAAATTTGAATTTCAGGGAAATCAAAATACTAACGTTGGGATTCACGCCGATTACCGGTGGCAAAACATGCACTTCTTTGGCGAAGGTGCTAGATCTAAAAGCGGTGGTTTGGGTGGGATTGGTGGTTTTATTGCCGGTTTGGGAAAAACGATTGACTTCACCTTGTTACTCAGGCATTATGATAGAAGTTTTCATTCGCTCTATGGAGGCGCTATCAGTGAAGCAACGAGGCCGATCAATGAAACCGGAGCTTATTGGGGGCTTCGTTACTCGCCAGGCCGACGATGGCAGTTTAGTGGATTTTACGACCGCTTCCATTTTCCATGGCTAAAATACCAGATCAATGCTCCGTCAGATGGTCACGATTATTTTTTACATGCGCTATGGAAACCCAGTAAAAGGCTCAACATGTATACGGTTTTTCATGAAAAGCATAAAGCCCATAATGAACCCCAATCTTCTTTTCCAATACCACAAGTATTAAACACCATTCGAAGAACCGTTATGATCAATTTTGAATATGAAATTCCGCTTCGCTTTTCTGTCCGCACACGCTTGCAGGCAGGAGATTTTCGGTATGAAGGAAAAACCAGATCTTCGGGTTTTACGGTTGTGCAAGATATGACGTACCGGCTGTCTAAACTTGAACTTAGTACCAGAATTGCCTTTTTTAAAACGGACAATTACGATAGCCGCCAATATGTTTATGAAAAGGATATGTTGTATGCTTTTTCCCTTCCCGCTTATTACGACCAGGGAACCAGGCATTATGCCATGCTACGGTATCCACTTTCTGAAAAGATGAAAGTATGGCTGCGATGGTCGCAAACACGGTATACCAAAATGGATGAAATCAGTTCGGGATTGAACGAGATTCAGGGTAAAAAACGAAGTGAATTAAAAGCACAGATCATGTATCAGTTTTGAATTGTTACTTTTGCAGATATTTTCATTTTACATTAAATGCGTTCTGAATTTAGATTGAGGGATAATCTCCTGAATCTGAATTACGCCAAATTGCCGCTTCGAAATCACTTCATCATGTCTATAAATAAAGAACAGGTTTTAAAACAATATTTTGGTTATGACTCTTTTCGTCCCCAGCAGGCCGAAATTATTGATACCGTTATGGCCGGGAACGATTGTCTTGTGCTTATGCCGACGGGCGGGGGAAAGTCTGTCTGTTTTCAGATTCCGGCGATTTTAAGAGATGGACTTACGGTCGTTATTTCGCCGCTGATCGCATTGATGAAAGATCAGGTGGAGGCGCTGAGGGTGAACGGTGTGAAAGCGGCGTTTCTGAATTCCACGCTATCTTCCGTTGAACAGGATCAGGTCATGTGGCAGGCTAAAGTTGGAGAATTAAAACTGTTGTATATCGCACCGGAACGGCTTTTCTCAGGAAATACTTTTGAATTTTTAAGAGAGTGGAAGGTTTCGCTTTTTGCTATTGACGAGTCACATTGTATTTCTTCGTGGGGGCATGATTTTCGTCCGGAATACCGGCAATTGAGTGCTTTAAAAAAATATTTTCCTGATGTTCCGGTGATAGCTTTGACAGCCACGGCTGACCGTGTGACGCGGAGGGATATATTGAAACAAATTGGTATTGAAGAAGCGCAAACTTTTGTTGCCAGTTTTGACCGCCCGAATTTAAGCCTGAATGTGCTTCCCGGCAGAAAAAGAATACAGCAAATCCAGAGCTTTTTAACTAAACACAATGGGCAGGCCGGTATTATTTATTGTCTGAGCCGGAAGGGAACCGAAACAGTAGCAGCAAGCTTGCAGAAAGCAGGTTTTCGCGTGGAGTATTATCATGCCGGGCTGGCTGCTGACAAAAGATCGCGTGTACAGGATCTTTTTTTAAGAGATGATATCCAGATCATTGTGGCAACCATTGCGTTTGGCATGGGTATCGACAAATCGAATGTCCGGTGGGTTATTCATTATAATCTGCCTTCCAATGTGGAAAGTTTTTATCAGGAAATCGGCCGGGCCGGGCGTGACGGATCACCTTCTGATACGGTGTTGTTTTATAGCTACATGGATATCATCACCCGGCAGGAGATGATATCCAATTCGGAACAATCGGCGGAGCAAAAAGAATTGCTGAATGCCAAGCTTGACCGCATGAAGCAATATGCCGAAGCGGATATTTGCCGGAGAAGGATATTGCTGAGTTATTTCAACGAAGCCGTCGATGCGGATTGCGGAAATTGCGATGTGTGCCGAAATCCAAGAACTCGTTTTGACGCCACAGTTATTGCACAAAAAGCACTTTCCGGTATTGCCCGCACGGACCAGAAAATAGCGATGACCATGCTTATTGATATTCTTCGGGGTAGTCGCAACAGGAATATTTTGCAGCATGGCTACGACAGGCTACCTACTTTTGGCGTCGGACATGATTTAAGAGGAGAAGAATGGGCAGAATATATCAGTCAGTTACTGAATTCGGGTGTGATGGATATTGCCTACGATGAGGCACATTCTTTTAAATTAAATGCTTTCAGTCGTCAGGTTTTATATGAAAAAAAGAAAGTGGAGCTGGTAAGGTTTATTCCGCTTTCAGAACGTAAGGCTAAGGAGGAGGCGCAGGTGCCGAAAGAAAAACCGAAACAGGAAATTATCCGGGATGCGCTTTTTGAACGTTTACGCACCCTTCGCAAGCAAATAGCCGACCGGATGAGCGTTCCGCCGTATGTGGTTTTTACGGATGCAACCTTATCAGAAATGGCTCAGAAAAGACCTGTTTCAGAAGCACAGATGAAGGCAATTTCCGGTATTGGGACGGAGCGTTATCGGAATTACGGTGATACATTCATCAAAGAAATAGTCGCTTTTGCACGGGAAAATACAAAACCGGGGACACGTGTTGCGCAGGGCATGACTTACATTGAAACCTGGGATTTATTCAAAGCTGGTTATTCCCTAAAAGTGATTGCTGAAAAACGCGATCTTAATCCGGTCACGATCATTTCTCATTTGGTAAAACTAAAAGAGGACGGACACGAGATTAATCTAAAAGCATTGATTGATCCGAATACGTATAACATCATCATAAAAGCTGCCCGTGAAATGAGCATAAGACGTGAAGATCCTTTGAAACCACTTTTTGAATTGTTAGGAGAAAAATACGATTACGGACAGATAAAACTGGCGTTGGCGATTTGGGAAGAATCATTTTAATTTTCCATCTACCTTCAAATAAACCGGACAATCGTCATCATGGGCACCAGGTAAATACCCGGTGCTCATCAAAAATTCATTAACAATTTCTCCTCCAACAAATTTAAAGTTCTTCTTGAAAAGCTTGATCCATTCAGGCAATGTTAACGGATGGTGCGCATTGAGCCAACCTTTGAATGAGCCGTATTCTTTTTTCAGCTCAACAATTTTTTGCGCATTCACAATCGCGGCATTGATCTTTAACCTGTTCCGGATTATTTCCGGGTCCATGAGTAATCGCTCGCGATCTTCCTCTGTATAGGCTGCAATCTTTTCTATGGAAAAATCACTATAAGCTTTTCTGAAACCATCCTGTTTTCTCAGCATCAGGATCCAGCTTAATCCGGCCTGGTTGATTTCCAGAATTAGCCTGCCAAAAAGCTCATTATCGTCCTCTATCTGGAAACCGTATTGGTGGTCATGATATTTTTTATGGAGAAGATAATCCGGCAAATCGGACGGATTATTATTGACGAAGTTGCAGTACGACATAAATATTATTGCTCGATAATTCCTATTTGAACTTCTGTGATATTGGCTTCCGGATTTTCAAAATCCATATTCAGATAAATTTCCCTGTTTTCACCACTCATAAGCAATCCATTGGAAAGTATTTTGGGGATCAGCGCGCCATAAGTTTCTCCCAAATTAGCCCAATCACCTAAGTGCTGCGTGGTTGCACATTGAAATGGTCTGAGACTTTTCAGCTTAAAATCAGCATTGTTAAGTTCTTTTTCTTTAAAAGTTATGGGCAAAGCAATCGTGAGTGAAAAAATAGTTTCAGGATTGCCATCCATTCCTTCATAAATCCAGTAAACCGGCCCTGTGATTTCCAAGTTATTTTGTACCGCAGTCTGGTACATTTTATGCGCTACTACACGGACATATTCTCCAATTTCTGAAAGTTTTGTTTTTGTTTCAAAACACAATACCTGCATTGGATGTACTTTTTTCAATTCCATAAAAGTTTATTTTGTTTGTTGTTCTGGCAAAATAAACGTCCGGTACTGACAACCCTATGTCAGCTGGAATTTAAGAAAGTGAAATTATTTTTAATGATCTTTTTACTTTTTCCTGATCCGGCGTACGGTTTGTTTGAGCCATGGGTAACTGATATATACCACTTTTGTTGCTGCAATACCAATTCCCGCGCCCATCAGTACATCGGCAAGCCAATGTTTGTTTTTAAGAATCCGCATCGCACCGACGCTTGTTGCAGTGGTGTAGCCACCTACGCTATACCAAACGCTCCTGTGACCATATTCTTCGTGGAGAATTGTAGCGCTGGTGAAAGCGTTGCTGGTATGTCCTGAAGGGAAAGAATGGTTGTCCTCGCCATTTGGCCGGGGATACTGGGATATCATTTTCAAGCTACCGGTAACGCCCTGGGCGACCAGATTCGAAAGAAGCGCCAGTATGAGCTGATCGCCAAAAGAATGTTTTCCCTTCACACCGGATGCGCCCAGACTTAAACTGACAACGGCCGGTAAATAGTGAAGGTAATTATCAAAATTTTTTGTGTTGAAGTTAGGATATTCACTCACGACATGTGATTGCAGGTGCCTGCTGATAGATCCCTGCGTAACAAATGCGGCCAAAGCCAGAGAGACAGGTGCTACGGCTTCTATCGGCCGGACCTGCCATAGTTTTTCTTCTTTTTTCTGAACCAGAGAATCATGGTATACAGAATCAATTTCCTGTGCTGAAACATGAATTGAAAATAAACCCTGACAGATAAAAGTTACAAGGAAAATGTAACGCGTAAACTGTTTTTTCATAAAAGAGTTTTTTAAAAGAAATGAGATTGCGGCCGAAACCGCAATCTTTATTTTTAGAGCAGGTATTACAAAATAGCTTCTCTAACGCGTACCAGTCTTTCCAGCAACCCTTCCAGCTGATCCAGTGGGAGCATGTTCGCTCCATCGGATTTGGCTTCTGCCGGGTTGAAATGTGTTTCAATAAATAAGCCGTCGGCTCCAACAGCAATCGCAGCTTTGGCGATGGTTTCAATCAATTTTGGTTTTCCCCCCGTAACGCCCGACTCCTGGTTCGGCTGCTGCAGCGAATGCGTACAGTCCATGATCACAGGAACATCAAAAGCGCGCATGGCGGGTAAATTTCTGTAATCTACAATCAATTCACCATATCCGAAACTATTGCCGCGGTCTGTAAGTAATACCTGGCAGTCGGGATTGGTATCATTTATTTTTTCCACAGCAAACTTCATCGAACCGCCTGAAAGAAACTGGCCTTTTTTTACATTCACTGCCTTTCCTGTACGTGCAGCCGCTGCGATTAGTTCAGTTTGACGGCATAAAAAAGCAGGAATCTGTAAAACATCTACATATTCTGCCGCAAAAGCCGCTTCATGCGATTCGTGGATATCGGTTACTGTAGGAATGCCAAAGGTTTCACTGATTTCCTGTAAAATTTTCAATGCTTTTTCATCACCGATTCCGGTAAAAGAATCCACTTTTGTACGGTTTGCTTTACGGTAAGATCCTTTAAAAATATATGGAATTTTAAGTCTGTCTGTCAGAGTTACAATATGTTCGGCAATACGCAATGCCATATCTCTGCCTTCAATCGCACAAGGCCCCGCCATGAGGAAAAACTGATCAGAATCTGTGTTTTTTAGTTTTGGAATTGACAACATAATACGAATAATCAAAAATTAATAAAGTTCTGTAAAGGTACGGTTATCTGCAATCTTCTCTATGTGATTCGTTGTATTCGTGGAACTTATATGGTTAAGCATTTGATATTCTGTTCCTTTTATTTCTGGTGCAATAGGCAAGGTATTAACACAGGTATTAAAAAAATGTTGACAAAGTGAAGTAGAATATCTTTCTTTGTTGCGATTTTAACCAAAAAGTGTTTACAAAATGTCAGCAATTGCAGAAAGAGTTAAGCAAATTATCGTCGAGAAACTCGGCGTAGAAGAGTCGGAGGTAACGCCAGAAGCAAACTTCCAGAACGACTTGGGAGCGGACTCTCTAGATACCGTTGAATTGATTATGGAATTTGAGAAAGAATTCAATCTTTCTATTCCTGATGATCAAGCCGAGAACATTGGTACAGTTGGTCAGGCTGTTGCATATCTGGAAGAGAACGTAAAATAGTTTTACGACACTCCAGTATCATCTTCTTTTTCTGTCCCTATTTTATGAGTTTTAAGCGAGTTGTAATTACCGGTATGGGCGCATTGACGCCTATTGGAAATGATGTTGCCACCTATTGGAAAAATTTAGTTGCAGGCGTGAGCGGTGCTGCGCCTATAACCAGGTTTGATGCCGAACGGTTTCGAACCCGTTTTGCCTGTGAGGTAAAAGGGCTGGACATACATGATTACATTCCGCGTCAGGAAGCTCGTAAAATGGATCCATTTACCCAGTATGCCGTTATTGCAACTGATGAGGCAATGAAGGACGCCGGCTTTGACGCAGATACACTTGATCTCGACAAAGCCGGTGTAATTTGGGGTTCTGGAATCGGTGGCCTTAAAACTTTCGAAGACGAAGTGTTAAACTTCTCTGAAGGTGGAAGAAATCCGCGTTTCAATCCTTTCTTCATTCCAAAAATGATTGCCGACAGCGCTTCCGGAGTTCTCTCCATTCGCTATGGTTTTCGTGGGCCAACTTTCATTACCGTTTCTGCGTGTGCTTCTGCGACTAACGCACTGATCGATGCTTACAATTATATCCGTCTGGGTATGATGAATGTATGTATTTCAGGTGGTTCCGAAGCTGCGGTTACGAATGCCGGGGTAGGTGGATTTAATGCTTTGAAAGCGTTATCAGAAAGAAATGATTCACCGGAAACGGCGTCAAGGCCTTATGATAAGGATCGTGACGGATTTGTTTTGGGTGAAGGTGGTGCAGCGTTAATTCTGGAAGAATACGAGCACGCCAAAGCACGTGGTGCCAAAATTTATGCGGAAATGATTGGCGGAGGAATGTCTTCCGATGCTTATCACATTACTGCACCGCATCCTGAAGGGCGCGGGGCTTACATGGTAATGAAAAATACGCTTGAAAATGCCGGTTTGCAGCCTGAGGATATCGATTATATCAACACGCACGGTACTTCAACGCCTATTGGTGATCCGCAGGAAATTAAAGCCATTGAGAAATTCTTTGGTGAGCACGCTTACAAAATGAATATCAGCTCCACAAAGTCCATGACCGGGCATTTGTTGGGTGGAGCAGGGGCGATTGAAGCAGCCGCTTGTATTATGGCTCTTCAGGATCAGATTATCCCACCGACAATCAACCATTTTACCGACGATCCTGAGATTAACCCACGGTTGAACCTTACTTTTAATACAGCGCAAAAACGCAAGGTCGATATAGCCCTAAGTAATACTTTTGGTTTTGGCGGTCACAATGCTTCCGTCATTTTCAAAAAGTATGAGGGTTAATTAATTTATTGATTTTGGCAAAACGAATTCTTTTACCGATCCTCGCGCTATTCAGAACCGGAAGTCCTGAGGATAAGAAATTTAAGGAATCTATTGCGCATGTCATTGGTGATAGGCCCTCCAATCTGGGTGTATATCAGCTGGCATTCCGTCATACATCAGCATCTCGTGAAACAGCTATCAAGGGTTTTCGTGAATCCAATGAAAGGCTGGAATACCTTGGCGATGCTGTCCTTGGTATGGTTGTTGCCGAATTTTTATTTACAAAATATCCGTACAAAGACGAAGGATTTTTAACCGAGATCCGTTCAAGAATCGTAAATAGGGAATCCTTAAATCAGATTTCCAGAAAGTTAGGTTTGGACCGTCTGATCGAATATGATGGAAATCGTCGTGGGATGTCGCCAAGATCTTCCATGTATGGCGATGCCCTGGAAGCATTTGTTGGCGCGATTTATCTCGATAAAGGATTTCGTTTCACTCGGAAATTCATCATCAGTAAGTTACTGACGCATTACGATCTGGATGACATTATCCAGAACAATATCAACTTCAAAAGCCTTATCATCGAATGGGCGCAACGGGAAGGCAAGGAAATCCGCTTCGAGATTCTTGAAGAACGCGGAACCCGCCATCACCGTGAATTTATTTCCCAGATACTGGTAAACGACGAGCCATTTGCGGTGGGTAATGGTTTTACCAAAAAGAAAGCGGAGCAATCGGCCTCGGAGCGGGCTTGTGAGCAACTGGAATTAAAATAAATATTTTCACAAACCTTTCATTCGCTGTCTGATTTCGGAAAGTTTTTCTTCATAGGAAGCTCCGATCGGAATAGCCGTTCCGGCAATCGTAATTTCCTGGCGACCAATCTTATCGATTTTATTTAATGAAATGATAAATGACCGGTGTATCCGGACAAAATTATTTTCAGGTAAAATCGCTGAAATATCTGTTAATGACTGGCGGCTTAATAACTTTTTATTTTTAAGTACAAAGGAAACATAATTTCCGTCGGCTTCCAGATAAAGGATATCTTCAATAAAAACTTTTTCATCTTCATAACCTGTCTTTACGAAAATGAATTTTTCGGAGTTTCCGTTTCGTAAACTTAGCGTATCCAGTGCTTTGTTGCAGGATTTTGTAAATCGCGCCAACGAGAAAGGTTTGAGCAAATAATCAATAGCGTCGAGTTCGAAACCTTGTACTGCATACTCAGAATAAGCAGTAGTGAAAATTACCATTGGCGGGGTGGAAAAACACTTTATAAATTCTATCCCCGAGATATCCGGCATTTTTATATCCAGAAATATTAAGTCGATGTTTTTCTTTTTCAGGTAAGGAATGGCGTCAAATGCATTGGTAAAACTTGCTTCCAGAGCGAGAAAAGGGACTTTGGAAGCGTGCATTTTCACAACCTCCAAAGCCTTGGGCTCATCATCTATGGCAATTGCTTTGAGATTCATAATGTCGGGAAATTCAATAAAAAATAGTCTGTAATTATGATTTCGCTAGCAGTGATTCAACGTCAGTGATGTGAAATAATCCTTCTCGGATTCCTGAATATACAGCGTGTGGCGGTTAGGATAAATCAGTTCCAGGCGTTTTTTGACGTTATCCAGTCCGATTCCTCCTGTTTGGGCTTCGGGGTCAGTCCCGGAATGTTGGTGCATGGAATTATGTACCTTAAAATAAAGTCTGGTCGAATCCAGAGTCAATGTAATAAATATCCAGGAATGATTTTGAAAACTTATGCCATGCTTGAAGGCGTTTTCAATAAAAGGATTCAGCAACATCGGTGCTATGTAAATTTCCCGGTCCGGATCCTGAATATTAACCCGGATCTCAATATTCTGACTTTCATCAAGTCGCATTTGCTGAATAGAAATATAATTATGCAAATATTCAATTTCCCTGGTCAGCGGGATGCGTTCATGATTATTTTCATGCAGCATAAAGCGCATCATATCGCCCAATTTCTGAATGCCGTCAGCAGTTTGGCTGCTTTCTTCTTTAAGTGCCAGTGCATATAAACTGTTCAAAGCGTTAAACAGGAAATGGGGATTTATCTGAGATCGTAGGTTTGAAAGCGCCGCGGATTTTGTTGAAACCTGGGTTTGTAAAACATTTTTTTCCTGTTGCTGGTTTTTTCTGATATAAGCAATCAGCATTGTTGATATGAAAAGCGCTGTTGCTGCAAAAATGATAAATGAAGGCGTATTACTTTTAAATCGCGCCATTACAGCCCAAATAACATAGGTGCCCAATATAAAAGAGCAGATATACAAAACGAGAGGATATGATTTTATGGGCACTGATGAAGGATTATGCATAACGGCATAAACCTTTTCGAAATAATATTCCTGCAATACATAAACCAAAATCAGAAATAAGGTAAATGCCCAGAATTGTCTCATTACGACCGAATAAAACAGAGAGGGGATAACTGCCCAGAGGATCGTAAAGAGAAAAAGCATTGCGCATACACCAGCCAGTAAAATGTAGGTAAGTTTGGTGTTTTCATATCGGCTGGTAAGTTTGGGATAAGACTTATAGAAGACCTGAGCGAGTACTTCATACACACAGATAATCGTAAAGAGCGCGGCGGCATCGGAAAGCACGAATAATTGCCGGTAATCATGAATGCGTTTGAGGCCAATAATGTGTCCTGCATCATTTACTCTGTAATCAAGCCTGCAAACATTTCCAAGCGCAATTGCTGTACCAATAAGCAGGCCAACAGCAATCAGGAGCAGTAATCCTTCCCGCCAGCTGAAAGTTTCGTTTTTTAATTTGGAGAACAGTTGAAAATGAAATAAATACCAAGCCAGGAAATAGAAAACTGTGGCTATAATAAAGGGAGCATTGTAGTTTGGTGTATGCTCGTAAAAGCTTAAATCCTTCAAAATGGAATTCACAGGAACACCTTGTTCTCTTGCTGTGTCGATTATATCCTGAAATTTCCAGGCAGACCAGAGCAGTGTTCTGACTGCGTAAGAAAGAAATATACTCAACATAACCCAGAATTCGAATCTGCGGATGACGGATAGGTTTAGCATCATATTTTTTTATCAAAGCTAAACAGCATCTTCAAACCTGGAGGCTAAATGGTGCGAAAGCATGAAATTATGATGTGAACAAGAGATTACAAATTCTGAATGACAAAAATTAGTTGCGAAACAAGACATTATGGCATTAATTTTCGTGAAATATCTAATTTGGTGACATTTTGTTATTTTAAATTTATCTTTTTTGAATCGGTACGAAAGTTTAGATTATCAAGTCATACCGCAACGGTACTAAACTTTAAATCACATAAATTAAAACCTTATAAAAAATGAGCACTTTAGTAAAAACTCACTTTGCGAATCCGGCATTATACAATGGCCTTTTTGGAAAAGAAGCTTTAAACGAATTTTTTGCTCCTGCTTACTCAGGCAGTGTTCCGGCAGTTAATGTACTGGAAAGTAAGGAAGGCTTCAAGATAGAAGTTGCTGCGCCCGGTTTGAAGAAAGCAGATTTCAAATTGAATCTTGAAAAAAATCAGCTTACAATTTCAGCGCAAAAGGAGCAGAAGGAAGAAGAGACTAACGGAAAATATTCCCGCAGGGAGTTTAAATATGGTTCTTTCCAAAGAACTTTCACTTTGCCTAATTCAGTAGACGGTGAAAAGATTGCTGCAAGTTATGCTGACGGGATTCTTACCATCGACCTTCCTAAACGCGAGGAAGCGAAAGAAAAACCATTACGCGAAATTGAAGTTGCTTAAAATTTAATTTTGAAAAAGGCGTTATTTGTCATGAATAACGCCTTTTTTGCTGTATAAAGCATAATAAATCCAGCGAAACGTGTTTTGGTGAATTTTCAGATTCATACCTTTGTTAAAATATGTTAAATGGTCATTCTTAGGGAATAAAATACTGTTTCTTTTACGTTATTCGTTCAATACAATTAAACCCCAACAGATGGATATGAAAACAAACTGGAAAGCTTTGGTACTGGTTGGGCTGCTTTCGAGCGCATCAACCCTTGCAGGCTTTAAACTTTTAAATTCAAATAATGGCACCGATGTGATTTTCAAGGAATCTCCTTCAGAATCGCTGGCGCGTTTTACTTCAACGGGCTCACCAGCAGGTGCCCCGGGTGATTTTGTATATGCAGCCGAGGCTACCACGCCGACAGTGGTACATATAAAATCAACCATGACAAGATCACCACGTGGTGGTCAGGGTGATATCCCGGATATTTTCCGTGACTTTTTTGGTGATGATTTTGGCGGCGGCGGATCTCGGGGTCCTCAGTCTTCTGAAGCAACGGGTTCGGGTGTAGTTATTTCACCTGATGGATATATTGTAACCAATAACCACGTAGTGGAAGGTGCTCAGGAATTGGAAGTTACACTTTCGAATAAAAGTAAACTTCGTGCAAAAGTAATTGGTACGGATCCGTCTACGGATATTGCAGTGATTAAAGTGGAAGCGAAAAACCTTCCTGCTGTTACTTTCGGTAATTCCGATGCTGTGAAAGTGGGCGAATGGGTAGTGGCCGTGGGTAATCCTTTCAACCTGGAATCAACGGTTACTGCTGGTATTGTCAGTGCAAAAGGTCGCGGGTTGGGCATCATTGGCCAGTCTCAGAACCGCCGTTATGGAAACGCAACACCGACTGCCGCAACAACCGGAGATTCTCCGCTGGAATCTTTCATCCAGACAGACGCTGTGGTGAATCCGGGTAACAGTGGTGGAGCCTTGGTTAACCTGAAAGGTGAGCTGATAGGAATTAATACCGCTATTGCCAGCCCAACAGGAAGTTTTGCAGGTTATGCTTTTGCTGTTCCGTCAAGTATTGTGAAAAAAGTTTCCGGTGATCTGGTTAAGTTCGGAAACGTTCAGCGTGGTTATCTTGGAATTTCTCTGGATGAGCTCGATAGTCGTAAGGCAGAAGAATATGGCGTGAAGGTGAATGACGGGGTTTATGTTCGTGACTTCACAGAAAACAGTGCTGCGAAAGCAGGGGGAATTACGAAAGGCGATGTTATTGTAAAAGTAGATGGATTGAACACACATTCAATTCCTGAACTGCAACAGTCTATCGGCTTGCATAAACCTGGCGATAAAGTGGTTGTTACCGTAAATCGTGGTGGTGTTGAAAAAGACCTGAACGTAACATTACGTAATCGTACCGGTGGTTCGGATATTTTGAAACGCGATGAATCAGCCGCAGTAATGAGTGTTTTAGGTGCTCAATTTGGCAATTTGAGTGATCAGGAAAAACAACGTCTTACTCGTTATAAAGTAGATGGAGGCGTTAAAGTATTGTCTATCGATGGCGGAAAGCTGGCGAGAACAGGTGTGGAAGAAGGTTTCATTATTACCAAAGTAAATGGAAAACCTGTGAAGTCGGTGAAAGAACTTGAATCTACGCTTGAAGGTAAAAAAGAATCGATGGTGCAATTTGAAGGTTTATATGCTGATGCTCCTTATGATGTTTATTCTTTCGGATTCAGATTATAAGTTAATCCGCTAAGTGCATAAAAAAATAGTCCTGGAATTTTCCAGGACTATTTTTTTATGCACTTTATTGAAACTATTAAAGCATAAATTTCAATCTGACAACTTCTTTTTCACTCAGGAAGCGCCATTTGCCACGTGGAAGATCTTTTTTATTCAATCCTGCAAAAACAGTACGGTCCAACTTTTGAACTTCATAACCAAGATGTTCAAACATACGACGCACGATCCGGTTTCTGCCACTGTGAATTTCCAGTCCGACTACCATAGCATCAGGAGTCACGATTCCAACTTCATCCGGTTTGATAAAACCATCTTCCAGCTCCAATCCTGTCTGAAGTAATTCAAAATCTTCGGTTGTGATTGGTTTGTCCAGCTCTGCCTGATATATTTTTTTTATGCCTCCCGACGGATGCGTTAACTTTTCAGCAAGTTCACCATCATTGGTCATCAAAAGTAATCCGGTTGTATTTCTATCTAAACGGCCTACAGGGTAAATACGCTCATAACAAGCACCTTTTATTAAATCCAAAACAGTTTTACGTTCCTCAGGATCGTCTGTTGTAGTGATATAATCTTTTGGTTTATTGATAAGCACGTAAACCAGTTTTTCCCGGTTTAATATTTTTTTACCATATTTTATTACATCCTTCGCCTCAACCTTATAACCCATTTCAGTAACGACTTTCCCGTTAACAGAAATTTGTCCTGATGAAATCAGATCATCTGCTTCACGACGTGAGCAAACTCCGGCATTCGCTATATAACGGTTCAAACGCATTTCAGAACTTTGTTCCTTACGCTTTGCACCGGGTTTTTTATCGTAACCACTTAAATTATAACGCGGTGCAGTTTCAAACTTTCCAACACGACGGTTGACAGCTTCTTCGCTTGCACGTCTTTCTGCATCGGCGTCAACATTTACCTCTTCAAAATCGCTTTTTTTTTTAAAATCCGGCTTTTCGTGGCGACTTGCTGGACGATCTTCTCTTGGTTTAAAAGAGCGTGGAGCATCATTTCCTCTTTCAGAGCGTGGTTTATCAAAACCAGCACCTGGTCTTTCCGAAGAACGAGGTTTGTCAAAAGCTGGTCTTTCAGATCTTTCAAAACGTGGCTTATCAAATCCTGGTTTAGAAAAACCTGGTTTATCAAAACTTCTGCCTTCTGATCTTTCTCTTGGTGCAAATTCCCCTCTTGGTCTGTCCTGACTGGGTCTGTCCTGACCGGATTTGTCCTGACCGGATTTGAACCCACGGGAATCTCCGTCACGGTCTGAACGTGGTTTATCGTATGAAGGTCTGTCTGAACCTGATCTTTCAAAACGAGGTTTATCGAAGCCCGGCTTACCGAAGCCTGGTTTGTCAAAACTTCTGCCTTCTGATCTTTCTCTTGGCGCAAATTCCCCTCTTGGTCTGTCTGAGCCAGATCTTTCAAAACGAGGCTTATCGAATCCTGGCTTAGAGAAGCCTGGTTTGTCAAAACTTCTGCCCTCTGATCTTTCTCTTGGCGCAAATTCTCCTCTTGGTCTGTCCTGACCGGGTCTGTCCTGACCGGATTTGAACCCACGGGAATCTCCGTCACGATCAAAAGAACGTGGCCTATCTGAACTTTGTCCTGGTCTGTCGAAACGTGGTTTGTCAAAACGCGGCTTGTCAAAACCCGGACGTCCAGCACCATCAAAGCGAGGTTTTTCTCCGCCTGATTGTCTGTCGTAAGATGGTTTTGAAGAATCAGCGTTTCCGCTTGCTATTCTGAGACTGGATTTTTTTATGCTTGGTTTGCTGAAACGGCTTTCTGCCTCTGCACGTTTTTTACCGAAGGGACGGCCTGTGCCATCATTACCTCTTCCTGAAGGACGCGAAGAGCTCGCATCACTTGATTTTGTTATTCTTTTTCTCATTAGGAATGCAGTATCACTACTGGATTTTGTTTCCTCTCTACAAACTTGCTGTTACCTGGGATAGTGGGATCGATGGCCGTTGCCATAACAGAATGCCACTAAAACGCATCGACAAACGTATCTGATGTTCAGAGTACTATGTGTTATTTATGTTTTAGAATGCAAAGATACACTAAATTTTATTACTAAATATTTTCATTTCTTTTATCCGAAAAGCGCTGTTACTGCGTTAGTAATAATCGTTAGTAAAATCGTGCTTAAAGCAAACACGTAAAGAATGGGCAAGAGTTCCTGTTGCAAGGAAATAGGTCCTTGGCAGGTTGTCTGAAAAAGCCAGATTACACGTCGTTATTTATTACCTAATTAGAAGCTTATGTCAGCGAATATACCCATGTTACCCCTCTGGAAACCAGGAAAAAAACTTATCGAGCAGTCGAATCTTAAAAGGTATATGGACTGGCTGTTTGTGAAAAAGGGACTTTATTTCAGGGGTTATCATGATTTGTGGGACTGGTCAGTAACGGATCTCGAAGATTTCTGGGAAAGTTTATGGCAATACTTCAACATCAAATCACATGACATATATCTGGAAGTTTTACAGCGACCAAAAAAAGGAATGATTGGTACACAGTGGTTTACGCGATCAAGGATCAATTATGCAGAACATATTTTCAGAAATAAAACGAGGGACCACGCGGCCATCATTTTTCAATCAGAGCAACGGGGATTGACCCCGTTTTCCTGGGAAGAACTTGAATCACAGGTTGCGGCTGTTTCCAGCTGGCTCCGGCAGCGTGGCGTAAGGCCGGGAGACCGCGTTGCGGCGGTTTTGCCTAATATTCCACAAGCTATTGTAGCTTTTTTGGCGGTCAATGCGATCGGCGCAGTCTGGTCGAGCTGTTCACCGGATTTTGGAAAGGCAGGCATTGTTGAAAGATTTGCACAAATTCAGCCAAAGGTTCTATTTGTTGTTGATGGCTATCAGTATAACGGGAAAATATACGATACAACGCCTGCAACGATGGAATTGGGTCCGGCGCTGCCCTCTGTAAAAGATATTGTAATGATTTCCAATATCAACGCTGAAACGAAACCGGAGCGTACAACTTCATGGGAAGACATTTTACATTTTCCGAATTTTGGAATCGAATTCGAAGGGGTTCCTTTTAATCATCCGATCTGGATACTTTATTCTTCCGGAACTACGGGAAAACCTAAGGCAATAACGCACAGCGTAGGCGGATGTTTACTGGAACATTTGAAAATATTATCCTTACACCAGAATGTAAAACCAGGTGACCGGTACTTCTGGTATTCAACAACGGGGTGGATGATGTGGAATTATGCCCTCGGCTCCATGCTGTCGGGCGCTACCTTGGTTATTCATGATGGTTCGCCTGCATATCCTTCTGCTCAGGTTTTGTGGACGCTGGCGGAACGGGCGAAAATCACGCATTTTGGTAGCGGAGCGGCCTATTACATTGCTTGTATGAAAGCCGGAACGCATATTCCCTCTGAGAAGTTATCGCACCTGGAAACAATCGGATCAACCGGATCTCCGTTGCCGCCGGATGTTTATGAATGGATTTACAGATCCGTAAAAAAAGATGTCTGGCTGATCTCACTGAGCGGAGGGACGGATATTTGCAGTGCTTTTGTGGGAGGAAACCCGTTAGAGCCGGTTTATGCCGGAGAAATTCAGTCCCGTGCCTTAGGGGCGAGGGTAGAGGCGTTTGATGAAAGCGGGAATTCTGTTTTGGATACGCTGGGAGAAATGGTAATTACACAACCAATGCCTTCCATGCCTGTTTATTTTTGGAATGACGAAGAAAATGAAAGATATCACAGCAGCTATTTTGAAACGTACCCCAATGTATGGCGCCATGGCGACTGGATTAAAATCACGTCAAGAGGTTCGGTCATAATCTATGGAAGATCGGATGCGACCTTAAACCGTGACGGTATCAGAATCGGGACTTCGGAAATCTATAACGCAGTAGAAAGTCTTCCGGAGATTAAGGATAGTCTGGTCGTTTATCTTGAAAAGGAAAGCGGCGGTGGATTTATGCCTCTTTTTGTTGTTTTAGAAGATGATAAAAAATTGACGGAAGATTTAAAAAAGGAGATAAAAGAGGTTTTAAGAACCCAATACAGCGCACGCCACGTGCCCGATACCATCGAGGCCGTTGCCGCAATTCCTTACACGATTAATGGAAAAAAAATGGAGGCGCCGGTCAAAAAAATATTGATGGGCATGGACCCGTCAAAAGCTGTTAGCCGCGAAACGATGCGTAATCCTGAGGCTTTGGATGGGTTTGTTTGAAGTGCTAAAAGCTAGTGGAATCGTTTCTTTATTGATAGATAAATTAGTAATTACCTCACCGTTGCTATCCATTTGGGAATTTGAAAGCATAAGAGGATGGTTGGTAAAAGGTGTTGGAAATTAAGATTTTCAACACCTTTTTTTTATCGTATATTTTACTTCTTATTGTGAATAAGATACTGAAAATAAATTATTTATGTAAAATTAGAAATTACCTTATAAAACAGAGCTAATTAATTTGGGAATAGTGAATAGCATAATGATTCCACCAAAGAAAATAACCGATGCAATAAGAAGCCATTTATTGAACATCCTGATGCAGTCCTTATGCTTTGTTGTAAGATCTGGTTTGTGTATATTTATAATCATGCATAATGATTGAGGAGAAACAAGCGTTAACAGCATATCTTTAAGTCAAATAAAATTTTAACTTTACTTGTTAAAAAAGTCAATTATAGATGAACCAAGAAAATCCTCAGGAGCCGATCCGCAATTCAAAATCCGTAATCCGTTTACCTATTATTATCAGTATTACCCTTGCGGCAGGCATGTTGCTGGGCAGCACCTTTTTTAGCGGAGGGAAAAAATTGACCGACGTAGCAAAAGGATATGCCAAATTCCGGGAAGTATTGCTTCTGGTAGAAAATAATTATGTGGATTCTGTCAATACAGATCAGCTGGTTGATTATTCCATCTCTAAAATGCTGGAAAAACTGGACCCGCATACCGCTTATTTTAATACCGAGGAAGCAACAGCGGCAAGATCACAACTGGACTCTGGTTTTGACGGCATTGGTGTAGAATTTAATATTTATAACGATACCGTTTATGTGGTTACACCGTTGAGCGGAGGACCTTCCGAGTCGGCAGGGATTCAAAGCGGTGACAGAATTCTGTCTGTCAACAAAGAGATTCTTTCAGCACCGGGTGTTACAAACGGGCAGGTTTACAAATTGCTTAGAGGAAAACGCGGAACCAAAGTTACACTTGGGATCGAACGTCTGGGATTAAAAGAAAAAATGAATTTTGAGGTGGTTCGTGACCGGATTCCTACGTATTCCGTGGATGCTGCATATATGGTTGACAAGGAAATCGGTTATATCAAAGTCAGTCGTTTTTCGGAAACGACTTTTGATGAATTTAAATCGGCAATGGCTACGCTGAAAGCCGCCGGACTTAAAAACCTGGTGCTCGATCTGCGTGGTAATCCGGGAGGATATATGGAGCGGGCCACAAGTATGGCGGATGAGTTTATATCAGGGGATAAATTATTGGTTTACACGGAAGGAAAGGATAGCCGGTTCGACAGAAAAACCCGTTCGCACGTTCAGGGAGGATTTGAACAAGGCGCGGTTATTGTGCTGGTAGACGAAGGAAGCGCTTCTGCTTCGGAAATTTTAGCCGGCGCTTTACAGGATCATGATCGTGCGCTGATCGTTGGCCGCCGGTCGTATGGAAAAGGGCTGGTGCAGATGCCTATAAAACTTTCAGACGGGTCGGAACTGCGCCTGACAATTTCAAGATATTATACGCCAAGTGGCCGCAGTATCCAGAAACCTTATGAAATGGGTAAAGGCGAAGATTATAACCAGGACCTTACACACCGATACGATAGCGGCGAATTTTTTAACCCGGATAGTATTAAATTTGACAAAACCAAAGCTTATAAAACCGACGGTGGCAGGACGGTTTATGGCGGTGGCGGTATTATGCCCGATGTGTTTGTTCCGCGTGATACCCTGATGAACAGCAAATATTTATTTGAGCTGTATGCCAAAAATATTATTCGGGAATACGCTTTGCGGTATGCAAATGAAAATCAGAAAAGGCTTGAAAAACAAACATTTGCAGAATATTTGAAAACGTTTGAAGTTTCTGATGTAATGGTTGCAGAGTTGGTTAAAGATGCGACCAGGTCAGGAATTAAGCTGAATGAGAAGGAGTTGCTTCGCTCTAAACCGGTGGTAGTGTCGCAGACAAAAGCGATTATCGGACGTTATGTCTGGGGACGTAAGCGCAAGAACGGTTTGAACAATGAAGTGTATGAAGTGCTGAATCCGACGGATAATGTTTATCAGAATGCGATAAAACTTTTTGATAAAGCTTCGGAACTCGAACATGGAAATTTTAGTAGTTTAAATACAAAGAAGATCGATAAGTAATGATCAAGTTCTGTTCAGAAATTGATCATGCTTTAAATATTACATTAAGAATGTCCCGAATTGCATTAATAACCGGAGCAACTTCCGGTATAGGAAAAGCCACAGCAGAAGCATTTGCCAGTGCAGGTATCAATCTCATACTCTGCGGCCGGCGTCAGGAAAAGTTGAAAAGTATAATGCTTGAATTGTCGGAAAAAGTAAAAGTAACGACATTACTTTTTGACGTAAGAAATAAGAAAGCTGTTTTTGATGCCATTGCTTCATTACCTGAACAATGGAAAAATATCGACATTCTGATCAATAATGCTGGAAATGCGCATGGTCTGGGGACACTCGATGAAGGTGATACCGACGACTGGGATGCGATGATCGATGGAAATGTTAAAGGGCTATTGTACGTTTCCAAGGCTGTAATTCCGATACTCATAGCAAATGGAAAAGGCCATATCGTTAATATCAGCTCGATTGCGGGCAAACAAACCTACATTAACGGAGCTGTGTATTGTGCTTCAAAAGCGGCCGTTGAGGTATTGAGTGAAGGAATGCGGCTGGAATTGACACAGCATGGTATAAAGGTTACAAACATTGCTCCGGGTGCAGTGGAAACAGAATTTTCACTGGTTCGTTTTAAAGGTGATGATGAGCGGGCTGAAAAAGTATACGAAGGTTTCGATCCGTTGCAGGCGCGTGATATCGCTGACGCTATATTGTATGCAGTGAATGCACCTGCACGCGTGACCATTGCAGACGTAACCATTCTTGCGGCAGCGCAATCTGCCGCAACGACGATTTACAGAAAATAACGTAGCAGAAAAATATTTGAATCGCTCTGTAACCAAATTTTATTTGGATATAGAGCGATTATTTTTTGTAGAAATAAAATTTTTTGTACTTTTGAAACATCAGATGATATGATGAATAGAGATACAATAATAAAACGACTAAGCCTGGCAGATGAAGTTGCCGGAAGATTACAGCAAAAAATCTCACTGGGAGAATATGCTATCGGAGAAAGATTACCCACAGAGCCTGAGCTGATGGCGGTTTTTGGTGTCGGACGATCTACGATTCGCGAAGCGGTACGTAATTTATCCAACGCCGGATTGGTGCGGGTCCAGCAAGGATTGGGAACATTTGTTGAGCGAAAACAAGTGGAATCAGAGTCCATGTCTGAACGGTTTTTAAGAACAAAGGGCAAGGAACTTAACGAGATCCGCCAGCTTTTCGAACTGAAAATTGCAGAAAAGGCAGCTGCTAACCGGACTGAAAAAGATATTGTCCTGATGGAAAAATATCTTGATGAACGAAAAAAAATGGGATTGGCCAATATTCCGGATGCGTGTATTCAGGCAGATATTAATTTTCATTTAAGTATTGCTACCGCCGCAGGAAGTGAAATTCTGCTGGATTTATATAAAACCGTAGCAAAAAACATGAAGGAATATTTTTCAGAATTATTCATTGATACGGAAAGTTTTATTCAAACCCAGAAACTGCACGAAGCTTTGCTGGAAAGCATCATAGAGAAAAATCCAAAAAAGGCATGGGAGTGTGCGGCAAAAATCACAGGCCAGCCCGTTTAATAGTAGTTTTTTAGAATCACAGTTATGAAATCAATCGAAGAAAATCCTTCCGAACCGTATCAGGCCCCTGCCGTAAGCGCAGAACAAGCGGTATTCCCTATTTTATTAGCGTTAAGTTTTTCCCATTTGCTCAATGATACCTTGCAATCTCTGATTCCATCGATTTATCCGATGGTTAAAGACTCGTTTCATTTAAGTTTCTCACAAATAGGACTAATTACTTTTACCTTTCAGCTAAGCGCGTCTGTTTTTCAGCCGTTGGTTGGTTTGTATACCGATAAAAAACCGCAGCCTTATGCCTTGGCTCTCGGAATGTGTTTTACGATGCTTGGCCTGGTTTCGTTATCCATGGCCCCAAGTTTTGAGGTTATTTTGCTTTCCGTAGGTCTGATTGGTATTGGCTCCGCAGTTTTTCATCCGGAAGCTTCGCGGATCGCGCGTATGGCATCCGGCGGAAGGCACGGGATGGCGCAATCGCTCTTCCAGGTAGGAGGGAATGCAGGAAGTTCTCTTGGGCCATTACTAGCGGCTCTTATTATTCTACCTTATGGCCGTTTTCAAATCGTCTGGTTCTCACTGGTTGCGCTGCTGGCTATTATTATTTTGTCAAAAGTAGGAGGCTGGTACAAAAATAACATGCACCGTAATCGCAAGAAATCGGATGCTGCAACAGGAAATGAGGTTGGATTAAACCTTTCAAAAGGTAAAGTGGCGTTTTCAATCGGCGTGTTGTTGCTGCTGATTTTCTCCAAGTATATTTACATGGCAAGTTTGACCAGTTATTATACTTTTTACCTGATTCAAAAATTCGGTATTTCGGTACAAAGCTCTCAGATTTATTTATTTATATTCCTGTTCTCCGTTGCTGCGGGAACATTCATCGGCGGTCCGGTGGGGGATAAAATTGGCCGTAAATATGTAATCTGGATCTCCATCTTAGGTGTTGCTCCATTTGCTTTACTGCTTCCTTACTGTAACCTCTTCTGGACTGGCGCATTGACTGTTGTTATTGGTCTTGTGCTGTCATCGGCATTTTCAGCGATCCTTGTTTACGCTCAGGAATTAATTCCGGGGAAAGTTGGAATGGTGGCAGGCTTATTCTTTGGATTTGCTTTTGGAATTGCCGGAATTGGCTCTGCGATTTTGGGTAAACTGGCGGATAGCACCAGTATCCAATATGTTTTCTGGGTATGCTCCTTTTTGCCGTTAATTGGGTTGTTAACAGGCTTTCTGCCAAATCTTGAACGGAAGAAAAGCTAAGGCGGAGTTAAACGCAGAGTTGAGGGAGTAGAAAGGAGTTTCGCTGATAGGTTTTTAAATTGACGGCGGCACTCCTTTTCCCTTCGTTGCCTCTGCGTTTAAATAATAATTCTTAAAATGAGATTTGGGTCAGGGCATTGGGAGAGGAAATAATCTCGGTCAGGGACGCTGCTTACACCTGGAAAATCTCCTTTTAATTCACCCATGTCGCCAATGATCTGAAAATGAAGATGTGGCGGCCAGTCACCGTTTTCAGGAAAAGATCCTATTTCGGCAATTTTTTCGCCAGCGACAAATATTTTTCCTGCAAATAATCCATCGAGGGAACCCAGAGAAAGATGGCCATATAAAGTGTAAAATGGAATATCTTCCAATTCATGTTTTAAAATAATCGTCGGACCATAATCTCCGAACTGATTGTTAAAGGCGAAACTATGTACTTCACCATCCATCGGTGTGTAAACAGGTTCGCTGGCTTCTGCCCAGATATCTGTTCCCAGATGGATACTTCTCGGATTTTGCTGCGATGTAAAATGTTTTCTTTGCCGGTAAATGATCCGGTTTTCATCATAACCTCCAATGCCGATGTATTGGTTTTGAGATAACATTTTACCAAAAACATAGTCCGAGAACACGGATGTTTCCGTCAGGTCATGATTGAGAAGATCCGTATTTGATTCTGAAAAATCCAGTTTTCGATACGGTTTGGAACTTGAAATTACTTTCTTAAACTCACTATGATCACGAAGGATTCCGGCTAATGTTTTCATATCAAACATTTGAATTGAGCGAGTAAACAAAAAGGCTGTAAATGGACGATAAATCCTCTTACAGCCTTTTTTGAGTTATTATTATTTAGGATCCAGCGCTGAATCTATGCGTTTCAAAATGTCTTTCAAATGGTATTTGCTCAACTTGTCCGTTTCCAGTGGAATTGCCTTCTGGATGGATGCTTTCAGAATTTCGAGATGTCCCCGGGCAATAGATGGTAAATCGGTTTTTTCAAGTTCTACAACACGCGTTGAAAAGCCATAAGTTACACCCGGAGGTATAGAAAGGACATTGGCTTTACCTGGCTTTAAAAGGCCGATCAGTTTTTCAGCGTATACTTTTTGTAAATTTCTACGGTATATATCAATCGGTTGACCAGTCTTTATCTCAGCCCATATACCACTTTCCAGGTCCGTGAAAAGATCATCTGCTGTGTAATATTTGGCAGAAGTTCCGGTTTCCATCAATCTTACCGTCCGGTCGCCTGCAAGCAATGATGTCAGTGCATATTCCTGCAAAGTTTTGATCGCTTCAACACCTGTTTCAGGTTTAATTTTACTCAAAATATTCTGATCCAGTAACCAGTCAGGTGTTTTAAACAATTGTGTGTTCAGGAAAGCAACGGCCTCTTTTTGAGATGCTTTTGGAACCGTTGTGAAACCTTCTTCCTCCATATCATACGTAACGGGATTGTCATAAATACCACCCACATTTTTGATGACATGACCCAGATAACGACGGTATTGCTGTACTACATTACCATATAATTCTTCCAGTTCCTTGTAACTTTCACCATCTTCCTTGCTCCATGTGATCAGATTGGGAAGAATCTTTTTAAGATTTTTAATCCCGTATTCCGATGCTTTCATGGCATTGTCGCCTAAATCTTCCGTTTGGTAACGTGGATCCGATGGGCTGATTTCCGTACCGAAACGTAAACGTGGGTTTTTGTAAGCTTCTTTTGTCCAGTTATTTAAAATGGTTTTTTCCTCTTTTAAATCCGAGTTTTGCAAATAGCTGTATCCCCACTGAATGGCCCATTTGTCATAATCTCCGATTCTTGGGAAAAGATTGGTGATGCCGTCTTCCGGCTGCGCTACATAGTTGAAACGTGCATAATCCATGATGGATGAAGTATGGCCATTTTTTTCCACCCATGCTTTATCACGCAATTTCTCGACTGGCGTTGCCGAGCTTGCGCCCATATTATGTCTCAAACCCAAGGTGTGTCCGATTTCATGCGAGGAGACGAAGCGAATGAGCTGCGCCATTAGCTCGTCATCAAAAGTTTTTTTGCGTGCAGCAGGATCCACCGCAGCAGCCTGAATCATGTACCAGTTTCTCAGCAAACGCATAACGTTGTGATACCACCCAATATGACTTTCGATAATCTCACCACTTCTAGGGTCGTGTACGTTAGGTCCGTAAGCATTCTGAATATCAGCGGCAAAATAGCGGATCACTGAAAAACGGGCATCTTCAAGACTCATCGTAGAATCTTTTTCTGGCCAGTATTCCCCGCGGATTGCATTTTTCCAACCAGCTTTCTCAAAAGCGATCTGCCAGTCATCAACCCCTGCCTTTAGTGCTTTCCTCCATTTTTCAGGTGTCGCCGGATCAATGTAATAAATGATTGGCTTCTTAGGCTCGATCAGTTCTCCTTTTTTCTGACGTGCTGCGTCCTCTGCATTTTTTGGTTCAAGGCGCCAGCGTACAGCGAAAATCTCGTTATCCGATTTCTGTGATTCTTCGCCGAATATTGCATACTGGTTGGCAAAAAAACCGATGCGGTTATCGAAGATCCGTTTCCGCATAGGTGTTTTGGGAAGCAGAATAAGCGATGTGTTTAACTCCAAAGTTACCACACCCGCATCCGAACCGGATGGCAGATAGGAGCCTACACTCGGAACGGGCGTAAGAGAAATCGCTGGCGGAACTACGGCGAAAGTTTTTACGGTACGAATTTCCGTGTTGATAGGATAGGCACTCATTTTCTCAATAAAAGAGGCTTCCTTTTTAAACGCAGCCAGTTTGTGGAGCTGCTTTACGATCGGATTTAACGAGAAAGTCTGGTTATCGGCGTTGAAAAAATCGGTTACGTCAATAACGGATGATTTATCACCTTCTTTTTGGAGTGCTTTGATATCAAAAACGCCGATGATGGGATCAGAATTTGAGTTTTTTACAGCCTGAAAAATAGGTTTGGTGCTATCAGGACTTGCGACAACAATTGTTATTGAACGGAGCAAAATAGTATTGTCAAGACCTTTTTCCCAGCGGATCATTTGTCTTTTTACTTCTTCCCCACCAAAAATCCCACCGCCGGCGGCTGTTTTTGAATAACGGGTTACTGCCATAATATCTCTGCTCAGCAAGGTGTCAGGAATTTCGAAATACCATTTATCTGACATTTTATGAACGGAAATCATCCCTTTTTGGCTTACCGCTGAGTCGTCGATGAAATCTTTGAAGGCTTTGGGCGACTTTTTCTTTTCGTCTTTTAATTTGTCCTTTACTGCGTCAGCGACTGCATCTACCGCTTTTTCTACCTTTTTTTCATCCTCTTTTTTATCTTTTTTCTTTTGCGCCTGAGCAAAGGTAAAGGTGGTTAATGTCAGACAGAGGGGTAACAGAAGTTTTTTTATTTTCATTTAGGTTTGAGAATAGTGTTTACAAATAAAAAAGCAAAAATATGAATTTGATTGGTATAGCAATTATTGTTTGCCTATGACGCGTTCATTCGTTACAGGTAAAGAAACATTCAGATGTGTTATGTTGCTTCCGGTTTGCATCAAGCGGTAAGAATTTTAGCAAGAACGCCTTCTTTCAGTGCATGGCTTGAAACTTGTATGCGGGAGATTTTATGGCTTTTCAGAACATAGTCGACCAGGCAAACGGCTACTACAATCATATCAACGCGAAGTTCGATCATACCGGGAATAGCCATCCGTTCTTCGTGATTTCCGGAAAGAATGAGGGTATAAGCACGATAAAACTCTTCCGGAGAAAGGGAAAAATCGGTCTGATTTCTGTCGGGCCATTCACCCGTACGATGCTTATAATCAATATCTACCAGCGTGTCGAATGTCCCGGAGGAGCCAACCAGTTTCGTCGGGGCGTATTGATGGACGGCATTGGCGAGTGGAATTAAATTTTCGTCGAAGAAGTTATAAAGCCTTTTCTTTTCGCTTTCACGGATCGGATCATTTTTCATGAATTTTTCCATCAGGCGCTGCCCGCCGATCTCGAAACTTTGTTTCCAGAAAATCTGCGTTTCATTACCTATGATAAATTCAACACTTCCGCCGCCTATATCCATAATCAGAGAAGGCTCACTTCCTAACCTGACGCCTGTACGAACTCCCTCGTAAATGTATTCGGCTTCTTTATTGCCGTCTATAACGGTCACGACGATGCCGGTTTCCCGTAAAATTGTTGAACAAAACAGATCACGGTTATCAGCATTTCGGACCGCACTTGTTCCAAAGGCAAATGTATTTTCTTTTGAAACCTGAAAAATATCAAGCTGTTCCCGGAAAGATTGTAAAACTTTCAGTGCACGGGCAGTCGCTTCGTCTGTAATGATTTTTTTATTGATTCCACCCAGGCCAATCTGCGTTGGCTGGCTTTTATGAAAAAGTGTAGTGATATTTTCACCATTTTTTTCAACAATCAGCAAATGAAATGTATTTGTTCCTAAGTCAATAATACCCAATCGGGAGCTCATAAGCGATGGTTAACGAGTTAATCTATTCATTCTAAAGGACAAGTTGCAAAAATAACCTAATTTTTAATGACTTATTTCTTGATTTTCTGTTTAATAAGTCTTTTCTTTGCAGTCCAATTTCAGAAAACCAGTTCAAAGAACATTATATCTTATAAGCATGCTTATTATTAACATTAAGGACAACGAATCGATCGATCGCGCTTTGAAGCGTTACAAAAAGAAATTTGAAAGAACTGGCACAATGCGTCAGCTTCGTTCTCGTACCGCATTCGAAAAACCATCTGTAAAGCGTCGTTTCGAAGTTTTGCGTGCGGTATACAAAGAAAAAACTTACGGTCACCTGGAAGACTAGTTCTTTTTGAATTGTTTTTCTGTTGAAAGTAGGCTGGGATAACTATATCCTCAGCAATAGCATATAGAAAAGGGTTGTCTTGTATTAGACAACCCTTTTTTGTACGTTAGAGGCATGATAGAGCCATTTTTGGAATACCTGGCGTTTGAAAAACGATCCAGTGAACACACGGTGACGTCTTACCGCACTGACCTGGACCAGTTTAGAAAATATTTGCTGTTCCAGTACGAGTGTGATAAACCGGAGACGGCAACGCCTGTCATGCTTCGATCCTGGGTGGTGAGTTTGATGGAAGAGGGATTAAACCCAACTTCTATTAACCGAAAGATGGCTTCGCTAAGATCTTATTATGGTTTTTTACGCCGTCGAAAATTTGTTTCGAAAGATCCTTCCAATATTTTATCTTCCATGAAAATGCGGAGGAAGCTTCCGGCTTTTGTTGAAGAGAAGGCGATGGAGTCACTCTTTGAATCGGAAGGATTTACGGATGATTTTATCGGTTGCCGTGATCGGGTCATTATGGAGCTTTTATATGGCACAGGAATCCGTTTGTCGGAACTGATCGATCTGGAAGTAAATAATCTTGAACTTGAAGCGCGTATTATCCGGGTTACGGGAAAAAGAGGAAAAGAGAGGCTTATCCCCATTTCAAGCCTGCTGGTTGACTTTTTGAAACAATATCTGATTTACAGATCCCCTGAAGAACAAACCAGAGCTTTAATTTTGACCGACTCTGGGAAAGCGGCATATCCGGTTTTTATCCAGAGAACAGTAAAAAAATATCTGTCAGAAGTAACCACATTATCTCAGAAAAGCCCCCACGTTTTACGGCATACTTATGCAACGCATCTGCTAAACAGGGGCGCCGATTTGAATGCAATAAAAGAGTTATTAGGCCACGCCAATCTGGCCGCAACGCAGATTTATACGCATAACTCCATAGAAAAGCTTAAAAAAACACACCAACAGGCCCATCCAAAGGCCTGATACCGATTTTTTTCAGGTATATTTGTTTCAAATTGCCGGTCTCAAAATAAAATTTTGTCACTCCATATGAATCACAGTTTCCAGGACGCAGTTGTTACGAAGTACAATATTTTCAATAGCCTTTTTCTGAGTTTGCCTTACAGAGGTATTTTTCAGACAGGTTCATTACTTCCGTTACTTACCCAGCACAGTGAAGTAGGATTTCAGGAAGGTAAATCGCCCAGACAGATCATCGAACTTTTTTTCGAGGAATTACTGGTGACTGCCACTCCGAAAGAACGTACCGATCTTCTTTTTGCTTTCATACAATACATTGAAAGACAGGTTGTTTTATTTGATTCTGTTGAAGATGCAGCTTTTGATCAGACGCATGAATTAAATGGAAAAGGATCGATAACCTATCTGACGGATCGTCTGGATAATGAATCGTTGCGTAAAAAACTTTTACACAAACTGGAAGATTTTAGTGTCAGAATTGTATTAACAGCGCACCCGACACAGTTTTATTCCGGAAAAGTTTTAGGGATTATCAATGATCTGGAAGATGCGATCAAGGTTAATGATTTTACGGAGGTAAATCAGCTGCTGCTTCAATTAGGTAAAACAGCTTTTATTAACCACGAAAAACCTACTCCTTTTGATGAGGCGGTAAGTTTGTGCTGGTTCCTGGAAAATGTATATTATGATGCTATTCCGGCTATTCTGATCAAACTGATTAATGGGTTGGGCATGAACGCGCACGACTGGCCTTATCCGAATGTTTTCCGCCTTGGTTTTTGGCCAGGTGGCGATAGGGACGGTAATCCGTTCGTGAATGCAGATACAACGTTACAGGTTGCAGATCGTTTGCGTGAAACGCTGCTTCGTGGTTACTACCGCGACATTCGTAACCTGAAACGCAGATTGACTTTCAAAGGTGTGGAAGATGCCATTTCGCTTGCTGAACGTAAGATGAACAGCACGATTTTTGGTCCAACCGAAGAAGGTTACAACAATGCACAGGAACTGATCGACGAACTTCTTAAAGCACGTGTTGTCCTTGTGGACAAACATCAGGGGCTTTTCGTTGAGCTTTTGGATAACTTTATTCTGAAACTAAACCTGTTTGGATTCTTCTTCGCCAGTCTTGATGTACGCCAGGATAGTCGTAAGCACGGCAAAGCCTGGGAAGATATTTTGAAGCGCGTTGAAAAGAAAATTCCTTTACTGAAATACAGTGATTACGAAAATTGGGAAGAAAGCAAAAAAATAGATCTTCTGCTTTCCCTGAATATTCCGTTAAGAATAGAAGATTACGAAGATCCGTTGACCAAGGATATTCTCGGCTCGATCAGCGCGATCAAAACGATTCAGGGGCTTAACGGTGAGCAAGGTGCCCATCGTTATGTGATCAGTAATAACACGTCGGCATTAAATGTGATGCAGGTTGTTGCGCTGGCAAAAAACCTGATCGCCGATGAGAACGGTTATCTGGCACTGGACGTAGTACCATTGTTCGAAACCGTTGACGACCTTGCCAATGCGCCGGAGATCATGCGCACACTTTATACGAATGAGTATTACAGAAATCACTTGTCCAAGCGTGAAAATCATCAGACCATTATGGTTGGTTTTTCTGACGGGACAAAAGACGGAGGATATCTTCGTGCAAACTGGTCGATTTACCGCGCAAAAGAAGAACTGACAAAAGTATCACGCGAGTTTGGCATCAAAGTGACCTTCTTCGACGGTCGTGGAGGCCCTCCGGCACGTGGTGGTGGAAATAACCATAATTTCTATTCTTCACTTGGAAAAGATATTGAAGATAAGGAAATTCAGTTGACTGTTCAGGGGCAAACTATCAGCTCCAACTATGGAACGGTAACAACGGCGATGTACAATCTGGAAAGACTTTTCACAGCAGGTCTTGAAAATCACCTTTTCCGTGGCAACAGAAAGGAAGAGGAATTAAGTCTTGAAGACAAAGATTTACTGGAAGAAATGGCATCGGCAGCTTATGATTCCTATCTTGATCTGAAAAATCATCCGATGTTTGTGAAATATCTGGATAAGAAAACGCCGTTACGTTTTTACGGACAGACCAATATCGGAAGCCGTCCAACGAAACGTGGAAATGACGACGAAGGATTGAAATTTGAAGATTTGCGTGCTATTCCATTCGTAGGCTCCTGGGCACAGATGAAGCAGAATGTTCCTGGTTTTTATGGCTTTGGAACATCCATTCAACAGCTTTCGAAAGAGGGTAAAAAGGAGTCAATAAAGAAGTTGTACAAGAAATCTCTTTTCTTCCGTACACTGATAGAAAACTCTATGCAGTCATTATCAAAAGCATTTTTCCCGGCTACGAAATATCTGAGAGACGAGCCTGAATACAAGGAATTCTGGGATAAGATGTACGATGAATTTAAACTTACGCTGGATTTGTTACTGGAAGTTTCCGAGCAAAAGGAATTACTTGACAGCAACAACGTGACGAAAGTTTCAATCAAAATCCGCGAGCGTATCGTTTTACCGTTAATTACGATTCAGCAGTACGCGTTGCAAATGTTAGCAGAAGATCCGAAAACGTTGCCTGTAGATGTGGAAACATATAACCAGCTGATTATGCGTGCTATGTTTGGCATTATTAACGCAGCAAGAAATTCGGCATAAAATAACATACTGAGGAAACAACCCTGGCAAGTAATTGTCAGGGTTTTTTTATGGTCAAAAAACAAAATAATACAAATATTTGTTTAAATATTAAATTGTTTATATAATTGTTATTAAAACAACTATTTTAAGTTTTTACCGCAAAATGTAGCGCAACAAGGTAATTATAAATAGCATAGAATTTGTCAGGATTCATTTAAATGCGAAGTAAAATGCCGATCTATCATCAACTTGGAAGTATTTCTTCAAAGCGTCACACGCAGTTCCGGAAATCAGAAACGGAGGGAGCCGGATTGTACTATGAAGAAGTTTTCGGAACCATCGGTTTTGAAGGAATGTCTTCATTACTATATCACGCCTCGCGGCCCACGCAGGTCAAAGCATTATTGCCAACTTATGACGTAACGCCGAAAATTACGTCTGGCAACAGTTTGATGATGCGAAAACTGATTGGCTTTAATATTTCTCCTGCCAATGATTACCTCGAAAGCAGAATTCCTTTATTAGTGAACCGGGATGTGACCATAGGATTGGCCGCTCCGCGACATTCGCTAAGCCATTACTTTTATAAAAACGCGGATTCCGACGAGCTTTTGTTCATTCATCGCGGAACCGGTCACCTCAGAACTTTCTTAGGTTCAATTCCTTTTCAATATGGCGATTATATCCTGATCCCTCGCGGGGTAATTTACCAGATCGATTTTGATTCGGAAGATAATCGCTTGTTATATCTTGAATCTCACGCACCGATTTACACTCCGAAACGATACCGCAACAATTTCGGTCAGCTTATGGAGCATTCACCGTTTTGCGAGCGGGATTATATTCTTCCACGAAATCTGGAAACGCACGACGAGAAAGGAGATTTCCTTATAAAAATCAAGAAGCAGAATATCATTCATCCGGTTGTGTATGCTTCACATCCTTTTGACGTAATTGGCTGGGACGGATATAATTATCCATGGGGGTTTTCGATCCATAATTTTGAACCCGTTACCGGACGCGTTCATCAGCCGCCACCGGTTCATCAGACTTTTCAGACCGACGCATTTGTTGTTTGTTCCTTTTGTCCACGGCTGTACGACTACCATCCGCTTGCGATCCCGGCGCCTTATCATCACAGCAATATTGATTCAGACGAGGTTTTGTACTATGTGGATGGAGATTTTATGAGTCGCAATGACATAGCGCAGGGGCATATCACCTTACATCCCGGAGGAATTCCGCATGGTCCGCACCCGGGAGCAGCAGAGCGAAGCATTGGTAAAAAAGAAACGCATGAGCTGGCAGTGATGGTCGATACTTTTCGGCCATTGATGCTTACCGAAGAAGCTTTGGCTATTGATGACGGTCAATACTATAAAAGCTGGCTTGAACATTAAGCATTATTGAAAGCAATTCAGTCACAATTAATCAAAGATCCTTATGGAAACTCAGGATTTGAAGGAGAAGAAACCAGCTTCTGCCGGTCAGCATGATTTTTTACCGATTAACGGCACCGATTATATTGAAATGTATGTGGGCAATGCTCTGCAGTCGGCTCACTATTTTCAAACTGCTTTTGGTTTTCAGCCATTGGCCTATGCAGGACTGGAAACGGGTCTGCACGACCGTGAGTCCTATGTTTTGGTACAGGATAAGATCCGTTTGGTACTTACTTCATCGCTTCGTGGAAAAACACCCGTTAGTGCGCATGTCGATCGTCATGGCGATGGTGTGAAAACGATTGCATTATGGGTGGATGATGCAGCAAAGGCTTACGAAGAAACCACACGTCGCGGTGCGCTGTCCTATTTTGCTCCCACGGTTGATCAGGATAAATTTGGAAGTGTCGGACGCTCGGGAATTCATATCTACGGAGAAACGGTGCACGTTTTTGTGGATCGCTATCAATATAGTGGAATATTTTTACCGGGTTTTGTTCCCTGGAAACCTGCTTACATTCCTGAGTCAACCGGTTTGCGTTATGTGGATCATATGGTTGGAAATGTTGGCTGGCATGAAATGGATAGCTGGGTGAATTTCTACGCCGAAGTCATGGGTTTCCAGCAATTGGTTTCATTTGATGATAAGGAAATTTCAACCGAATATACGGCGCTGATGAGTAAAGTCATGAGTAATGGAAACGGGCGGATTAAGTTTCCTATCAACGAGCCTGCCGAAGGAAAGAAAAAATCGCAGGTGGAGGAATATCTGGATTTTTATGGAGGTCCCGGTGTGCAGCATATCGCTGTGGCGACAGATGATATCGTAGCAACGGTGACGGTGCTCCGGAGCAGAGGAGTAGAATTTTTGCAAATTCCTGAGACTTATTATGCCGATCTCGCCGAACGGGTTGGTAAAATCGATGAGAAAATTGATCAGCTGAGCGAGCTGGGTATTCTGATTGATCGCGATGATGAGGGCTATTTACTTCAGATATTTACAAAGCCGATCATGCCAAGACCGACGCTTTTTTTCGAGATCATTCAGAGAAAAGGGGCCAAGTCATTTGGAAAGGGGAATTTCAAAGCACTTTTTGAAGCAATAGAACGTGAACAAATGCTTCGCGGAACTTTGTAAGAATACGATAACGGTCAAATTTCAAGGCAGGATGGACCAGGATTATCACACATATTCGGATGCTGACCATATGATGTGGAAGCAGCTTTTTGAAAGGCAAATGCAGGTTTTGCCAGGGATTGCCAGTAAAACGTATCTGGAAGGGGTGGATAAAGTAGGTTTTGTAGCGGGCCATATTCCCAATTTTAAAACCGAAACGAATCCTAAGTTACAATCTGTGACAAACTGGAAAGTATACGTTGTGCCCGGTTTAATCCCGCACAAAGAATTTTACACGCACCTGAGCAACAGGGAATTTCCGGCGTCCACATGGCTCAGGAAACCGGAACAGATCGAGTATCTCGAAGAACCGGATATGTTCCATGATACTTTTGGCCACGTGCCGCTTTTGAGCAATCAGGCCTTTTGTGATTTTATCGAACGTTTAAGTCATGTTGCGCTGAAATTTATTGATCATGAAAATGTACTCGCACAAATTTCCAGACTATACTGGTATACCGTTGAATTCGGGTTGATCCGGGAAAGCGGTCTGCTGAAAATATATGGCGGCGGTATTATTTCTTCGGCAGGAGAAAGTGCTTATTGTTTGAGCAAAAAAATACCCAAACTTGATTTTGACGTGACTACTTTGCTGGCTACTCCTTATCACATCGATAGCTATCAGCATCACTATTTTGTTATTGATTCTTATGACCAGCTTTATGAATCAGTTGAAGAGATTGAGAAAAAATTAGATGAGGTTTTGGAAACAAGGTGATTTATTAAAAGCTTTTCAATAATAATTGTTCAATTATTAGTAGACGAATAGTTGGGTTGCCTTATATTAGTATACTGTATAAATCGTTTTGGTATTCTTTACAAGCTATTATGACCCATCATTCCGACCAGCGTGCCTACTTTTTTAAGATAGATACGACCATAAAAAAAATCCGTAATGCGCTGCAAAAACAGCTGAACGAAGCTGGCTTTGACTTAACGGTGGACCAGTGGGTACTTATTGATCATATTTTCCGCAAGCAGGGTATCAGTCAGAATGAGCTGGCGGAATTGACTTTTAAAGATCCGCCAACGGTTACGCGTATTGTCGATTTACTTGAAAAAAAAGGATTGGTAGAACGTAATCCGGCAGTGGGCGACAGAAGGAAATTCAATCTTTTCTTGACTGAAAAGGGAGAGAAAACGTATAACGAAGCTTTCCCGATCGTGGCCGAGATCCGCTATAAAGGCTGGGGTGGTTTGGATGAAGCGGATTATCAGCATTTCGTCCGGATTATGGATTCCATCTATAATAACTTTACCTGAAAATATGCTGCCCCGTACTTCCTGGCTCGCGGTTTCTCCTGATTCCGATTTTTCTATTCATAATTTACCATTTGGTATTTTTAGTGCAAAAACGAAATCGCCCGGAATTGGTGTAGCCATTGGGGAGTGGATCATTGATCTGGCAGCTGTTAATAACCTTGGTTTTTTTGATGAATTTAATCTGGATACAAGTATTTTCAGAAAAGATTCGCTCAACGATTTCATTGCATCAGGAAAAAAAGTAACCGCAGGTATCAGGCTGATTTTACAAAAATTGCTTACCGATATTGAATCGCCATTGAAAGAATTTGCCTGGCATATTCTTGTAAAACAGGAAGATGCGGTTATGCACATGCCCGTAAAAGTAGGCGATTACACCGATTTTTATTCCAGCGAAGAACATGCAACAGCAGTCGGCAGACTTTATAGACCCGATAATCCGCTGTTGCCAAACTGGAAACATATGCCTGTTGCCTATCATGGGCGGGCATCTTCTATTGTTGTGTCTGGTACTCCGGTGTATCGTCCGCAAGGTCAATTCAATTCCGGGCAGCTTGAAAATCCGGTATTTGGCCCAACCCAATATCTGGATTTTGAGCTGGAACTGGGATTTGTTGTAGGGAAAAATGCTAAGATGGGAAAACCGGTTTCGGTTTCAGAGGCTGAGGATTACATTTTTGGCGCTGTTCTTTTTAATGACTGGTCGGCGCGCGATATTCAGCGCTGGGAGTATCAACCCCTTGGTCCTTTTACTAGCAAAAATTTTGCATCTTCCATTTCTCCCTGGATCGTTACTTTGGAAGCATTGGAGCCATTTCGGATCGCCGGTCCGGATCAACTGCCGGAGCCGTTGCCTTACCTGAGAACCTCCGGATTGAAAAATTTTGATATTAATCTCAGTGCATCGATCAAACCACAGGAGTTCGATGAAATTATTATCACTGAAACCAATGCCCGCCATTTGTACTGGAATATTGGTCAGCAGACAGCGCATCATACCATAACAGGTTGTAATCTGAATATCGGAGATATATTGGCAACAGGAACCATCAGTGCGACAGGTCCGAAAGGAGCCGGTTGTTTACTGGAATTAACCCAGGGAAATAAAAAAATACTGAATCTGGCGCCCGGTCTTTCCAGAACATTTTTAGAAGATGGAGACGAGCTGATTCTGCGTGGATTTGCTGAAAAAAATAGTATGCGGGTTGGCTTTGGGGAAGTACGGGGGATTATTAAGCCATCTGTTGGTCTGTAATAACGAACAAACACCAATAAAAATAATTAGCAAAAGAAATAACTACACTGTCTGACGGGAGAAAACATGGCTGTCAGTATCTTCCTGATTTACTGCATGATCACTTTAAAAACTTTTGTGAATCAATAAAGTGAAAAAAGTCTGACTTATTTTCTTGCAGAGATGATTAAACCTTCGATATATCTTTACGTCTAAACTTCGCGTTTACATCAGGCGGGTTTAGTAAATTGGCCTGACAACGTCGAACTTTTATCAACAACATTTTTAACATTTATTAATTTTCAGCCATGAAAAAAGTAATTTTTTTGAGCTCGCTTTTAATGGGAGCTGTTTTATTTCCTTCATTTTCACAAACTGCTGCCGTGTCAATAACGCCTCCAACCAGAAAAATAGAAGTGTCAGGTTTTGCCGAAGTGGAGGTAACGCCGGATGAGATTTATTTCAGTGTTTCATTAAGAGAATATTTTAATGATGAGAAAAACCAGAAGGATAAGGTCAATATTACAACTTTAGAGAAACAGCTGATCAAGGCGGTTGCTGATGCAGGATTGCCCAAAGAGGCTTTGACAATCAGCGGTTTAGGCGGGTATCAGAATTATGTGGATAAAAAGAAAAAGCCAGCCACTTTTTTGGAAAGTAAACAATATGAACTGAAAGTGGACCGTGCTGATAAACTTGACGGCATTTTGTCAAAAGTAGAAAGTCGTGGCATCCAGTATGCGAATGTTGCGCGGGTGGATCATTCTAAAAAAGAAGAATACAAAAAACAAGTGAAGATAAATGCTTTGAAATCTTCGAAAGAAAAAGCTGTGTATTTATTAGAAGCGGTAGACCAGAAGCTGGGTCCGGTTTTGGAAATCAGAGAAGTGGAGGATAACATCAATTACCCGCAGCCTATGTATGCGAAAGCGAATGTGCGTATGTATGCGGCGGCTGAATCCGCTGATATGGTGCAGGATAGCAGTGTCGAATATCAGAAAATTAAATTCAGCTATCGTATGCAGGCTGCGTTCGAGATTAAGTAAGCTGGAATAATATTTGACGTTCAATAAGTTGCGTATTTATTGTATATTCACTTATCAATCAACGAACCACATAAAACGATGAGCATTAACGCAAAACATCTGGCCACTTTTATTCTTGGCGCCGCCGCCGGAGTAGCAGCCCATAAATATCTTCAGACGGAAGAAGGAGAAAAACTTCTCGAAGATTTGAAAACCAAAGCCAGCGACCTGAAAGCGGAAGCGGAAGGAGCCGTGGATAAGGCACCTGAATATTTCCAGGAACTTAAAACAAAAGGCTCAGACGCTTTAAAATCAAATTTTCCAGAGGCAGAACAGTTTCTGAAAGATTTGATCGATAAGTTTACCGGTGCAGCTGGCAGTACGGCAAAGACAGAGCCCGGTAGTGGTGATGTCGGCTCGGTAACGCCATCAGTTCAATAATTAATTTAAGAAGTAATAGAGCCGAAGAGATTTTTTCTCTCCGGCTCTTTTTATGATACCAGCTTGTTGATTTGTGCGTATTGGAGAAGCATGATCGTTTTGCCATCCTGTATTTCACCGGTGCTGATCATGTCAACAGCCTGGGTAAAAGGTATTTCTATAACTTCAATATTTTCCTGCTCGGTATCACACCCGCCGCCGTCGCTTACCTTCATATCTGCCGAATATTCTGCAACGAAAAAGTAAAGAATTTCGGTAACTGATCCTGGGGACATATAGGCCTCAAAGATTTTCTTTACTGATGTAATTTTATAGCCTGTTTCTTCCTCCGTTTCCCGCTTGATACAATCTTCTGCATTATCTTTATCGAGTAATCCGGCACAGGCTTCAATCAGCATTCCTGTCGGATTTCCGTTGGTATAAGTAGGCAAACGAAACTGTCTGGTCAGGATAACCGTTTGTTTTTCCCGGCTGTATAACAAAATGGTAGCGCCGTTTCCACGGTCATAGGCTTCACGGGACTGGCGTTCCCAGTTTCCATTGGCAAGTTGGTAATCGAAGGTGAATTTTCTCAATGTGTACCAGTTGTCGGAGAGAATTTCCTCAGAAACAAGATTGACCTTATCATTCATAGCTAATTGATCGTTTTTGATTAAAAATGATTATATTTGAACAAATGTACAATTTCTTATGAACTTTCAAAAAAGAAAAAATATTATCTTAGCAATACTGGATGAGAGAGGCGAGGTGACTGTCAAGCAATTAGCGGATGAATTGGCCATTTCAGAAATTACTATCCGGCGCGATTTAACCGCTCTCACTGCCGATGGGCTGGTTTATCGTACACATGGAGGTATCATGAAGGTAGAATTGACGAAAATACCATTTCATTTCGCCAACAAGGCCGCCATTAATGTGGAAGAAAAAGATAACATATGCCGGCTTGCTGCGAAGGAAATTCTGGAAGGCGATATTATTTTTATGGATTGCGGCAGTACGGTTTTCAGGTTATGCCAGTTTATAAGAAACAAGAAAATACACGTGATCACGAATTCGCTTCCCGTGGTGTACGAACTGATGAATTCAGCTGTGAAAATTAATCTGGTGGGAGGGGAAATAGATCCGGAGCGCCAGGCTGTTCATGGAAGGATCGCTGAGGAGCATATCGCACGTTATAAGGCAGACCGGGCGTTTATTGGTGTAGACGGAATTTCGGTAGAGAATGGTTTAAGCGCTTTCAGTGAAATTGAGGCGGGAATAACGCTAGCCATGTTTGCCAATTCGGCCACTTCGTATTTGCTTTGTGACGTATCAAAGGTTGGGAAGGATAAATATTTTCAATTTGCACCGTTAAGTGCACTGGATGTGATGATTACGAATAAGAAAACCTCAGAAACAGAGCAAATTGAAAACGCGGGGATTCGTGTACTTTCCGTTTAGTTGAAAAATTAAAATTGTAAAAAGATGAAGAAAGCCAGCTATTGGGTAGAAAAATACAGCCTGACGGAGCATCCCGAAGGAGGTTATTATGCGGAAACATACCGTTCTTTTGAAAGTATTCCCCAGAGTGCCTTGCCCGCAGGTTTTACAGGCAGCCGTTCCTTTTCGACGGGAATTTATTTCCTTTTGGAAAAACATAATTTTTCTGCTTTTCATCGTATCAAATCAGATGAAATGTGGCATTTTTATCAGGGAGAAGCGCTGGAAATATTTGTGATTTATCCGGTTTCGGGAAAACTGGATGTAATAAAACTTGGCGATAATCCTGATAATGGTGAGACTTTTCAGGCAGTCGTTCCTGCCAATACCTGGTTTGCATCACGCCCGGCAAAGGGAAGTAAATATGCGCTGGTAGGCTGCACAGTAGCTCCTGGTTTTGATTTTGAGGATTTCGAACTCGCAGACAGGGAAACGTTGCGGGCCAGTTTTCCACAGCATGATAAGCTGGTTGAAGAACTGACCCGTTTATAAAGGTTTTAATATCCGGTGCTGGTGTCGTCTCCGCGTGGATCGGAGCCGCCTTCCAGAGAGCCGTCAGGCAGTACCAGGATACAATCCATCCGGCCTATTGAATTACGCTGTACTTCAATATTATAACTTCTGCTTTGCAGTTTTTTGATGGTATTTTCAGTAAAAGCACCAGCTTCGAAAACCGTTTTATCCGGTAACCACTGATGATGAAATTTAAAGGCGTTTACGGCTTGCTGCATATTCATGCCGTGTTCCAGCACATTGAGTATGGTTTGATATACGGAAGTGATAATCGTAGAACCGCCCGGAGTACCTACGACCATGAATAGTTTCCCATCTTTTTCTACAATGCTTGGCGTCATGGAGGATAGCATACGTTTCCCGGGAGCAATGGCATTGGCTTTATTTCCTACCAGTCCGTACATGTTGGGCGCCCCTGCTTTCACACTAAAATCGTCCATTTCATTATTCATAAAAAAGCCGGCGCCCTTTACCACAACCCGGCTGCCGTAACCACCGTTTAGCGTTGTTGTTACAGAAACCGCATTTCCTTCCTTATCGACGACTGAAAAATGGGTTGTCTCGGTACTTTCGTATCCGGGAAGAACACCGCCGCTCACGTCTTTTGAGTCCGTTGCTTTATCGAATGAGAAATTTTGCCACCGTTGTGCCAGATATTCCTTGCTTGCCAGTTCTTCTACCGGCACTTTCACAAAATCAGGATCGCCAAGAAATTTGGCGCGATCGGCATAAACACGTCTTTCTGCCTCAATCATAACCTGCACAGTGGAGTCACTATGCCAGCCCCATTTTTTTAATGGATAAGGTTCTGTTAATTTCAAAAGCTGGATCAATGCGATACCGCCGCTGGATGGAGGCGCCATGGTGATGATTTTATATCCCTTATAGGTTCCGGAAATGGTTTCACGCCATTTTGCATGGTAGTCAGAAAGGTCTTTTTTACTGATGATACCCTCTTTTTTATACTTCATTTCTTTCGCGAGCAACCTTGCCACTTTTCCTGAATAAAAGCCTTTGCTGCCTTTTTTCTGAATGCGTGTCAAGACTTTTCCCAGATCTTTTTGAAACAGCGTATCGCCCGCAGCCCATTCTTTTCCGTCTTCACGTTGAAAATATTTCGTACCCGGGTTCAGGGATAAAAGATCGCCTTTAATAGCATTCAATCCTCTGGCTTCCCGTTCCGTTTGAATAATCCCTTTATTGGCCAGATCGATTGCCGGCTGTAAAAGTGCCTTCCACGGTAATTTCCCGAATCGCGCATGTGCTTCTGCCATACCGTCCACCGAGCCTGGAACACCGGACGCGAGCCGGCCAAGGGTGCTAAGTTTTGGAATTACGTTTCCATCTCTATCAAGATACATGTTCTTGTCTCCCTTTTTCGGAGCTTTCTCGCGGAAATCAACACTGAAACTTTTACCAGACTTATCTCTCAGAACAAGAAAACCGCCGCCGCCAATATTACCCGCCGAAGGATGTACCACAGCAAGAGCAAACTGGACCGCTACTGCCGCATCCACTGCACTTCCTCCTGCTTTTAATATTTCAATACCCACTTTGGATGCTTCCGGGTGTGCTGTGGCTACAATACCATTTTTTGCAAATACTCCCTGACGATCATTGTAAAAAGGTTTTTGATTGGGATCGTCCGTTAGAAACTGGTAAAAACCTTTGGTTTCCTGCACTGGCTGCTGTGCCGCAAGAAAACCTGAAAACAGGGAAAATAAGAGGAGTAAGGTAACGCGTATAGTCATGATTTGGTGATCAGAGATTGTACTTGTAATTTAGTAAATCTAAATAAGAGGAGTATTATCAAAAGGGATATTTGAAACTATTTCTCAAAATTTTAGTATGATTCAGAGGCTTATAAGCTGCTCAAACCTTGAAAATGCCTTTTATACTAATTTGTTTCTGAGCGCAGTACTTTACGAGTAACTTTTCGAATTCAATAAGGAACATGGTCTGAATTTTACCCTGATAAGAAACTATGAAATTTTTACGGCAAATATTTGAAAGTTTCCGGTTTGCCTGGGGAGCATTACAATCCAATATTACCCGGACAACATTGTCTCTGTTGGGCGTAACCGTGGGCATTTTTGCGATCGTGGCCGTTTTTACCATCGTGGATTCCCTGGAAAAGAACATCCGCGACAGTATGAGCGCAATTGGCGAAAAGGTTTTGTATATCCAAAAATGGCCGTGGGGTTTTGGCGGGGAATATCAGTGGTGGAAATATTTTCAGTGGCCGAGTCCTTCCAATGCCGAATATAAATATTTATACGACAATCTTGAAAATGCCAGCGCCGTAGCGGTGATGGATTTCAGGGGAGGAATTACCTTGAAAAATGGCTCTAACAGTATTACCGCGCTTATTCAGGGTGTTTCTTTTGAATATAATCAAATCTCAGACGTGCCTCTTGAAACAGGTCGTTATTTTATGCCGCTGGAAACTTCAAATGCGCGTAACGTGGCGATAATCGGGGCAGATATTGCACAGGCCCTTTTTCCAAATCAGATTGCCGAGGGAAAGATTTTCAAGCTGAATGGAAATAAATTTACGGTCATCGGTGTCCAGCAAAAGAAAGGCGAAAGCCTTGTGGATTTTGGAGGAAATCCTGATACGAAATGCCTGATTACTTATGGTTCATTTTCAAAAATGTTCCAGTCGAGGCGGCCGGATCCTGACATTGTCGTAAAAGGCTTCGAGAACGATGAAGGAATGAAGGAAGTGGAAGCGGAGGTAATAGGTTTAATGCGTACCAAACGGGGAATAAAGCCAAGGGGAGAGAATAATTTTTCCATTAACCGACCCGAAGCAGCAGCGCAGGCGGTATCAGGATTATTTTCTGTTTTATCGCTCGCCGGGTGGGTTATTGGTAGTTTTTCAATCCTCGTAGGTGGTTTTGGTATTGCCAATATTATGTTTGTTTCTGTAAAAGAACGAACGAACCTGATCGGGATCCAAAAATCTCTGGGTGCCAAGAATTACTCTATTTTGTTTCAGTTTCTTTTTGAAGCAGTGATGTTAAGTCTGGTTGGCGGGTTGGTTGGTATATTTCTTGTATACCTGCTTTCATTCATGCAGATGGGAACGCTGGTGATTACACTGACGCCTAAAAATGTAATACTTGGACTTGGTGTTTCCTGTATCATTGGCATAATGTCCGGAATAATTCCTGCTATGCTAGCTGCACGAATGGATCCGGTTATTGCAATCAGAGCTAAATAAGAAGTAGGAAAAATGGTTCAGTTTTCCGAAGTTGCCTTAATTATCACACAATCTTAACTAACAAACTAATTATGCGTAAATGGGTTATTCTTTTTGTGATCCTGGTGGTCGTTTTTGGATCTCTATATTATTTAACTTTCGGATATTACAGTGAAGGTAAACGGGGCGGATTTGTTACCCGTCTGAGTAATAAAGGATATGTTTTCAAAACCTATGAAGGTGAACTGAAAATGGGTGGTTTGTATGAAGGCGATGGTTCACTTAATGCATCCGAATGGACGTTTTCTGTTAGTGGCAAGAACAAGGATGCGATCTCCAAACTGGAACAGGCGATTGCAAGCGGGCACAGAGTATCGTTGACGTATGAAGAAAAATTCTTCAACCTACCCTGGAATGGTGATACCAAGTTCTTTGTGACCAATGTGGAGGTATTGGGTGGAGCGGCTACGCAAAATCCAAATAATTTCCCCAAAACACAGCCGGAGCAGCCGACTGAAATTGATACAACGAAGGTTTTGTAATGAAGAATTAAGAATAGTGGAGAATGGGTATAGTCCTGGAATCCTCTGCTATTCTTAATTTATCATTTATAATTCTTAATTCCTTATCCTCCCGCTTTTTTCGCCTTATATCCTTTCCCAACAAGCCAGGTAATTACTTTTTCCCTGTGATCTCCCTGAATGAGAATTTCTGCATCCTTCACGGAGCCACCGCTTCCGCATAAAACTTTAACCTGCTTCCCCAGTGCTTCGAGGTCTGAGAGTGTACCTATAAAGCCTTTCACAACTGTTATCACTTTTCCACCACCTTTCCGGTCAAGCCAGACGCGGAGATCCTGCTGGGCTGGTGCTAATGTTTCTGCTTCATCCTGGCCGGAATCGGAATACTCAAAATCAGGATTAGTCGAATAAATAATTCCGGAGCGGTTCTTTTTAGACATAAGAAGAGTATGAATTAATATTTTCAAATCGGTTACACAATAACCCTTAAACTTTTGGGCTTGATTTTAATTTCGATCCGGGTTGTATCCAGTTGCAAGGGCTCTCCGTCGTAATGGATCATCGGCGGCTTATCAGCTTCCACAACCGCATCCTGAGCAAGCTGATAAGAAACGTATGAAGATGGCTTTAAAGACTTCGTGAAAAGTTTGTAAGTCAGGTTAGAGCCATACCATTTTGGAAACGGGACGATCGTACAAATATCCAGTAATCCATCAAACAGACTGGCTTGTGGTGCAACCCAGGCATTATTTCCGTATTGTCCGGCATTGGCGAAGGAAAGCGAAAATACTTCTATTTTTTTGCCATTCAGCTTATAAGTTTGTGGCTTGTAATTCCAGTAGGATTTAAGAGAAACACTCAGATATGTGGCTAGTCCTCGTGAATGCTGCTTACTGAACAAGTGGCCAACATAGGCGTCAAATCCCATTCCTGCCGTACAAAAAAATGGAATTCCGTTGAGCTCTGCCGAGTCAATTGTGTTTACCGATCCTGAAAAAATACGGCTAAGGCCTGCGTCCAGTGTAAGGGGCAAACCCAAGTGACGGGCAAGTCCGTTGCCAGATCCCAGCGCCAGAATACCCAGTGGAATCGATCGGTTAACGAGCGCTTTCGCTACCTCATTCACAGTTCCGTCTCCGCCTACTGCAACAATTGCCCTCCAGTTTTCCTTATCAATATTTTGATTGACGAGCTCGGTTGCATGGCCGCGTCCTTCCGTAAAAATGATCTGCGCGTTTCCTCCCTTATTGTTGACAAAGTTTTCAATTGCCTTGGAAATTTTGTCAGGATGCTGCCCGATGGATGTCCCGGAACTGGGGTTAATAATAAATAAATATGAATCAGCCACGGATCAAGCGAAAAATAAGAAGAGAAGACCTATGAAAATGATTATAAAGAGGTAATACAAGCCATCGATAAAGGGATATTTTTGTCGATCAAGCTTTTTAAATATATCATCAAACTTACCCATGCTATCAATTGATTTTTCCTGAATTTTACTTCCCGACTTAAATATGTATCCATATCTTTCAGAAGGAATCTTTACTGTATCTTTAAACGAAAGAAACATTTTACAAAAATCCGTAAAAAATATGAGAAACTGTCTTTTAACATTATTTCTATTATCATTTAGCTATTTGGGCATAGCGCAGTCAAAGGCAGACCGGGATGAAATTTACGGGATTCTGAACCGGCAAAATGGAGACTGGAACCGGGGTGACGTAAAATCTTTTATGAAAGGTTATTGGGAATCGGATTCGCTGATGTTCGTCGGTTCCAAAGGGGTGACGTATGGCTACAATAAAACGTACGAGAATTACCTGAAACGTTATCCGGACCGCGCGTCGATGGGAACGCTTAAATTCAACTTTATAAGTCTGACCTTTCCGGCTAAGGATGTTGCTTTTCTGGTAGGACAGTGGAATTTAACCCGCCCTGAAAAAGGAGATATCGGAGGGCATTATACTTTATTGTGGAAAAAAATAAAAGGGAAATGGCTGATCATCAGTGATCATTCGAGCTAGAAATGTTGTAATATTATTGGTATATAAAAAGCGAAGACCGGTTTACAGCGCAAACCGGTCTTCGCTTTTTATAGTTTTTTTACAATCTTTTTAAACTCAGAATCGCATTTGCAGCGGCACCTGTGCCTGTTGTATTTGTATTCACCGTGATTTTCATATCACTAGGATTTTGAACAAGTCCGAAAGTATTACTTGTTGCTCCGTTTGTCAGGGTCAGTTTTCCTGTTTCTACTTTCCATTTGGTATCAGCGGCGATATTGATGTAAGCACCGATAAGGGTCACAGCAGCAGGACAATCCGACAGAGTGACTTTATTATCAGAAGTAAAAGTGAATTTTAATTCTTTATAACAAGGAGCCAATGTTGGCAGCAATGCTAATGCAGGTATCGTTACACCAGCTTCTGGCTGAACATCAGTTAATTGCCATCTTCCGACAATCTCGTTATTGTCTACCGGTGTTGTGTCATCATCGTCGTCATCTTTACATCCAACAAAAACGAAAGCGAGAACAAGAAATGATAAAAATGCAATTTTACCGAAAGGGTTAAAAAATTTCATAGCGAAAGGTAGTTAATGATTAAGAACCAATATGGTATTGAACTTCAAACTTACTGTAAAAATTGCCTTAAATCTCAATTAAGACAGTCCGTTAAATAATTTGCATCATTATTTTCCTGTTTTTGTATTAAAAAATGAATGCAGCAAGTGCTCCGCAGCAGTCACAGGAAGTTCTTTGCCGCCCGACACTGACTTTTCTGCATATTTGATTTCCTTTTTCATAGCCACGTTCTCATAAAATTGGTCTTCCAGGGTTTGTCTGATATGGTCGTGCATCCATTCAAGATTTTGTTCTTTTCGGTTTTTTTCGAAATATCCGTTTTTTAAAGTCGCGGCGTGATATTCCAGAATTAATTTCCAAAGCTCGTTTATCCCTGTGTTTTCTAACGCTGAGCAGGTTATAACCTGTGTCGGAAATCCGGATTCCGGTTTTGGGAACAAATGAAGTGCATTTTTGTATTCCACTGCGGCTTGTTCGGTAGCCGTTTTATTTGCTCCGTCAGCTTTGTTAATAGCTACGGCGTCAGCCATTTCCATGATTCCTTTTTTTATTCCCTGCAATTCATCACCTGCCCCGGCCAGCATCAGGAGTAAAAAGAAATCGCTCATGCCCTTCACCAGAGTCTCCGACTGACCAACCCCTACGGTTTCGATGATGATCACTTCATACCCCGCCGCCTCACAAAGCAGTATCGTTTCCCGCGTGCTTCTTGCCACTCCACCTAAAGACAAACCTGACGCCGAAGGACGGATATATGCCAGGGGATCATTGGAAAGGTTTTCCATCCGCGTTTTATCCGCCAGAATACTGCCGCCGGATTTTTTGCTGGAAGGGTCAATCGTTAGGACCGCTATCTTCTTGTTCAAGGCAGTAATATGTCTGCCAAATGTTTCTATAAATGTACTTTTTCCAACGCCCGGAACTCCCGTTATCCCGATTCTCAAAGATTTTCCGGTAGCCGGAAGAATATTCTCCAGAACTTTTTTCGCGAGCAAGCGATCATTTTTGAGTTTACTCTCAATCAGTGTAATCGTGCGGCTGAGAATAATCCTGTCACCAGATAAAATACCTTTTGAGTAATCTTCAATAGATAGACGCTGGCGCATGTGTGGATTTTTTATAAAAAGGAAGTTTGTAAAATTCGCTAATGAAGAGCAATAATGAAACTTTTTAAGTTGAAAAAAGGCGAAAAGCTGTATATTGCTCGTTTAGAAATACATATTTTACTTTTCAACAATACGAATGAAGATCTTATCATATCGCTTATGGGTTATGGCCATGTGCTGCCTTAGTTCTGTAAGTGTTTTCGCTCAGGAAGCGGACAAACCGAAGTACGATGCACATGTACTTTTTCATCCCTTATTCAATTTTCAGCCTGGCAGTGAATATCGTACGGGAAGCGGGGCACCAGGACCAAAATACTGGCAAAACCGTGCAGATTACAAGATTAATGTTGCTTTGAATGAAACAGAAGGGACGATCAGCGGGGATGTTGAAATTACTTATAAAAATAATAGCCCTGAAGCATTGGAATTTATCTGGCTTCAACTGGATCAAAACTCGTTCAATAACGAATCGCGCGGAGGAAAAACGACTGCAATAACGGGCGGAAGGTTTGGAAACATTGGTTTTAATGGGGGAGACGCGATAAAATCGGTTTCGGTGCAGCAGGGGAAAGATAAGGCGGCTGATGCAAACTATGTGATCACGGATACACGTATGCAGGTTCGCCTGACCAATCCGGTAAAATCAAACGGAGATATTATCAAAATTAAGATAGCTTATTCATTCAAGATTCCGGAATACGGATCGGACCGGATGGGAACGCTGGAAACAAAAAATGGTATCGTTTACGAAATGGCGCAGTGGTATCCGCGTGTCGCAGTTTTTGACGATATCGAAGGATGGAATGTACTTCCATATCTGGGGGCTGGTGAGTTTTACCTGGAATACGGAGATTTTGAATATGCAGTAACAGTGCCGTGGGACCACATCGTAGTGGGTTCCGGCGAATTACTTAATCCTGCGGAAGTACTTACGGCAGAACAGAGAAAACGTCTGGCGGATGCATCAAAAAGTGATCAGACGGTGATGATCCGTACGGCTGAGGAAGTAACAAGTACAGCCTCCCGTCCAAAACAATCGGGTACTTTAACCTGGCGTTTTCGTTGCGTAAATGCGCGTGACATTGCCTGGGCAAGTTCAAAAGCATTTGTCTGGGATGCTGCCCGTATGAATCTGCCGAATGGAAAAACAGCACTGGCTCAATCGGCTTACCCTGCCGAAGACGGTGGTAAAGATGGCTGGGGACGTTCAACAGAATATGTGAAAGGATGTATCGAGTTTTATTCTAATTACATTCATGAATACACGTATCCTGTGGCCACCAATGTTGCAGGAATTGTAGGCGGTATGGAATATCCCGGCATTGTATTTTGCAGCAGCAAAAGCCGTAAAGATGACTTATGGGGCGTTACAGATCACGAGTTCGGTCACAACTGGTTTCCGATGATTGTTGGAAGCAATGAGCGCAAATATGCCTGGATGGATGAAGGTTTTAATACGTTTATCAATTTCCTTTCAGGAGATAATTTTAATAATGGTGAGTTTAAGGATGGCCAGATGAATGATTTGCATCGTCTTGCTCCGGTTATTTTCCGTGACAATGCGGATCCGGTGATGACAATTCCTGATGTTGTTCAGGCTGCCAACCTGGGTTGGGAAGCTTATTATAAGCCTGCTATCGGTCTAAAAATGTTACGTGAGCAGGTTCTTGGAAAAGATCGTTTTGATTATGCCTTCCACCTGTATGTAAAACGCTGGGCATTCAAACATCCGACTCCTTATGATTTCTTCCGTACAATGGAAGATGCAGCCGGAGAGGATCTGGGCTGGTTCTGGAAGGGCTGGTTCTTCGAAAACTACAAGCTGGATCAAAGCGTGAAGGATGTTTCCTATATCGAACAAAATCCTTCAAAAGGATCCGTCATCACGATTGAAAATCTTGAACAGTGGGCAATGCCTGCCAAAGTAGATGTGGAAGAGGTGAGCGGCAAGAAGACACGTGTTGAACTGCCGGTGGAAATCTGGCAGCGCGGTGGTAAATGGACATTCCGTGTGGAGACACAGCAGCCTCTAAAATCTGTGACGATTGATCCTGATCACCAGCTTCCGGATGTTAATCCACAAAACAACAGCTGGAAGCCGACAAAATACTCGGTATCAGAAACAAATTAAGAATTGACATAGAAATTTTAAGCCGTTCAAACTTGATATGATTCAAATTTGAACGGCTTTTTTATGTCTGTATTCGCTGTCGGTCTATCAGATCGTTACGAGCATGGCGCCGTAAGAATAACCGCCTCCAAATACAGTGATTACTATATTTTCTCCTTTTTTAAATTTCGATCGGTTTTCAGAAAGTGCGATGGCACAGCCTGCACATCCGGTATTGCCAAGATACTGAATGTTAGAAATCAGTTTTTCAGCAGGAATACCTAACGTATTAATCACGTTAAGACTGATCCGGTGATTTGCCTGGTGAGGAATCAAATAGTCGAGGTCTGATATTGTAAGCCCGCAAGCCTGCAAAACCTGCTGACTTACCTTAGGCATATAAATACACGCATTTTGGAAAACATCTCTTCCGAAAGGCATAACCACACCACGGTCGTTTGGACGAAGCACAACAGCTTCAACCGCTTTTCCGCTTGTTGCAGCACCTCCTGTAATCAGTTTTTTGATCTCCATATCCGACTCTGACTGTCTTTCTTTCGAAATCAGAATTGCCGAAGCGCCGTCGCCCCAAAGGTGGCCGGAAACGGTATCACTTTCGTTGTAATAAGCCGTGTTATGATCCGATACTACAACCAGCGCTTTTGAAGCTTTTCCCATTGCGAAATAACCTTCTACAATTTCAATCGCATTCAAGAGAGACGAACATGCCGAAGAAATGGTCACAACCGGTATGTCGGGAAGTGCCAGGTGGTGCTGAACAGCATGTGCAACGGTAACAATTGTATCGTATGGTGTATATGTACCACCGACAATCAAATCAATTTCATTTTTACTAAACGGGATATTATCCGCGAGTAATGACTTAACAGCTTCGATCGCCATGGTTGAAGTATTCTCACCTTCTCCGGCTTTGCGGCGCTCGTAAATTCCCGTACGCTCTACAATCCATTCGCTGGACAGGTTATTGAGATTTGTAAAATATTCATTACCAATTACTTCACTTGGTAAATAATGACTTAGTGTATTAATATACATGGTTGAGAAGTTGACTTCGCAATCTACAATTCTGTTTAATTCCGAAAGTTAAATATTTCGTAGAAAGCATAGTACTTAATATTTGAACAATTCAAT
>Ga0247817_10000111_pt1 | contig 64379 bp, 53 predicted proteins | sample UWRJL212509R1_FD_178010 | JGI IMG/M metagenome (GOLD analysis project Ga0247817, IMG submission 178010) | Plant litter microbial communities from Arlington Agricultural Research Station in Wisconsin, United States - UWRJ-L212-509R-1 | ecosystem: Environmental > Terrestrial > Plant litter >... | reverse complement strand
CCACATGAACTTCTTTGTTATATAGTTTATGCTTATTTTCGCAAATCATTTGCGTCGTTACCGGCAAAAACAGATCTTGTTCAAACCACTAACTTTAAGACAAAGTTCTGTCTTTATAAACGAGAACCAAATACATGGCCACCGTTACTGAAAAAAAGAAAGCATCAGCTCCCAAATTAAAGCATTCGAAAGAACGCTATATGTTCTGGTTCGAGAACATGTTATTACAACGCCGGTTTGAAGAAAAAGCTGGCCAACTTTACGGACAGCAGAAAATCCGCGGTTTTTGCCACCTTTATATTGGCCAGGAAGCATGCTCTTCAGGAGCTGCCACTGCGCTGACAAAAGGAGACAAATACATCACTGCTTATCGTGATCACGGTATCCCTTTGGCTCTGGGAACAGATCCAAAAGCGATTATGGCTGAACTTTACGGAAAGAAAACAGGAACAACCAAAGGAAAAGGCGGTTCTATGCACATTTTCGATAAAGAGAATGGCTTTGTTGGAGGACACGGTATCGTTGGTGCTCAAATTCCTTTGGGAGCAGGTATTGCATTTGCTGAAAAGTATAACAAAACAGGTAAACTTTGCATCTGCTACTTTGGGGACGGAGCTATTCGCCAGGGTGCATTCCATGAAGCACTGAACATGGCGATGACCTGGAAACTGCCTGTTATTTTCGTTGTTGAAAACAATGGTTATGCGATGGGAACTTCCGTAGCGCGTTCATCCAACGTTACAGAATTGTACACACTGGGAGAAGCTTACGATATTCCTTCGGAACCTGTTGACGGAATGAGCGTGGAAGCAATTCATGAAGCCGTGTCCCGCGCAGCAGAACGTGCACGTAAAGGCGACGGACCAACTTTTCTTGAATTCCGTACGTATCGCTACCGTGGACACTCCATGTCCGATCCTCAGAAATACCGTTCGAAAGAAGAAGTTGAGGAATACAAACACCGAGACCCGATCGAGCAAATCAGAGCTGTAATTTTGGATAACAATCTTGCAACGGCAGAAGATCTTGAAGCGATCGACAAAAAAGTAAAAGAAATCGTAGCTGAATCTGTTCAGTTTGCAGAAGATTCGGATTTCCCGGATGCAAAAGAAGCTTACACAGATGTTTACGCCGAAAATGACTATCCATTTGTCATGGATTAATTTTTGATTATAACGTTATTAAAAGAAACCCGTCGAAATGATCCGACGGGTTTTTTGAGTAATTTCGACTTTTCGCTAATAAAAAAGATCGCAATTCTACTTTTCCCCGTATATAGTGATCAATACCTAAAAATAGTATGCCCTTAGATCAAGAATTTGAGCACGAAGAAGAAGATGGAGCCGGCCAGGAGATGTCATTTATCGGACACCTTGAAGAATTAAGATGGCATGTTATCCGCGCTGTTGGATCCATATTAGTTTTTGCCATAGTTGCTTACATTTATATTAAGGAAATATATCGTTACGTAATTCTCGCCCCGGCAAAGCCTGATTTCTGGACTTACAAAATGATGTGTAAATTATCAGAGGTTGTAGGTTACGAAGACTTATGTATCAAATCACTTGATTTCAAGATTCAGAGTATTGGTGTTGGGGATCAGTTTACAATGGGATTAACTTCATCCATTATTGTAGGGTTGATTTTCGCATTTCCTTACGCATTTTGGGAAATATGGAGGTTTATTAAACCGGGACTCAAAGCTTCTGAACGTAAATCTGCCAGAGGTGCTGTTTTTTATGTGACCATATTATTTTTCTCCGGCGTTTTATTCGGATACTTTGTTGTTACTCCTCTGGCGATCAACTTCCTGGCCAACTATAAGCTGGATGAGTCTATTGCCAATGAATTCAACATCTCATCATATATTTCTACGGTAGCGACTTTGACGCTTGCCTGCGGAATTGCGTTCCAGTTACCGATCGTTGTATTTGTACTTTCCAAGGTTGGGATTTTAACGCCAAGTTTCATGCGTGAATATCGCAAGCATGCCATGATCGTTATATTGATCGTTGCGGCTATCATAACGCCTTCTCCGGACATTTACAGCCAGATCCTCGTTGCGATTCCTCTGTTGATGTTATACGAAATCAGTATTTTTGTTTCGGCAAAAATTGAGAGAGAAAAATTACGCGAAGAAAAAGCTTTGCAAGGCCCGCTATAATTGGTAGCGCCCAGACCAGTATAACTTAGAATTTGAGACAGACCTCGGCCAATCGGTCGAGGTCTTCTTTTTGATGAATGGCGCTGATCACCAACCGTGTTACGGCGGGGTCAGTCGCTTTGGGATAAGAAAAACAAGATGGCATTATGCCATGATCCTGTAAAAAATCAAACAGGTATACATCCAAACTACAAAAAACAGGATAGCCTTTTTTGGAAACAAAAAGATTTGTCTCCGCCAACGAGTCACAGACCTGACCAATATTATTTTGCAACTGATCATATGCCGCCTTATACGCATTGCTTTCCAAAAGCTTGTCTAAGGCAAACATGTAAGCCGGCGCTGTGGGAGATGCACCTGAAAAAAAAGGACTTTGACGAATGGTGGTTATAATATCCTCATCTGCAAAAATAACTCCACCGGGAATTCCCATAGCTTTGTTCAGCGAGGAAACAACAATAAGTTTTACCTGCTGGATGGCAGCCAATTCACTGTAAATTCCATTTCCGCTTTTTCCTATGATACCCAAACCATGAGAATCGTCGACAATGAGCAGGATCTGTCTGTAAAACGGCAGCGTATTAAATAATGAAAAATCAAAATTCTCTACAAACGGAGAACCGACAGAGTCCGTAAGTATTACATGAAAATCATCGTGATTACTTTCCTGAATTTCAGAAACGGTATTTTTCGCCCAATCTGCCCAGCTGATTTGGGAAGAAGCAAATGATGGACCCCATAAGGCCGGGTGAACTCTTGGAGCGTAATGGTGGTGTATTTTCGGAAAAGGATTTCTTCCTTTTGAAAAACCGGAGATTACAGCAGGCAATTCTTTTATCAGCAACTGACCCGCCCATATTCCTGACGATGTCGTGAGTGCAGCAGAAGCACCTGAAAACTGTGTTAATGCCAGCTCAGCTTGTTCGTAAATATCCAGCCTCAGACTATTATTCCGTGAGCTGCCAAAGTGCGTTCCGTAAATTGAAATGCCTTCTCTGAGAAAAGCAAGAAATCCTTCATGATGCCCCATTCCCAGATAATCCGTTCCGCTGAACCAGAGATATTCCTGTCCATTGTTTAGAATAACTTTGCGGCCGGGAAGATGACTGGCTGGATAAATGCTCATTTTAAGAAGGCTCCCGTGCCGTTTTCATCTGCATAGATGACTTTCCCGTAATCAAAAGTTACACCCGTGGCGGGATCATTTTTAATCAATAGCGAGCCGTCCATATCTACATAATCAAGTAATGGCAATAAATGGCCGATGGCCGATATTCCCACGCTTGATTCTGTCATGCAGCCTACCATCGTTTTCATCCCCAAACTTTTTGCCTCCGCTATCATTCTCCTCGCTGAGGTTAACCCGCCGCATTTGGTAAGTTTTATATTCACCCCGTGAAAAAGGCCATGGCATTTGATGACATCGCTTTCCAGAATACAACTTTCATCCGCGATAACAGGTAACACACTTTCAGCAAAAACCCTTTTCATCCCGGCAATATCGTCGGCAGCCAAGGGCTGTTCGATAAACTCTACACCGAGTTTTTTCAATTCTCCTGAAAAGCGAATGGTTTGATCGGCCGTCCATGCACAATTGGCATCAACACGAAAAACGGCATCGGTATGGGCTCTTAATTCTTTTACAATCCGGAGGTCATCATCCGTTCCAAGTTTTATTTTGTAAATAGGCCATGGCAATTCCTGCATTTTTGATACCATTTTTTCAACAGTATCAATACCAATCGTGAAGTTTGTCAACGGATTACGATCAATGGACAAACCCCAGGTTTCGTATAATTTCTGTTCCTTTTTCTTAGCAAATAAATCGTTGGCCGCTTCGTCCAAAGCACATTGTGCAAAAGAATTATCAGCCAGGTAAGGATTTACTTTTTCCCATAATTCTTCCGGAGAATTCAGTTTATCCTCCTCAATAATTAAACGGATACTTTCAAGAGAATTAATCATTTTCTCTATCGTAACACCATAATAAGGATTGGAAGTTGCCTCACCAAAACCGCTAAAATCTCCATCTTTCAGCTCAACAATTAATGTCTGCTGCATATCCCGGGAATCATGCGCGATTGTGAAAGTATGTTTTAATTCAAGATTAAAGGGATGAAATATCAGCTGCATATTTTCTTAGATTGATGTCTGAAAAGAAACCGGTCAGTTTCTCATATCAAGTCCCCACGATAATTTACTGCGTAAGGTATCCAAAAAGCTGTCATCACGCATTTTTATGAGCCGCGCCGTAAAATCTGCCTTACTAACTGTCAGTTCTGTCACCTCGTCCACAACTCTCGAACGCGAATCCATCGAAACAAGGAAGTTATTGCTGCGGCTTTTCACCTCCAGCCTGATCACTGACGAATCTTCCACAACCAATGGGCGAACATTAAGGTTATGAGGACTTACGGGTGTTATAATAAAATTCTGGGAATGTGGTACCAGAACAGGCCCGCCGCAACTTAATGAATAACCTGTTGAACCCGTTGGCGTCGATATAATCACCCCATCAGCCCAATAAGAATTCAGGAATTCGTCATTCAGATAAGTATGCACCGTAATCATGGAAGCCGTATCGGTTTTTGTGATCGTAAAATCATTCAGACCAAAATTCCTTCCTTCAAACAAATCGATATTGGATTCAACTTTTACGAGTGTTCTTTCGTCAATTTTATATTGGTTATTTTCCAAGGCTTCAATCATATCCGAGATCCGCTCAGGAGAAACCGTTGCCAGAAAGCCCAGGCGGCCTACATTGATACCAATAACAGGAATCCGCCTTTTACCAACATGAGAAATAGTTTCCAGCAAAGTCCCGTCTCCACCCATGCTCACAACCATCCGTGCATTACAAAGTTCATCAGGGTTTCCATAAACCATATTCGAAAAATGCTGAATGCATTGTTTATCCAAAAAGGACCGAAACGGCTCGGAAAGCTGAACCTCGATTTTTCGACGGGCCAACTCACTGAACATAGACTCTATATACGGGCGGGCAGACTCATTAAAGTTGCGTCCGTGAATTGCTATTTTCATGAAAGAAAAAGTATGTGATCCTTTTTGTCCGAAAGATACGGGACAAAATGCCGATAGACAATGTACTTTACCGGGAAAATTATGTTGCTAAATAACGAAGTAACATATCAAGCCGCTCCTGATCTACGCTTTCGATCGGATCATTGGCATGTGCTTCCTCGATATCATACCCGAAACGTTCCAAAGTAGCTATAACCGGCGTAATATTGGTACGGTTCAATTTTAAGGTAAGAAGTGATTCATCCGCAGGATGCAGTGATTCACTGGATGAGTAGTAGCTGCTGAGAACCTTGGTTCCGTTCGATTCGATTAAACGGCTTATTTCAGATAAGGAATAGTCACGTTCCGCAATTTTCAAGACCAGCACAGCACCTTTTTCCTGAATGCCAAGCTCACTCACAAATTTTTCGATCAGATCTCTGACCAGGATACAGCCGGTAATGGCTTTATTCTCATGTACAACAGGAATAATATCCAATGCGAACTCATTGACCAGTCTTAATAACTCATACGGGTGGTGATCCTCCGTTGCGAATACATCTTCATGCTGAATGATAATCCTTGAAATAGGCTGTGTGGTGTCCGCGATATCAAAAAGAATATCTTCTGAAACAATTCCCTTATATATCCCGGAATCAGCTACGACGAGCTGCCGTGTCCGAAATTCATCCATCCAATCCAGTGCTGTACCTACCGAATCGGTAAGTTTCAGTATGGGTATCATGGGATTAATTAACGATGCAGCTAGCATAACTGAAAAAGAGTGTTTTTACCGAATCTATGAAAAAACTAAATACCTGTCAACTTTCCCGTAAAAAGAATATTTTAAAAACAAAAAAGAGCCGTTACAGGCTCTTCAAAAAATGACTATTCCACCGGAACTGAGACATGTTTTTCTAAAAAGCGCTCTACTATAACATTAAATTTGTCGGGATGTTCCATCATTGGAGCATGACAACACTTATCTATAAAATGCAATTCCGAACCGGAAATAAGGCGATTAAATTCATAGCCTACATGTGGCGGTGTAATCGTATCGTTCAATCCCCACACCAATAACGTCGGAACCTTAATTTTGTATAAATCTTTTGCAAGATTATGACGCTGCGCAGATTTCGCAATCCCTACAATGCTCATGCATTTCGGGATACTGGAAGTTGTTTCAAAAACTTCATCAATCAAATCTTTGGTCGCTACCTCCGGATCATAAAAAGTGTATGCCACGCGTTCCCGAATGTATTCGTAACTGCCTCTTTTTGGAAAAGAACCGCCCATAGAATTTTCAAACAGGCCAGAACTACCTGTCAAGACAAGCCGCTGCACATTTTCCTGATTCTTTAAAGTATATAACAGGCCAATATGCCCGCCCAGTGAATTCCCCAGTACCGTTACATTTGCCAGCCCTTTGAAAGCTACAAAACGCTCTAAAAAGTCCAGAAGCGCATCAAGCCCTGCTTCTCTCGGTGGAAGTTCATAGATTGGCAATAATGGAATGATGACGCGATAACGATCGGAAAAACATTCTATAATCCCATCCCAGTTACTCAAAGCACCAAAGAGCCCATGCAACAGCAATAATGTTTCGCCCTTTCCTTCGTCGATGAATTGAAACTTGCCTTCTGCATGTACCGTAAATTTCATTCTGTTACCTGGGGTTTTTATTATTCAGAATTTCTTTAAAAACGAAAGAGTTCAATTATTTCCAATAAAAATATAGAAAAAAAATAAAACTACTTTTCGGATAATACACAAAACTAGTTCTTTTTTTTAGATTGTCTGCCGCCAGCCAGCAATTAATATCATTTTATTTTCTTGTAAATATTATATTAATATATCATTATTAATACGATTTACATAGAAAGGTGCAATTTGTGATAATAGTTCCCGAGAACAACGCCCTCCTTAAAGCTAACTTGATTTCCGTAGGTAAATTTTACTGCAAATTGTCTTAGTTAAATTATGACTGACGTGATACAGAAATTGCAATTGAGAAGTGGGATCAGGGGTTATTGGAATACAATTTACCACTTACGCCTTAAATGCCGAAATTTAAGAATAAGTAATTTATGTAACGATTAGAAAAAACTTAAAACAAGCAGATATCACCTTTAATAAACAAAGAAAATATTCTAAAATGAAATATATCGTTTCTTGTCTGCTGATAGCAAGCTTATTAACTATTGCAATACCTGGCAATGCCCAAAAGGAAATCGCACTCTATCCCGGTAAAATTCCGAATGCAAAGAATGTAGCTAATGGAGAAACAAGCAAGAATGGCGTGGTACGAAATGTTTCAAAACCTGCATTGTCTGTTTTTCTGCCCAAAGAAGGAACAGCGAATGGTGCAGCAGTAATCATTTGTCCGGGTGGCGGTTATGGCGTTCTGGTGATTGACCGGGAGGGTTATGAAGTTGCCAAAGCTTTTAACAAAGTTGGTATCACAGCTTTTGTTTTAAAATACCGTCTTCCCAGTGACAAAACGATGGATGATAAATCCATTGGTGCTTTGCAGGATGCCCAGCAGGCGATTAAAACCGTTCGGGAAGGAGCAAAAAAATGGAATCTTGATTCGAGTAAAATCGGAATAATGGGATTTTCGGCTGGCGGACATTTAGCATCAACCGCAGAAACTCATTTTGATAATATCCTTATCGACAACCAGGCCGGAACAAGTTTACGCCCGGATTTTGCTATCCTGGTTTATCCGGTGATCAGTTTTCTTGAAGCACAGAGCCATAAAGGATCAAGGGCAAACTTGATTGGCGATGCTCCATCAGAAGAAAAAATAAAATATTTTTCCAGCGAATTACAAGTTAAATCTACAACTCCTCCTACGTTCATAACACATGCCGGAGACGATACCGTGGTTCCAGTTGCCAATAGTCTGATGTTTTATGAAGCGCTTACTAAAAATAAAGTTGCGGCTGATCTTCACATCTATTCTAAAGGAGAGCATGGCTATTTGAAAACACCCGCTTTCGACGTATGGTTTGGCCAATGCCTGAACTGGATGCGAACCAGTAACTTTATTCATTAAACACCTTACGCTTTCTGTTTATTGTCAAATCCAGCTTTTCAAATTCCGAGTTATGGCTGATATATTCCGGGATTGCCTCTTTTAATATCCGTATCATTTCATTATCCTCTCCGGAATCAAGTGCTTTTTCCAGTTGTGTCAAAACGGCATCAACTTCAAATGCATCCACAGCGGCCAACCTGGCGATTCTTAATTTTGGATGGTGTGCTGGAGAATCCTTTTCTTCATTTCTCAATCTCTCTTCCACAAGTTTTTCCCCTGCCCGCAAACCGATATAGATAATTTTGATATCAACATCGGGTTGAAGGCCAGACAAGCGAATCATCTTTTCCGCCAGCGCTTTTAAAGGTACAAGCTCTCCCATGTCCAGTATAAATATTTCATTCGCGTGACCTGCGGCTCCCGCTTCCAGCACCAACTGGCATGCCTCTTTCATCGTAATAAAATAGCGCATTACCTTGGCATCAGTAACCTCAACGGGGCCGCCTCTGCCAATTTGTTTTTTAAATACCGGAACGATGGATCCTTGTGTGCCCAAAACATTCCCAAATCTTGTTACTATGAATTGCGTGGTATTATTTTTCTGGTTAAGGTTCTGTAAAATTATCTCGGCAAACCTTTTTGTCACGCCCATCACATTCGAAGGATTCACGGCTTTGTCTGTGGATATTAAAACAAATTTTTCTACCCAATATTCAACAGCAAGATCTGCCAGCACCTTTGTTCCAAAAATATTCGTTTTTATTGCCTCATAGGCGTTTCTTTCCAAAAGAGGTACATGCTTGTTAGCTGCTGCATGAAAAATGATTTGAGGCTGTTTTTTTTGAAATAAGGGTTTCATTCGTTTGTAATCCGAAACGTCCCCAATGAAAGAAATAATTTCAATTTCTGATATCTTCATTTCCTTTATCTCTTCCTCCAGTTCATATACCGCAGATTCACACTTGTCAACTAATATGAGTCCTTTTGGTTTAAATAAAATAATCTGCTTCACAAGATTTCTTCCGATTGAGCCGGCAGCACCTGTGATCATGATTTTTTTATTTTTTATGAAGTTGCTGATTCCGGAAGTATCAAAACAAACAGGATCCCGGTCCAGAAGATCTTCCAGCTCGAATGATTTCAACTTTTTGTGATACGGATTACTTTTAAAATCTTCCTTGAACTGGTGTATTTTTCTATTAGAGGAATTCGTCATGGTGGCTATAATTAGAGATTAATTACGGACTGATGAAGATTATTCCTAACGTTGTGAATCCTATTGTATACTTACGCAGTTTTGGGAAAAAGTAACAAAAAAAGAGCTACACCACAGGTGTAACTCTTTCTACGATATATTGTAATAAAAAATTTTGAATCTATACAAGTCCTTCTAGCAAGCCTGGTGCCAGACCAAACAGTATGGTTAAAACAGTTGCAATCACCAGTACGATCTGATAAAAAGGAGCTACCCGGATTTTTCCGATATCGCCTTCTTTTAAATACGAAGCGATAATTACGCGGAAATAATAATATATACCAACTGTCGACATCAATACGGCTATGGCGGGCAGCCAGATCATACCTCTGTCTGCTGCACTGCTGAAAGCAAAGAATTTCCCCCAGAAACCTGCCGTTAACGGAATTCCCGCCAATGACAACATAGAAACCGTTATTACAAATGCCAGGAAAGGGTTTTCTTTGGCCAGACCATTGAATGCATCGTAACGCTCATCCGGCTGGCCTTCGAAGGTTTTCTGTTTGGAAACCAGCATCAGGATACCGAATGCAGATATTGTCGACAAAGAATAAGCCAGTGAATAAAAGACAATTGCGTTTTGTGTAGGTTTCGATAGCGCCGTTAGAGCAATTAGCAAATATCCGGCATGTGAAATCCCTGAATAAGCCATCATCCGCTTGAAACTGTTTTGCGTAACAGCACCGATATTACCAACCATCAGTGTTAAAACGGCGATTGCGGCTATAACCATCCACCAGTAACCATAAATTCCTGTAAAAGAATGAGACAAAAGGCGATAAAGTGCTGCAAAACCGGCTGTCTTTACAATAGTTGACATAAATGTTGTAAAGATCGTTGGCGCGCCCTCATAAACATCCGGAGTCCAGAAGTGGAAAGGTGCAGCCGAAACTTTAAACAACATACCAATCATCAATAACAATAATCCTGCATATAAAAGATACGAAGGCACTGCCTGCTGCGTCGTGGAAACGTATGCCTGAATCGTGCTCAGATTGAAAGAGCCTGTTGCACCATAAAGCAACGTAATACCAAAAAGCATAATGCCCGTGGCAAACGCACCCATTAAAAAGTATTTCAGCGCTGCTTCATTGGAACGTAAATTACGTTTGTTACTCCCGGTTAATACATACATAGCTACCGACAATATCTCCACGCCGATAAAAAGCATGATCAAATGTTCAAAGCCAACCATCATGATCGCCCCAACCAGCGAAAACAGCATTAATGCGTAATATTCTGCTGGTTCAGCTTCCGCATTATCCTGAAAACCGCCTGAAATTGCCACAATCATAAAAGCAGATGCCAGAATGATCCCGTTAAAAGCCAAAGTTAGGTTATCAACCCGGAACATGTCATAGAAGTATAACAACGGACCTTGATTCCACTCCATAAAATTGCTGGCCAATGCAACGGCAAGGAAAAGCAGCACGGCGGGCAATAGAATATTCTTCGATTTCGAGAACCCTAGGAAGAGTGTTACGATTCCAAGAAGTGACAACAAAACAATGGGATACATAATTATTTATTATCGTTTGTCATTAATAGAGAGCTTTCAGCAGTTGGCTTCCGGCTTTCGGACTATATCAATTGATTACTTTCTCGTATTGAAATTACTTTCCTACCAGTTGCAAAAGATGGCTTACCGCTGGCTCGGAAATACTTAAAAACGTATTTGGATAAATACCTATCCAGAAAACCATAATGATCAGCGGCAACAAAACTGCCCTTTCACTCAATGTCAAATCCTGGAAGCCTTCAACCCATTTGGATTTTGGCCCGAACATAGACATCTGGAATAAACGGAGCATATATACAGATCCCAAAATAATAGTCAGTCCGGCAATAGCGCCCAGCCAGCTGTTATAATGGAAAACGCTTGATAGCAAAAGGAATTCTCCTACAAACCCGTTGGTTAGCGGCAAAGCCACACTTCCCAAAAGCAGAATCATGAAGTACACACTTAAATGAGGCGCTACTTGCGTAATACCACCCAGCTGATCCAGATTGCGTGTCTTTGTGCGGGAAAGAATGATATCAATTACAAAGAATAAGCCTACTACGTTAATTCCGTGTGCCAACATCTGTATAATAGCTCCCTGCAAACCATTCAGAGAAGAGGCAAAAACACCGGCAGCCATAAGCCCAACGTGAGCGAAAGATGAATAAGCAATAAGGCGCTTCATGTCACGCTGCTGAATGGCAATGATTGACCCGTAAATAATACCGATCACAGATAGTATTACAGCGAATAATCCCCAGCTTTCCAGGCCCAGAGGGACGATGGGAAGCAGCAAACGGATTAAACCATAAACCCCCATTTTCAGCATAATCCCCGACAAAAGCATGGTTGCCGGCGTTGGAGATTCTGTATAAGTATCAGGCTGCCAGGTATGGAATGGGAACAATGGCATTTTGATCGCAAACGCTACAAAAAACGCCCAGAATACAAATCCCTGTGATTTGGCACTTAACTGTAAATTATAAAATGCTGTGATTTCAGAAGTGTGCGTGCCTGGCGTTTGATAATAAAGATAAATCAACGCAACCAGCATAAACAAACTACCGAACATGGTGTATATAAAGAACTTGAAAGTAATTTTCAGACGATTTTCTCCACCCCAAACGGCTGCAAGGAAATAGATAGGGATAAGTGCCGCTTCGAAGAAAAGATAAAAAAGGAAAGCATCCGAGGCTGAAAACACACCTACAAGTGCTGCTTCCATAAAAAGAATCAGCGAGTAAAATGTCGCACTATTTTTATAAGAATGCCCAAAAGTCGACAAAACAATTAGCGGCGTTAAAAATGCGGTTAATAAAACCAGTACCAAACTGATTCCATCCAGCCCTGCTGCAAAAGAAATTCCTGCAGAGGCAAGCCAATGATATTTAAACGCAAATTGAGTGCCAGCTGACGGATCAAATTGAGACCAGACAAAAAGAGCAAGTCCCAATTCTGCAAGAGCACCAATCAAGGCTACCTGTTTTGCCAGATTGGCCCCAACTGCGAGGGTAATGACGCCGGCCACAATGGGCAAAAGTATTAAAAGAAGAGTAAGCATATTTTCAAGTCAACGGTCAGCAATAAATGGTGAACGGTATAAATATTTAATATGTCAGTTTCAACAGATGCCTATATCAAAAGCTTCCAGAACAGGATAATCACAATACCCAGAACCATGGCGAATACATAATCTCCTGTCGAGCCGGTTTGTGTTTTACGCAATAGGCCTCCAAGAAAATTAATTAACCTGGCTGTGCCATTCACAAACAAATCGATAAAAAACTCGCCAAAACTGTATAACACGTTTGACAAAGTCTTTATCGGTTTTACAAAAACAGCATTGTAAAGCTCGTCAACATAATATTTGTTGTAAACAAGATTTTGTATCGCCGACTTTTCTTCCGAATCAGGGGCTGGCACACTCTCTTTTTGCACATACATAACATACGCGACGATTAAAGAAAGCAGGGCTACACCTACCGAAACAGCCATTAATATATATTCTTCTGAATGAGTCAGCGTTGTCGGTAAAAATGCTTCCGGATTAACCTGACGGGCACCTTCATATAAAGGGCTCATAAATTCTGCCAGATGATGTGTCCCATGCAATGCTTCCGGAACTCCGATAAATCCACCCAAAGCAGAAAGTACAGCCAAAATCATCAGCGGAACTGTCATTGATGCAGGCGATTCATGTAAATGGTGCTCCTGATCGTGTGTACCACGGAATTTCCCGAAAAATGTAAGGAAAAGAAGACGGAACATGTAAAAAGAAGTCATCAAAGAACCCAGCACTCCGACTACCCAAAGTAGTTTATTATGCTCAAAAACATGGGCAAGAATTTCATCTTTCGAGAAGAAACCGGCGAATGGAGGAATACCAGAGATCGCGATCGTAGCTATTAAGAATGTTATGAACGTTATCGGAAGTTTTTTACGCAAACCACCCATGGAACGAATATCCTGTTCATCCGACATGGCGTGAATCACACTACCTGCACCAAGGAATAACAGTGCCTTAAAAAACGCGTGGGTAATGACGTGGAACATCGAAGCCGAATAAGCCATCGCCCCTAAACCCATAAACATATAACCCAACTGACTCACTGTTGAATAAGCCAGTACTTTTTTGATATCGTTTTGCAAAAGACCGATCGACGCAGCAAAAAGGGCTGTTGCACCGCCAATAATGCCAACCAGTTCCAATGTTGAAGGAGCCAGCGAATAGAGGACGTTGGAGCGGATGACCATATAAATCCCCGCCGTTACCATGGTTGCGGCGTGAATAAGTGCAGAAACCGGTGTTGGGCCAGCCATCGCATCAGGAAGCCAGGTGTACAATGGAATCTGTGCCGATTTTCCCATTGCTCCAATAAACAGAAATGAAGTGATTGCTATAATAACAGGGTCACCAATCTGAAAACCGGTTGCTTTGCTGAAAACTTCCAGATATTCAACCGAACCAAAAGTGGCGATGATTGTAAAAATCCCTAAAAGAAATCCTAAATCACCTACACGGTTCATGATGAACGCTTTACGTGCAGCGTTGTTGTAATTTGTGTTTTTATTCCAAAACCCGATCAGCAGATAAGAACAAAGTCCTACACCTTCCCAACCGATAAACATGATTACATAGTTGGAACCCAGGACGAGCAGCAACATGAAGAAAAGGAAAAGATTCAGATAAGCAAAGAACTTACCGAAACCTTCATCATGTTTCATGTAACCAATGGAATAAATATGTATCAGGGACCCCACGCCCGTGATAATCATCAGCATGAGTAGTGATAACTGATCGATCTGGAAGGAAAATGGAATGTGCAGATTCCCTACGGTAATCCAGTCAAAAAGCGGCAAAACAAAAGCAGTGCTTCCATTGGCAACGAATGCATTAAATGCATTCAGAGAAAGCGCAAAACTGCCGATAACCGCTAATGACCCTATAATTCCAACCGCACCTTTTGGTATTTGACGAAATCCGATACCATTGATCAGAAAGCCCAACAGAGGCAATAATGGAATCAGAACTAGTAATGAAGCAGACATATTCTATATTTTGTATATTAACCAATCAGGTAACTTACCATTTCAATTTGTTAAGGAAACCGATATCCGTATTACGCGTATTCCGGTAAATCATAACGATAATTGCAAGACCAACTGCTACCTCAGCAGCAGCCACGGCCATGATAAAAAACACAAACACCTGCCCGGAAGGATCCGACCGGTAAGATGAAAAAGCAATGAGTAGTAAGTTGGCTGCGTTTAACATTAATTCAACAGACATAAAGATAATGATCGCATTACGGCGTGTAAGCACACCAATAATACCGATCACAAATAATAATGTACTGAGAATAAGATAATGCTGAAGCGGGATGGTCTGAATAACCTCTGGTATATTCGGGTTCGGGATCATAGCAGATTTACCTTAATGGGTATTCGATTAAAAATAGTCGATAATTTAAAATTTTCAGAAACGGGAACTTTATGTTCCGACACCTGAATTCATTATATATTGGCAAAAATAGACATAAATACCGCTTACTCAAGTGCAAAGCGAATGTATTATGTTATCTCTGCGTTAAAGCACGCAATTTTATTTCAGTTAACTTCCGTTTTGTGTCCAAAGGAAATTCAGCTTTCATGAGCCAGTCATAAAAAGAAGGTTCATTTTTCAACACATCCGTTACACGCTTACCATTGTGTTTGCCAAAGTTAAAAACCTCTTCCCCCTTTTCATTATAAACCATACGACCCGCAAAATCGATCAGCTTGGACGCCGTCAGTTCGTGTAGGGCCGCAACATCATTTTTTACTTCTCCAACCTCTTTTCCGTGCGAATCAATGACTTTCATGCCCTCATAACGAGCTATTTGCCCTTGAAGAACCTCAAAAGTTGCAATCGTATCCGCTTCGGCACTGTGAGCATCCGTCAGCGATTTGTCACAGTAAAATTTATAGGCAGCTGAAAGATTTCTAGGTTCCATCATATGGTAAATACGCTGTGCATCTACGGTACGACGGTTTTTAATGTCAAACTCGACACCAACCCGTAAAAACTCCTCTACCAGCATCGGAATATCAAATCGATTGCTGTTAAATCCGGCCAGATCACACCCTTCCAAAAACGTAGCAAGGTTTTTTGCAAACATTTTGAACGTTGGGGCATCCTTTACATCTTCATCATAAATTCCGTGTATCAGACTGCTTTCCAGCGGAATAGGCATTTCAGGATTTACGCGACGGGTACGGATTTCTGTTTCTCCGTTAGGCAAAGCCTTAACCACCGATATTTCTACGATCCGATCCCGGGCTATATTGACTCCGGTAGTTTCGAGATCAAAAAAAGCCAGTGGCTTTTTAAGATGGAGGGTATGCATAAGGCTACTTTTATATGGTTTTCGCGGCGCGAAGTTACGCTTTAAAGGAACACAGGCCAAAAAAGAATTTAGTTTATACAGATTATAAAATACGTTCTAAGATGCTGTATGCCAAACTTAATCCATCCAGGCATAGGATTTTGTCACCGCCTTTTGCCAACCTTTATAGAGCGAATCCCTGCGCACTTCTTCCATATCCGGATTCCAGGTATGGGCGATTGCCCAGTTACTTTTCAGCTCGTCTGTATTTTTCCAATACCCAACCGCCAGGCCCGCAGCATAAGCCGCACCCAGTGCTGTTGTTTCCGCAATTGCAGGCGAAACCACCTGTGTGTTAAGCATATCTGCCTGGAATTTCATCAACAACTGGTTCATTACCATACCACCATCCACCCGAAGAGATGCCAGTTTAATGCCTGAATCCTGCTCCATCGCGTTGACAACATCCAGTGTCTGGTAAGCCGTTGCTTCTAATACTGCTCTTGCGATATGACCTTTGTTTACATAACGGGTCAAACCGGCAATAACTCCTCTTGCATCATTTCGCCAATAAGGAGCATATAAGCCGGAAAAAGCCGGAACGAAATAAGCACCGCCATTGTCTTCCACCGTCTTGGCCAGACTTTCGATATCACTGCTTTTTTTGATCAATCCCAAATTATCACGAACCCATTGAACCAGTGCGCCCGTTACCGCCACACTGCCTTCCAATGCATACTGAACCGGCTCATTTCCAAATTTATAAGCGATGGTAGTCAACAAACCGTTATCAGACATTTTCAATTCTGTCCCGGTATTCATTACCAAAAAGCAGCCGGTTCCGTAAGTATTTTTCGCCATACCCGGTTCAAAACAAGTTTGCCCGACCAACGCCGCATGTTGATCACCCAGAATACCGGCCACAGGAACGCCAGGCAAAACCTCATTACTCACCGTGCCATAAACCTCGCTGCTGCTTTTTATTTCGGGCAACATAATCGCAGGAATATTATAGGCGTCCAGCATATCCTGATCCCACTGCAAAGTCCGAAGATTCATCAATTGCGTCCGGCTGGCATTGGTAACATCTGTCACATGAATTCCGCCATGACCTCCGCCTGTCAGGTTCCAGATTAAAAAAGTATCAATATTTCCAAAAATGGCTTCGCCCTTTTCCGCGTCTGCACGCAAGCCTTCAACATTTTCTAAAAGCCATTTTAATTTTAATCCACTGAAATAAGTTGAAACTGGTAAACCAGTTTTATCACGAAACTGATTTAAACCACCTTCTTTTTCATATTTGGCTACTAAATCTGTGGTTCTCGTATCTTGCCAAACCAGTGCATTATAATAAGGTTTCCCGGTCCGGCGATTCCAGACAACCGTTGTTTCTCTTTGATTTGTGATACCAATTGCGGCAATATCCGCAGCTGTGGCAGAGGCTTTTATACGGGAAATTGCAATGACTTCCAGCGTATTTTTCCAAATTTCTTCCGGATTATGTTCCACCCATCCCGGCTGCGGATAAATCTGTTCGTGCTCCTTTTGCCCGACGGAAACAATATTTCCCTGATGATTAAATAGTATGCAACGTGTGCTCGTTGTTCCCTGGTCAATAGCCGCAATATATTTTGACATAATGGTATTATGATTGTCTTTATTTGTAATATGTCAGTAAATAAGGAAATTTTGGCGGGATGGGCAAATGTTGGCAGGTGTGCAATGAACAATTATGTTTATTTGAAAAATACGTAAATAACTACATTGTACCGTAGGTACATTTTGTTGGTAGCAAGCAGAGAAAAAATTATCACAAAGCGTTCCGATAGAAACGCATCGTAGGCGGAGGGTTCTGCATTTTCTACCTACGAAATATGCCGATGGCATAAAGGCATCTAAACCTAAACATCCAGCATTTAAAAATTGGATTGATTTTTTATGAAATTTAATACATTTACAGCTTACTCAATATCTGGTAAATATCCCTCCTAACGGTAAATCATGCAGACACAAGCACACTTTGAAAATATTCAGCCGCAGATACTTAAAGAACTTCAAACAGCCAAAGAATCCATTTACGTTGCCGTTGCCTGGTTTACTGATCCTGAACTTTTTCAATTGTTATGCACCAAAGCCGGACAGGGCGTAAAAGTCAATCTTTTGTTATTAAATGATGAGATCAATAACCACGAAAACTATGGTTTGGATTTTGGCAAACTGGGTGAAAAAGGCGGGCATGTGAATTTGATTGGCAGTACGGCTGAAATGATGCACAATAAATTCTGCGTTATCGACCGTTCCATCGTCATTACCGGCTCGTATAACTGGACGCGTAAAGCGAGGAACAATGATGAAAATATTACTATCACGAAAAACAGCGACGGACTTGCACTGGATTTCATTACAGAATTTCAACGGCTAAAAAAGAAGTATTTGCCGGATGAAGTGCGCTCTGAAGTTGATTTGAATACGGTACTGAAAAGACTTGAAATTGTAAAAAACACCATAGCACTGCAAGACAAAGAGGATATTGACTATCAAACCGGAAAGATTAAAAAACTTTTCCCGGCTGATACAGACCATGAGATTCACACAGAAATAAAGCAGGTTATCCAGCATATTGACAAGCAGGCTTATGGACTTGCCGTAAATTTAATTTCCACGATTCTTACCAAATTCCAGACTTTGGTTTCCTGGACTGATCCTGAAATTGCTGGTTTCCAATTGGAAATCAGGGCACTTTCTTTACAGCTCAGCAGCCTCGAAGATGAACAGGCAGATATTGAGAAAAGCATCCATACTTTTGAAGTGCGGCATACAGAAGTACTTGGCGGGATTATTTTAAAATTACTGGCTTTAAGAAAACGGGCTGCCAGGAAAAAAGCAGAAGAAAACCCGACCAACGAAAATGCGCAAAAGGAATACGCCGAAACACAACAGGAAGAGGAAAACTACAAAGGTTCATATGATGAAACAGTTAACCATCCGATTTTCCCATTAACCGAAATTCAAGAGCAGGAACTCAAAGACAAATTCCGAAAGATCAGCAAACTTTCCCATCCTGATGTGGTGGACAAAGCTTTTGCAGCACAAGCAACCGAACTTTTCATAAAAGCCAAAGAAGCCCGCGACCGGAACGACCTGGAAACGGTACAGCAAATCCTGGATTATCTGGAAAATGGAAAGCCAATGAAGCTGAAATTTGAAACGCTTACTGAAACGGAAGAATTACGGGCAGAAGCAAGACGGTTAAGGTATTTGATTGAGCAGTTGCTGGCAAAAATTACTGAAATTAAGGCGAGTGAAACCTATCAAACTGTGACGGGTATATTGGATTGGGAAATATACTTTTCAGATACCAAAGAGAGATTACAAACGGAGTTGGAGAGACTTGAAAATAATTTGGTGATTGATGGAGAATAAAAATACCGCACTTGTAAAATCAAACACAGCCCTAACGCGTGTTTCTAACCAGATTGCAACTACAAATCGTTTGCTCGAAGTTGCTGATCCATTTTTGATTCCTTATCGGAAGGGGGATAAGTGGGGATTTTGTGACCGGGATAAGCGGATTGTGATTGAGTGTGTTTATGATGAGGTCAAAGTCTTTTCAGATGGACTTGCTGCGGTTAATCATGACAAAGCTTGGGGATTTGTCAACGTACAAGGAAAACTAGTTATAGAAATGAATTTTTCACATGTTTACTCCTTTTCAGAAGGATTAGCTCTGGTCACCAAATTAGATGAATTTAGTTACGGATTTATAGATACTAGAGGACTAGAAAAAGTTCCATTTATTTATTCCAGAGGAGAATCTTTTAGACAAGGCTTAGCAAAAGTTGTAAGGTTGAGGCGCTACAAAAGTGTTCATGGCGAATATCAGGATTATCGATGTGGCTATGTTGACAAAAAAGGAAATGAAGTTGTTGATTGCCAATATGAGAACATTCATCCTTTTATAAATGAAGTGGCAATCATCGAAAATAATGATCGCTATTACGAAGAAATCACTTATGGACTAATCGGAAAAAATGGAGAAAAATTGACTAATGGCTTTAAATATGAAAACTTGGGCTCATTTCGTGAAGGTTTTGCCAAAGTATATCGAAAAGGGTATAATGGTTTTATTGATAAAAACGGAATTGAATTAGGAGCTTCCTTTTCATTTGTCAACGATTTTTCAGAGGGCTTCGCTTATGTCAGCAAGTATAATGAAGGCATAAGTAGTTTAGGTGGATTTATCAACACAAAGGGAGAAGACTCTATACCTTTCAAATATGAAAATCAGAATACTGAATTTTCAGAAGGACTTGCTGCGGTACAACTCAATGGAAAATGGGGATTTATCGACAAAAAAGGCAACACTGTTGTAGACTTTATATATGATTCCGCGCAAAAATTTCGTGAAGGCTATTCCTTTGTAGAATTATCAGAAAAATGCGGATTTATAAATAAAAAGGGAAATGTTGTAATACCTTTCCTTTATGACAAATCAGACGAAAACATTTATCCACCAGGACATTCAAGCTTTCACAATGGCTTAGCAATTGTTAGCAAAGAAAATATGTATGGTATTATAGACGTAGATAATAATTGTAAAGTTGAATTTAATTTTATTCGGATAGGTTTTTTTTCAAAATCACTTATTTTTCTGATGAAGAATAAAGGTTATTATTGTCTCACTAATAATATTGACTGGCAAGTAAACTCAAATCTGTACACCTTTGAAATTCGTTATTCGTCAGGAAATCGTTTTCCCGTTAAGAGAAATGAAAAAACAGGCTTCGTTAATGAATTAGGAAAAGAGATTATTCCTTGCAAATACGATAAAATCAGTTCGTATTACAACTGGTGGAACAGTTCTTACGAAGGGCTTGCCTTTATTTGGAACATTAATAAAAGTGAGTGCTACTATTTTGATAAAAATGGAGTTGAATACTTCGACGTGAGAGTCAATCCTTCCTTGGACTGATTATAATAAATTTATTTTCGAATTTTTTTTTCCTCTCCATACTATGCCCCTTTCGTCTCCATCTTCTTATCAAGAAATAATTCAAAATGAACTTGACGTATCGGAAGTCAACATAATTCACGCCTTCCAAAATCTAGATTATGATTTAATTCTAGATTTAATTGAAATTCATAACATAGAAGTTCATCCAGATATTGTTAAAGATATCAAAAACGAGTTTCAAAAGAATTTGATTAAAAATTACCACTTACCATTGCATTTTATAGTTAAACGCATTTCAGAGAATACCAAACTTCCCGATGTCGATCAACAACATTTCGAAGTTCATGAAAAAGTAACCGAATTTTTCGATAGTAATGGAAAAGAAGTTTTTACACTGACAGCCTATTATAATCTAGATTGGGAAGTCCGGGAAATATATCTTTTATCTAATCGTGAAGAGTTTAGAGAGCAATTTTTCAAGGATGGGATGCCATTTTAATTTCTATTAAATTTGCTCAAAATTCTCAAATTGCTTCCGCGAAAAAATTTTAAAAGCCCCTTTCTAAAAAAAGCAACCCTCCTCCTCGGCTGCCTAATAACCGCATTCCTCCTCCTCGACCTCCTCTTCCCCTTCAAACCAAAAGTCCAATATTCCACCCAAATAACCGCCAGCGACGGAACCGTTTTACACGCGTTTTTAAGTCCGGATGATAAATGGCGGCTTTATACCAACATTGTTGAAATCACGCCGCTTTTGCAGAAAACCTTGATCTATAAGGAAGATCGTTATTTCTATTATCACCCCGGCATTAATCCTTTTGCGATATTACGCGCGGCGGGAAGAAATATTTTTACCGGAAGAAGAACATCAGGTGCATCAACTATTACTATGCAGGTTGTTCGTTTGCTTGAACCCAAAAAACGAACTTATCTGAATAAACTCGCTGAATCTTTCCAGGCCATGCAGCTGGAATTACATTTTTCCAAAGATGAAATTCTGCAACTTTATCTTAACCTCGTTCCGTATGGCGGCAATATTGAAGGTATAAAGGCCGCCTCTCTTTTGTATTTTGGGAAAGCACCTCAGTTATTAAGTCTGGCAGAAATTACGGCGCTCACCATCGTTCCAAACCGCCCTTCCAGTTTGCGTCCGGGTAGTAATAACGATGTTTTAAAAACTGCCAGAAATCAATGGCTGCAACGCTTTGGAAAGGAAAAGTTATTTGAAGAAAGCGTAATCCAGGATGCCATCGAAGAACCCCTGTTTGTGAAGAGATTAACGGCACCCAAACAAGCTCCACATCTGGCTTTACGTTTGAAAAAGGATTTCCCCGACCAGCCTATTATTCATACTTCCATTATTATACAGACGCAGAAACAAATTGAGGAGCAGGTTAAAAACTACGTAAACAGGTTACAAAGCATGAATATTCATAATGCTGCCGTGCTTGTAGTCAATAATGAAACCATGGCCATAGAAGCTTATGTAGGTTCTGCTGACTTCAACAATCCGTTTGACGGTGGACAAGTGGACGGTATCCGGGCGGTGCGTTCGCCGGGCAGCACTTTAAAACCCTTATTGTACGCAACGGCTTTTGACAAAGGCATTATTACTCCAAAAACAATTCTGAACGACGTTCCCTCCAACTTCAATGGTTATGAACCGGAGAATTTCGACCAACATTTTAACGGTCAGGTTACTACGGAATTTGCCTTGGCAAATTCCCTGAATATTCCTGCTGTTAAAATTTTGAAAGAAATAACTGCACCCGTTTTAATTAATAAACTCAAACAGGCCGATTTTCAAACAATAAAAAAGCAATCAAAAGATCTGGGGTTGTCCATGATTTTGGGAGGTTGTGGTGTCACACTGGAAGAACTCACTCGTCTTTTTGCTTCTTTTTCCAATGAAGGGGAATTAAAACAACTGCGTTACACCACCGAAAATGCTGTTTCAAAAAAAGGTGAACAACTCGTTTCACAAGATGCGACCTATCTTTTAAATAATATTTTAACACAGGTTACGCGTCCGGATTTGCCCACTAATTTTGATAATACATTTCATTTGCCAACAATTGCCTGGAAAACGGGGACATCTTATGGAAAACGGGATGCCTGGAGCATTGGTTATAACCGCAGATATACCATCGGTGTATGGGTAGGTAATTTTTCGGGAGAAGGTGTTCCTGAACTGAGTGGAGCCAATACGGCCACGCCTTTGCTGTTCTCAATTTTTAATTCTCTGGATTATAATTCACCAAAAGGCTGGTACAAAATGCCCGCGAATGTGGCTTTAAGAAAAATTTGCGCTGCAAGCGGTGATATTCCGGGTGATTTTTGCGATCATCAGATCACGGATTATTACATCATGGGCGTTTCGCCGTATCATAAATGCCGGCATTTAAGATGGGTTTTTACAGATACCGCCGGAAAAATTTCCTATTGCACGTATTGTCTCCCGGAAAAGGATTTTATAAAGAATACCTATCCAAATCTTGCGCCGGAACTGATCGCCTATTACGAATTGAAGAAAATCCCATATCAAAAACTTCCGGCCCATAATCCTTCCTGTGAACGGATTTTCCATGAAGGCGCTCCTTTAATAACGAGCCCAAATGATGGAAGTGAATATTTTATACAAACAAGCGAACCGCAGAAAATCCAGTTAAGCTGTCAAACGAGCATTGATGTACAGGAAGTTTTCTGGTATGTTAATGATGCGCTTGTCAAACGTGGATCACCGCATGAAGCTGTGTTTGTTAGTCCGCCGGTTGGACGGGTTAAGATTTCATGTAGTGATGATAAGGGTCGAAATTCGGATGTTCAGATTGTGGTAAAGAAGATCTAGATAAGTTATTACGGTGCTCTGCACCTTGGGCCCTAGAGATTGGTATTGTTTTCTACAAATATTGCGGTACTCTGTACCTTGGCATTGCAGATAATTCTTAATATGCTTTCATAATAGATTAGGTGCAGAGCACCGTAATTATCACGTTAAAAGTTACACGCAAAGCAGGCGTAAAGATAAAAAAACGCAAGGACCACTAAGAATAAAACTTAGCGGTCCTTGCGCTGTATCTTTTTTGCTTTTTGTGAAACCCTTAAAACTTAAACCCCAACCTCACTTTCCTGATACAAAACCTGGATCAAAGTTTGTCCAACGGCCTTTAACGTTTTAGGATCAATATTTTCAAGCGTATCGTTTGCCGTATGCCACTGGTCAAAAAACGTATGCTTGGGATCATTCTGTTTCATGTGAATGATATCAATCATTGGAATTTTTGCCGTTTCATTTACCGGAAGATGATCATCCGTGATCGAAGGACCTGTCTGGTCGATGAAAAAATTACTATACCCTAACTGACTCGCAATATTCCAGACATTACGCACAACACCTTCTGCAAGACTGACAGAGTAACCTTCTTTGGGAAAAGTGGCACCTTTCGCTCCCACCATATCGAGTAAAATCCCGAAATATGCTGTGTAATTCGGCACGTGCTTGTTGGCCGCCCAGTATTGAGAACCAAGACAAAACCCGCTGAACTTGTCCGTAGCTTTATCAGAATTGCCCCAATCTTCGGCATCAAAAAGGATGATATCAACACCGAGGTTCAACTCATTTTTTGATAAAGACAAAACCCTCGTAATTTCCAGCAGTACGCCCACCCCACTCGCACCATCATTCGCGGCCGGAACGGGCTGCGTCTTTGCAACAGAATCCTGGTCCGCAAAAGGACGGGAGTCCCAATGCGAAGTCAGTAATATTCTTTTTGTGGCTTTGGGATTAAAGCTGGCAATAATATTCCTTGCATTCAGCTTTTTCCCGTCATAAGTTGTCGGCGTAAAAACCTGTTCGCTAACCTGCAAACCGTATTTCCGGAACGTTGCCGCCAGATAATCCCCGCAAGCCTTGTGAGCCGGCGTATTCGGAACTCTTGGACCAAAACCGACCTGCTTTTTTACAAACTGATACGCAGAATCGGCGTTGAACTCCGGACTGGCTACCAGTTTTTCCAATTGTTCTGTTGTTTGCTCCGAACTTGTTTTAGACTTGCAACCATATAGACACAGCGCTCCGATCAAAAAGCTGCCAAACAAAACAGACTTATAATTTATCATAAATTTTATTCTTCGTAAGCCCAATCCACACCGATCTTGCTATCACGGATCACAAGTCCCTGCAATTTAAAATAAGAACGGATTTCATCAACTTTTTCATAATTCTGAACCTGCTTATACTCACGGTAAAGATTTAGCATTCCATTCAAAACTGCATGCCCTTCGCTCAATTCTTCTTTCAGCCCCAGTACGTTTTCCATGAAAACAATAAAATTTTCGAGCAAAGAAGTAAAAGTAGATTCACCCAAAGCAGCTGATTTCAACTGTTGCATGTTCAGCATATTCACATATTTCAGCATATTGAAGAGATTTGCTATGGCCACAGCCGTGTTCAAATCATCATTCATTGCATCATAGAAGCCCTGAAACGATTTTTCTATATCTTCAATCTTCTTTTCGTCTCTGGCAACCTCTTCGTCGGAATATTTCAACAGCCTTGCTATCCGCAAACCGTTTGCCAGTCTTTTATATCCTTTCTGTGCCGCTTTAAGCGCTTCATTTGAAAAGTCAAGCGTACTGCGGTATTGGCTTTGTAACATAAAAAACCGAACCGTCATCGGGCTGTATGCCTGGTCCAGCAGTTCATGATCACCAGAAAAAAGCTGCGCAGGAAGAAACGAGTTATTGAGCGACTTGGACATTTTCTGACCATTAACGGTCAACATATTGGTATGCATCCAGTAACGGACCGGCTCTGTATCGGTCAAGGCTCTGCCCTGTGCGATTTCACATTCATGATGCGGAAACTTCAAATCCATTCCACCGCCATGGATATCAAACTGCTTTCCCAAATATTTGGCACTCATACAAGTACATTCCAAATGCCATCCCGGAAATCCCATTCCCCACGGCGAATCCCATTGCATGATATGCTCCGGGCTGGCTTTCTTCCAAAGCGCAAAATCCAACGGATTACGCTTTTCCGATTGTCCGTCCAGCTCGCGGGTTTCGTTCAAAAGGTCTTCCAGAATTCTTCCCGAGAGTTTCCCATATTCGTTTCCGGCGTCATTATATTTAGTAATGTCAAAATAAACCGAGCCATTAGACTCATAGGCCGCACCTTTGTTGATCAAAGTTCTGACAGCTTCAATTTGTTCAATCAAATGTCCCGTTGCCGTAGGTTCGATACTTGGTGGAATCAGATTAAATTCAGCAGAAACATCATGAAAATCATTCGTATATCGCTGAACGATTTCCATCGGTTCCAACTGCTGGAGTTTTGCCATTTTGCCGATCTTATCCTCCCCTTCCTCGCCATCGCCAACCAAATGCCCGACATCCGTAATATTTCGCACATAACGAACCTTGTAACCCACGTGGCTCAGATAACGATATAAAATATCAAAAGATAAAAAGGTGCGGATGTTTCCTAAGTGTACGTTATTATAAACCGTTGGTCCACATACATACATACCTACGTAGGGCGCGGCAAGAGGTTCAAACAAATCCTTTTTACGGGTAAGCGTATTGAATATTTTAAGGGGTTGGTACGATTTATCAGTCATGAATATTTTAATTTCTTGTAATCAGTTTAGTTTTACTGCACCTGGAATTTTGTTGGTGTAATCTTATGAAATTCAACAAATTGAACTCCTGCAACAACTTGTAAAATCACGGAAAAATACTTTTTCGTGCAGCTTCTTCCAAATATGCTCAGTCATGATCTAATAGGTGTTTTAACCGGGTATTATTTCTCAGAAATTCCTTTGTAATATTTGCTTGTACATCTTTTAGTCAATCCTTACTCTGCTTTTTTCAAGGAACAGAATTGAGTATTCTGAACAAAAATAGCAAATAACTCAGGATTGATCGCCAACTGTTTACCATTATACAATTGGCTAAAATACGCTATTCCCTTGTTTTTATTATCTTCGCAGCGTTTTTGTGCGTAAATCAAAAATCGAAACATACTTAAAATCAATACTATACTTCTTTATGAGTTTATTAACAGTTGGCTCTGTGGCGTTTGATGCCCTTGAAACACCATTCGGAAAAACCGATAAAATCATTGGCGGCGCGGCAACCTATATAACCCTGTCTGCTTCCTATTTTACGAAACAAAACAATCTGGTAGCGGTTGTTGGCGGTGATTTCCCAAAGGAAATGGTTGACCTTCTTATTGAACACGGAGTTAATACCGAAGGTTTAAAAACGATCCCGGAAGGCAAAACTTTCTTTTGGTCAGGCAAGTATCATGAAGACATGAATACCCGCGATACGCTGGAAACTCAGTTGAATGTTATGGCTGATTTTGATCCGATTATTCCTGAATCGTATCAGTCAACCGAATACTTAATGTTAGGTAATACCGTTCCGGCTACACAAAAAGCTGTCATCGAACGGATGGCCAAACGCCCGAAACTGATTATGCTCGACACAATGAATCTTTGGATGAACATCGCCATGGATGATTTGAAAGATGTCTTGAAACTGGTTGATGTACTGACAATCAACGATGAAGAAGCACGTCAGCTTTCAGGTGAATATTCTTTGCGCAAAGCGGCTGCCAAAATTATTGGGATGGGACCAAGAACATTGATCATCAAAAAAGGTGAACACGGCGCATTACTATTTCAGGATGACAGAATTTTCTTCGCACCGGCATTGCCGTTAGAAGTTGTTTTTGACCCAACCGGAGCTGGTGACTGTTTCGCAGGCGGTTTTATTGGTTATCTTGCCAAAACGGATGATATCTCGTTTGAAAACATGAAACGCGCTATCATTTATGGTTCTGCTATGGCATCTTTCTGCGTAGAAAAATTCGGTACAGAGCGTGTCGTTAATCTTACACAAGAAGAAATTGATGAGCGTGTTCAGCAATTTGTGAATTTGTCAAGCTTTGAAATTGTTTAAAAGCTTATAGTAATTAGCCGTTAGCTTTTAGTCATGCTCACTTGCTGATGGTTAATCAATATCAAAAGGTCTAAGAATTCGGGGAAATAAATCTCACGTTCTTAGACCTTTTTTATTATAAATTAGTGGCCTGTAATATTAAAAACAAAGTATTGGAAGAAGGTTTTTCAAACAACAAATCAATTTTTTAATGTCCGCGTACAAAAATAAATTTCTCCTGATCCTGATTATTTTCTGTTTTATTTCAACGTTTTCAACTGGTCAGAATTTGCCTGTAAGTAAGCACAAACTGATTGTTATTGCTCATCGCGGAAATCATGTCAATGTTCCGGAAAACACATTAGCCTCTATTCATGAAGCAATTAAGCACGGAGTGGATTATGTGGAAGTAGATTTGCGGACAACAAAAGACGGATATTTAATTATCCATCATGACGGGACAGTTGACAGAGCCACGAACGGGAAAGGAAAAATAAGTGATCATACGCTGGCTGAGATCAAGAATCTTCAGGTGTATAATCACAATCATAAAACACACAGGATTCCGGAGTTTAAAGAAGTATTGGCACTTTGTAAAGACAAAATCAATATTTATCTGGATTTTAAAGAAGCCGACGTGACCGAAACCTGGAAGCAGATTCGTGCAGCAGGAATGGAGAAACAAATTGTTGTTTACATCAATAAAAAGGAGCAATATCCGCAATGGAGAACAATTGCGCCGGAAATGCCTTTGATGACGAGTATACCGGATAATGTAAAAAATGAGGAGCAACTGAATAATTTTCTGGCGGAAGTTCGCATTGAGGTTCTGGATAACATGATTAATCCAGCGTTACAGGAAATAATCCGGCAGAAACAAATTGCAGTTTGGCTGGATGTTCAGAGCCCGACGGAAGGACCAAAATCATGGGACGAGGCCTTGGAAAAAGGAGTTCCGGGTTTACAAACGGATCATCCCGAAGCGTTAATTGAATATTTAAAGAAAAAAGGTTTGAGATAAGAGACGGGAAGTCTGTAAAACGGCTCAATAGAGCCACCTGTTTATAGCAAAAATCGATGTCACCAAATTCATAACTCCGTAGGAGTTTCCTGAAAATTCCAGGAGGCTCCTACGGAGCCAGAATCCAGCACTTTGAAATAATTGCTATAAACAGGGGACGGCGATGCCGTCAGATAACTGAAAATTCCTGTTACAAATATTCAAATACGCTTTTGTTTAATTTCCAACCCAATATCTTTACACCACTAAATTTAAATTTCCTTAACATGCCAAGACAAAATATTCTTACGGGCTCACCGTGGGAGGACAAAATGGGTTATTGCCGTGCCGTGCGTATCGGTAACATCATTGAAGTTTCCGGAACGGTTGCCATTGTAGACGGTGAAATTGTGAAAGCAGACGACGCCTATGCACAAACAAATAATATCATTGAAAGAATTGCCAAAGTTCTTGAAGAAGCAGGAGTTTCGTTAAAAGACGTTGTCCGCACCCGCATTTTTACAACCGACATCACAAAATTTGACGATATCGCCAGAGCGCACGGGGCTTATTTTGGAGATATTAAACCGACTACCGGAATTTATGAAATCAGTAAATTAGTTTCGCCTGATTATCTGGTCGAAATTGAATTTACTGCTGTTGCGGAATAACTTATCAGTAAAACAAATGGTCTACGAATTAATTCGTAGACCATTTGTTTTTAACTAAATAATGCCATTATATCATCCTGACTAAGTTTTTTGATAAAGCCGGCTTCACCGCCTACCAAATCTTCGGCCAGTTCTTGCTTGCGTTCCTGCAACAATAATATTTTCTCTTCAATCGTATCCTTACATATCATTTTATAAGCAAATACCTTGCGCGTTTGTCCGATACGGTGCGTCCGGTCAATAGCCTGTCGTTCCACAGCAGGGTTCCACCATGGGTCCATCAGATACACGTAATCGGCTTCGGTGAGGTTAAGCCCTACACCACCTGCTTTCAAGCTCATAAGGAAAACGCGGCAATTCTGATCGTTCTGGAAACGGTTCACACGACCTGCCCGGTCAACTGTTTGTCCGTCCAGATATTCGTATGGAATATTTACTTTTTCCAAATGCTGACGAATCAGGTCAAGCATACCCAGGAACTGGCTGAATATTAAAATCTTATGATTTGATGCATTTTCTTCTATCTCCCTAACAATTTCTTCCAGCTTGGCAGATTCATTTCCATAATCCACATCATCCGAAAGTAATACAGGTGAATCGCAGATCTGGCGAAGTTTCAGCAAAGCTTCGAAAATCAGGAAGTTACTTTTGTTTAAGCCATCCGTTGCCAGTTTTTCCGCAATCTGCAATCTGTATTTCTCACGAATGGTTTCGTAGACTTTCCTTTGCTTCTTGCCCATTTCACAATACAGGATTGTTTCAGTTTTATCCGGCAAGTCGGTCGCAACCTCTTCCTTCGTTCTTTTCAGCATGAAAGGATACACCAGACGGCGCAGTTCCTCGGATTTCACTTTGTCCTGAAACTTATCAATCGGCGTTGCATATTCTGCCCTGAAAAAGTCGGCATGGCCTAATAATCCAGGATTCAAAAACTCGAACTGAGAATATAAATCGAATGTATTATTTTCAACAGGCGTACCTGTCATGGCCAGACGATTATTCGACCGAAGCAAACGGGACGCTTTCGCAGTCAGGGAATCCGGGTTTTTGATAGCCTGCGATTCATCCAGAACAATATAATGGAAGTGGATTTTTTTCAACAACTCTACGTCACTCCTCATCGTGCCGTAAGTAGTTAAGATAATATCGTATTCATCAAAGAATTCCAGATCTTTCCGGCGGTCCATACCCCGGTGAACATATAATTTCAGCTCCGGTGTAAACTTCGCAGACTCCGCCTGCCAGTTGAAAATCAGCGTAGTAGGAACTACGACCAAATTCGTAGATAGTGGATTTTTGTTTTTCTGATGTTGCAGGAACGTCAGCATTTGCAGGGTTTTACCTAAACCCATATCATCTGCCAAACAACCGCCCCAACCGAATTCTTCAAGAAAGTTCAGCCACTTGTAACCTTCTTCCTGATATTGTCTGAGTGTTGCATTAATATTTTCCGGAAGCGGCACACTTGGAATTTCTTTGAAATTCAAAAGCTTTTGCTTTTTTTCCCACAGCTCCTGCAAAACTTCTTCGTTATCGATTTGCGATGCCAGTTCTTCGATCAATGAAAAATGGAATTTCGACAAATGCACCTCATCGCCATCCACACGACCAAATTTCAGTAACGGTTCAAGTTTCTGAATCCATTCTTCCGGCAAAATCCCCATAGAACCGTCTTTCAGCTCTACATAATTTTGCTTTTTCAACAGCGCTTTTTTCGCATCAGCCAGTGATACCTGCTGATCTCCGAAAGTGATCTCGATCTGCATATCAAACCAGTCTATTCCGGAAGAAGCACGAATCTGCACTTTTCCACGGTTCGGGTTGATACGCATTTTTTTAAGATCCTTAAACCCTAAAAGCTGAATTTCCTTTTCTTCAACCGTATCTACAAAATGGAAAAGCCATCCATCCTGCATCACGTCCTCGAAAGGAATGAAGAAAAACGGCTGATCCGGCTGCTGGGCAAAATCAGGGTGAAGCGATTTCACCCATTCCCAATGCGCCTTTTCAGCAACAATATCGCGTTCAAGCAGCTGAATTTTATTTTCTTCAAATCCTGCTTTGGTACGTTGGTTATCATGAATTAACTCTGTCTCTTCCGATTCTTCATCGCCTTCATATACATAAGTCGGAACAACAAGTAAGTTGGCATCATCCTCTTTCAGATAAATCCGGCCTTTTACATATTTCATCGAGCTGGTTTCCAATTCGTGACGGGTTTGGAAAATAACTTCGAAATGTTCAGTTACCGGCATTACCCAATCCTTCATGAAACTCTCGGCATGATCTTTCTTGACCCGGATCTTGAAACCGTTCTGGCGCAGATAATCAACCATTTCAGCATCATTGATGCTTGCCCAGCGGAAAAGTATTTCCTCTTTATGTATTCCCAGCCAGAAACTGTCAAAAGAAGAAGCTACAAGCTGTAAATCAACCGGTTTTCCTTTTTCGATTTCAACATAAGGATTAAGACTTATAAACTCCTGATCTTCTGTTAATACAAAAAATATTTTCGCAGGCGTTGGGTGTATTTTTACCTCCGTAAGTTGATTTTGATTGGTAACATAATCACTTTCGGTAATAAACAAACGCTCACCCGTCAGATCCTTAAAAATCCTGACAAGCTGACGCCCAACCCATTTATGTGCTTCACTTTTATAATCCTCAGACTCGTCACTCAAATGCGCGCTTGATTGTCCACGGCTCTTCATATATTTTTGAAGACCTTCCGGACTAAACTGACGCGCGATTCTTACCAGACGTGAGTCACTTGCCGTTAAAACAGGGATTTCCTCAGGAAGATAAGCTGTTCCTGAACCTCCCGCAATGCTTCGAATGTGGGTATATTTCTGCGTTTTAGCGCTGCTCTTTGCGGAAAAAATTCCAAAACCAACATCCAGCAGACTGTCAAAACCTCTCGGCCAGAAAACATATAACGACAGACGTTCATCTCCCGAATGTGAATCGTTATCCGTCACCTGATACGTCGGCTGAAGATCCGGAATTACTTTGTCCCGTAAAGATTTCCAGTTTTGATAAGAACCTACCTTTTGAATTCCCTTATCCTTTCTGATCAGCTGTAAAGTTCCGTTTGCATCAATTTTGAAATCAAACTTTGCTTCAAGATTATCTTCCAGCGTGTAGCCATATTCGGCCAGCAGGACGCTCTTATCCTCAGTCCAGTCACGCATCATTTCGAATGCACGCTCACCAAACTGATCACGCAGTTTTAAAAGCGCAGCCAATTTATGCTCGCAAAGTGGTACATAAAGTGTTTGCTCACAAGAACACGTTGTCTGAATCTGATTGGAGTTAGGGATTTTGGTAAATTGAACAGAGAAGTCCTTATCTCTCAGATTTACCTTACAATCCGCGAAACCATCTCTTGTTGAAACGATATCAACCTTGGCAATCTGGTTGCGGTTGTTCCAGTTTTCACGCTGGACAAGATCTTCCAGGTATACATCCTTCAGAGAAGGCAATACCACCATGGAGTCAGCCATTTCGTGGGCTGTCGGCTTCACATAAGCCGGCATTTTGTCCAGCACATAAAGCGTCATAGCAATCCGGTGCTTGCAAAGCCCGCCATAGTCATGCGTACATGTGCAGGATGTACTAATATTGGGAGTAAGAAAATCCTGAATTTTTATTACGTAATCACGGACCGAGTAATCACTTTTCACCTTAAATTCAGCATAGCCGCCGCCATTGTAATCCAGCTTTACAATACTGTATCCACCACTGCTGAAAATAGAACGTCCTTGTGATAATGTTTGGCCTTCAGAGTTCCTTCTTAAAAACTGTGATAATCGCTCCTTCCTCTCGTTGTCCATTTATCCTTGAAACTCGTTAAACCGCAAAAGTACGGTTTGTTTCTGTTTTTGTGAAGCGAGTTCTAAAAGTATAATGGAAATAGCATTAAAAAGCCTCTAAAAATGCAAATCCTGACTATAATTTATTTTTGATGGAAGGAATTCACTGGACGAACAGCGATTTGACCTTTACTTATTTTGCATAAGGCTGGTCAATCACACCGATATATGCAGATTTTAAATCGCCTCGCAAAAAGCGCTGAATATCCTTCCCGACGTTGGGATACATCAGCCGGTTATCAAGTTCTGCATAAGGAAGCCAGACCACCTCCAACGCCGTCGTTTCGACAGGATTTAATACAGGGAGCCCCTTGTCTATTTTGGCACAAAAAATCATATGAAGTGTCTCTTTTTTCATTTCTGCCCAGAGCACTTCGCCGCAAAGCGCCATTTCACCTATTTCAATTGTCACGCCCAACTCTTCCATCAATTCCCGTCGTAATGCTTCCGGAAGACATTCGTCAGGATCAGGATTTCCGCCTGGAAGTGCATAAACTTCTTTTTCGCCATATTTGTAACGCATGGTCAAAACAGATTCTCCCTGAACGATGATAACAGCCGGACGTACTTTCATGTATCTTTAAGATTGGACTAGTGCACCGGCAAAATAATAACTTTCGTTATAAGTTATTCTCCAATCACCATTTTTTCAATAAGCAGCATGAAAATATGTATCACTTTGATATGAATCTCCTGAATTCGGTCTGCATAACCAAAATGAGGCACACGGATTTCTATATCAGCGGCTCCGGCAAGTTTCCCGCCATCTTTTCCTGAAAGAATCACGACTTTCATTCCCTTTGCTTTTGCAGCTTCAACTGCACGAATGATATTGGCAGAATTTCCGCTCGTACTCAGTCCCAACAGAACATCGCCCTCCTGCCCTAATCCTTCAACATATCTGGAAAACACATATTCGAAACCGTAATCGTTACTCACGCAGCTCAGGTGACTCACATCAGAAATAGCAATGGCAGGCAAAGAACGGCGGTTGTCGCGATAACGGCCCGTCAACTCCTCGGCAAAATGCATGGCATCGCAGTGGGAACCGCCATTACCGCAGGAAATTATTTTTTTGTTATTCAATATCGCCTCTGACATTAGTGAAGCGGCTTTTTCTATTTTTTCAATCTGGACAGGATCACTTAAAAACGCATCGAGAACGGTTTGTGCTTCGCGAAGTTCCTGGCTAATAATATTCTGATATCCCATGTTGGCTATTAAACGAATTCCTTGTATTAATTAAACAAATGTATCCAAATAACGATTCTCCGGCAAAAGTGTTAACAGATCAGCGAAATGGATTTAATTTCTGACCGCTTTAAGAACATGCCATTTCTTACCCGGTCCCTTATGTTTTTCCACCGTAAAACCAGCTGCCGCCAGCGCTCTTTTCACAATGCCTTTGGACGAATATGTTACTAATACGCCTCCCTTTCTGGTTTGGGCCGCTATTTTTTCAAGTATTTCTTCGGTCCATAACTCAGGCTGTGCTTTGGGATCAAATGCGTCATAATAAATGACATCAAAAAGTTGATCCGTAGTAAATTGCTGCAAAGGCAAATGCTCCTTTCGAAATTGGAAATAGTCTGACAATAAATGATTTTCACCCCAGTCCGCTTCATGCAGTTTCATAAATCCGTCTTGCGCGGTCACAGTTTCATAGTTCAGGCGTGACGCTTCTTCCAGTGAAACGGGAAACGCTTCAACACCGGTATACGATATCTGCTTTTGATATTTATTGGCGGCTTGCCAGGTCAGAAAGGCATTTAAACCCGATCCAAAACCCATCTCGAATACCCGTACCGGTTCGGTAGCGGTTTCTAAAAGAGGAAGTAACCCAAGGTTCATATAAATGTGTCTGGACTCGTTAAGAGCACCAGACACAGAATGATAATGCTGATTGTATTGTGAATTGAATAAGGAATGTGATCCGTCCTCCGTCAATTTAAGGCGTTCCAAAATAAAGCCAATGGTTGGTTAAAGCTTTAAAAATACTCAAATCATTCTTCTCAGCGTAATTTTGGTAAAGAAAATATTACCGTTACGTTTTACGAGCAAATCGATATTTCTGCCATCGCCCCTTTGCATCAGCTTATAAATCTCGCTTACATTCAGTTCGGACGCTGAATGGTCATCAATAAAAAGCAGCTGGTCGCCTTCGGCAAGTCCCGCATTGGACGCCGGTGATTTTTCCTGAACATGATTAATGAAATAAGAATGCAAGTCGTCGCCTTCGGCACGGATTTCCATACCACTCATGTCATGTTCGAATTTTTCGCGCAGCCGGCTTCTGTTAGGTTTCAAAACCATGTAACCTTCATGGTAATTCATCGTAACCTTGAATCTTCGCAACAGCTCGCAGCCGATATTACCCTGCCTTTCGACATTGCTTCCCATTTTTGCACTGAATCCTGCACTGTCAGGAAATGAAGCAACAATGTTGTCAAGTTCAAAACGGCCCAGTTTCATGCGGTCGACACGGCCAAGATTACCGTTTATAACGCCGTTAAGCCCTCTTCCCAGTTGCGCACGAATGACTTTTTCAGGGAGACGATACGTTTCTTTTGGCGTGTTATTAAGCAAAAGAGCATGTCCTGCTCCGGTGTCGATTAAAACTCGGATCGGTTTTTCACGGCCATCCGCAAATAAGGTAACTGCATCCGTAAAGGGTTTGGTATCCTCAATTACGATCGGATGTTTATCGCCTTTGCTTGGTTTGTATTTATATTTCCCGTTTTGGGTCAGTAGTATTTCTTTTCTTGCAAAATCGATGGTTACAACGAAATTATTGAAAATATCATATCCGAAAATTCCATGAACCGGTACGCCCACATATTCCGAAAGTTTAAGAAAATCATTTTCAATAACCACGATATTCTGGTGGTTTGCCCTCAGCCTGCCCATAGCGAACCGGTTATCAATGGCCACGTGCGCGGCCACAGACTTTCCTTCTCCTGCTCCTGAGAGATTTACTTTCCGGGTCAGCCGTAACTTATCAGGCTTTAAAATGTGTGGATCTGTAATGATGATAGAGCTGACACCTGTATCCAGTATAAAACGTAGTGAATCCGAATCGTTTATACGGGCATAAACCAGAATCAGGTTGGAATGAAGCTCGAAGGGTATCCTCGCCGTCTTATGATTTTTTTCTAAAAAATATCCGTATTTCTCCTCGGCATTTTCGGTACCGTCCACTGATGCCGCAGCAGCAGCCTCAGAAATAAAAAGCGTGCTGATTAACAATAACCAGATAAAAGTTTTCATCGTGGCCTCCTTTCTTTTTTAACCTTGGTTCGTATTTTAATTTCATAAATTGAACGGTCTCAGTACGAATGATTTATATCCTTTCAGGGGTGATAAGTATTCATTTGATCGAAATCGGTTTCTTATGTAAAAATACTTTATATTTCTATAATAAACACAAAAAAATCTTTGTATTTCCTTATTATTCTGAATATATTTTTAAAGAAGAATAGAATACCGGAAATGAGGAAATAATGGTAAGTTTGTAGCGCAAAATGAAGATTTAACACAATAAAATAATTATGCGAAAAAAAATAGTTGCCGGTAATTGGAAGATGAATAAGCTTGCAGATGAAGCAGTTGCTTTAACATCCGAGCTTGTAAACATAGCAAATGACGAAGTACAGGGAGACGTTAAGGTTATCCTTTGTCCTCCTGCCATCTATCTGACTACCCTTAAAAAATATATTGAGACTTCTCCTAATTTTGCATTGGCTGCGCAGAACTGCTCAGATAAAGCCTCCGGAGCATTTACAGGTGAAGTGTCTGCGGCTATGCTTCAGTCGATCGGTATTGAATATGTACTTATCGGACATAGCGAACGCCGCCAGTATTTTGCTGAATCCAATGAAATACTTGCTGCGAAAGTAAACATTGCGCTTGAAAACGGTATTTCTCCGATTTTCTGCTGCGGTGAATCTTTGGATCAGAGACAAAATGAGGATTATATTGGTTTTGTAAAAAATCAGATTTCTGAAAGTCTTTTCCACCTTTCTGAGGAACAATTGAAATCCGTTGTTATTGCTTACGAACCAATCTGGGCCATTGGAACAGGTCTTACGGCAAGTGCTGAACAGGCTCAGGAAATGCATGCTGCTTTGCGTGCCCACCTGGCCACGAAATACGGAAAAGAAGTGGCAGAAGAAATTTCTATACTTTACGGAGGTAGTGTAACGGCTGCAAGTGCTGCTGAACTTTTTGCTTCTCCTGATATCGATGGAGGTCTTGTTGGAGGTGCTTCTCTTAAATCCCGCGAGTTTATCAACATTATCAAAGCGAGATAACATAACGGAAAGGTCATTTATTAGCTTTTCGTAAAGGCTAATAAATGACCTTTTATTTTTTTTTACTACTTCTGATTGTCGGTTTGCGTTATTACAAATTCAACGCGGCGATTTTTTCTCCTTTCCGCTTCTGAACCATTTTTGGCAAGCGGTTTTGTTGCTCCAAATCCTTTTGCCTCTATTCTTTGCTCATCTATTCCTTTCTCAACCAGATAGGTCTTAACGGCATTGGCTCTGCTTGCTGATAAGGCAAGATTTTTATCAAAATCACCCACATTGTCCGTATGTCCATCCACCCGGATTTTTATATTCGGATTCTCTTTCATCATTTCCGCCAACCGGTTCAGCTCACTGTAAGATTCTGCAAGTAATGTGAACTTGGACGTTTCAAAGTAAATATTCGGAAGCTCAATCGTTTCACCGACAGCAAGCGGGATCAGATAAATATCTTTCGAGAATGAGCCTTTTGCAGAGGAATCCGCTGGTGCCAAACTAAAATTCGTTCCATAATAACCTTTGGCCAAAACCCTGAAATCATAATTTAATTTGGGATCAATACCAATCCGGTAATTTCCTGACGATGATTTAAACTGCAATGAGTCTCCCTTCTCATAATAAGTTATCTGAGCAGGAATCGGATTTTTTGTTTTGGCATCATAAACCGTTCCCCTAACCATCGTAATTTCCTCTTCGACAGACGTTGGCTTTTCCTCCATTTTCGATTCAGGTTCTTTTTCTACCAAAGGCTTGGGAGCAGGTTTAGCTGTTTGGGGCGTAACTTTTGCCGTTGATTTGGTATTTTTCTTCAAAGGGTTTTTGATATGTACCCCATAAAAATTCCAGGTTTGTCCCCCTTTCCCTGCTCTGCCTTCGTAAAAGTCAAATATTTCAATTCCGGGAGACAGTTTTTCAAAATAAGCCACAAAATCTACCACTTCTCCCGGACTTACTTCTTTTGTTGTTTCCGTTGGAATATCCTTTGCTTTAATCAGTTTAAATTTAGTATTGATTTCTCCCGGCTTATAAAGACGAGTTTCCGGATCCAGCCAAATTCTTGGTGCCGAGGGCTGTTGCTGTCTCCTTGGCAATGGCATCTGTCGGAAATCCGGAAGAGGAACGGGCGTTTTGTCAGGAATTGTAAAAGATCCTTTTTCGGAAAATTGTAAGTAAATGATCGTGTAATCATCTGTCAATTCCACCCGTTTAATTTTCACATAAGGCGCAGATTGTTCCTCTACTCTCGGGTTTTCAGTTATTTGCCCGAAAGTAGCAGTAAGTGAAAGCGCAATAACACAAGTAAAGACAAAAAGCGATTTATAGGTCATGGTTATTCATTGTTAATTTTTACGAATTAACTTCAAAAACGCAGTAGTGCAGGCGATAGTTTGTTAAAAATTGTTAAACCGCTTCAACAACTATTTCTGTGGTATAAAGGAGGCCCAAAAATCCGGGTCATAACGCTCCCAGGCGTGGCATGCAAATGGCAGTTTTTTTCCCGTAAGCTCATATGAAGCAGCAGGGCTCTTTTCAAATGCAAAATTCAACGCTTCCTGCCATTTAGGGAGTTTCAGAAATAATTTCATCGGCATCAGCCTCGTGGCTTCCTGAGAAAAAAGCATATCCTCATTACCGACCCAGGCAGGATAAAAGAGATTATAAATTTTTAAATAACGCAGAAAAGCAGGCACTCTCCGAAGCGAAAGTCCGCCATTTAATACGATACGGTTATTGGAGAGTCCCTCGGCAAAAGTATTTTTTGAAGATGCCTGCAACCGATCAAAATCTTCCTGATGCAAGGATGGCGCACCGATGTAATCATATCCTTTTTTGCACCAATCCAAAAGTTCGTCTCTGAAAACAAACGCGTCCAGCTGGTAAATAAGAATATATTCATACGCAGAAAATGTTTTGTAAAAACCCTCCCAGATCATCAACCGGTTATAGGCATCGATGCCCTTGAAATATTCATCATCGAACGACACATATTCCAGCGTTGGAAATTCCTTTTTTAATGCTGGCAAATCCAGGCTTTCCGGTTTTATTATTTTTACCGGATAAGGCGACAAAACCTTCATACATTGCCGCAGTGACAGTTTTTCAAATTCTGTTAACTCTGACTTATATACGGGAATAAGAACTGCTACGGCCTGGTTCACTTTTTCTATGATCAATTGATTTACTACTCAAACAAATCGCCAAAAACCGGTAACCACCAATCTTTGCTGCTGAATGCATAACGTCCCTTAACGATATCCATAGCCACAGGAATGATACGCTGAAAGCGGTTTTGCGGTAACGTCGCTCTCTTTTTGTAGTGGTTTTTGGCCAGATATAAATTATTCAGTTTCTCTTTTGGGAAAAGCGGAATTTCCATCAAAAACAAATAGAGCTTCTCCAGCTTATCTGCCTTTTCCATTAAGGGAACAAGCTTTTCATTCCGATCACGGGAAAACCTGTCCCAGAACTTCACAGGCTCTATTTTCGATCCAAATCCCACCTGCTGGCTCGCATGGATCCGATATTTTATGAGCGGCTCATTGATAAAAGCTATTTTTTCTTCCAGACTCAAAATCATTGCGATATAAGCATCATGAATGAAGTCGGGAATATGCGTAGGAAACGGCATCAGCCTCGACAGTGCCGATTTCCGGATTGCGAGGGTTGCCCCGGTAACGACAAAACCTTTGAAAAGCACCTTATGCGATTCACCGCGCAGCCATTTTGCCTGTTCGGCGGCATCAAATTCTATTTCCTGCCAGATGGTCCGCCCGGTGGGTTTTGAATCATCATCCATCATCATGGCATCAGAAAAAACAGCATCTATTGCAGGATTGGCATTGAAATGCGCCATTTGCTTTTCCACTTTGTCCTTGCGCCAGGCATCATCCTGATCGCTGAAAAAGATAATATCTCCCTTGCAAAGGGACAGACATTTCTCAAAGTTCTTCGTGGATCCCAGATTAGTTTCATTTTGGTAAATAAAAATCGGGAAAGGCAACTTTTGTGAATATCTTTTTAAGACCTGAATGGTATCGTCTTTAGACCCATCATCACATACAACCAGCTCATCAACAGGGATTGTCTGATTGGCAATGCTCTCCAACTGTTCCGGCAAAAATTTTGCCCCGTTGTAAGTGCACATGGCCACTGATATCATAATGTGTATATAAAATTTGATTTACAAAAACGGTACAAGTTACGAGTCTGTTATATTTTTTCCATATTTTTAAATCTGTAACTTATTAAAACAGGGACGTTCTCTTATCATGCTCCAACCGGCACCGGAATATTTATTTCTCCTTTCCGCTGAAACATAAGTCTTTAAAGATAGCAATCATACCATTTGACAAAAAACACTCTTTTTACTTTCCGGCTTTTATTCTGCACGGGTAATTTTTTATCGATATTAGTTTTTTATATGGTAACCTGCCATGATACCGAAAAGTAAATTCATATTGCTAACCGGTGAGTGCGCATGTAATTTAAGTTTACTGTTTAAATCCTTTTGTATAATTACCGATTCCCCTTCTTAACGTTAATACATTTTCACAAACATCCATGGCAATAGACGATCAATTAAAAAAGGCTATTATTCAAATGCCTCCAAAAGAAAAAGACAAGCTACTGATCAGGCTCATCAACAAAGACACCACACTTATGGACAAGCTTTATTTTGAACTGATCGAGGAATCCTCGACGGTACAGGAAAGAAGGGAGGCCATTATTGCAAGGATTGTCAGGCTATCAAAACATACGCAGGATACTCCTGGTTGGATTATGATGGATCTGAGAAGTCTGAGCGGCGATATTTCGTACCATGTAAAAATCACAAAAGATAAACTTGGGGCTCTTGAACTCAACATTTTTTTGCTGAATACATTTCTTACTAAATATGCCGATAAGCTCACTACCTATTCTTCACGATCGGATAAATGCGCTTTATATATTGCCAAGAAAGCGCTCACGATCATCAATGGGTTGAATAAGCTGCAGGAAGATTATCGTGTGGATTACAAAAAAGATACGAATCAAATGCTGGCATCTGTGCATAAGCTATGTTCCAAAATGTACGCCAGACAACTCAATGTGCCAGAAGCGTGGGAATAAGATCCCGTTCAAATGTTAACTCTGGCATAACAGACTAATCCCGTTTTTTATATTTCTTGTCACCCGAAAAGCAATTTGTTTATGAACAACAAAACCACGGCATTATTGATTATCGATGCTCAGTTTGATTTCTGCAACCCAAAAGGAAACTTATTCGTGCCGGGTGCTGAAAGAGATGTTGAAAAAATAGCCCAGCTTATTGCTACGTATGGAAAAAGTATTAACCAGATTTTTGTTACGCTGGATACCCATCGTGTGCTCGACATCGCGCATCCGCTATTCTGGGAAGATCCGAATGGAAACACCGTTGCTCCGTTTACCCTAATCACTTCCACTGCCGTGAAAGCGGGCAAATGGATTCCGCGCTATCACAAAGAATATGTTCTGAAATATCTGGAAACACTCGAAAATGAAGGCGAATTCAAGCATTTTATCTGGCCGGAGCATTGTCTGATCGGGTCACAGGGTGCAGCTTTGGATGAAACTATTTTACTGGCCCTGCTTTCCTGGACGCACCATACGGGCATTGATTACAAGGCGGTTATCAAAGGAACAAATCCTTTAACAGAACATTTTGGGATTTTCCGTGCACAGGTTCCGATTGTCGGTGAGCAGGAAACCGAGCTTGATCAAAACCTGATTTCAGCATTAGATTCCTTTGATGAAGTGATGGTAGTGGGCGAAGCGCGTTCCCATTGTGTTGCCACCAGCATAAAACAGATTCTGGTATATGCACCCCAGCTCATCCCAAAAGTTAAAGTACTGACAGACTGCATGTCGGACGTGACAGGATGGGGACACCTGGCTGATCCTATTTTTGAGGAAGCCAAAGAAAAAGGTATTGAATTTAAAATATCCCGAGACATATTCACATCCTCATGAAATTCTTTTTCCTACGGCACAGGGCGTTTTTTCTGCCTTTTTTAATTTTTTGGATAGCGCTGGGCATCACGCAGATGCTCTTTACCCAGAATCAGATTTTGCTATTCATCAATAAAAACTGGTCACCGATCGCAGACATTTTCTTCAAAAATTTCACTCATGCCGGCGATGGCGTTTTCATTTTAATTGCCGGACTTCTGGCCATCCTTTTTTCTTATCGTCTGGCGGTCAAAATTTTTCTCAGTTATGCCTTGTCCGGAATGGTGGTTCAGTTTCTGAAACAAATGGTTTTTACGGAAATTTACCGTCCTCCAAAAGTCCTGGCGCATATTTTACCGCTATTACATAAGGTTGAAGGCGTCAAGCTTTATCATTTCAACAGTTTTCCTTCCGGCCACACCACATCCGCTTTTGCTTTATTCACCGTTCTGGCGCTTGAATGCAGGTCATCCTTTTACAAACCGCTGCTATTGATCCCGCCATTGCTCGTAGCTTATTCCCGCATGTATCTGCTGGCTCATTTTCTGGGTGATGTTTACGTGGCTGCTTTTGTAGCAATACCCATTTCAGTCTCCGTATATTTTTACATGAACCAGTATTGGGAAACACAGTCCGATCCCCGGCTCGGTGGCGGGTTGACCAACTTTTTTTAACAACCCTTCTACACACAACTCACAACACTATTAAATGCATTTAACTGAAACAAGCAGGAAAGTACTTCTTATCGTTTTCGTTTTCTTCGGCTTTCTCTGGGGCATTGGCAATGCGCCGTTATTTGATGAAGACGAAGGTTTTTTCGCCGAAGGAACACGCGAAATGGCGTTGCGCGGTGATTTTATTTCCACGTTCGTTAACCAAGAGCAGCGCTTCGACAAACCTCCGCTGACCAACTGGCTTCAATACGGCAGTGCCCTGCTTTTTGGCTGGAACGAGTTTGCCATGCGGCTTCCCTCTTGCCTCGCATCGATAGCATGGATGTTTCTAATCTATTTCTTTACCAAAAGAAAATTCGAAGAAAAAACCGCTTTTTTCGCAACATTGATAGCTGCCGCTGCTTTACAGATTACAATCGTAGGAAAAGCGGCTCTCGCCGACGGCTTGCTGAATATGGCTCTGACCGGCGCAATGTTTTGTTTATTTGAGATTATTCACCATCCCAATAAAAAATATATCCTCACTTTTTATGTTTTTACAGGAATCGGTTTTTTAGCCAAAGGCCCCGTTGCCATATTAATTCCCGGAGCCGTGTTCATGTTATATTTAATGAAGTGGCGCGCCTGGAATTCTATTCTTCGCTTATTTAATCCAATCGGGATTATTCTGTTTTTAGTCATTTCAGCACCCTGGTATTTGCTCGAATACCAGCAAAGCGGTGATCGTTTTATCAGCGGATTTTTTTATAGTCATAACGTAAATCGTTTTCAAACCGCATTTGAAGGACATTATGGAGGCATACTGTATTTTGTTCCTGTTTTATTGATTGGATTGCTTCCCTTCACGGCCGTTATTTTAAAAGCATTTACCCAAATCCATTACATCTGGTCAAAAAAATGGTTTTCCTTTCTTTTTATCTGGTTCGGTTTTGTCTTCATTTTTTTCTCACTTTCGGGCACCAAGCTTCATCATTACATCATTTACGGCTATGCGCCGTTATGCGTGATAGGCGGCTGGTTTTCGGCCAATAATAAACAGCTTCCCATCGTATGGCCCACTTTTATGTTTCTGCTTTTGCTCTTAATTGTTCCTTTGCTTGTACCATACATTATTCCTAAAATTGACGACGAATATGCAGTGGATGTCATGCGCGGGGTTTCCTCTGAATTTGATATTTCCTATATCATTCAAATCGGCGCATTGCTGGTTCTGCTGGTCGTAACCTGGCTGAAAAAGAGTTGGGCTCACGAACTTCGCATGGGAATTGCCGGTGTTGTGATGCTGGTAACGATCAATATTTTATGGATGCCACGGCTTGGTGCTTTACTTCAGGAACCTGTCAGAGAAGCGGCACATCTGGCGAAAACAAAAGGCTTAAAAAATATAGTGATCTTCAATCACTACAATCCCAGTTTCCATTTTTATTCAGCCCTGTACGGAGAGGAACGTGAACCTGTTGCCGGTGATATTGTTTTTGCAAGAAAACAGCGTCTTAAAGATTTTGTGACCGAGGAAGTTATTTATGAAAAACACGGCATTATTCTGGCCAGAATCGGAAGTAGACGGACAGGAAATTAAGATATCTATACGTTTTATTCAGGCTTCGTTTTTTTCATGCTTCCGTTCCCGAGTACCGGCTTCCCGTTAGGAAAGGCAAACTAATTCAACGATTTTTGGGTTAATAACCAGATCGGGAATACACAAAACTCCCGCACCAATCGACCTGATTTTCTATATATGATGCAATTACCTGTGACCCGGATCGACGCTTCTCAATTTGACGAATTAGATCCGAGAAAATTTATTCTGATAAAAGGTGCACGTGTTAATAATCTAAAAAGTGTTGACGTCGCTATTCCAAGAAATAAGCTGGTTGTTATAACCGGACTTTCAGGTTCTGGAAAATCTTCTCTTGCTTTTGATACATTATTCGCTGAGGGGCAGCGCATGTATGTAGAAAGTCTGAGCAGTTATGCGCGTCAGTTTTTAGGGCGTATGGAAAAACCCGAGGTGGAATATATCAAAGGAATTTCGCCGGCCATCGCAATTGAACAAAAAGTCAATACCAGAAATCCCCGCTCCACAGTAGGAACTTCTACGGAGATTTATGACTATCTGAAATTGCTGTTTGCAAGAATCGGGCATACTTATTCTCCTGTTTCGGGGAATTTGGTACGGAAAGATTCTGTGACGGATGTTGTCAATTTTATACTTGGCCAGGAAGAAGGGTCAAGAGTGCTGATCTACACGCCGCTTTTAATTCATGACGGCCGTTCGATAAAAGAAGAACTTACCATCCTGCTGTCCAAGGGATACAACCGGATCATGATTGGTGACGATACCGCTTTCATTGAAGAAGTATTGGAAAAACCACAGGATTTCCCTGTTGAAGGCAAAGATTTATATATTCTTATCGACCGCGCCAGTGTGAGGAAAGATGATGAAGATACACAATACCGTCTTTCTGATTCTGTTCAAACTGCATTTTTTGAAGGCGAAGGCGCTTGTTTTGTTCAGGTCGTTGGTGGAGAGCAAAGGGTATTTTCTGATAAATTTGAGCTGGACGGGATTATTTTTGAAGAGCCTACCGTAAATCTTTTCAGCTTTAACAATCCATTCGGTGCCTGCAAACGCTGCGAAGGTTTCGGGAAAGTTTTAGGCATAGACCCCGAACTTGTTATTCCGGACAAAAATCTTTCCGTTTATGATGGCGCTATTGCTCCCTGGCGGACAGAAAAAATGAGTGAGTGGCTGGTACCATTGGTTCGCAACGGAATTAAATTTGATTTCCCCATTCACCGGCCTTACAAAGAACTAACGCCTCAGCAAAAAGAATTGCTTTGGACGGGTAATGAGTATTTTCAGGGAATTAACAGTTTTGTGGCTGAACTCGAATCACAAACACATAAAATCCAATACCGGGTTATGCTTTCCCGCTTTCGTGGAAGAACTACCTGCCCCGACTGCCGCGGATCGCGTTTAAGGAAAGATGCTTCTTATGTAAAAGTGGGTGGCCGATCCATAACAGATCTTGTGTTAATGCCTATTAAAGATGTAATTACCTTCTTTGAAACTGTTGATATTAACGAGCATGACAGAAGTATAGCCAAACGTATTCTGACAGAAATTGAAACGCGTCTGGATTATATGAACCGTGTCGGGCTGGGTTATTTAACTTTAAACCGTCTGACCAACTCACTTTCCGGGGGAGAATTTCAAAGGATAAAACTGGCGACTTCTCTGGGAAGCGCACTGGTGGGTTCTATGTATATTCTGGATGAACCAAGTATCGGGCTGCATCCAAGAGATACGCAACGGCTTGTTGGCGTACTGGAATCCCTTCGCGATCTGGGAAATACCGTGATCGTGGTTGAACATGAGGAAGAAGTAATGCACGCCGCTGATCAGATTATTGATATCGGACCAGAGGCTGGTACAGGTGGCGGAAATCTTGTCTTTCAGGGAAACTGGGACGAAATACGGGAGCTGAAAGCCAGCGGTGAAGAAAATACGTTACAGTCGCATACGCTTGATTTCCTGCTTGGGCACGATTCAATCGCAGTTCCTTCGGTCAGACGAAAATCTTTGCATTTTCTTGAAATAAAAGGTGCACGGGAAAATAACCTGAAAGACCTGGATGTAAAAGTACCTCTCAATAACCTGACTGTCGTAACCGGGGTGAGTGGTTCAGGAAAATCCACATTGATACGAAAAATACTATATCCGGCACTGATGCGTCTGAAAGGAGAATTCAGCGAGGATGTTGGAAAATATAATGAATTGAGCGGAAGCGTAGATCGCGTGGAAGCGATTGAAATGATTGATCAGAACCCGATTGGAAAATCATCACGCTCCAACCCGGTCACGTATATAAAAGCATACGACCATATACGTCAGATGATGTCTGATTTGCCTTTGTCTAAAGCAAGGGGTTATAAACCTTCCCATTTCTCATTTAACGTTGACGGCGGTCGCTGTGAGATTTGCCAGGGTGAAGGCCAGGTGAAGATAGAAATGCAGTTTATGGCGGATATTTATCTGACTTGTGAAGGCTGTAACGGGAAACGTTTTAAACAGGAAGTTCAGGAAGTGCTGTACGAGGGAAAAAATGTCTCCGATATTCTCGACTTAACCGTTGATGAAGCGATTGATTTCTTTAAAGGTTCTGAACCTAAGCTTGCAGATAAGCTAAGGCCGTTGCAGGAAGTTGGGCTGGGTTATGTAGGTTTGGGGCAATCGTCTAATACCTTATCAGGCGGGGAAGCACAGCGTGTAAAACTGGCTTCGTTTCTTGGAAAAGGGTCTTCGCACAAAGGAAAGACATTATTTATTTTCGATGAACCTACCACCGGACTTCACTTTCATGATATTAAAAAATTATTGAAAGCAATTAATGCTTTGGTGGATCAGGGAGATAGCGTTATTATCATCGAACATAACATGGAAGTGATCAAGTGTGCCGACTGGATTTTAGACCTTGGCCCTGATGGCGGAGATGGCGGCGGCTATCTGACTTTTGCAGGGACACCGGAAGAGATGGTAAAACTGGAAGGGAACTTCACGGCCGACTTTTTAAAAGAAAAACTCTAAAAGTCAGCGCATTACCCGCTGAAATATTTTAGTTAAAATTAGAATGAAAATTGGAATTGCGAAATAAGTCACATAGGCTTATAACTCAATTCCATTTTTTGTTTTTGAGGTATGGAGAAATATAACGTCTTATCCGAAAAAGCTTCCCACTGTGGGGCAAGTCTTGTCTCTGATTTTTCAGTTATATAAATTTCCCGTGAAGGTGTTTTGCGTTTCATGGTGGATACCGTGTCTGAAATGGTAAAACTTACCGATAATGAGATGGCTTATTTGCTGGGCATGACACTCCGAAATCTTCATTGGATTACCTCCGAAAAGCGTTTGGGAACGGATGCTTCTGAAAGACTATTACTTTAAAAAAACATTCTGATTCATGCTCTGGATACTTTTGCAGGCAGAGAAACTGTCGTCAAAAATTGGTTAAGAACGCCTGTTAACGAACTTAATGACCAAACACTGCTGCAAATGATGGACACCGTTACGGGTTTTTCGCTTGTAGATGATATCCTCGGTCGTCTGGATTATGGTATTCCTGCCTGATCCCCGGTTTATTATGATCGTATACCGAATTCTAAGAGAAAAAGTTTGTTGATCAAGCCTTATCTGCCGAAGGAAGCCGGCTATTTGGTGCCCGCTGGAACCCAAAAGGAAAGGGAATTCGCTATACTACTTCTACGCCGGAACTAGGTTTGGTGGAAACATTGGCACACACTCCCGGCATCCGCTATGAAGATTTACCGGTTTACTGGCTTTCCTTAATCGAAATTCCTGACAATATTAAATACTAGAACCGGGACGAAATGCCTCCGTTTTGGCAGGATAAAAATTACGAAAGAACCCAATATTGGCCGAAGGGCTGGCTACTTAATCCTGATTTTCTGGCTATTCCTCTTCCTTCCGTGATCGTTCTTTTTCTTATAATATGCTGCTTCATCCAGAACACGTGTTATTTTCAGAAGTTCGATTGCTTGCTCAGGACAAAATTTCAATCGATCGACGTTTATGGTGCCAGGATTAATCAGATTACTTTCATGATCAACTAAAATTTCATAGCCAGATAGTCCAAAGGTTTTAAAATTAGTACTTATCTTAAAGTATAGGTACCGCTTTTGTGGCTTATTGAAGCAATAACAAATATTGAACCATGAAATTATATAAAACCGAACACGGCATAATTCTTGAAAAAGGAGATCTTTTTTTCCGTCTGCCAGAAACAGACTGGGATATTGTAGTCAACCGGGATGATTTGTATGACTGGCTTTTGTTACAAACCGAAAGTCTTATTTCCCTGACTTTCACAGACGAATTCCCCATGCCGGACGTGCTCGCGCCAATTGGTACACAGGAAGTATGGGCTTCCGGCGTAACCTATAACCGCAGCAAAGAAGCAAGAATGGAAGAATCGGAAAAGGCTGGCGGCGATACTTTTTATGATCGCGTTTACGATGCGGAACGTCCCGAGCTTTTCTTTAAATCCACTGCCTGGCGCGTTATCGGTCATCAGGGAACGGTCCGGATTCGCCGCGATTCAACCTGGGATGTACCCGAACCGGAGTTGACATTATTTGCCACCGAATCCGGAACGCTCGTAGGATACACGATCGGAAATGATATGAGCTCGCGAAGTATTGAAGGCGAAAATCCACTATATCTTCCACAGGCAAAATCTTATACAGGAAGTGCGGCATTAGGTCCATGCCTGTATGTGCCCCAGGAGCCGTTGTCGCCGGAAACGATCATAGATCTTTCCATCGTGCGCGGTGGTGAAGAAGTTTTTAACGGAGAAATTGCCTTATCTCAAATGAAGCGCAAAGCGGATGAATTATTACGCTATTTGTTTCGTGAAATGTCTTTTCCGACGGGCTGCTACCTGATGACCGGAACGGGTATAATACCGCCTTCGGGCTTTACGCTGGAAATTGGCGATGTTGTTTACATCACAATTGAGCCGATAGGTACATTGACCAATGTGGTGGGCTAAAATAAAAAAGCAGGTATGATCCGAAAATCATACCTGCAAACCTTATTACAAATTTCTGTAAGCTCCTGAAAATAATCTTTATGATTTAGCCAATGAAGGAGATCCAACGAAAGCATAAATCACTTCCCGGATAAATCCTGCCAATTTGGTAGCAATTGAATTATTGATCTCGCATTTTTCCTGATCTTTAAAAAACGATACAGGACCTTCTTCCAGTATTCTGTCATTTAAAGTCACCATGCTGCTCATCTTTGTAGCAAAACTTTTGGTATAAGAAATCGCTGACTCACCTGTCTGCTGGATCACTGCTGTTTTATGCACAACAGTTTTCGCAGGACTTTGTTTCGACACGTGTTCCTTCACCGTATGAAATTCTTTTCCTGCCTGAAGTTTTTTGTGCGCAACAAACATATTGTGAGAATATCCTGTTGCACTTGCCTGCAGACTGATAAGGATAAGTACGATAAATAATTTTATAGTTTTCATGGCTCTGTTATTTTCAGTCGTTTACAAAAAAGGTGCTTTTGAAATCTTTGTAACTAATTGACAGTACAAATATATATGTTTTATCAGGTACATTGCAATACATAGTACCTTGTTTTTAACATTTTTTTTAATTTTTTTTCAAAATGCCTAAAATTACTCAATGAACGGTCTGTCAGACTGTTGAGAGATGGAAAATTAGTAAGAAAGGTTGCATGTAAAAATTAAAAAATGCTGAACCACCGAAAACAATGTACGAACTGCATGAAATATGGGACCAAAGCTTATGGCAGGGTGGGCGTTTATGGTCAGGGGATGACAGTGGTTGTCAGGAAATTGTCATTTGCCGGGGCGCAATGGTAATAAAAAACCGCCCATGGTAAAAAGGATATGTTATCTATTAAACGCACAGCTCAATGTACAATAGCAGAACTCCGGTTAGCAAGTCCAGAAGGTCTATTCTTAAAAAGGAGAAATTTCTAATCAGTTCACCGCAGCAACTTTTTTATTATTGCTAAAACGCTCCTTCAACTTTAAAAAGTAGGATTCAAAAAAGTAATAACTCAGTGAAGCAATGATATAGGTAAATATCAGGCTGCCTGTCAGATTCACGACCCAAAACTTCGTGTTCAGGAAAATCTCGAAAAGTTTGAAACAAAAAGGATGGAAAACATATAACCCGTAACTCACTTTACCTGTATAGATAAAAGGGGACGACGAAAGTATTTTCTTGATCCAGTTGCCATCCTGAAGACAAATTATAAAACCAATTAAGCTGCAAAAAGAAAGGGAGGTCTGTAAAAAACCAATGGATTCCATAACCGACGGATCTAAAAACCTGCCTAAAACCCAAACCATGTTTATCGGTATCAGAGCCAGAAGAAAATAAATGGCTTTGCTGCGCTTCACCAGCCCGTTGTATTCCAAAAGGGCAAGAACTGCACCGATAACCAGATCGTCCATCCTGGTGAACGTAAAGTGATGTATAAGCGGATAATGCCGGCTCATGTAAATCCTGAGCACAAACGCGATAACAATAATGGCGGCTATCCAGAAAGCAATGGCTTTTTGTCGCAGATAATAGATGAGGAATGGCCAGACCAGATAAAAATGTTCCTCCACGGCCAAAGACCAGAATTGCCCCGGCCCTTCGGATTTCCATCCAAAAGTGGTTGAAAAATCCTGAAGATATACCCAGTAATAAATCTGTAAACCAAATTCAGGAACGGAAGCTCCAAAAAATAACGGTGTCAGATAGTAGATGACAAGAAAAAGATAGTATAACGGAAATATCCTGAGCGATCTCCGGATAAAAAAGTTTGAGAAATAATTTTCTCCGCCTTTTGTCGATAATAAAATCCTGGTTATCAGAAAACCGGACAGAACAAAAAACAGGGTCACCCCAGTTTCGCCCTTTAAAGCGATTTGTTTTAAAAAATGAAATACTTTTCCGCTGGTTTCAAAATCTGAAAAAAAGTGGAAAAACATCACCATAAGAATGGCTATCGCCCTTACCCCATCTAGTTCCTTATAATAGCTTAATTTAATTTTATTGTCACCTAAAACCATTAATGCCTAAAAATTATACGTAAATAAATTCAATGAAGAGTGGGTTATTAAAAGCAGTATTATTAAGCCGGAGCATTCAGTAGAATACTCCGGCTTATTTTTATTTTTCTCTGAAGAAGATCGTAATTGGCACACCTGCGAAGTCGAAATTCTCACGCATCCTGTTTTCCAGATAACGGAGATACGGATCTTTCACATGTTTTGGATTGCTGCTAAAGAATACAAAAGTTGGTGACGGTGTCGGCAGCTGGATCATATATTTAATGTTGATATACTTTCCTCTGTGTGCCGGCGGCGGATACTTTTCAATCTCGGCCTGCATCACATCATTCAGTTTTGAAGTGCTGATTTTCTTGGTTTTATTTTTATAAACCTGCATAGCCATTTCCATCACCTGATGAATACGCTGTTTTTCCACAACAGATGCGAAGATGATCGGCATGTAGTTCATCGGGGCAAGTTTCTCCAGCAGCTGCTTTTTGAATGTATCGGCTGTTTTAGAATCTTTTTCAACAAGATCCCACTTGTTCACCATGATCACAATTCCTTTTTTAGCTCTGTCTGCCTGGCCGATGATCGTAATGTCCTGTCCTTCAAGACCTAATGTTGCGTCCAGAAGAATGATACAAACATCGGATTCCTCCATAGCCTTGATCGAACGAAGCGTAGAATAATATTCGATATCTTCATTCACACGGGATTTACGACGTAAACCAGCCGTATCTGTCAGAATGAACTCCATTCCGAAAGCGTTGTAATGCGTGTGAATTGCGTCACGTGTTGTTCCGGCGATATCCGTAACGATACTACGATCCGTTCCGGTCAAAACATTCAGGAAAGATGATTTCCCAACGTTCGGGCGGCCCATGATTGCAATACGCGGAATTCCCGCTTCCGGATCTTCAATACCAGGTGTTTCAAAATGTTTGATTACCTCATCAAGCAAATCGCCTGTACCGAAACCCGTTTGTGCGGATATCGGATAGATCAGATCCCCCATGCCCAATTCGTAAAACTCGGCAGCCGATTGATAGCGATCCGTTGTTTCAGCCTTATTGGCAACCAGGTAGACCGGCTTGTTAAAACGACGCAAAACATTCGCAAAATCCTTATCAAGATCTGTAAGTCCGGTCATGGTATCCACCATAAACAAAACCACAGTAGATTCTTCAATTGCAAGTTCAACCTGATCCCGGATTGCTCCTTCAAAAATATCTTCTGACCCAACCACATATCCTCCCGTGTCGATCACGGTGAAATACTGGTCCGTCCATTCTCCATAGCCATAATGGCGGTCGCGCGTTACGCCGCTCTGGTTATCCATGATCGCCTTCCGGCTTTCGATGAGACGGTTAAAAAGTGTAGATTTACCCACGTTTGGGCGACCTACTATTGATATAACATTTGCCATTTTTCTTGTTGCTAACTTCTGGTCCCAAGTTTTTGACCAGAAATTTATTTACTTGTTAACTGAATATAGAGACCCTGATTTACAGGATCATAAGAATGTAAGGTTGAGAATGACGTTCCTTACTCCTCATATCCAAACTGACGAAGCTTGTTTTCTTTACTTCTCCAGTCCGGTTCTACTTTTACATGTTGTTCAAGGAAAACCTTTTTGCCAAAAAACTCTTCCATGTCCTTGCGTGCTTCGCTTCCTATTTTTTTAAGCATCACACCTTTCTCACCGATTATAATTCCTTTCTGGCTTTTACGCTCGACCAGGATTTCGGCGCGGATCACGATCATGTCATCGCGTTCCTTAAATTCTGAAATTACCACCTCGCTGCTGTATGGGATTTCCTGGCGATAATTCAAAAATATCTTTTCACGTACAATTTCCGAAGCAAAGAAACGCTCAGGTTTGTCGGTTAGTTCATCTTCATCGAAGTAGGGCGGATGAAAAGGCAATCTGGTAATAATTGCATCAAACAAAGTTTGTACGTTCGCATTGTGAAGTGCGGAGATTGGAATAACAGCCGCCGGCCGAATTTGTTCCTCCCATTCCAATGTTTTGCGTTTTACTTCTTCTTCGTTTGAAAGGTCAATTTTATTCAATACCAAAATAATCGGCGCCTGCGTTCTGATCAGTAAAGGTAAAACTTCATGATCTGCTGCTTTTTCTCCAACTTCGGTAACAAATAAAACCACATCAGCATCTTCCAGGGAACCTTTTACAAAAGTCATCATGGAATCGTGCAATTTGTAAGCCGGTTTTACAACACCTGGCGTATCCGAATAAACAAGCTGAAAAGGAATTCCTTCATGTTTTCCATTCAGAATTCCCATAATACGGTGACGCGTTGTTTGCGCTTTGGAAGTAATGATGGACATCTTCTCTCCTACCAGCACATTCATCAAAGTCGATTTTCCTACATTGGGCTTCCCTATAATGCTCACAAATCCGGCACGGAAGTCGCGGAGAGCAATTGGATTTTCTATATTTTCGTTCATAAGATTTTTATTGTATTTCGTTGATTCAGAAGCATTACTTATTCCAACAACAACGAAACTATTAAGGTGTTACAGTTAACTTATCTTCCAGCATACGGTTGACGTACTGCTGTGCAAAAGCCTTCACCTGTAATTCCATTGGGCCTTGTATGGCGGGTAATTTATCCTTTAAATTATTTTTCAAGAGCTTATCTTCCTGATAATTATACAAACCTACGGTTTTCTGTCCATCAAATTGCAATATATATGGTCCATTGAACCATTGATATACACCGTCATAGTTGACCGCGAAGTTAATCGGTGGCTTTTGGAAGATATTTTTACCAAAAGCAAAATAGGGTTTATCGTAGTTCAGGTAACCTAAAACGGACGGCATAATATCAATTTGCTGTACCAGCGTGGTTGTATCACGGCCCGCAATCGTGCTGTCTCCCGGTGCATAAAAAAGAATCGGAATTGAAAAATTTCCCACCGAAGTCTGATATTCCGGATAATGTGCAAATGTAGCTGCGTGATCGGCCGTAATAACAAACAGCGTATTCTTAAACCAGGGCATTGTTTTGGCTTTGGCAAAAAACTTTTTCAGTGCCATATCACTGTAACCCATTGTTTGGTAAACCGGCAAAGGCCCGGTCGGGAATTTTCCCTGATAGCGTTCAGGGACTTTGTAGGGATCGTGTGATGAAACGGTAAACAGCGTGCTCATGAAAGGCTGCTTGAATGTATCCATTTTATTTGCCCAGAACTGCAAGAATTCTTCATCCCAGATTCCCCAGATCCCGTCATAATCTGCATCATTATTATATTCTGTTTTTCCATAATATTTTTCAACGCCGATCAGATTCACAAATGCCTGAAAACCCATCGAGCCATTTGGGGCACCGTGGAAAAAAGAAGTTGAATATCCCTTTTCTTTCAATATTTCAGGAAAACTGGGCAGTTTGTTATCCGTATAACGTAGGGTCACAAATGGCTCTTTGATTCCCGGAATGCTGGTCAAAACAGACGGAATAGCCTCAATCGACTTGGCTCCGTTCGCAAACGAATACCAGTTGACCTTGCTATGCTGCATCAGCGAATCAATAAAAGGTGTATAACCTTTATAAGTTCTGTTTTCAAGATGGTGGTTATAACCGCCAACCATTTCCTTCCCGAAGCTTTCCCAGATCAGGATCACCACGTTCATTGGCTTAAAAGGTGCAGAGCCAGCCTCAGTCTGATGGAACGGACTAAAAATCTTGTTGGCCTCGTTATAATCTGCATAATATTTCACCCGCTCGTAATCACTCCTGCGCATCGTTTTGAAAATACAAAAAGGGGTATTAAGCACAAGGAACATTTCTTTGGGTTTCTGAACATATTCTCCTGCATTGCTTAGCGTAATCGGGCGAATGCTATGCGCAAATCCACCGCGTACACCGCCAATAAACAAATAGACGATAACGCCCATCCACACAGCATGAAGCAGAAAAAAGCTCCATAACGGTAATTTTGGACGCTCTCCTACTTTCAGAATTCTGGTCATTTTTACCAATGAAAAAACCAGGATAATCCAGATGATGGCAACATACCAGTACCGCACAATGAATCCCCCGAAAAGAGATCCCATATTATCCTGATTTCCAAATTCCTTTAAAATCGACCAGGTTGTCCTTTTAATTGTAAAACGGTAATAAATAAAATCCATACAGTTTGCGAGCAAGGCAATACTGTTGGTGATTATAAAAAGATAGTCGAGAAACTTCTGATAACCCTTCCGGTATTTAAACGTAAATGGAACGGCCATCAAAAAAATAAAAAGAATATTGGTGTAAAAAATGGCAACAATATCAAATTTTATTCCCCCGCCCATCAAACGCAGCGCATGAGCAAAAGAAATTTCAGGAAAAAAAATGGTGTTGAAAGCATAAAATAAAATACGGCAAATCATGAATAAAATCATGACCCAAAGTACCCTCAATAGCAGCACAACGTGAATACGCCCCCTTATTGCGGCGGGGGACAAGGAAAAATTCATATATAATTTAGAGATATCAGGAGGTCTGTGAAAATATTTTTTTAATCTTTTTTACAAAAATAGTTGTTTTTATTGAAACATTAGTCGTATGTTTGCACTCCAATTCAACGACACCGCGGGATGGAGCAGTTGGTAGCTCGTTGGGCTCATAACCCAAAGGTCGCTGGTTCGAGTCCAGCTCCCGCTACAAGAAAGAGGTCACTATCATAAGATGGTGGCCTTTTTGCGTTTCGGACACTTTAACAAATTATTCAAAAATCGTTCGTTGGCGGTTACCCAAAGATCGTTGGTTTGACCGGGCAGGCGATCCTGGCCAGCTCCCGCTACAAGAAAAAGGTCACTATCAAAAGATGGTGGCCTCTTTGCGTTTCGGACACTTTAACAAATTATTCAAAAATTGTTCGTTGGCGGTTACCCAAAGATCGTTGGTTTGACCGGGCAGGCGATCCTGGCCAGCTCCCGCTACAAGAAAAGAAGGTCACTATCAAAAGATGGTGGCCTTTTTGCGTTTTTGGCGTAAAGAAAATAATCCGATTAATCTAGCTCCTGTTGAAGCATCCTGTTTGTAGCATTGTATCAACATTCTATTTTCCCGGCTCCATCGGAGCCTCCTGCAATATCTGGAAACTCCGATGGAGTTAAACCGAGTGCCTAAATTGAAGTTTCTATAAACAGGATGCTCCGAAGGAGCACTGATGGCTGTAAGAACTTTAATGGACGAAAACTATCTTGAATTTACCGACTCGCTTGGACAGGTATATAAATACTAAAGGCTACCGTTTTAACAGCAGTCTTTAATATAACTATTTCATTTTTTTATCAATCCGCAATCAAATCCCGAATCACAACCGACGCGCAAGTTGCCCCGAAAACTGCGGGCAGATAAGACATAGTACCGTATGCCGACTTTTTATAATTACTTCCATCCGTCAGCATCAAAGATTCTTTCAATTGCTCTTCCGTTGAAAAAACAGCCTTGATTCCTTTATATATCCCCTCCTTCTTCAAATTTTTTCTTACCTGCTGTGCAAAGTTGCAGTTAAAGGTTTTTGAAATATCAACCACCCGGATCATTGTCGGATCCATTCTCCCTCCCGCACCCATCGAACTAACAATTGGAATCTTACGCTGAAAAGCTTCTTTTAAAAAAGTGATCTTCGGGGTAACACTATCAATAGCGTCGACGATATAATCATACGTATTTGCAGACAATATATCATCAACAGCTTCCGGATTGATAAATGTTTTGACAACATGCAACGTCAATTCCGGGTTTATCGCTCTTAATCTTTCTGCCATGATATCTGCTTTGCTCACGCCATGATTGGTTGAAAGCGCAGGCAATTGCCGGTTTCTGTTACTTGGATCCACCGTATCTCCGTCCACAATAGTCATAGCTCCGACACCATTTCTGCACACAAATTCCGCTGCGAAAGAGCCCACCCCGCCCAGACCTATAACTAACACGTGCGCTTTACTCAGCTTGACAAGCTTTTCTCTTCCAATTAATAATTCGGTTCTGGAAAGCCAGGCGAAATCTTCCATTAGTAATGAAATACGTTTAAAAAATTTTTTCCAAGCTGCAAAACAATCTCTTTTTCAGAAATTTCTCTTATTCCGGCTGCCGATTTATAGATTTCCCTGATATCAATATCCGAATCATCAGTCTCTAAAAATACTTGCTCCAAAGGTGTAGTTTTAAAAGTATTAAGAATTGCCGCATTTCCCCCAAGCAGCGATTTTCCAAAGGACAAATAAAACCCGGCATCCATAACAGGCTGAATAAGCGACAATTTATTATTTACGCCATGGAAAATAACGGGAACTTTCACAACTCTTAACAGCGAAAGCACTTCATTAAAAGCCTTGACGCAATGGATTATTAGTGGCTTTTTTAATTCCTGAGCAAGTTTTATCTGCAACTGAAACGCTTTCAACTGCAAATTCCAATCTGTTGAAGATAGCTTATCAAGCCCACATTCGCCGATGGCAAGAACCTGGGATTTTCCAGCATTTTTTGCCAGATTATCAAATTGCTTATCCAGGTTATCTGCATCAAGATACCAGGGATGCAAGCCCATACTTACCTTTCGGCCGTCAATTTCATGATCGAAATTTTTGTATAAATTCTCAATAAACAGAACATCTTCACTTTCAGAATGCGGATGTGTGTGAACATTATAGTACATATCAATCAGTGATTAAAGACGAAATAATAAATTCAATTTGCTTGGCAAACAGCACGAATCGGCGTCAATTTATTAAAAATCCCGGTATTCATTCTCAGTCCTTTCAGGTGAATGGGAGCCGATTCTTCAAATAATTGTCTTATTTTTGGCCATCTGCTAGATCATAATTGCCGAGTCCCAACAAATATGCACTACTCTACCTGGTTTGAAAATCCTGACAATAAGCTGAGAATAATCCTGTTAGCCTTTGTCATTTTGCTGTTACCTTTCCTTGCCCTTTCGTTTTTCGTTTTCCCGACAACTGACGATTATTGCCACGCACTTGGAGTGATCGACATGGGTTACTGGGGATATCAGGAACATTACTGGAAAACATGGTCGGGCCGTTATATCGGAACCATTATTTCTGCAACACAGCCACTTTCTTACGGATCCTATCTTGGTTATAAAATTGCACCGATCATTTTGATCTGCCTGTATGCTCATGCGATGTGGGTATTTGTTAAGGCTATTACTTTTAACAAGCTGGTAACCTGGCAAACAGCACTGATCGCATTTCTTTTAACCTTTGTTTTAATTGCCGAACTGCCAATTGTTTCTGGCTATTTCTACTGGTATACAGGTTATTACTATACATTAGCAGACATCGGGACATTGCATCTGTTTGCTTATTTATTCAGAAATTATTCGACGCTAAAAAGTAAACATATCGCAATCATCTGCCTTTCAATGATTATTTTGATTGGTACAAATGAATATACACTGGTATGGCTGGTTGCCTTAACAGGTGCTTTTTTCCTGTTCGGCTCGCTGGCAAATAAAAAAATTCAATATTCTGCACTGATCATGTTTCTGATCGCACTTGCTTTTGGAGTGTTATCAATTACTGCTCCGGGAAATGCCGTTCGCGCCGAATCAGGACTTTATCCGACGCCATTAAAATTCAATCTGATTTTTTCTATACAGAATAGTCTGGTCACAGGGGTTCTGAATTTTTCAAAAATGGCACCGACCTTGTGCGTTCTGGCTCTCGTCCTGATCCCATATGCCGCTCAGATTTATCATAAAAAAGAAAAAGATGAATTCAGATTCTTGTCCGTTCATCCGATTATTTCCCTAATTGTTTTCTTCGGTTGTCTGTTCCTGACTTATTTTCCAACATACTGGTCGATCGCTGGCCCTCCTAACTTACGCGGACAATGTGTGATCACTTTCTGGACGCTGATCGGGTTTACATATAATGTTTTCGTGATTACCTTCTGGGCGATCGAAAAATACAATTCCAAAATTATCACCCGTTTCGGATTGATCGGCTGGGTTATTGCACTGTATTTTGTAACCATTTACACCAGTAATTTTAATTACCGTTCTGCCTGGTCGGATGTATTGACAGGACGTGCGGCGCGTTTTTATGCAGAAATGGAGGCGCGTACCAAACAAGTTTATGAAACGGAAAAGCATTCCGTTTACGTGCCAAAACTTAAAAATACCCCGTACTCAATTTTAATTATCACAGAGGCTCCGGATCCTGCATGGGGATCAGTTGAATATAATAACGGCTGTGCGGAATGGTACTTCAAAAAGAAATTTTTTTTAAAGTAAACATAATCCGGTAATACCTTCGGAGGTGAAAATGAGGCAGAAAATTTCTTAAATTTCATATAACCTGCACGTTATCTGAAGAAAAAAGTTTTTTGACCTTGTCATAATTCGAAAATTTATTTACCTTTGCAAGCCAAAATTACGGGTAGAAGAGATTTATAGCGCAATAATTTGATAATGAGATGAAACGTACCTATCAACCATCGAATCGCAAGAGGAGAAATAAGCACGGATTCCGTGAAAGAATGTCTTCGGCTAATGGCCGGAAAGTTGTAACGGCCCGTCGCAAGAAAGGTCGTTGGAAACTAACGGTTTCAGACGAAAAACGTCATAAGCAATAATCAAGGTTTGAAAGTTTGAGTAGGGTAATACCTGGTTGGTAGTACCAAATCGGAGACACCTTGTCTTTAATCGTGTATTAAGTTCGATTAATTCTCAAACTTAATACACGTTTTTTTTCTACGAGAACTTGAAACAAACATTTGGTAAAAATGAGCGTTTGTGTAGCCACCGTGTAATCGGACGGCTTTTTCAAAGGGGTAGTGCGGATGTACATACGTTCTACCTCTTTCCTTTTAGAGTATTGTATATCTACGATACCGAAACTCCTCCCCCATTTCCACAGCTTTTATTTTCAGTTTCGAAACGGCAATTCAAGAAAGCTGTTGACCGGAATCTTGTAAAAAGACGCTGTCGCGAAGCCTATCGTCTGAATAAGGCTGCATTACTTTCTCTTCCTGCCGAGTCGCGCCCCGCTTACATTGCTTTTTTGTATATTGCGAAAGAAATATCAACTTTTGACGTTATTGAAACAGCGATGAAGCAATCAGTAAATCGCTTGCTGAAATTGCCTTCCGCTCTCCGGAAAAATCAAAATCAATGATTTACGATCCTAGATGAAAAAGTATCTGCGTTCACTCTTATTTGCCGCCCCGGTTGTTGCCGGACTAGCGTTTGTGTCGTTCAAGCAAGATGACCGTCTGTTTGAAATTGCGCGCAATCTGGATATTTATGCCACGCTTTTTAAAGAGCTGAATGCATACTATGTAGATGAGATAAATCCTAACCAGCTGATTAAAACCAGTATAGATGGTATGTTGAGGTCGCTCGATCCCTATACCGTTTATTATGCAGAAGATGATATCGAAGATTATATGACCATGACGACCGGGAAATATAACGGTATCGGCGCCATGGTAAACTCATCGGAAGGAAAACACACGGTGATGATGGTTTATGAAGATACTCCGGCACAGAAAGCCGGGCTACAATTAGGAGACGAAATCACAAAAATTAACGGAATTGATCTTTCAACCCGCGAAGATTTTGATTCCGGGAAATTATTGAAAGGACAAACGCAGACAAGCGTTACATTGACGATTAAGCGTTACGGTTTGCCTAAGCCTTTGGAAATCACATTGAACCGCGATATCGTAAAGGTTACGAATGTTCCTTACTACGGAATGATCAGTGAAGATGTCGGTTATATTGATCTTAAAGATTTTACTGCAACAGCTTCCCGCGAAGTTAAAACTGCTTTTCAGGAGTTGAAGGGAAAAGGAATGAAACATCTTGTGCTAGACCTTCGTGATAACCCGGGAGGTTTGCTGAATATGGCGATTGAGATTTCCAATATTTTCATTCCAAAAGGGGAAGAAATCGTTTCTACAAAGGGGAAAGTTACAGAATGGAACAAGTCTTATACTGCCTACAACCCGGCGTTGGATACTGAGATTCCCATTGCTGTTTTGACGAATAACCGTAGTGCCTCCGCAGCCGAAATTGTTTCAGGCGTAATTCAGGATTATGACCGCGGTGTTTTGATCGGGCAGCGTACTTATGGAAAAGGTTTGGTTCAGACAACCCGTGATCTTTCCTACAATACCAAAATGAAAATCACGACGGCGAAATATTATATTCCAAGTGGCCGCTGTATTCAGGCTATTGATTATGGACATCGCAATGAGGATGGGAGCGTTGGGAAAATTCCTGATTCTTTAATGACGGCTTTCAAAACGCATAATGGCCGTGTGGTTTATGACGGAGGTGGAATTTTACCTGATATCGTTACCGAAAAAGAAACATTTTCACCATTGGCTACGTCACTTGCGAGAAACCGTTTATTTTTTGACTATGCAATCAAATATCATTTCGAGCATGCGACTATCAAGCCTGCAAAAGAATTTCATCTGACGGATGGAGAATATGGTGATTTCGTAAAATGGCTGAACGATAAGGAATACGATTATACCACGCAGGTTGAACGGGATTTAAACGATCTTGAAGCTTCTGCGAAAAAAGAAAAATCCATTGATGTAATTCAGGATCAGTTAAAAGGACTTCGTGCAAAATTGGCACATAGCAAGGATAATGATTTGCAAATTTCTAAGGCCGAGATCAAAAAGATTTTGGAAGAAGAAATTTTGAAACATTATTATTTGGAAAAAGGGATGCGTGAAGCTTCCTTCAACGAAGACTCCGAGGTGAAAGAAGCTTTGAAATTATTCAAAGAACCAAGCCGTTATGCTGAACTTTTAAAAGGGAAGAAATAGCTTTTTAGCTATCAGGTCTGGCGGATTACTGATCGCCGGCCGCCGATGTAATTAATTTAATTCATGCTTTTACTTAGTATTGATACTTCCACGCGCGGATGCTCCGTAGCACTTCATGGAGATGCCGGGTTGTTGGCCAACTATGAATTATATACTGACCGCTCCTCTTCTGCCATGCTCACAACCTTGATGAGTAGCACTGTCGAACATGCCGGTTATACCTTACAGGATCTGGACGCCGTTGCGGTAGCCAAAGGGCCTGGCTCCTACACCGGATTACGTGTCGGCGTTTCTACCGCAAAGGGGTTATGTTATGCTCTGGACAAGCCGTTTATTGCTATCAATACTCTTGAAGCGATGGCGCTTCAGGTAAGCCCGTTTTTCCCAAAAGATTTTCTTTTTTGCCCCATGATCGACGCACGGCGTATGGAAGTATATGCTTCCGTTTTTGACGCAGAAAATAATATTGTTGAGTCTACAAGGGCTATCATTCTAGATGAAAATTCATTCCAGAATTTACTTGAAAATAACAAAGTAGTTTTCTTCGGAGATGGGGCGGCGAAATGTAAACCGTTGTTTGAGCAAAATCCGAACGCATTTTTTGTCTCAGAGGAAATCCGGCCATCAGCCAAAACCGTTGGAAAATTAGCCGTAAAGTCTTTTGAAAAAAGTGAATTTGAAGATGTTGCGAGCTTTGAGCCTTTTTACCTGAAAGACTTTATGACCCCGCCGTCGAGGAAAATAAGTCCAGCTGTCTAGATAAAATTATTGTTTTCACCGAATTTCGAAAACAAAGTCTGCCTGTTTCGTGTTGTAATCTTCAAACACCAGAATTTCCTATGCAAACTGAAGAGATAGTTAATCGCGTTGCCAGCAGTGGTCTTATTTCTTTTGATCTTGAAGAATTATACCATCCCGGCGAGCGTGTACTGTACGATATAAAAGATAATTTATTCATGGGTATGATCCTTAAAGAAAAGGATTTCCGCGAATTTCTTAAAGCGCATGACTGGACTCAGTATACCGGAAAGAATGTAGCAATCATCTGTTCAGAAGATGCAATTGTTCCAACCTGGGCTTACATGCTTTTGGCAATCCAGCTTGAACCCTATGCAAACGCTGTCGTTTTCGGCGATTTATCTGCTCTCGAAGACAAATTATTTTCTGATGCAATTGGTAAGGTTGACGCCGAAGAATTTCGTGGTAAAAAGGTAGTTGTGAAGGGATGTAGCAAAGTTTCTGTACCAATTTCAGCCTATGTCGAAATTACAACCTTACTGAAACCTGTTGCACAAAGCCTGATGTTCGGAGAGCCGTGCAGCACCGTTCCACTTTACAAAAAACCAAAAGTCTAAACTTCCTCTTCCTGCTCCTCTTCTGCCCGTAACAGCCTGAAACTCATACGGTGGTATTGGCATGGGCCATGCAGTTGGATAGCACTTCTGTGATGAATCGTTGGATAACCGACATTGGTTTCCCAGCCATAGTGCGGAAATTGCAGAGATAATTGGCTCATCAGATCATCGCGGTATGTTTTCGCCAGAACCGAAGCCGCAGCAATCGACAAGTAATGTGCGTCGCCTTTGATAATACAAGTATGTGGAATCATGGGATAAGGCGTAAAACGATTTCCGTCCACAAGCAAATGTTCAGGCTTCGTATGCAATTTATCAACCGCATAATGCATGGCGAGAA
>Ga0247817_10000110_pt1 | contig 64658 bp, 60 predicted proteins | sample UWRJL212509R1_FD_178010 | JGI IMG/M metagenome (GOLD analysis project Ga0247817, IMG submission 178010) | Plant litter microbial communities from Arlington Agricultural Research Station in Wisconsin, United States - UWRJ-L212-509R-1 | ecosystem: Environmental > Terrestrial > Plant litter >... | reverse complement strand
GGAAAAATTACAACAAGAGAATCAAGATTTAAAACAACTGTATAGTTGATTTAGGATTAAAAATTATATTTTTATAACTATGTTAGGATTTATTTAGTAACCTGTATAGTTATTTTAGGACGGGACAACGACGGGACATAGTGTATAGATAGTGTATAGATAAAGTATGGATAGTGTATCACTAGTGTATGACTGTTAAAATGTATTAATTAAATTAAATTGACGAAAAACGGTCTTTTCTTCTCATTTTTGTAACTTAGAATAATTACCATGATCAACATCGTCTTTGCTTCGAACAACCAAAATAAAATAAACGAAATCCAAGCCATGCTTCCGGTCGAAATTAACATTCTCAGCCTTGAAGACATTGGTTGCTTTGAAGAAATTCCGGAAACGGCTGAAACAATTGAAGGAAATGCGATCCTGAAAGCGAATTATGTAACCTACAACTATGGTTATGACTGCTTTGCCGATGATACCGGATTAGAAGTCAACGCACTAAACGGCGAACCCGGAGTATATTCGGCGAGATATGCGGGTGAGCAAAAAAATTCTGAAGATAATATGGAAAAGCTGTTGCGTGAACTTTCAACAAAGCAAGACAGAAGCGCACAGTTTAAAACCGTTATTGCACTTAATCTTAACAGTTCGCAACACACTTTCGAAGGAATTGTAAAAGGCGAAATAGCATTTGGTAAATCTGGAGAAAAAGGTTTCGGTTACGATCCGATTTTCCGAGCAGACGGTTATTCCGAAACATTTGCAGAGTTATCTTCTGAAGAAAAAAACCGTATCAGCCATCGCGGAATCGCCGTAAGGAAGTTGATTGATTTCTTAAAACAGTAAGATTCGATTATTCGTATTTTCGGGATTGAAATATCGAAAATTGAGTCATCCATCCGTCAATAAATTACACACTTTGTTCGGGCATTGTTCGGGGATCGTTTTAGAGTTCTTTTAGAAACACCCCCTTTTCTAAAAGAACTCTAAAAGAAACCTCGAACAAAGGTGGGAGAAACCATCAATTGAAAATGATTGTTTTTATTTTCTACTAACCGATTTTCGAGCTATCGTTTTATTAAATTATCGAACCTCCTCACAATCGAATTTTCAACTATCCAAACACCTCTGCGACGAAATTTCCGGGTGCTTTTCCAACTCTCAATTCTCAATTCTCAATTCTCAATTCTAAAATATTGATTTTCAATAACTCATAAAATATTAATAAAGTCACAACCATTAGTTATTAACAAATATTCGACGTACTTTTGCACCAAATTTTAAAAGTATATATGAACAAATTTGAACAATTAGGATTGAGTGAATCGCTACAGCGTGCGATTATCGATCTAGGATTTGAGAATCCGACCGAAGTGCAGGAGAAAGCGATTCCCCTATTATTGGAACAAGACACAGATTTAGTTGCGTTGGCTCAGACAGGGACAGGGAAAACGGCAGCATTTGGTTTTCCACTGATTCAAAAAATTGATGCTGACAACAGAAATACACAGGCGTTAATTTTATCACCTACACGCGAGCTTTGCTTGCAGATTACAAACGAGATTAAAAACTATTCGAAGTACGAAAAAGGTATTAATGTTGTAGCGATTTATGGCGGTGCCAGTATTACAGAACAGGCAAGGGAAATCAAAAGAGGCGCACAGATTATTGTGGCAACTCCTGGTAGAATGCAGGACATGATCAACAGAGGTTTGGTCAACATCAAACAAATTGATTACTGCGTATTGGATGAAGCAGATGAAATGCTGAACATGGGCTTCTATGAAGACATCGTTTCTATTTTATCGGACACTCCGGAAGAAAAAAGCACATGGTTATTTTCAGCGACAATGCCTGCGGAAGTAGCGCGCATCGCGAAAAAATTCATGGAAAATCCATTGGAAATCACTGTTGGGGCAAAGAATTCAGGTTCGGCAACTGTTTCACACGAATTCTATTTGGTAAACGCACGTGACCGTTACGAGGCTTTGAAACGTTTGGCAGATGCTAACCCGGATATCTTTTCTGTAGTTTTCTGTCGTACGAAAAGAGACACACAGCATGTTGCAGAGAAATTGATCGAAGATGGTTACAGCGCAGCAGCGTTACACGGAGATTTATCTCAGGCACAGCGTGATTCTGTAATGAAATCGTTCCGCGGAAGACAAATCCAGATGTTGGTTGCGACCGATGTTGCGGCTCGTGGAATTGACGTTGATAACATTACGCACGTAGTGAATTACCAGCTTCCTGACGAAATCGAAACCTATAACCACCGTTCAGGCCGTACAGGCCGTGCGGGAAAATTAGGAACTTCGATCGTAATCGTAACTAAAAGTGAATTGCGTAAGATTTCTTCTATCGAAAGAATCATTAAGCAAAAATTTGAGGAGAAAACAATTCCAAGCGGAATCGAGATCTGTGAAATCCAGCTATTGCACTTAGCGACCAAGATCAAGGATACAGAAGTTGACCACGAAATTGACAACTATCTTCCGGCAATCAACAATGTATTGGAAGATCTTTCAAAAGAAGAGTTGATTAAGAAAATGGTATCGGTAGAATTCAACCGTTTTATCAATTATTACAAGAAAACGCGTGATTTGTCTTCTCAATCTTCAGGTTCAGACCGTCGAGAAGGACGTGAAGACCGTGAGCCAAGAGAAAACAATGGCGGAGCAGTTCGTTATTTCGTAAACATTGGTTCAAGAGATAATTTCGACTGGATGCAATTGAAGGATTTCTTAAAAGAAACACTTGATTTAGGTCGTGACGATGTATATAAAGTTGACGTAAAAGAAGGATTCTCTTTCTTTAATACCGATCCTGAGCATACAGATAAAGTAATGGAAACGTTGAATAACATCCAACTGGAAGGCCGTCGTATCAACGTTGAGATTTCTAAAAATGATGGTGGCGGAAGACGTGACCATAACGGAAGAAGCTCTGGCGGTGGCGGATTCAGAGGTGATAGAAACTCGGCCCCGCGCCGTGAAGGAAACTTCGCTCCAAGAAGAGAAGGCGGATTCAGAAGCGACAGAGGTTCAAAGGATGGCGGTTCAAGAGAAAGTGCTCCAAGAGAAGGCGGTTTTAGAAGCGCAGCTCCAAGAAGAGAAGGATTTTCTTCTCCAAAACCGGGAGGATTTGAAAGAGCCCCGAGACGTTCAGAAAGTTTTGGCGACAGTGCAAAGCCTAAACGTCCGAGAAAAAGCTAAACGCTTTTGTTAATTTTGATATAATTTACATAGAGACTGCAGAATATCTTAAGAGTTTTATTACTTTTAAACCCACTAAACAGGTTATGAGATATTTTGCAGTTTTCTTTTTTCTATGCTTTACCACGCTGATTTTTGCTCAGCAGACAGATGCGACCCAAACAATTGCCGGAACGATTTACAATGATACGTCCAAACAACCAATGGGCAACGTTAATATAATCAATGTCAATAAAGTAAAAGGGGCAACATCAAATCCAGAAGGTCATTTCGAGTTGGCAGCAGCCGTAAACGACACGCTTCACATTACTTTTATTGGATATAAATCCATTCGCGTCCGTGTTACTAATGACTGGATGAAGAACAAAACCACAAAAATTTACATGACTGAAAAAGCGTATGCACTTGAAGAAGTTGTCGTGCGACCTTTTAACCTTACGGGATATTTGGAAATTGATGCGAAATTAATTCCAACCGTAGAAAATTACCGTTACAGTATTTCCGGACTAACCGCAGGCTATGAAGCCGGTGATGCCTATTCGCCTAATGCTTTCGGACGTGTTCTTGGCTCGATCTTTAATCCTGCCGACATGCTTTATAATTTCTTCGGAAAAAAACCTAAAGAACTTCGCAGGCTGAAAGAAATGAAGAAAGATGATACTGTAAGAAATCTTCTCGAATCTAAATTTGACCGAGAAACAGTAGCTATTTTACTAGGCGTTACCAAAAAAGAAATCGCAGAAATCCTTGAGCGTTGCAACTATTCAGAAGCTTTCGTAAAATCAGCAAACGATTTACAAATCATGGATGCGATCAGCGCGTGTTATGAAGAATATAAGATCCTGAAAAAGAAGTAAATAATTAATAGATAATAATGTATAATTATTAATTGTTAACTATAAATTATTAATTGAGAAATACCGTTCTTCAATCCGTTTAATATCCTTAATCGAATGGCGCGCCCACGAAAGCCGCTTTTCTAAAATTTCTTCTTCAGATAATTTCCAATCAACATTTGACTTTCGAAGTCGTTCCATAATGTTCTGAATGATTATTGCTGCCGAAACAGAAATATTAAGGCTTTCGGTAAAACCAACCATTGGAATTTTCAGAAAACCATCGGCCTGATCCAGAACTTCTTTAGATAAACCATCACGCTCGGTTCCGAAAAAAAAGGCAGTTTTTTGCGTAATATCGAAATCATCCAATAAGCAATCATTTTCGTGCGGAGTTGTCGCAATAATCCGATAACCTTTATTCTTTATTGTTTTAATACAATCAGAAATACTTTCAAACCGATTAACATCAACCCATTTTTGAGCGCCCATCGCAATTTCCTTATCGATTTGTTTTCCGTATTTTTCTTCAACGACATTGAGTTCCTGTATGCCAAAAACCTCACAGCTACGCATTACCGCACTTGTATTGTGCAACTGAAAAATATCTTCCATTGCAATGGTAAAATGATTTGTGCGGTTTTCGAGTACATTTTTAAAACGCTCTTTTCGATTGTCAGTAAGAAATCCTTCAAGGTAATCAAGATAGGCAATATCAGTCATGCGAATTGTTTTGGCAAAAGTAGAGAAAAGACCACTGCGTTGCAAGACCGCTACGCTAAAGAAGAAAACATCTTGCATCTTTCAGCGTAGCGGTCTTTCTTCTAAATTTCCTAACTTTACATTTATGAAAAAAAAGTTAGTTGTATTAACCGGAGCCGGAATCTCGGCGGAAAGCGGTATAAAAACATTTCGCGACAGCGATGGACTTTGGGAAGGCCATAACGTGATGGATGTTGCAACTCCGGAAGGCTGGCAGAAAAATCCCGGATTAGTACTCGATTTTTACAATCAGAGACGACGGCAATTACATGAAGTCCAACCTAATGACGGGCATTTTGGATTAGCGAATCTCGAAGATTTTTTAGATGTTCACATCATTACTCAAAACGTTGACAATCTTCATGAAAAAGCCGGCAGCTCAAAAGTGCTACACCTTCACGGCGAATTACTCAAAGTCCGGAGTACCAAAAATCCGAACTACATTCTTGATTGGAACGATGATTTGCATTTTGGCGATGTTGATGAAAATCAAAACCAGCTTCGTCCGCATATTGTTTGGTTTGGCGAAGATGTTCCCGCGCTCGAAGAAGCTGTTCAACTTACAGCTGAAGCCGACTATTTTGCTGTAATCGGAACATCACTGCAGGTTTATCCGGCGGCTGGATTGATAGATTTTACACGTTCTGATGTTCCATTATTTTATATCGATCCAAATCCGGCTAAAATCCCAAATCTGCGCAACCGCGTTGAAGTTATTCCGGAAGTAGCATCGATTGGTGTCGAAATATTAAGAAAGAAACTCTTGCTAAACAAAACCTCGTAATCATGGATTCGCTTCCAATCTCAACATTAATTATTAATTATTAACTATTAATTAATTAAATTTGTCGCTTCGCAAAAACAACACAACAATGACAACCCTGAACGAATTAAACGCTGTATCACCAATTGACGGAAGATACAGGAGCAAAACTATTTCACTTTCCAAATATTTTTCGGAAGAAGCACTTATAAAATATCGCGTACTGGTTGAAGTAGAATATTTTATTGCATTATGCGAAATTCCATTGCAGCAATTAAATAATATTGATAGGGATTTATTCGAAAAACTACGTAAAATCTACTCCGATTTCTCAACAGAAGACGCACTTTGGATCAAAGAAACCGAGAAAACTACCAATCATGATGTAAAAGCGGTAGAATATTTCATCAAGGAAAAGTTTGAAGAATTACAGCTGTCAGAATACAAAGAATTCATTCACTTCGGATTGACATCGCAAGACATTAATAATACTGCGATTCCACTTTCAGCAAAAGAAGCTTTTCAGGACGTTTACCTAAAATTATTGGTAGAACTTGTAGCTAAATTAAAAGATTTAAGCGTTGAATGGCGCGATATTCCGATGCTTGCCAGAACACACGGGCAACCGGCCTCGCCTACTCGCTTGGGGAAAGAAATCGGGGTTTTTGTTGAGCGGATTGAAGAACAAATGCGATTGCTTTTTAATATTCCGTTTGCTGCTAAATTTGGCGGAGCAACAGGAAATTATAACGCGCATCATGTAGCTTATCCGGAAATCGACTGGAAAAAATTCGGAAATGATTTTGTAGAAGGAAAGTTGGGATTACACCATTCTTTTCCAACAACACAAATTGAACATTACGATCATTTCGCTGCATTTTTTGATGCGTTAAAAAGAATAAATACAATAATAATTGACTTAGATCGTGACATTTGGACATATGTTTCGATGGATTATTTCAAGCAAAAAATCAAAGCCGGAGAAATTGGTTCATCTGCAATGCCGCATAAAGTCAACCCGATTGATTTTGAAAATTCAGAAGGAAATCTCGGAATTGCGAATGCTATTTTTGAGCATCTATCTGCTAAGCTTCCTGTTTCACGATTGCAACGGGATTTGACTGATAGTACGGTTTTAAGAAATATCGGTGTTCCTTTCGGGCATACTTTGATTGCTTTTGAAGCTACATTAAAAGGATTAAACAAGTTGCTTTTAAATGAGTCGAAATTCAACGAAGATCTTGAAAAAAACTGGGCTGTTGTAGCAGAAGCAATTCAAACAATCCTACGCCGTGAAGCATATCCTAACCCGTATGAAGCGTTAAAAGGCTTAACCCGGACCAATTCAGTAATTGATAAAAAAGCGATTCAAGACTTCATTGAAACTTTGAATGTTTCGGATAACATTAAATCCGAATTGCTTAAGATTAGTCCTCAGAATTATCTCGGAATTTAAATAAGGAAACACCGCTGCAACTCAAAAATTGTAGCGGTTTTTGTTTGTTAGTATCTCAATCTGATAATGTTGAAAAAAGAAAAATCCTAAATACTCACCAATAACAGTTATTCACAATTCGTTTTTTGTTGTGAAACATAACTTTTTGTAAATTCGTTTTTGATCCACGTTTGATTCGAACTATTTTTCCAACTTTAAAATTATGGATATGCGATTATTATATTATGCTTTATTGGTTTGCACGGTTTCGTTTGGATGCGGGAATTCTTCGCAGCAGCAAGACCCGGTTCCGGTGCACGATAGTTTTACGATAGTATCAAAGCAAGTTGGCGAAAGCAGGGTTATCAACGTCTGGATGCCACCAGGTTATGCAACTGATACAACCTCCTACCCTGTGATGTATATGGCAGATGGTGGAATACAGGAAGATTTTCCGCATATCGCAAACACGTTTGCCACGCTTATTGCGTCGAAGAGCATTCCGCCGATGTTATTGGTAGGGATTGAGAATACGCAGCGCAGGCGCGATCTGTCAGGGCCGACAACCGTAAAGAAAGATAAAGAAATAGCACCGGTTGTAGGCGGTTCGGAGAAATTTAGGGCATTCATCAGTGATGAACTGTTTTCGGAGATTGACAAGCGCTACAAGACAACGGGCAAAAAAGGGATACTTGGCGAATCTTTGTCGGGGTTATTTGTGGTAGAAACGTTTATGCTGAAACCCGAATTGTTTGATTATTACATCGCTTTCGATCCATCGCTATGGTGGAATAATCAGTATTTGGTGAAAACGGCAAGCGGGCATTTGAAGCGATTTCCGGAAACGGAGAAACGATTTTGGTTTGCAGGATCAGATGCGAAGGATATTTATGTTCATACAAATGCCTTGTCGGAATTATTGAAGAAGGAGCACCCCGCGACTGTAAAATGGACATATTCCAGCGAGCCGAAGGAACAGCATTCAACTATCTTTCGGGCAACCAAGGAAAAAGCCCTGAAGTGGGCCTTGGGTGGAAAATAACAATAATAGCTTTTTATCAGTCGGGATTCGCCATTAGGTTCTTGAACCATACGTTGAGGTTTTCCGTTGAGCTGAGATTGAGTTTCTTGCGCAGGCGGTTCTTTCGGTTTTGGATCGTACGGAGCGATTTAAACGTATAATCGGCTATCTCCTTAGCTTGAAAATCGAGGTAAATGTAGGCCGATAGTGTCAGTTCAGGAATTTGAAGCGTTGGATTAACGAGCAGCAGCCTGTTTTGAAATTCGGGATAAACCTCCTGAAAACGTGTATAGAAATTGTAATCGTTGGTTTTTGCCAGTTGGATCAGCTCGTCAAAAGACTCATTGAGCTTTAGCTTCAAGTCTTTGGTTTCTTTTTCTTTCTGGAGTACTAGCTGCTTATTTTTAATGCTGCTTTTCTTTGCCCTCTGGTATTTGCTGAACGTAAAATAAAACAGTAAAGCACTTAAAATAACGATAGCGAGGATAATCAGGATGGTCGCTTTTTTGTTGGAATCGAGTCGTTGCTCATTTTCCTTTAAAACGACATTTGTGATATTATCTACTTTACTATCCTTTAATGCGTTGATGCTGTCGTTTAGACGTGTGTATTTTTTAAGGTACAGAATCTCATTTTTGGATTGGTTTAGTTTTCCATACAATTCGGATATCGATTTGTACACGCTTATGTAGTTTGTATTCTTAACATTGAACTCGTTTATGTTTTGAATTGTTTTGAGGTAATAGTCGAGTGCCAGCCGGGTTTCGCCTTTTCCTAAGTAATAATCTCCGAAAGCACAATATTGCACGTATAATAACGGATCCTTATACTTTTGTTTGAAAGCATAACCTTTCTTGAAATAATAAAAAGCAGAGTCGGCATTATTATTTTCGAGGAAAACATAGCCTTTGCCATCATAAAATTCGGAGAGTTGCACGACTATTTCGCGCTCTGGAATCCTTTTTAGTATGCGTTCTTGTTTTTTAAGATATGCAAATGCTGAATCTGGTACTCCGTGCTCGTAATAATAAGAGCCAATATTTGCGTAAGCTCGAGCCTGAATCTTGAGGCTGTTGATTGACTGATCTTTCTTGAGCATGCGGATTATGCCCATATCCGCCTGGAGAAAATGAGTATCTAAGCCTAATGAGCGATAATTGAAGGACTTGACTTCCATTAATTCTGCTAACTGAAGCGTATTGCCATTTGCAAAACCGAGCGCTTCTGCTTTCTTTACAAACAAAATGCTCTCCTTTTGCATGTGTAAGGTTGCTAGTACACGCGCGATGATGAAGTAGCTTTGGGCTTCCCTTTTAGAATCACTTGCTTTTATTGCTAATTCGCCTGCTTTTTTGGCGTATTCAAGGCATTTGGTATCATCTAAATTCTTGTAGGCGATCTCAGATTTACTTAGAAGCACATCGATTGCCTTTGTATCATGCTCTTGATTTTGCGCGATGATAAAAAGAGGAAACAGTAAAAATAATTCAGTACATCTTTTTAGAAACATATAAATTTTTTAAATGTTGATTGAAGAAACCAGAGAAAACCAATTCTATAAATGTTATATTTTTATGTCTTTACTCTCCTATTTGTTGCAAAAATAATTGCTTTTTATGTACTGACTGTGCGCAAATGAGAATTATTAAATACCCCGTTACTACTTCTTTTGGCAAAAATATATTAATCGTGTAATGTTTTTAAAATTGTAATTTATTGTTTTACAGTTTTTTAAAAACATTTCTATAAAAGAGTATCTGTGTGGGATTCGATTTTTATTAAGAAATGCTACAATCTTATTCCTTTGTAAAAGAATTAATGCTGTAATAATTATAGTAAAAATACTAAAATATACTATAGCTATAAAGTATTTCGTATAGAAAATATCCGGAGTTATTTAAATTAATGAAACCGGATAAATACAGAAGCATAAAAGTTCATAGTACGTGTTACTAATAATTTTCTTGTCATTTCAGGCAGTAAGCTTGTGCGCTACCTCGATATCGTTACTAGTTTTAGATATCACTTGCATAGGTTGACTTGGGGAGTCAAAGCTGCCTGACTGACATGAAATACCCAACATTAAATTTCGATAACATGGATGCTACAACTGTAGAGAAAACAAAAATCTACATCATAGGAGAAATTGACCATAAAAATCTGGCACAAAGCTCTAGTAAATTTGTTAGGGCACAGAAATTTTTACGTGAGAAAGGTTTTGAGCCAATAAATCCTTTTGACGTGTTATTATTTGGGAAAGTCCCACGCGAGGAATTTAGAAGAATTAACCTTGGAATACTCATTACATGTAAAGCTGTTTTTCTACTGCCATGCGCTGTTGTTCATAAAAGCAACATTGAGCTAAAACTCGCAATAGATTTAAAAATGTCAGTATTTCATACTTGTTAAGTATACTTTTAATGAAAAGATTATGGTTCTTATTGTTCCCGTTGATGACGTTTTCGCAGGACAATTATATTTTATTCTCAGCCGGATTAGACACAGGTAATGCTATTGGAGCGGGAGTTACAGATAATACAGCTCAGCTAAATTATGTTGTGCAGTTTGCAATGGTTGCCAGCAATATTGAAGTAAATTTAGGAGCTGAAATATTTCCGGTTCTCGACTTCAAGCGGTATTCTTTGGGAGCTGGTTATCATTTTCCGCTGTATGCCTATATAAAAAGAAATGAAATAAAAACTACGTTCATTCCTACTCTTGAGCCTTCGTTGATAGACAGGCATGATACGTGGGGCGGCGGTCTTTCGGGAGATAATAAATCATCACAAATGACACTCGCGTTAAATCTGGCACTTCAATGGGATTTGAATGATAACTTATCCATTCAGTATGCTGCTAATTTTTTGCCGCGCACCGACCTTAAATCTAAATACCCTGAAAAAATGTGGAATGAAGACATTAAAGTTGCGAATACGCCCGTGTCCATTTCGAATTTTATAAAACTGGTATATCGAATAGAAAGGTATTGATTGTAATAAAAAAACCCTCTTAACGGAGGGTTTTTTATTTATTTTAATTTCATCAGCAAATACGAGTATTCGAGTGCGGAAGCCTGCGCCATTTGCTCGTTCGTAGAGGAACCGCCGTGACCGCCTTCGATGTTTTCGTAATATAAAACAGGATATCCATAGTCAATCATCTTGGCTGCCATTTTCCGTGCATGCCCGGGATGTACGCGGTCATCACGGGTTGATGTATAGAAAAATACTTCAGGATATTTTGAATCCTTTCTTAGGTTTTGGTAAGGCGAGTATTTTTGGATGTAAGCCCATTCTTCTTCATTATCAGGATCGCCATATTCGCCCATCCAGCTTGCGCCGGCAAGAAGCTTATTATATCGTTTCATGTCGAGTAACGGCACCTGGCATACAACCGCGTTATAAAGTTCCGGACGTTGCGTAAAGGCAACACCAACCAGAAGTCCGCCATTACTGCCGCCCATGATACCCAAATGTTTAGGCGAAGTAATTTTTCGTGCAATCAAATCTTCCGCAACCGAGTGAAAATCATCGTAAACACTCTGGCGCTTTTCTTTTAGGCCGGCCTGATGCCATTTTGGGCCAAATTCGCCGCCGCCACGAATGTTTGCTAACACATAAACGCCGCCTTTATCCAGCCATGCCGTACCAAGTGAGCCGGAATAAAACGGAGATAATGAAATTTCAAAACCGCCATAACCGTAAAGCAAAGTCGGATTGTTACCGTCAAGTTTTGCATTTTTCGACGAGATTAGGAAATACGGCACCATCGTTCCGTCTTTTGATTTTACTTTATGCTGTTCCACTTTGTATTTGCTACCGTCGAAGTAAGCCGGGAGTGATTTGAATTTATCAAAAGTGTTTTTTGCCGCATCGGCCACATACAAAGTAGTTGGCGTTAGGAAATTAGTGAATTCAAAAAAGTAAGTATCCGAAAAATCATTCGAAGAAGCTAATGATATCGAACCTAAAGCAGGCGCATTGACTTTTCTGGCCTTCCATTCGCCGTTAGAAAAAGAGTAATTATAAAGTTCGTTCTTGACATCCTTTAGCAATACTAAGAGCAAGCTGTTTTTGGTAGTTGCATTTCCTGAAATACTAGTCGATGCATCGGGAGAAATTATAGTTTTTATGATCTTCTTGCCCTTGAGCAATTCTTTGAAATCAAGACTTACAAGGCTTCCCTGGGTGTGTGTTTTTCCTCCTGTTTCCCAGTTTGACTTGATTTCGAGAATCAATTGTCCGGAAATTATCCCGTTAGTACTGGATTCTTCGGGAATATCTAGTTTAATCATTTTGCCATTATGCTGCACATGTGTTTCATACGTATAAAATGTTTTAGCTCTAACTGCGACAGGATAATATGTTTCACCATCGCGCATTACATAACCCCAGGTAGCAACATCACTTTTTTCGCCTTCAAATATGACCGATGCGCTACTAAATGGTGTTCCGCGTTTCCAGAGCATCACTTTTCTTGGATACCCGGAAGTTGTTATGTTATCGTCACTTCCGCCACGCGAAACCACAAGCATATCGCGATCAAGGTAAGTTGCTCCGCCTTTAGCTTCTTCTTCGAAAGAGAAGCCATTATTGACAAATTCTTTTTTGGCAGGGTCGAATTCGCGGATTATTGTAGCATCGCCACCACCTTTTGAAAGGCTCACAAGAAATAAATCATAACTCGGATACAGTGCCGTAGCACCTGAAAATACCCATTTAATGCCGTCCTTTTCAGACATCGCATCCATATCTAGTAACGTTTCCCATTCCGGATTCCCGGCAAGGTAGCTTTTGTTGGTAGTTCGGCGCCAGATACCGCGAACGTGTTTTTCATCTTTCCAAAAATTATAGGTATAATCACCACTTACCGATGGATATACAATCTTATCTGTGGCATTGTACATCTTTAAGCAATTATTGTAAATATCCTGGTAATCAGGAAATTGTTTTAATCGGCTTACAGTAAGCTCATTTTGTTCATTTACAAAACTCATTGCTTTTTCGCCGTCAACTTCTTCAAGCCATAAGTAAGGATCTTCCTGAGCAATTGCCGGAACTGTTGACATCGCCGCAAAAAGGACGATAAGAAAGTGTTTTTTCATATTGATTGATTAAGGCTCGAAAGTTAAGGAATTTTTCAAAATATTGATAATCGCAACAGACAATTGGATGTATTATCGTAATTATCAGGACAATTATAATTGTATCTTTAAAGATTATGTTGTAAAATTTGCGATTTTCTATCAATTATTTAAGATGATTTTAATTTTAGTATGTGGGGAAATGTTTTTACAGTGATGTGAATAAATTTCTTAAATATAAAGTTTCAGATTTTTTGTAGGTTTGTATGAAACTCATAGTGATAATTCTATCTGTACGCGAATTGCTTAATAAAAAAACATAAGTATGAAAATTCATACAACCATTCCAGAAATCCTGAAACCTTATTATAGGGAGGAATTGAGCCAATACGAATATTCTCTTGAAAACGGAAAGCTGGCAACCGCTTGGAATCATCTTGAAAGAGCGCATGTAATCGGGCAAAGATATCCAGCGGCTCATAGTTATGTTCACTGGAAAATGCTTTTATTTGGAATTAAAATCAAAAGCTCAAAAGAAATTATTGGTCAAATTCCGCGATTATTTTTTGGAGGGATTAAGTCATTTGTCGGTACAGTTCCCATCGGAAATCCCGGAGGAGCTAATGTTCCGCCATTGAAACCTTTTCCAATTGAGAGTGATATAAGGGAAATTTTTGAAAAGACCGGAATAATGATCTAAACCTTAATTTATATACTTTGAGCATTAAAGCCACATCAATCCGTCCGTTTATCGGAGCAAAAAATTACGAAATTTCACGAAGATTTTATCGTGATTTAGGTTTTGAAGAAACTGTTCTACTTCCTAAGCTTTCCGTTTTTAAAACAAAAACAATTGGATTTTACCTTCAGGATTATGATGCGAAAGAATGGATTGACAACACTATGGTTTTTCTAGAAGTTGAAGATGTTGAACGCCATTATGATGAAGTTTCAGCATTGAATTTACACATTCGATACGAGAATGTACGATTGATTCCGATCCGGGAAATGGATTGGGGCCGGGAATTTTTCCTGTATGATCCTTCAGGAATACTGTGGCATTTCGGGGAATTCAAGCAATAGTTCGGCATAAAAAAAAACGGAGTCCTAAAACCCCGTTCTTAACTAACTCAATTAACGTAAACAAAACTTTATTTTTCAATTAGCGTGAACTTTATTGCAGTTCCACCGCCTGGCGCAAGATTTAAATTTAGTGCCGTGGCCTGGTTTACAATTTGTTTTGAGATTGTAACCGGATACGGATCTGTCCTGTAATCCGCTCCCGGACCATCTGTATAGATTTCTGCTTCATACGATTTTCCGGCATCTAAAAAAGATAGGCTAACTGTTAGCTTTCTTGCCTCTTTATTGGTAATTGAACCTAAGTACCAGTTTTTTCCAGCCCAGTCTTTACGTACAATTGTTGTAAATTCTCCAATTTTAGAATCCAGCACTTTCGTATCTGACCAGATGCAGGGAACATCTTTTATAAATTTAAATTCAGGTTTTCCGATGTAATTCTCAGGTAAATCAGAAGCCATTTGCAATGGGCTGAACAGCACGACATAAAGCGCCAGCTGATTGGCTAAAGTCGTCTGGACTTTGGCTCCCTGAACGGTTTTATAATCAAAATCGAAATTTCCCGGCGTATAATCCATTGGTCCGGAAAGCATTCTGGTAAACGGCAAAATGGTTGTGTGCTCCGGAGTATTGCCACCATCTGCAGACCAGGCGTTATATTCTTGTCCGCGTCCGCCTTCCTGTGTCATTAAATTCGGAAAAGTACGTTGTATTCCAGTGCCTTTTATCGGTTCGTGGTTATCGATCATAATGTGGTATTTTGCCGCGGTCTCAACAACTTTTCTATAATGCCGAACACCGTATTGGCTGTCATGCCATTCCTTTTTATCAAGGTATTTATTTACGTAACCGGTTTTGACAGTATTCACTCCGATTTTATTATACAACTTAAACGCATCATCCAATTGACTTTCATAATGTTTTGAAGCTCCGGCAGTTTCGTGATGTCCAATAAGACGTACATTTTTAATGGCCGCGTATTTTGTTATTTCGTCGATATCAAAATCCGGATATGGTTTCGTAAAACTAAATGCGGTTCCGTCGGCAGTCCAATCACCGTCCCAGCCTTCATTCCATCCTTCAACAAGTACACCGTCAAGACCGTTTGTAGCAGCAAAATCAATGTAATTTTTAGTGTTTTTTGTAGTTGCGCCGTGCTTTTCGCCTTGTCCCCAAGTATATTTTTCAAGATGCATTCCCCACCAAATTCCGATGTATTTTGAAGGTTCAATCCACGAATGATCTTTAATTTTTGAAGGTTCATTTAGATTCAGCATTAAGGTTGAGGTTACCAAATCGCCAGGTTTTGTTCCAACAATAATAGTTCTCCAAGGCGTTTGAAACGGCGTTTCAGTATATACTTTTGTTCCGTCTGCCCACGGAACAAGTTCGCTTTTGTACTGATTTCCAACCGATTTCAATAATGTCATCGATGCAAAATCAGTAAGATTGGCTTCGTGAATCGCTACAAATAAATTGTCTTTGGTTTCAAAAGTTGCAGGCGTATTGATAGTATCCGTTTTACTTATTGGCGACTTTTTGTAAAAACTTTCATAATAACTGTTGTCGCGATGTACCGGAATACTCCAGACTTCATTGTCAAAAGGAAAAGTAAATTGCGTAATTTCGTTTGATATCTTCACTTTACCCAAGTTTGGCTGTTGCGGAAAGAAATAGCGAAAGCCTAATCCGTCATCAAAAACGCGAAAAATCAAATCTACGAGGCGTTGATCGCCACTGGATTCTTTTAAGTGTACAATTAATTGCTTGTGATTGTTTTTTACTTTTTTGAATTCGCCCCACGGCTGTTCCCAATCTTCATTAACCGTATTTTCTTCTGTACTCAGGACTTTAAAACCCTCGGTCATTTTTTTGATTCCGTCAAATTCAAATCCCAGCAATGACGGTTCAATAACCGATTTTCCGTTAGAAAAAAACCGGTATTGCGGCTGACCGGATTTGGTAAGGTCGAAAACCAATTCGTTGTTTTTGCCGGGAGATACGATTTTATACGATTTATTTGAACCGCAGGATAAAAGCATTAAAACGGCCAATGCCGTTATAGATATGCTGTATATAATTTTTCTCATTATAAGTTTAGTTACAACGGTTATTAGATTTCATTTAGCAACTGAATTGCTTTTTCAGGCTGCATTGAAACGAAATAGCCAAAAGCCTTGTTTAATTTCGTTTGAATCGCCGTATTTCCCTTGTGCTGTTTCCGTAGATTATACAGCTTGCTGATTTCAGCGAAGACATTTCCAGTGTTTTGAACACCAGCAAAAGTTTTCACTTTTTCAACATACGAATATCCAAATTCAACCGTTGGCTCGAACATCGTACCCTCGCCAAAGTCATTCCATGTTACCAATTGCAAATAATCAACGTTTGCAGCGGTAGCCATTGCCAATGTTTCATTTAGCGTCGTGCCGTTATTGTGATTGATTGTAAATCCGATATTCGTTGAAGTTCCGCCTTCCTGGTAAAAATCATTAAATCCCGGATAAGCGCTTCCCATTGCAACATCAAGATTTGGAAGCTTATTCGCATAGAAATTACTGATATGCGTGTTGTCCTGATAAACCCATGAAAATTCTCCGGAAGCATTCATTCCGGCATCGGCAGATTCATACCAAAGTGTCAGGAAGGTTGGTTTTGTAGTAAGGCTGCTAAAAGCGTTCGTCCATTGATCTGGAGTTGTAAGCGCTTGCGGGCCGAAGTTTAGCAGAAGCGGCTTATTGTTTATTTTGATGTAATTCGCATCGCCAAAATAATGCGTTTGCAAATAAGCGAAATCCGTTTTTGCGGCGGCTACGATAGTTGGAGATTTTCCGGCTGAAACAATATTTGGCAAAATCTGATCTTCATAGACAATAGCATATTCGAGTCCGACTTCATCAAGCATATCAATTAATTGCTCCGAATTTTCCTTGTTAATCCTGTAATCATTAAGATCAAAAGTTCCGTACCAATCGATTAGGATTCCGTCAACTCCGGCATATTTCATCATCAATAAGTGGTTTTCAATCACCAGTTTATCGCCAGAATGATAAGGCCCGATTAGCGGATAATAATGTGACGCAATTTCACGCTTTCCGTTAGCATCAACAGTATTCGGATTTTTATTGTTCATTTTCCAATGGTAACCCCATTGACCGTCGGAGCTGCTTTCGTTCGTTTCAAACCATGGCATATAATGCATGTAGATTTTAGTGCTATTTGTTTTGGTAACCGATACAGCATCAAAAGTGTCAGGATCAGTTGGCGTTGAAGAACTGTCATCTTTGCTACAACCCGTTACGAAAATAGCAATTGCAACAATAAATAAAGAAATGGATCTGGTCATAAATGAGTTATTTAAAATTAAAATAATGCCAGCCTTTCGTGCACTAACCGACGCAAAAGACTGGCATTTCGGATAATTAATTAGGATATCCGGGGTTTTGAACCAATTTTGTATTTGTTGCTAAAACAGTCGTTGGAATTGGGAAAATCGCTCTAGTTGCCGGCGTGCTTCCTTTTTCCCACCAAGGCTGAAAGAAAGTACCAAACCTGATATTATCGGTTCTTCTTCTTCCTTCAAAGATAAATTCGCGAAGTAATTCCTTATCGATAAAATCAAGGTCGACAGTTGCAGGCATTTCCATTCCGGCGCGAGTTCTTACCTGTTGTACAAACGGAATTGCCAAATCAGGAGAATTCAATCGGACGTAACATTCAGCCTGCATCATCAGGATTTCAGAATATCGGATCAACACCCAATCGTGGTCGCGTTCCCACTTCTCGCCTGCCTTCACTTCATATTTGGCAAGACGTACACCTTCATTTTGTTTTGCATCAGTAAAATTTACGATTTCTTCTGTATAGGAAAGCGGCTGACCACTATCCATAATAATCACAGAACCAGTCGCCATATTGATCTGATCTCCAGAAAGCATTGCCTTTTTTCGTCTGTCAGTATCTTCAAAAGTCGAGAAAACTCCAGGCTGCGCGCAAATTCCGTTTGCACTCCACTGATAATCGCCTGTAGCCGAAACCGTAAGCTTATGAAGATAATGATAGCTCATGGATGACAAGTAATTTCCAACGGTTCCCGCGCTTGAATCATACGGAATGGAAAGAATAATCTCGCTTGAATTTTGATTCTCAGTTAAGAAATTAGCAAAATAATCTGGTGTTAAATTATATCCTGTAATATTCTGGCACATATCGATACATTCCTGCCAGCGTGGAATTCCTACAAAAGCTTCGGAATTCAGATACAATCTTGCCAATAAAGCATAGGCTACATTTTTAGTAAATTTTGAATACACGATGTTTGAGCGCAAATTTGGCAACGCCGTCAATAATTCTGATTCTACAAAATCATAAACCTGCTTACGCGTAGAATTTGCAGGCAACCCGGTATCTTCAAAGTTGGTTACTATTGGAACATTTCCGAACATATCCAAAAGCTGATAATAATAATATGCCCTGATTGATTTTAACTCTGCATAAATTGGAGCTTTTGCCTCGGCAGTAAGCGATGACTTATCAATTTGATAAATGATCGAGTTAATTTTCGCAATTCCGGTGTAGCAATAACGCCAAGCCGAAAGAATCATCCCGTTATCGGCAGTCCATTCATGGCGTTGCACATGCTGATAGCGGCCGCCGTCGAACCAGTCGGTTCCGCGTGTTGGAATCGTAGCTTCATCCGATGCGACTTCATTAAGGAAAAACACATATTCGCATGTTGGGAAAGAGTTTGAAATTCCGTCGCTAAAGCCTCTGAGCGAAGAATATGCTCCGCCAACAAGTGCCTCGATTTCATTTGGAGTCGTTCCAAAGTTGCCATCTTCTACTCTATCATATAAGTCTTCGTTCAAATCCGTACATGAAATGGTAAAAAGCATGCTGAAAATAATTGATGCTGTTATTTTGACTTTCATTTTTTTATATTTTTTGATTAATTAAGCGTAAAATTCAATCCAAGTGAAAAAGTTGTCGGTCTTGGATAATTGTTAAACTTATCGATTCCGGGACTATCAAGTCCGGTTAGGTTGATTTCAGGATCTACACCTTTATAACTTGTAAGCACCGCAAGATTTTCGCCCAAAACATAAACACGAAGCTTAGTTCCCGATCTTTTGAACGGAACCGTATAACCAACCGTTACAGTCTGTAATCTGAAAAAAGAACCATCTTCAATCCAGTAGCTTGAGAATTTAGGTGCAGAAGTGATTCCGCTGTTTAGAAAATCATCTGGAACATTATAAGCAGGCAAACGATTCGGGTCATACAACATCATGTTTGTAGCGTTTAGGACATCTTGCCCGAAACTTCCGTAACCTGTCCAGCCAGCATCGAAATTACCATACGTAAAATTCATACCAATACCCATAGTAAAATCAGGCTGTACATTTCCGATTGCTTTTTCTTCAGTTCCTAAAATGAATTCACCATTCGCGTCAAGACCTAAACTTTCAACTCCCCAAAACGTACCAACCGGATAACCTTCGGCAATTATTTGCGAAAACTGGTTCGACATTCCGGAAAGACCGTGCAATGATCCGCTGTAAATAGCATCTGTTTCATAGGTTTGGTTTGACAGTTTTTCAATTTTTTGCTTGTTTTTAGCAAAAGTCAGGTTTGCATCCCAAGTGAATTTTCCTTTACGGATTATATCCGCGTTAAGCGTAAGCTCGATTCCTTTGTTTGACAATTCGCCCACGTTTGCTAGCATTGTTCCCACTAAATATGGCGGTTGCGGCACTTGGTACGTGTATAATAAATCTTTGGTTGTTTTAGAATACCATTCAAATGAACCTGTAATTCTGTCGAAAAGAGTAAAGTCGATTCCGATGTTGATTTGTGAAGTTGATTCCCATTTCAAGTCAGGATTTGGGTTTTGAGTTGGAGAATACGCCAAACTCCAAGTTCCTGTAACAGGATCATAATAGCTGTCCTGGCCAACTCCTAAAATTGATAATGATTTATATTCGCCTATTCCATCCTGGTTTCCTGTAACACCATATCCAACTCTAAGTTTTAAGTTGGAAAGCCATTTTTCAGTTGGTTTCATGAATTCTTCAGCAGAAATTTTCCAAGCCACGGAAGCCGATGGAAAAACGCCCCATTTATTGTTCGCTCCGAAGCGGCTTGAACCGTCTCTTCTAACTGTTCCGGTAACCATATATTTTCCGTCATACGAATAATTCGCGCGTCCGAAAAAAGAAACGAGATTTGATTTTCCTTTATACGAATATACATCGCCCAAACGATAATCATAACCAGCGCCCAGATTGTTGTAGCCAAAAAGATCGGTTTCAAAACCACTTCTTTGTGCGCCAAATCCCTGGTAAATATTTTCAAGATACGAATATCCGGCCATTGCGTTTATACTGTGCTTATTAAAAATCTTGTTGTAATTAAGGTATGTTTCTATTTGTCCAGTAGTATATTCACCGAATGTTTTTTGTGCGTAACCGTTTTCAGTCATTCCTTCCATAACCGCGTACGAAGGCTTGTAGGTACTTCCCTGCATTGCATTATGCTCTAAAGAAATATTTACGACAGCCGTAAAATCATTAAAAATCCTGGCTTCGGTTTTAAAATACCCCATAAGCCTGTGTCGTTTACTATCGACAGTACGATTGGCTAATATTTCTGCAGGATTTTCATAAAGTGTTCCTCCAACAGAAGTATAATTTCCATTTGCATCCGTAATCGGAATTGTCGGATTCAAGTTATAAGCACGCTCGAAAATCCTGTAATCCAGCGGATGCCATTTGTCGATATTTGCGAATAAACCGGCATCAAATTTCAAGACCTTATCCCATGCATATTGATAGGTACTTAAATTTGCGCTTAGTCTTTTCAATCCAGTTGTTTTAATTACGCCTTCACTGTCAAGGTATGAAATCGATGTTCTAAAACCACTCATTTCATTTCCTGAGTTAATGCTTAATGTATGAGATTGCGTTGTGGCCGTTTGCTCGAGAGCGTCTTGCCAATCAGTATTTCCTCCAAAATCAATCGCGTCAGTAATATTATTATCACGAACATATCCACGCCATTGATCCGCTGAAAGCAAATCTAGATGATTTGTAACTGTTCCGATTCCGGTATAACCATTATAAACTATAGAAGTTCCTTTCGTTCCGGTTTTAGTTGTAATAATGATAACGCCATTCGCACCTCTTGAACCATAGATTGCAGTTGCAGAAGCGTCTTTCAGAACATCTATCGATTTAATGTCAGAAGGCTGTACAACATTGATATCAACACCTGCTACTCCATCAACAACTATTAGCGGATTGTTGCTGGCAGTCAATGAAGTTCCACCTCTTAAGCGAAGTGATGCACCGCTGCTTGGATCGCCGGTTCCGCGAACTACTGCTAAACCTGCAACTTTTCCTTGAAGTACTTGCTCAGTCGAAACCAATGTTCCCTTTACGAGATTTTTTTCCGTCACGGTTGAAATCGCACCTGTTAAATCTGATTTTCTCATTGTACCATAACCTACGGATACAAGTTCAACTTCATCGAGCATCTGAGTATCTTCCGCGAGACGGATGTCAATTGATGAAGATGTTGTAGCATCAACTACGATATTTTTTGAAACATATCCAATTGACGAAATTACAATAGTATTACCAGAAGTTACTTCAAGTGTAAATTTACCATCAAAATCGGTTGCTGTTCCGTTTGTTGTTCCTAATTCTGATACAGAAGCTCCTGGCAAAGTCGCGCCAGTTGTGTCATATACAGTACCTGATAATAGTTTTTTTTGCTGTGCGTGCATCGTAGCCGACAGGAAAAACGTAAAAATCATAAATACCATAGCGATGGGAGTCCAACATTGCGGCTGGGCTATTTTTGTGTTTTTGCTATTCATTTGAATTGGTTTTAGTTGTAGTGATTAGTCGACCGTTTTTAGCGGAATCGTAGTATCAGAAATCGTCCTGTTATTATTGTCTTTTACCAATACGTGGATTTCTGTCAAATTATCAACAGTTGAAAGTTCTGATACCAGATTTACAAATCCTTTGATTTCTGCTACACCTCCGTTAATCTCGCCTGTAATCGTTTTACTTCCGGCAGTAATCGTGTAAAGAAGCTTGTTTACGCCAGGTTCGTTATTCTTCCTGATAATCCCAAGGAAATCTTTTTTAGAGATTTGCAATGGAAAAAACCTGAATTCCGGCGGCGGCGGCGGAATAAATTCACCTGCATAAATAATCTGATCCGGGGTAGTTCCGGCCCAATTGTCCTTAACCATTAAAAAAACAAGATTATCCATTACGTATCCGTCCGGAACCGGGTAATATTGCGCCGGAACAAGATCCATTTTATAAAACCCGTTTCCTAAATTCTTAAGTTTGGTTTTTTCAACTATTTCCGGTAACCAAGCCTGATATTCCTGTTTCACATCCCAGTTGTTTAATCCGCTGTGAAAATGTACGCTTTGCGCATCGGCAAAACCAGGTACTAAATTCGAATTGAATAAGATGCTCAAGCCCTTGTCTAAAGTTGGCTGCAATGGATACGGCCGGATCATTTCGTTTGCGGTATAAAAAGAAGAAAAATCAGTATATGCAATTTGCGCTACACCAGATTGTTGTGTCCCGGTTTTGTTTTTAAGGCGAAACCAAAATCCCGCACTTGATGCAATTTGCTCCGGAGTACGTGAAAAATATACTGTTGGTGTCAAGGTAAAACTCCACACTTTATTGCCAACGTAGGTAAGTTTTGCAAATTCGGAGGAATTTTCCCAGTTTCCTGCATCGGGTTCGGATGGTGACCAAATCCAGATGTAAACGTCCTGATTTTCAGCAAAAGTTGTAGTTGAAAGGTCAAAATACCAAGTTACCTGTTCGTCATATTTATACACTACCGGATACGACCAGGTAGCATTTACATTTCCCATTTCTTCCTGTGCCTGAATTAGGTTTGGAAGCAGAACGAGAGCCAATACTATTATATGTATAATTTTTTTCATTGCGTTTTAATTAATTGCGTTTAATTTGAATACGTAGGAAACAAAAGCAGTACCGCCAGAAGTTCTGACCAGCTGAATTTCCATTTCTTCATTGCTTCCGGGAACTGATGTTAGCCGTAATTCGTCAGTCAATTGTGTTTTTGCCTCGTCGCTATACAAGTAAATTTTGATTGCTGAGGCATTTGTTTGCTGAAAGTCGGAACTGAGTTTCCAAAATCCGCTTGGTTTGAAAAGTGGCGGAACATTTCCCAGCACTTCATAACTCGTTGGCTGCATGTTTTCGTCAACACTAAGCCTGATTTTGAAGTCTTCATAATTAAAGAGCGTACTTAGATTTTGCTCATTTGGTTCAATCTTATTTGCCTTAGCAAATTCGTCAACCATTTTCAGGCTCATTAATCCCCAATCGCCATTTATTTTTTCATAAATCGTAATGGGATCAACGTAGCTACCATCGTCTTGTTCGTTGCAACTCAATGTCAATAAACCGATGATCGCTAACAAATAAATAATTTTGCATTTCATAATTTTTGGTTTTTTGTTAGTTATAAAATGTTCTGTCGAAAGAACAATACGAAGCTAAACGTTAATAAAGTCTTAAAGAAAATATTGGATAAAAATCAAGGTCGTTTTATTACAAATTAGAATTTAATCTGCTGATTATTAAAAATTTGAAAACTTACCGTTCTGTAAAAAATCAAGTAGTTATATAGATCAATTACAACGTTTTCGTAAACCTGAAATTGAGAATAGTAGAATTATTCTCACTATTTTTTTCACATTGTATACTTAATGAGTATATTTTTAATTGAATTGTAGAATTTTGCATTACATTTAACAACCAATTAAAAAACGCAGATTTCAAACCCAATTAAAATGCGCTTACTCCAATTATTTTTATTTTTTGTCTGCTTTCATTCTTTTGCAAAAGATGTAAATCCAATACTTGTTGAATTGGATAAAGTTCTTCAAAACAAGCATATTTACATGGAGCAGAAATATGCCCGAATAAAAGATTTGCGAAAAAACATACACAAATTCACATTAAGTAAAGACAGCAAAAACCTATTTGTGAATAATCTTGCGTTGTTTGAAGAATACAAATCTTTCAAATATGATTCAGCATATTACTATTTGGAACAGGCAAAATCGAAAGCGATTATTTTAAAAGACTCGGAATTACTGGCAAAAACCAGAATAAAAGAAGGATTTGTATTGCTTTCATCCGGACTTTTCAAAGAAGCAATTGATACGTTAAGCAGCATTAATCCAGAAAAACTTACGGTTAAGAATAAGTTCGAGTATTATTCAATCAAAGCCCGCGCTTATTATGATTTAGCCGATTACAACAAAGATCAGCGCTACAATTTGAACTATATCCGAAAAGGAAATGAATATCTTGAACAGGCTTTATCGCTAATTGGAACAAACACCAACGAATATTGGGCTACCGAAAGTTTAAAGCGAATGAAGCAGCAGGATTGGAAAGGCGCCGAATTTGCGTTCAGCTACTGGATCAATAATTTCAAGCTTCCGCCTGAGTATTACGGAATTGCAACTTCGTGCCTTGGCTACATTTATTCGGAACGGGGTTATACTGAAAAAGCGATTAATTATTTGGCACTTGCCGCAATCGCGGATGTCAAAAATGCGACAAAAGAAACAGTTGCGCTTCGAAATCTTGCAAATGAGCTTTTTAAAATTGGCCAGCTTGAAAAAGCAAATCGCTACATAAATCTTGCTATGGATGATGCGACTTTCTATGATGCGAGACATCGAAAAATTGAAATTTCTTCGATTCTTCCAATCATCGAAAAAGCGCAACTCAATAAAGTCAACGATAAAAATGACATGCTCGAAAAAATCGTGATTCTATTGACAGTTCTGGCTTTGATAATTATTCTTTTTTTAGTGATCATTTTTAAGCAGTTGAAGCAACGTAACGCTGCTAAAAAAGTAATGGCAGAATCCTACAGCCAATTGCAGGAAATGAACATCAGCCTTAGCGAAGCCAACACGATCAAGGAAGAATATATCGCGTACTTTATAAAAGCGACTTCCGATCTTATCAACAAAATCGACCATATTCAGAAAAGTACAATCCAGAAAATAATTTCGAAGAAAACCGATGAAGTAATTACGAGCCTGAAACGCTATAATGTTAAGCTTGAACGTGATAATCTTTTTCATCAGTTTGATGAGATTTTCCTGAAATTGTTCCCGACTTTCGTGTCTGATTTTAACATGCTTTTCCCAAATGACCACAAATGTATTGTCAAAAAAGGCGAGCTTTTAAATACTGAACTTCGCATTTTTGCGCTTTACAGGCTGGGAATCCAGGACGGGCATCAAATTGCAGACTTTCTGGAATTGTCCGTTTCGACGATTTACACATACAAAGCACGGATCAAAAGCAAGTCCGATTTTAAAGAAGTTTTTGAAGAAAAAATAATGGCGATTAAAACCATTTAATTACGATTTCAATTAAGATACAAATGTCAGCAGAAGAAAATTACATCGAAATAAACAAGAAATCCTGGAATAACAGAACTGATACTCATATTAAATCTGATTTTTATGATGTTGATGGATTTTTAAAAGGAAGATCTTCACTGCAGAACATCGAACTGGATTTGCTTGGCGATATTACCGGAAAAACTATTCTGCATCTGCAATGTCACTTTGGGCAGGACACAATATCGATGGCAAGGCTTGGCGCAACTACCGTTGGAGTTGATTTATCTGATAAGGCAATTGAAAATGCGAAAAACCTCGCAAGCCAACTTGATGCAAATGCAACATTTATTTGTTGTGATGTTTACGACCTGCCGAATCATTTGGATCAGGAATTTGATATTGTTTTTACAAGTTACGGAACAATTGGCTGGCTTCCGGATTTGGATAAATGGGCGAAAATAATCTCGAAATTTTTAAAACCCGGCGGTAAATTTATTTTTGCGGAATTTCATCCGGTCGTGTGGATGTTTGATGATGATTTCGAAAAAGTAGGCTACAATTATTTCAATTCGGGTGCGATAATAGAAACTGAAAGCGGAACTTATGCTGATCGGGATGCTAATATCACGCAAGAATATGTGTGCTGGAACCATCCAATGAGTGAAGTGCTAAATAGCTTAATTAAAAACGGACTTGAAATAAACCAGTTCGAGGAATTTGATTATTCGCCTTATAATTGTTTTCGGCACACGGTTGAATTTGAGCCAAACAAATTCCGGATAGCACATTTAGGCAATAAAATTCCAATGGTTTATGCGATTGTTGCGAACAAGAAATAACGTTTTAAGAATTAATCATCGTAATTAAAATCCCTATTTCTTCTGCATTTAGGATGTAATCCGGATTTGTATGCTGAATCGCATTTTGCGGCATAAATGGAATGTCGGCGTCTTTCGGATCCTGAACGACAGTTTTCCCGCCGGTATTTTTTATCGCTTTCAATCCTTCGGTTCCATCAGAGTTCGCTCCGGATAAAAGAATTCCAATCAGTGAATTTCCATAAGCATCAGCGGCAGATTCAAAAGAAACATCAATGCTCGGCCTGCTGTAATTTATTTTTTCGGAAGTGTCGAGCGATAAAAGTCCGTTCTTCTCAAATAATAAATGATAATCCGATGGGGCAATATAAATCGATCCCGGCAACAACGGAATCTTATCCTCAACTTCTTTTACAGGAACAGAAGTTTTAACGGCAATTAATTCTTCAAGCGTAGAATCTTCGGCGGATTTTCTATGTAAAACAATGACCATTGCGAAATCATTCAGCACTTTTAAGCCTGGAAGAATTTTCATAAGCACATCAAGGCTTCCGGCAGAACCGCCGATAATCAAGACTTTGCAACCCGATATTATTTGATCTTTTGCCATATTTTTTCACGGTTGAGCTGCTTGAATTTATGTTGTATAGAAGAATATTTTATAGATTCTTTTGTGCCTAATGCCAAATAACTTAATCGCGACATGCTTTCGTCAAAAAGTTCCAAAGCTCTTTGCTGTAAATCTTTATCAAAATAAATCAAAACATTTCTGCAAAGAATCAGGTCAAATTCATTAAAAGACCTGTCGGAAACCAAGCTATGCTGCGCAAAAACCATTTTTTCAGAAAGATCTTCACTGAATTTCGCAAGTCCGTAATTGGCTGTATAATAATGTGAAAAATCGATTTTTCCGCCCGAAGTCATGTAATTTTCTGAATATTGCTTCATCATCCGTAAAGGAAAAACGCCTTTTTTCGCGATATTAAGAACCAAGTGATTGATGTCAGTAGCATAAATAAGTGATTTATGAAGTAGTCGCGCTTCTTTTAATAAAATTGCCATTGAATATACTTCTTCACCGGTAGAGCATCCGGCGTGCCAAATCCGGATAAATGGTTTAGTCGCCAATACCGGCAAAATTTGTTCACGGATGATTTTATAAAATAAGGGATCGCGGAACATTTCTGTAACATTGACCGTGATTTCTTCGACCATTCTGTTGTAATAGTCTGGATTGGTGCGGACTTTCGAAATAAATTCGGCGAAACTTTTAAAGCCATCCAATTGATACAATCGGTCAACGCGCCTTTTGAACGATGCTTTTGAATAGCCACTAAAATCAAATCCGTGGTATTCATAAACATCATTAATCAGTATTTCCAGCTCGTTATCACTTATCATATCGGATTATATTTGGCTTAAAATCGCCAGTAATTTATCAACATCAACCGGTTTTGAAACATAGCCGTCTGCCCCAGCCTTCAAGCATTTTTCTTTATCGCCAACCATAGCCTGCGCAGTAACTGAAATTATCATTGTATTTTGCCGTGATGGAATTTTCTTGATTATCGGAATTGCCTCATAACCATCCATTTCCGGCATCATCATGTCGATTAAAATTGCGTCGAGATACACGTTCCCGTTAAGCAACGTCAAAGCTTCAGAAGCACTCATGCATGATAAACATTCGAATGCCCGTGCTTTTAAAACTGCCGAAAGCGCAAAAATATTTCGTGCATCATCGTCAATAATCAAAACTCTTTTCTTGTCCATTTTAGTCGTAATTATTATACTTTATCATAAAGCCAAACGCGCAACAATGAAAGCAACTGATCTACATCAACTGGTTTCGTAATGTAATCTGAAGCGCCGGCGTTAATACATTTTTCTCTGTCGCCTGTCATTGCCTTTGCGGTTACAGCAATAACCGGAAGGTTTTTAAAAGCCGAATTTTCCCTGATTTTCCGCGCAGTTTCATAACCATCCATATTTGGCATCATCATGTCTAGCAGAATAATATCGGTTTCTGGGTGTTTTTCAAGAACAGCCAATGCTTCTTTTCCGTCAATCGCCGTTATTACATTCATATTCAGGACTTCGAGCGCTTTGGTAAGCGAATAAATGTTTCGCACATCATCATCTACAACCAAAACCGTTTTTTCATGCAGGATATTATTGAGTAAACTTGCCTTTCTAAAACTGTCATTTTTGCCGTTAGCCGATTTTTTTTCTTCTACAAGATGCAGGAAAAGTGATACTTCATCGAGCATTCGCTGATAGGAATGAGCGGTTTTAACGATAATCGAATCTGCATATTTCTTGATTTTTACTTCTTCTTGGATAGATAAACTTTTTCCAGTAAACACAATTACCGGAAGATTTTCGAGTCCTGCAGTGACTTTTACATTTTCAAGAATTTCATAAGCCTGCTTGTCCGGAATTCCCATATCGAGAATTACGCAATCAACATCTGCTTTTTGTAATGCGTTCACTCCTTCTGATATGTCGCTTTTGATTTCAGAATTGATATTATAGGTTTCGAGAAAATATGAAAGCGCTTTTGCGTGTTTTGAATTGTCCTCGATAATAAGAACTTTCTGTGATTCCCGATTTATGATCCGTTCTATCTTCTGGAAAATTTCGGGCATTTTCTCAAAAGCAACCGGTTTATCCAGAAAATTAACCGCGCCTTTTAATAAACTTTCTTGTTTTAATTTATGCGATGACATGATGTGAACCGGAATATGACGTGTTAGCTGATTGTTTTTCAGCTCTTCCATTACCTGCCAGCCACTCATTATCGGAAGTTGAATGTCTAGCAGCACTCCGACCGGTTTATACACCAACGCAAAGTTCAGCGCATAATCACCTCGAACGGAAACTACGCCTTTGTAACCGCGTTTTCGGGTAAATTCCAGTAATGATTTGGCGAAATTAGTATCATCTTCTACAATTAAAATAACTTTGTCAGACGGGTTAATATCATCCCGGTCATCAGCAACATCTTCCGGAATGACAAGACTTAAATATTGGTTCTTTTCATCCTGAGATCCATGTGATTTGGCATCAGATTCCGGTTCAATTCTTTCCGACGGTCGAATAATAGCCGAACCGATAACCGGAATGCATAATGTAAATTCGCTTCCTTCATCAACCGTACTTTTAAGGGTAATTTCGCCGCGCAGCAATTTTGCCAGTTCACGGCTGATGGAAAGCCCAAGGCCGGTTCCGCCATATTTGCGTTTTGTAGAACCGTCAGCTTGTTGAAATGCTTCAAAAATCAATGGCTGCTGTTCGCGCGGAATTCCGATTCCGGTATCTTTTACAACAAAACAAATTATTTTAGAGTCGGTTGGATGTTTTTTGATTTCGAGTGTTACCGAACCTTTAGAAGTAAATTTCAATGCATTAGAAATCAGGTTTTTCAAGATTTGCTCTAATCGCATTTTATCCGTTTTTACCACTAATGGCGCATCTTGGAAAATAATGTTGAAACTGATATTTTTTTGTTTTGCAACTTCGCTAAAAAGGCTTTTGAGATTATCCGTAATTTCTTTTGTAGAAATATCAAGGAATTCCAGGTCCATTTTTCCTGCTTCAATTTTTGACAAATCGAGTATTTCATCAATTAATCCAAGTAATCCGTTTCCGGAACTCTGAATTACTTTTGCAAATTCAATTTGCTCTTCATTCATATTATCATCATTATTTTCTGACAATAACCGACTTAACAATAAAATGGAATTCAGCGGAGTTCGCAATTCATGCGACATATTAGCAAGAAACTCCGATTTATAACGCGTTGTGCGCTCAAGATCTTCCGATTTTTTCTGGATTTCTGTATTTTTTTCTTCGAGTAAAACACTGCGCTCAGCTAGTTCTTCATTGGTTTGCTGAAGCTCTTCCTGCTGCACTTTTAGTTCTTCTTCAGAAGCCTGAAGTTTCTCAGTTTGTGTTTCAAGTTCGGCATTCATGCTTTCCAGTTCAGTATGCTGAATTCGTAATTCTTCCGATTGTGCCTGAGTTTCCTCGAGCAATTCCTGTAAACGTTTACGATTTTGCGCTGATTTGATCGCTATTCCGATATTGTTTCCAATTGCTGCTAAGAACTCTGTTTCTACTTTCGTAAATTCTTTCACTTTTGCGAGTTCAATCGCACCTTCAATTTTATTATCAATTAGTGGAAAAGCAATAATATGGCTTGGCAAAATTTCTCCGAGTGCGAAAGAAATTTTGATATTTTCTTTAGCAACCGACTTTAGTTCAAGCATCTTTCCTGAAGCTACAGCTTGTCCGATTAATCCTTCGCCAATTTTGATGAATTCGCGACTTTTATCGCGTGTAAAACTATAACCCGCAGTCGCAAAAAGCTCTTCGCCTTCAAGCAAATAAATCGCTCCCGCCTGGCTGTTGGAATAAATTGAAACGAATTCTATTATATCCGCAGAAAGTTCATGGATGTCTTTTTCGCCCAGCATTACATTATTTAACTGAGCAATTCCGGCTTGAAGCCATTCTTTTTCAGATAATAATCCGAAAGAACTTCCGAGCGCATGTGCCATATTATTGAGTGAAACGGCGACACTTCCAAGCGCATCACTTTCTTTATCATTAACGCGGATTTCATAATTTCCTTCAGAAATTTGTCCGGCAATGCTACTTATAACTGTAATCCTTTCTGCAGTTTCCTGTTCATTTTTTTCAAGCTCAACCTGCAATTTCATGCGTTCGCGATAATCATTCAGAATCCTGATAAACGAAATTATACTGATTAAAGATGCTAATACAGCCGCAATGATAATAAGGATTGAGCTGTAATCGCCGTAATTTTCAGAAGTTGAAATCCGTTGTTTTAATAATTCCTGTTCCCGGTTTTCGATTCTTTTTGTAAGTGAGCGAATTTTAGTCATTAATTGCCTTCCAGTTTCAATGTCGGTAGCTTTGACAATTTCTCCGGAAGATCTTTCATTAACGCGCAATTCGAGATAATTGAAAAATTCTGTAACTAAAAGTTTAAGTTCTTTAATGGCAATTTGCTGGCTTTGATTATCTAATGTAAGTGTTTCCACTTTTTCAAGATAATCATTGGTTCTTTCTTCGGCACCAACGTAATCTTCCAGAAAAACGGTTTTTCCGGTAACGATAAAACCTCGCATACTCGTTTGCGCATTGCCCATTACAGCCGTTCCTTCATTGAGATTGTAAATGACGTCCTGCGTATGATTTACCCAACTATTGCTTTCCAACAGGCTTTTGATACTTAAGAAAGAGGCAATCGAACTTACCATCAAAATGACTAATGAAAGCCCGAAACCAACAATTAAATTTCTTTTAAAATTACCATTCATGTTTATGTAAATTAGCTGCACGGAAGTACCATAATAAAGCTTGCGCCGTGATCTGGCTGGCTTTTTGCGGTAATAATTCCGTTATGTTTTTCGATTATTTTTTTTGCGATTGCAAGGCCAATTCCTGTTCCGTCGTAGGCTTCGCGGGCATTTAGGCTTTGAAAAATGATGAAGATTTTATCGAGATAATTCTCATCGAAACCAATTCCGTTATCTTTCACGATTATTCTGCAAAAATCTCCGGAAGATGACTTTGGCGCATTAAAATCTTTTGTTTCAATATATTCAGATGATATTTCTATAATTGACGGAACTCCGGTTTTAGAAAACTTCAGCGAATTCCCAATCAGGTTTTGGAAAACCTGTCGTAATTGACTTGGAACAGCGTTTATTACGGGCAGATTATCGATTTTAAAGACTGCATTTTTTTGTTCAATCAAATGGTCGAAATCGGATAAAACTTCCTGTATAACTATATTCAGATCTGTTTTTACAGCAGTAACTCTTGACGATAACCGCGAATAATCCAGTAAATCCGTAATCAGATTTGACATTCTGCCTGCCGAGCCAATTGTCCTGTTTATGTAATCAACAGCGCGATCATCATTTTGAAGATACTTGTCTTTAATGAGTTTACTGAAAATCTCGATTTTGCGCAACGGTTCTTTCAAATCGTGCGATACAACCCACGAAAACTGCTGTAATTCGTGATTTCTGAATTCAAGTTCTTCATTTTTTTCGCTTAATTCCTTTGTTCGTTCCGAAACTTTTAGCTCGAGGTTTTCCTGTGCTTCTTTCCTAATTTCAATTTCTTTCGACAGCAAATCCCTGACGTTTTTGAGCTCGTTTTGCTGTTCGTATAATTTAAGGAACGTTTTTACTTTTAAAATCAGTAAATCCGGATCGACAGGTTTTGTGATATAATCTACGCCACCGGATTCATAGCCTTTAGAAATAAATCTTTTCTCTTTATTTACAGCAGATAAAAATAAAACCGGAATATCTTTGGTCTTGTTATTTCCTGACAACATTTCGGCAACTTCAAATCCATCCATTCCTGGCATTTGAACATCAAGAATTATCAGAGAATACGAGTTTTTCAGGATTTTCTTTAATGCTTCTTCACCAGATTCGGCAGTATCAACTTCAAGGCTGTGAAGTTCTAGTATTTTCCTTAAAGCGACAATATTTGCCTGAATGTCATCAACAATAAGTATCATATTGGCACATTATTTTTACGAATCCCATTGACTAACATATATTGCAGCATGTTGCGTAATTGCCAAAAATCATACGGTTTTTCGATGTAATCAACTGCGCCGCTTGCAAAACATTCCTTTTGGAAACCAAGTGTACAGGATGTGGAGTACATTATGACCGGGATATTTTTGAGATTTTGTCTTTTTTGCAATTCTTTTAAGCAATCAATTCCGTTCATTTTTGGCATATTGACATCCATAAAAATTACGCAAGGCAAGTTGTTTAGAGCGGTTAGTTTTTCAATCGCATCAATTCCGTTTGAAGCACAAATGAACTGAATAGAGTTGTCTGTTTCAGAAAGAGCTTCCTGAAAAAGTAACTGATCATCGACATCATCGTCAACGAGAAAAATGGTTTGAATTTTTTGGGACACAACCAAAAATACTAAAAAGAACTGAAAATGCCTACAATAAAATTAGTTTTTGTAAAATTTAATGACGTTTTAAAATTTCAATTGAACATAAAAAAACCGCTTTGATTAAAGCGGTTTTCTATGGTATTCTCAATTAGTCATTCATCGAAATCAGGAATTCTTCATTATTTCTTGTTTTCTTAAAACGGTCATTAATAAAGTCCATTGCTTCAACCGGATTCATATCGGAAAGGTATTTCCTCATGATCCACATACGCTGAAGCGTTTTTTCATTAAGCAATAAATCATCTCTACGCGTGCTTGATGAAGTAAGATCAATTGCCGGGAAGATACGTTTGTTAGCAATTTTTCTATCCAATTGCAATTCCATGTTACCGGTTCCTTTGAATTCTTCAAAGATAACTTCGTCCATTTTAGAACCTGTTTCCGTCAATGCTGTTGCGATGATACTAAGTGATCCGCCGTTTTCAACATTACGCGCTGCACCAAAGAAACGTTTTGGTTTTTGAAGCGCATTTGCATCAACACCACCACTTAATACTTTTCCGGAAGCTGGCTGTACTGTATTGTACGCTCTTGCCAAACGCGTAATCGAATCCAAAAGAATTACGACATCATGTCCGCATTCAACCAAACGTTTTGCTTTTTCAAGAACAATATTCGCAATTTTAACGTGTTCCTGCGGCTCGCGGTCAAAAGTCGATGCAATTACTTCTCCCCTAACATTACGCTGCATATCAGTAACTTCCTCAGGACGTTCGTCAATCAACAGGACAATAAGGTAAACTTCAGGGTGATTTGCTGCAATTGCATTTGCGATATCTTTCAGTAACATCGTTTTACCCGTTTTTGGCTGGGCAACGATCATACCACGCTGACCTTTTCCGATTGGTGAAAAAAGATCGATGATTCTGGTTGAGATCGTACTTTCCTTTTCGGCTAATTTAAATTTTTCTGTTGGGAAAACCGGTGTTAAATGCTCAAAAGAGACTCTATCGCGAACTACTTGCGGATCGTGTCCGTTGATTTTAAGAACGCGTACCAATGGGAAGAATTTTTCGCCTTCTTTTGGAGGACGAACAACACCTTTTACGGTATCGCCGGTTTTTAATCCGAATAACCTGATTTGTGAAGTTGATAAATAAATATCATCGGGGGAAGCTAAATAATTGTAATCGGATGAACGTAAAAATCCGTAACCGTCAGGCATCATTTCAAGAACACCTTCACTCTCTATAATCCCATCAAATTCAAAATCAGAATCACGGAAATTGTTCTTTTTGGATTTAAAGTTTGAATTTGATTCTGACCTGTTTCCTTTTGAATCAGCTTGGTTTTGGTTTCCATTTCCGTTTGCTTCCGGCCGATTACTTTTAGGCTCCGACTGATTTGGATTTTGGTTTGGGTTTCTATCCTGTTTAGGATGTTGATTTTGCTTATTGTTTGTATCCTCAGCAACTGTGTTTTCAACCGTTTCTTCTAATGTTGTTGGGATTTCTTCAGTCTTGCTTTCGGCTTCAGCAGCAGATTTACGAATAATCGCTTTGTTGACTTTTTCTTCGTATTTTGCTTTGTTGAACTTTATTACTTTTCGTGGTTCCGGTACCGGATTACTTGAGTTGTCAGTGCTTTTAGAAACTGTTTCGTCTGCATTTTCCTTGATTTCCTGGCTCTGAACGGATTCTTCAAATAAGTTCGGTTGTTGCAACTGATCTATAGGCTCTTGCGCTGAATCTTGTTTTGTTATTTTAGGCTTTTTATCAGCAGTGATTCTTGCTCTTTTAGATTTGGGATCAGCAACTTCAGCGGTGTTTGTAGCTGGCGTTGCAACACTTTCAGATTTTGCCTGTTGCTCAACGATCAAATTGATTAGGGCTTCTTTTTTTATGCCGGCAAATTTAATTGTTTTAGCCAATTTGGCTATTTCTTGAAGCTCGGTAAGCTTCATTTCTTTTAATACAGAAATATCAAACATGTATCTTATTTGAATTTAATTGTTCTAGGAAAGTAGTAAGATTGTAAACGCAATTTTTTTTCGAAAATGAATATCCGTAGAATGAAGTACTTACGGTTTTGTTATGCAATATTACGAATAAATTTTAATGATGCAATAGTATTTCTTAAAAAGAAAATATATTTTTGTGCTGTAATTTAACGCAAATGCTTCAGAGAATACAAACGATATACTTACTAATCGCATTAATCATAACGGGGGTTTTGCCGTTCATATTTCCGTTATGGACATTGGATGGCGATAAAGAGTTCTACTTTATGTTTAATATGATATACGTATCGTTGTTCGCCTTGAGTACGACCTTATCATTGGTTAGCATTTTTGCATATAAAAAGAGACAGCATCAGTTTGTTTTAGGACGACTGAACATAATATTGAATTTAATTTTATTAGGATTATTTGTTTACCGTTCGCTAAATTTATCTGGAGAAACCCCTGTGGTTTCTGAGAAAGGTATTGGAATGTTCCTCCCGATTGTTGCTATCGTTTTTTTGGTCTTGGCCAATAAAGCCATCAAGAAGGATGAAGATCTCGTAAAATCTGTGGATCGGTTGAGATAAACCTATAAACTTAGTTTATTAGTGCGAAGAAAAGTCTGGATTAACGTCCGGACTTTTTTTGTATGTATGAAATTGCGCAAAGTTCCACAGAGAAATAATATTATCTTTGTAAATCTCTGAGTAAATCTTCGAGAATCTCTGTGAAAAACTTATTTTTTACCAATTTCAATAATCTCTAAATCTTTTATCCTATCACTGTCAATTACAAAACGAAGCATTGTCCGAACTTGGTGAAATCCGCTAATTCCGCATGCTCCCGGATTCATGTGCAATAAATTCAGTTTCTTATCAAACATCACTTTTAAAATATGGGAATGCCCACAGATGAATAATTTTGGTGGATTCAGCATGACTTCCTGCCGGATCGCCTGATTGTATTTTCCGGGATAACCTCCAATATGGGTAATCCAAACATCGACATCTTCACACATAAAACGATTGTTCAACGGAAATTCCATTCTGGCTTTATCATTATCAATATTGCCATAAACGGCGCGCAATGGTTTGATTTTCTCAATTTCATCGGTTACAGATAAATCACCAATGTCGCCGCCGTGCCATACTTCATCGGCCTGGCGAACATATTTTAAAATGGTTTCGTCAATATGACTATGCGTATCGGAAAGTAATAGGATTCTTTTCATAGGCCACAAAGTTACAAAGTTCCACAATCAAGGTGGCAAATTCGATTAAAATAAGCTTTAGTTTAATCTTAAAACTTTCCCATTTAAAAGCCCGTTGCATAAAACTTTGTAACTTTGCGTCTTTGTAATTACTAACTTTTCGCCTCCAAATTGCGCTACTTCATCAGATTTTCTTACAACGGAACAAATTATCACGGCTGGCAAACGCAGCCAAACGCAATTTCTGTACAGGAAGTTTTGACAAAAGCATTGTCAGTTTTACTAAATGCACCTATAGAACTAATGGGCGCAGGCCGTACTGATACTGGTGTTCATGCGAGAGAAATGTATGCGCATTTTGATTTTGATGGTGCATTTGATCCTGCTGGAATCGTTCACAAATTCAATTCTTATTTACCAAAAGACATTGTTGTCTATGAATTTATTACTGTTCACGATGATGCTCATGCCCGATTTGATGCAACAAAAAGAACATACGAATATCACATACATTCTTTTAAAGACGCTTTTCTGAATGAGCAAAGCTGGTATTATCACAATCACTTGGACATTGATCTGATGAATGAAGCCGCGAAATTATTACTCAAAAATACTGATTTTCAGTGTTTTTCAAAATCCAATACCGACGTAAATACATACAACTGTAAAATCACTGAAGCTTTTTGGAGTCAAAAAAATAATCAATTGGTTTTTACGGTTTCTGCGGATAGATTTCTGCGCAATATGGTTCGTGCAATAGTCGGAACGCTGGTTTATATCGGCTTAAAAAAAATAACCTTAAACGATTTTACGAAAATAATTGAAAGCAAAGACCGTCAAAAAGCAGGTTTTTCAGTTCCGGCGCATGGTTTATATCTTACGAAAATCGAATACAAATACATCAAGCGATAAGCTAAAATATGAAAGCAAAAGCATTCGATATTAACGTTTTCAAACGAATTATGGTTTACACAAAGCCATACAAATGGCGCTTTAACGGCGTAATCATTTGGGCAATTTCGTTGTCTGTATTTACGGCTTTACGTCCGTATTTGCTTAAAAATACTGTTGATGGCTATATTAAGACAAAGGACGAAAATGGCCTTCTGGTTTATATTTCAATAATGGGAATCGTATTATTGCTGGAAGTTTTCTCGCAATTTTACTTTGTTTATTGGGCAAACTGGCTCGGACAGGATATTGTTCGCGACATTCGCACGAAGCTTTTCAAGCACATTCTGAGCTTTCGCATGAAATATTTTGACAATGCACCGGTTGGGCAACTTGTAACGAGAACAGTATCAGACATCGAAGCAATTGCACGTATCTTCAGTCAAGGACTTTTCATGATTATCAGTGACTTGATGAAAATGGTTGCGGTTCTGATTGCCATGTTTTTCATGAACTGGAAATTAACCTGGATCGTAATAATTGCAATGCCGATACTCGTTATCATCACGCGGATTTTCCAGAAAAAAATGCAAATTGCGTTTGAAGAAGTTCGCACGCAAATCGCAAACCTGAATACTTTTGTGCAGGAACGCGTAACCGGAATGAAAATCGTACAGCTTTTTACCCGAGAAAATATTGAAGCCGAGAAATTCAGCCAAATCAATGATAAGCACAATAAAGCCTGGATAAAAACGGTTTGGTACAACTCTATTTTCTTTCCGATTGCTGATATAATTTCATCATTGACACTTGCCTGTGTTGTTTGGTATGGCGGAACTTTAATATTAAACCAGCAAACCACGACGAGTTTTGGCGATTTATTGACTTATACGATGACAATCGGAATGCTTTTTAATCCGTTACGACAAATTGCTGATAAATTCAACGAGATGCAAATGGGAATGATAGCGGCTAATCGCGTTTTTGACATTCTTGATACTAAAGATCAAATTCAGGATAAAGGAAATCTGGTTGCTCCAACCTTTAAAGGCGCAATCGAATTCAAGCAGGTACATTTTGGCTATATTCCCGAAGAAGAAGTCATTAAAGGAATCAGCCTAAAAGTAAAACCTGGCGAAACCGTTGCCATTGTTGGTGCTACAGGAGCTGGAAAATCCACGATTATCAATTTGCTTAATCGTTTTTATGAAATCAATAAAGGCGTAATTTGTATCGATGAGGAAAATATCAACAGTTATACTTTAGAATCTTTACGGAAACAAATTGCTGTTGTTCTTCAGGATGTTTTTCTTTTTGCTGACACGATTTACAATAATATCACATTAAAAAATCCGGACATTACAATTGACGACGTAGTAACGGCCGCGAAAAAAATAGGCGTACACGAATTTATCACAAGCCTTCCGGGCGGATTTGATTATAACGTAAAAGAACGCGGCGCAATGCTGTCATCCGGTCAAAGACAGCTAATAGCATTTTTGCGTGCTTATGTAAGCAATCCAAGTATCTTGATTTTAGACGAAGCAACTTCATCAATCGATACATATTCTGAAGAGTTAATCCAGCGCGCAACAGAAACAATTACAAAAGGACGCACTTCAATCGTAATCGCACATCGCCTTGCAACTATTGTAAATGCTGATAAAATTGTTGTAATGGACAAAGGTTTGATCGTCGAGGAAGGTACGCATCTCGAATTGGTTAACCGCGATAAAGGCTATTACCGAAATTTGTATTATTCACAGTTTCTTGTTGAAGAACCTAATTAATAAATCGTTTAATAGTAAACACAATACGGTAGAAATCGGTTTTGATGCTTCCTATTTAAACAATAATTCCTTATTTTCGCTAACTGAAAATTTTATATACAAAACGCACAAAAAATGAAATACGATATCTTAGTTTTAGGAAGTGGCCCGGGAGGTTACGTAACTGCAATCCGCGCTTCGCAATTAGGTTTCAAAACCGCCATTATCGAAAAAGAAAATCTTGGTGGAATTTGCTTGAATTGGGGTTGTATCCCGACAAAAGCATTATTAAAATCTGCGCAGGTTTTTGATTACTTAAAGCATGCTTCCGATTACGGGTTGACAATTTCAGAATATGATAAGGATTTCGGAGCTGTAATTTCACGTTCTCGCGGCGTTGCTGACGGAATGAGCAAGGGAATTCAATTCCTAATGAAAAAAAACAAAATTGATGTTATCGAAGGAACCGGAAAAGTAAAGCCGGGTAAAAAAGTTGACGTTACCGATAAAGACGGCAAAGTTTCTGAATTTTCTGCAGATCACATTATTATAGCTACTGGCGCGCGTTCTCGTGAATTGCCAAATCTTCCGCAGGACGGAAAAAAAGTTATCGGTTATCGTCAGGCGATGACATTGGCAGAACAGCCAAAATCAATGATCGTAGTTGGTTCTGGAGCAATCGGAGTTGAATTTGCCCATTTCTACAATGCTATGGGAACGGATGTAACTATCGTAGAATTCATGCCAAATATTGTTCCGGTTGAAGACGAGGATATTTCAAAACAGATGGAACGCTCTATGAAAAAAGCCGGCGTAAACATTATGACGAATTCTTCTGTAGAGAAAATTGACACTTCGGGTAATGGAGTAAAAGCTACAGTAAAAACGGCAAAAGGTGAAGAAATCATCGAAGCTGATATTTTACTTTCAGCTGTCGGAATCAAATCGAATATTGAAAACATCGGTTTAGAAGAAGTCGGAATTGCAACTGATCGTGATAAAGTTTTGGTAAACCCTTACTATCAGACAAATGTTCCCGGTTATTATGCGATTGGCGATATTGTTCCCGGACAAGCGTTGGCACACGTTGCCTCTGCAGAAGGAATTCTTTGCGTTGAGAAAATTGCCGGACTTCATGTTGAGCCAATTGATTACGGAAATGTTCCTGGTTGTACTTATGCAACTCCGGAAATCGCCTCTGTCGGTTTAACCGAGAAACAAGCTAAAGAAAAAGGTTACGAACTTAAAATCGGGAAATTCCCATTTTCAGCTTCTGGAAAAGCAAAAGCAGCCGGAACGCCTGATGGTTTTGTAAAGGTAATTTTTGATGCAAAATATGGCGAATGGCTAGGTTGCCATATGATTGGCGCTGGCGTTACTGATATGATTGCAGAAGCAGTTGTAGCCCGTAAACTGGAAACTACAGGTCACGAAATTATCAAGTCGATTCACCCACATCCAACTATGAGCGAGGCAATTATGGAAGCTGCTGCTGCCGCCTATGATGAAGTAATTCACTTGTAAAAAATATAATTATAAGAATCTAAAGAAACCGTCCTGAGTAATATAGGACGGTTTTTTTAGGGATAATTGTTCCACTATTTACTTTTATAAAATAAAAAAGTCCGTTTAAAACGGACTTTAATTTTCTGTATTTTTGTTTATTTATTGCTTGATAAATTTTGTTGTCGCCAATTTTCCGCTTGCTGTAATTACCTTTATCAAATACATTCCGCTTTGCAACCTGGACACATTAATGGAATTACCGGTTATGTTTTCCTTTAATTACCGGTTATATCATAAAACTGAATCGTTTTCAACGGTTCGTTAGCTGTCGTGAAAAATAATGGTCGGATTCGGATAAACACTAAACAAGATCTTTTCAGCATCATTTACTCCAAGATTGGTTTTCAAATGTGTATATTAAATTTATTGTCCTCAAGTTCTTTCCTAATCTTTTGCGATAAATAAGATACTATTTATGAATAGTTTGGTTATACCGACAGAAATAAAAAAATCCGCTGTAAAAGCGGATTTCATTTTATTGAAGTGAACTTTATTTCATCAAAAATAACAGCCCAACGTTAAAACTTCCTCTGTAATTTCGCACAGCAGAACTTCTATTTTCTTTAAAAACATCTGAAAAACCTTCTTGCCCATCAAATTCAAGTGATAATTTCATTTTATTTGAGACCGGAATTTTTACCCCGATTCCATAAGAAAGTCCAAAATCTGTAGAACTAAAACCTTCCTTTACATCAGTATCTGCGGAACTTTCTGTGGCGTTTGCCAAAAATCCAATATACGGACCGAAATTAAGATACCAATTTCTTTTACGTCCAAAATGCCAATTTGCCATAACCGGAACAGTAATATAATTCAGGCTATAATCTGCAGGAAAACTAACATCATTTTCATCTATAAAATAACCATTATCCCAGCCTTTTTGGTCGTAAAGAATTCTACCTTTAATTCCCCAACGATCTGAAAAATAGTATTCTGCAGAAACTCCGGCATTAAACCCTGACGATGTTTCCGACTGAAAATATCCTGTTGTGACATTGGCAGAACTATATCCAACAGTTACACCAAACTCGACGTTGCCTTTTTCCTGAGCTACGGCGGAAAAACCGAGTGCAAACAAACCAATAAGTACTAACTTTTTCATTTTATTTGTTTTAATAATTGAAGTAAACATAATGATTCTTGAGTAAACATTACAAACTTTATTCGTTAGCATTAAATCGCAATCAAAGCATCAATAAGCGCGTCGATTTCGTCTTGTGTATTGTAATGGCTGAAGGAAATTCGCAGGCTTGGTTTTTTTAAATCATCATCATGTAGCATTTCAGCGAGCACGTGAGAAGGTTTTATACTTCCTGACTGACAAGCACTTCCGCGAGAAACGGCAATTCCTTTCATATCCAAACTAAATAAAATCATTGCGGTTTTTTCAGGAGAAAATGGAAGCAATACATTTACAATGTTGTAAAAACAGTCGTTTCCGTTAACTTTTATTTCCGGCAATTTTTTTTGAAGTTCCGTGATTGTGTATGACTTTAAATCAGAAATGTACTTTTCTTCTTTTTCTAAAAATTCATAGGACATTTCTAATGCTTTTGCCATTCCGACAATATTATGTACAGATTCAGTTCCGGGACGCAAACCTTTTTCCTGTTCACCACCAAAGAAAATCGGGTTAACAAGCAATCCTTTTCTTACAAATGCAAAACCAATGCCTTTTGGCCCGTGAAATTTATGCGCGCTTGCAACCATAAAATCCAGTGGAACTTCCTGCAAATTGATTACTGCTTTACCAACAGATTGTACAGTATCCGAATGAAACCAAGCATTATGTTGTTTACATATTCTTGAAACCGCGTGCAGGTCAAGTATTGCGCCCGTTTCATTATTAACATGCATCAGGGAAACCAACGTTGGTTTTGCATTTGATAAAAGCGTTACCAAATGTGTCAAATCGACTGCACCGGTTGGGAGAATCTTCACATAATCAACCTGAATGCTGAATTCTTTTTGCAGCATTTCAACCGCATGTAAAACGGCGTGATGCTCTACTTTACTGGTAATAATTCGTTGTACCTTAAGGTCGCGGATAGCAGTTCTTAAAATCCAGTTATTGGCTTCAGTCGCTCCAGAAGTAAAAATTATTTCCTGAGCAGACGCATGAAGATATTTAGCAATTGTTTTCCTCGCAAGCTCTAGATTATTCTTAGCGCTTCGTCCGAAACTATGAGTTGATGAAGGATTTCCGAAATCTTCGGACATTATTTTTATCATTTCCTGAATGACTTCAGGGCGTATTGGCGTGGTTGCCGCGTTATCGAGATATATTTTTTTCATTGCTGCAAAGTTATGAATTTTCAGTTTGTGAATTCATTGTGATTTATCAATTATCAAATCCCATTTTTTTGACTATTTTTGTTGCAAATTATTGCATGTATGAAAAGATTTTTTGGATTATTGGTAGTTCTGGCTTTGTTCATTAGCTGTGATGACGGTGATATGCAAGTAGAATCGTTTGATTTTAGTAGTGTAAGTTCAGCCAAATGCGGAACCGGGGAAAGCGATTTCTTCATCTACAAAACCAGAGATAATGAAGCATTGATTTTACAACTTAGCGAAAGTGTTTTTAAAAATGCTAAAACTCCACCCGGAGCGCCAATTATTGTCGACATAAACGGTACATCAGTAAAAGTAATTTATAGATTGTATAGCGGAACAGTTACTGGCAATGAGCTTTGCACAACGATTCCTCCTGCGTCGCCTTCAGTAGTTGAAGAATGGAATGCAACTGGTGGAAAAATAGAAATCATAACCAATGTCGTCCAGCCACGAAATGACACTACAGGCGCTAATTTTATTACCGGTTTCAGTCATACTATTACTTTTAGAAACATAACGTTTAACACCGGCAGCGGAACACAGACAAATGAGGAATTATCTTTTGGCAGTTATGTAACTAGTGTTATTCCGCCTGCTGATTTCACTCCGCTTGAAGTAAAAAGCTGCGAAGGAAAAAGTGTGATTTATAAAAATTCCGGGCCACAAGCATTGACATTAACATTCGATCCTGCAGTATTCACAACATTATTTGCTAACGCTTCTACTCCAACTAATGCTCCTCGTATTCAACTGGTTGATGGGGCAAATACGATCACTTACCGTCGATTCAATACCTCAATCAATGAAGATGATTTTTGCAACGGAACAACGCCAACATTACTGGAATCATGGATGGCAAAAGAAGGTGTAAGCGCTGTAAGCGGAATCATTGAAGTTTCTACCACTACAATTGGCGCTGATTTTGAGCATACAATAACGTTGAGAAATGTTATTTTCAAAAACAATACTGACGATCTTGAATTTACTTTCGGGACAAATTATGTATTGGGAACTTACATTACGAGTATCTAGGATTTACTTTGCCTGATGTAAACTTCGGTAGCGCCTAATCCGTATTTTTGGTAATTCGCGTCACGGAAATCTATGTTATCGTAACGACCTAAGAGAAAATCTAATTCTGCTTTAAGAATGCCTTCACCAACTCCGTGAATAAAAACTATTTTCGGGATACGGTTGTGAATAGCGAAATCAATATGCCGCTTTGCCGTTTCGGATTGTAATGTCAGAATGTCGTAATTGCTCATTCCGCGTGGATTCTTTACGAGTTTTTCAATATGCAGATCGAATTCCGGAACCGGCGCTTCTTTGGTTTTCTTTTCTTTAACAAAGCTTCTTGGCTTTGGAATTTCCTTATCTTTTAATACTTGGTTTAAGTTTTGAACATTTTTGAAATTCAAGTCGTTACCTCCTATTTTTATAAGCTCGCCGGCACTGAAAGTCAGATCAAAACCATCGGTTGTTTCAATGGTAACCTGATTCCCCTTTACGTCAATTACGATACCGTCAATGGCATCATCCAATACGGTAACTTTATCTCCTTTACTAAACATTTTCATCGTCATTTTCCTGATTTTTACTCGGTATTTTCGCGCTTAAACGCATCATTCCGTACATAAAGATTATGATACATACAATCATTATGTAAATGTTCGGCTTGTGTTTGCTTTGTTCATAAATCGAAAAAAAAACGGCTATAAACATTATCGGTATTAATAATTTTTTCATTGCATTTGTTTAAAGCTCAAAAGTACCGAACTTTAAAATAAAAGCGCATAACTTTAACCGGGTTTCTATTTTTTTTTGTAAAATTGTAGGGCAAAATTATCTTATGGGTGCAGAAAAATACATGATACCGTGCATGAATAAGCAGATTTTCGGATTTGATTGTCCAGGTTGCGGAACACAAAGAGCTTTTATGATGGTTTGCAAAGGAGAATTTTCTGATGCGCTACATTTGTTTCCGGCAATTTATACAACTCTTTTTTTTTTCCTATTCATACTTTTGCATTTCATTGATAAATCCAGGAATTATCATAAAATCATTATTAGTTTGGCTATTATTAATGGTGTGATAATGATTGTTTCTTATATTTATAAAATCATAACAATTAACCAATAACTATTTAAACTTTCTTTTATGGAAAAACAAAAATTACCCAATGCTGTTGCCGTTCTTGTTTTAGGAATTCTATCAATCCCTGGCTGCTGCTTTTATGGTGTAGGTCTTGTATTTGGTATCGTAGCTCTTGTACTTGCGAAAAAAGACTTGGCGCTATATCATTTAGATCCATCGCTTTATGATGGTTACAGCAATTTAAAAACAGGAAGGATTTTAGCTATTATCGGAATTATTCTAAGTGCAGTTTATATCTTAATGTTAATTGCGCTTATTGCTACATTTGGAATTGCCGCGCTAAGCGACCAAGCCTTAATGCAAGAAAGAATGCAGGAAATGCTGGGACAATAATCCTAAATTACTTATACAAAAAAATCCGCTTTAAACAGCGGATTTTTTATTTATGCTTCAAATTCTTTAAGCGTTTTTATAATAATGCTGACGCAATCCAAAAGCTGTTCTTCATTCATGACTAAAGGCGGTGCAAAACGAATAATGTTTCCGTGTGTAGGTTTTGCCAATAAACCATTTTCGGCAAGTTTGATGCAAATGTCCCAAGCTGTAGAACTGTCTTCAGTATCATTAATTACAACTGCATTTAATAAACCTTTACCCCTAACAAGTGTTGCGATGCTTGAAGTTTCGATATATTCAGCCAGTTTATTCCTAAAGATTATTCCGAGGTTTTCTGCATTATCAGCCAGATTTTCTTCCTGAACAACTTCTAATGCTGCAACTGCAACTGCGGCAGCAACCGGGTTTCCTCCAAAAGTTGAACCATGCTGTCCTGGTTTGATGACATTCATAATTGGATCGTTCGCCAAAACTGCCGAAACAGGGTAAACGCCTCCGGAAATCGCTTTTCCTAAAATAAGAATATCAGGCTGAACATTTTCGTGGTGAACGGCAAGTAATTTTCCTGTTCTTGCAATTCCGGTTTGAACTTCATCTGCAATAAACAATACATTGTGCTTTTCACACAATGCTTTTGCTTTTGCTAAATAACCTTCAGCTGGAACATAAACTCCGGCTTCGCCCTGAATTGGTTCCACTAAAAAACCGGCAATATTTTTCGATGACTGCAAAGCGGTTTCCAAAGCAGCAATATCATCATACGCGATTTTTATAAATCCGGCTGTATATGGGCCGAAGTTTTTACGCGCGTTCTCGTCATTTGAGAATGAAATGATCGTTGTAGTTCTTCCGTGGAAATTTCCATCGCAAACAATAATCTGCGCTTCATGTTCAGCTACACCTTTTACTTCATATGCCCATTTTCTGCAAAGTTTCAACGCTGTTTCTACAGCTTCAGCACCTGTATTCATTGGGAGCACTTTATCAAATCCAAAATAATTGGTAATGAATTTTTCGTAAGGCCCTAATTGATCGTTATAAAATGCACGTGAAGTTAGCGTAAGATTTTTTGCCTGACTGATCATCGCATTAACGATTTTCGGATGGCAGTGACCTTGGTTTACCGCTGAATATGCCGAAAGAAAATCATAATATTTCTTTCCTTCAACATCCCATACATACACTCCTTCTCCACGGCTTAAAACCACTGGAAGCGGATGATAATTATGTGCACCGTATTTGTTTTCGGTTGCGATTATTTCTTCTGAACTGATTTTTTCTAAAACTGACATCGTAATTTTTTTAAAGTATTGATTACAATTCCTTCTTGTGGAGAGAAATCATCCGATTATTTGACAAAAATACTTATAAAAAGTACGAATTTACTAATTATTGAATAAAATTTAATAAAAAACCTCAATCAACGTAGTACATTAATTGAGGCATTAAACGGTTTTTAAACCTTTACAATAAGGTTGCCGTTGATGTTATTTTAGTATTAAGCAACTTGGAAATCGGGCAATTTTTTTCTGCCTTTGTAACCAATTCCTGAAATTCATCATTTGAAATTCCATTGACTTTTCCTGAAACTGTAAGCGTCGAACTTACGATACTTCCATCCTGAAAATCAATATCGCATTTCGTTTCTAATGTTTCAATATCAAAACCGGCTTCACCAATATAAGCCGAAAGCTGCATCGTAAAACAGCCAGAATGTGCTGCCGCTACAAGCTCTTCCGGGTTTGTACCGATTCCGTCTTCAAAGCGTGTTTTGAAAGAATATTGTGAATTGTTGAGTACTTTACTCTGCGTAGTTAAATTTCCGGCGCCTTCTTTTAGAGAACCTTGCCAAACAGCAGTTGCGTGTCTTTTCATGATTGTAGGATTTTAGTTTTCATAAAGTTACCTTTTTTGGAAGCATTTCAGTTACCGGAATAAAAAATTTAACATTCAAGGCAACTTATTTTCTTCGGTAAACTTTTAAGTCAATATAAAAAACCGATCCTTTATCTTTTCCATTGCTTTCTGCATAAATTGCTCCGTCCGATTTTTTTACGATCTGCGAACATAAATAAAGTCCGATGCCTGTTGATTTCTCATTAGCAGTTCCCAATCGGCTCATCGGAGAAAACTTTTTAAATAAATCCAGGCTTCTCGAATTTTCAAAACCAATTCCGGAATCTACTACCTTAATTTTCAATACTGAATGCTCTCGTTTTATTTCAACATTTATTTCGCTGTCAGGATATGAGAACTTAATTGCGTTATCAATAAGATTAACCAAAACCTGGTTTAGCAATTCCTTGTCAGCGCGCAATGCGACACCTTCCGTTTTAACTTTAATATTTAATTTTATGTTCTTAGCGAGCAGTTTTGGCTCAAAAAGTGTTTTGACAGAAGATGCGATTTCCGAAAAATCTATCGTATTGATCCTGATTATTTTTTTTGAAATTTGTTCTTCGTCGTGTAAAAGTGTAATAAAAGATTCAAGAAAATCAATTTGCCTTTCCGATGATTTAATAATCATTTGTGAATATTCCTTAATCTTATCCGAAACATTTTCTTCAGCAATTAATTTTGCGAGCGAAGCCGGACTTTCAGCAAAATTCTTTAAGTCGTGTGATAGTAAATAAATGGTATCCTGCTTTTCACTCAGCAGTTTTTCATTGTTTCGGATTGTACTGATAATATTGGTCATCAACATCCCGGCTTCATCTGAAAATTCAGTCGGAAGTTTCGGGATTTTTCTATTTTCCCGATAGTCTTCGAGTGCTTTTGAAGTTGTTTCAATTGGACTTATAAGCCTTTTTAATAGCATTAAAGTAGCAACTGTTGCAACTAAAGTAAAAATAAGTGTTACTGATAAAACAAGTGATGGAGAAAGAAATGTTTCAAAAAAAGCCACAAAAATAATCAGTCCAATCAAAGGAACGTGAATTCCCAAAAATGCGAGAAATAAGAATTTCATAGCATAGCTTTTTTTCAAAAATCGAATACTGGACAGAGAAGCGTAAAGTTTCATATTATTGATAAATTGGTTGGGGGTTAAAATCTATCTTAAAGACAAAATATCTACGAAAGTAACATGAAATTTTGCTAGTAAAAAAATAAAATTGTCGACAATGCAAAATATTTTCGGTTTTGAATTTAAAAATCTAACCAAAGCCTTATTTTTGCGGCATGGGAAGAAAAAATACAGACAAAATAGTTTTTGATCATATAAAAGTCCTCGATGCCGGAGCAAAAGGCGTTTCGGTTGCAAAAGCTCCCGACGGAAAAGTCATCTTTATTCCAAATGTTGTTCCTGGTGATGTTGTCGATGTGCAGACATTTAGGAAACGCAAAGCCTATTATGAAGGAAAAGCGATTCGATTCCACGAATATTCTGAGCATCGGATTGACGCCGTTTGCCAACATTTTGGTGTTTGCGGCGGATGTAAATGGCAGAATATGGGCTACGAAAGACAATTATTTTACAAACAAAATGAAGTCCAAAGCCACTTACAGCGCATTGGAAAAGTAGAACTTCCTGATTTCGAGCCGATTTTAGGTTCTAAAGAACAGTTTTATTACCGCAATAAAATGGAATTCGGTTTTTCAAATTCACGCTGGCTTACCGAAAGAGAAATTGAAAGCACAGAAGATCTTGGAAATCGCAACGCGCTTGGTTTTCATATCCCGAAAATGTGGGATAAAATCCTTGACATAACACATTGCCATTTGCAACAAGATCCGTCAAATGCGATTCGGAATGCAATCCGGGATTTTGCCAACGAAAACAATCTTGAGTTTTTTGACCCAAGAAATCATGAAGGATTATTACGCACACTAATGATTCGAACTGCATCGACCGGAGAAATCATGGTGCTTCTGCAATTTTTCAAGGAAAACAAGGAACAACGTGAAATGCTTTTGAATTTCTTATCAGAACGTTTTCCTGAAATTACTTCCTTACAATACGTAATCAATTCAAAACCAAATGATACTATTTACGATCAGGATGTAAAGCTTTACAAAGGGCGAGATTATATTTTAGAAGAAATGGAAGGCTTGCATTTTAGCATCAATGCAAAATCATTCTATCAAACCAATTCAGAACAAGCGTATGAATTGTATAAAATTACCCGTGATTTCGCAGGATTGACCGGTAATGAAGTAGTGTATGATTTATATACCGGAACCGGAACTATCGCGCAGTTCGTTTCTCGTAATGCCAAAAAAGTCGTCGGAGTCGAAGCAGTCCCGGAAGCGATTGCAGATGCTAAAGAAAACGCAAAACGTAACCAAATAACCAATTGTGAGTTTTTTGTTGGCGATATGAAAGTCGTTTTTAACGAGGCTTTTATAGCACAACATGGTAAGCCGGACGTGATTATTACCGATCCTCCGCGCGACGGAATGCATAAGGATGTAATTGAGCAAATATTGAAAATCGCTCCGGAAAAAGTTGTTTATGTAAGTTGTAATTCGGCTACACAAGCGCGTGATCTGGCTTTAATGGACGAAAAATACAAAGTTGCACGTGTTCGTCCGGTAGATATGTTTCCGCAGACGCATCACGTTGAAAATGTTGTACTTTTGGAAAAAAGATAATTGTATATGAAAAAACCATATTTGCTGTTACTCGCCATATTTATCGCGTTTTCAAGTTGCGAAAAAGACGATATTTGCGATCCGGCGAAACCAACAACGCCACGCCTTATCATCGAATTTTATGATTTGGAAAATCCATCAGTATTGAAAAATTTACGAAACCTGACCGTCAAAGGTCCGGATATGGAAGAACAAGTGATTTTTGGCAAGAATGCTGCAGGCGAACCGATCTACATAAGCAATGCCAATAAAATCGCAATCCCGTTACGAGCACTTGAAGATAATACACAATTGGAATTTACGCTAAATTCAACAGATCCAAACCTTGCTGTTACAGATATTTTGGATTTCAATTATTCCCGCACAACCGAATACGTTTCAAGAGCATGTGGTTTTAAAACAACATTCAGGCTAAATCCAACATCAAATGCACTTGATCCTGTAGTCATTAACGGAGATGATTCGTTAAATAAAGGAAACTGGATTCAAAACATTGAAATAGTACAATCAAACATCAATACAGAAAATGACGTACATCTTAAAATATTATTTTAGTATTGCTTTTTTATTGTGCTCGTTTTTGACTTTTGCACAATCAGAAAAAACATTACCATTACCGGCAACTGTTAAGGATAGTATCGTTCCTAAAAAAGAACGTTACGGACTTCGTGTAGGTGTTGATGTGTTCAGATTGGCGCGTTCTGTTTACGATAAAGATTATAAAGGCGTTGAATTTACAGGAGATTATCGCTGGAACAGGAAGTATTATCTCGCAGCAGAAATCGGTAACGAAAACAAAACTACAGATGAAGTCCAGCTAAATTTCACTACCAAAGGAACATACGTGAAATTTGGTTTCGATTATAATACGCACGAAAACTGGCTCAATCTAGAGAATATGATTTATGTCGGCTTGCGATATGGAATTAGTACTTTCAGCCAGGAATTGAACAGTTACAGCGTTTACAACCCGAATCCTTATTTTGGTGAAAATACTTTTGTGGACGTCAGCCAAAAATACAATGGTCTTTCCGCACAATGGGGCGAAGTTGTAGCCGGAATGAAAACCCAGGTTTTACCGAATATATTTGTTGGTTTCAGTTTCAGGATGAACCGAATGTTTACCAATAAATCACCTGAAGGATTTGAAAATCTATATGTTCCGGGATTTAACAGAACGTATGACGGTGGTTTTGGTGTAGGATTTAATTATACCGTTTCTTATTTTGTACCGCTTTACAAGAAAAAAGTTGCCGAAAAAAAGAAAGAAGAAGCTAAGAAAAAATAATTATTTAATTTCTTTAACCTCTTTCATAAAAAGCCATTTCATAAACATTTTCTCGCCATTATTCGTTTTGACGACCTGAAATTTAGGTGCGAGAATACTAGCTATAACAGCAGATGTAATCGGAATCCAGTAACCGGTCAGGTTTGTAAACGATATAACTAAAAAGTAAGCCGCCGAATATATCAGCGCAAAGCATAAAAAATTATAAAATATAGACCGAAGTGTTTTTTTTGACATCTTAATGTGATTTTCTGAGTTTTAAATTACAATTGGATTTACCTAAAAATACCTATAAATGGGTATTTCAATACTTCAAATTTTTAATCATATTTGACAAAACTTTTTCATAGTAGTAAGAGTTAGTTTAGAATTCTTTTAGGTAGGCCCGGGATTGTATCATTCCGGGTTTTCTATTTCCGGTTGTTGGAATTTGGCTCGCTTGCTTCCTTCATACATTTCATATTTTACCAGCCGTGATTCTAAACTTCCGTTGAATAACTTGATTTTTCGTGATGGTTTTAATCCGACGAATTTCAAAGCTTCAAGGTTTCCTGTAATAAACCACGAATTTGTTCCCGGATAATTTTTCTTTAATGTGTCACCAATTTCAGCATAAAAACGCTCCAGCTGAATATCAAGCCTTTCTCCATATGGCGGATTAAAGACCATATGTAGCGGACCTTTGGTTTCTTTTTCAGTGTCAAAAAAGTTACGCTCCTGAATGGTTATATATTCATCAAGATTGGCATTTTTAATGTTGTCTTTCGCTTTTTGTACAGCACTTGGAGCTTTATCGAAGCCTTTAATCGTATAATGAAACTCGCGTACTTTCTTTAAAAGAGAATTCATGATCTGGTCGAAAAGTTCATTATCCCAATCATTCCACTTCTCAAATGCAAATTCACGACGGTTAATATTTGCCGGAATATTGCAGGCAATCATCGCAGCTTCAGCAAGAAAAGTCCCACTTCCGCACATCGGATCAAGGAAATCGCCTTGGCCATCCCAACCTGAAAGCAATAAAATACCGGCTGCAAGAACTTCATTAATTGGAGCAATATTGGTTGCTGTCCTGTATCCGCGTTGGTGCAATGAGTTTCCGGAAGTATCCAATGCGACAGAAACCTGGTCTTTATCAATATGGATGTTGATACGCAAATCCGGATACGTTTTATCGATACTTGGGCGTTGTCCGGTTCTTTCACGAAACTGATCTACAATCGCATCCTTACATTTCTGTGAAACAAACTCCGAATGATTGAAGTTATCCGAATGCACAGTCGCGTCAATCACAAATGTCTGATTTGAATTGATGTATTTCGACCAGTTCACTCCGGAAATTCCCTTATATAAATTCTGCTCGTTGGTCGCGCGGAAAAAATAGATCGGCTTTAGTATTTTCAAGGCAGTTCTTAAGGACAAATTCGCTTTGTACATAAAACCTTTATCGCCTTTAAAACTTACCATGCGCGTTCCCATTTCTACATCTTGCGCGCCAAGTTGCTGCAGTTCCTTTGCTAATATTTCCTCAAAACCAAAAAAGGTCTTGGCAACCATCTTAAAATTCTCTTCCATAATATTTAAAAATCAAATCCGGTTTTCTAAAATCCGGAATGATTGGCAAAAATAGTCTAAATTTGCGTTCTAACCTGAATTCCAAAAAAGAATAAATGTCTTCTGAAAAGAAACCAATATCCAACAACCAGCAACAACCAACTGATAACTGGTTTGCATCGTGGTTTGACTCTCCGTATTATCATATTTTGTATAAAGACCGTGATTATGCCGAAGCGCAATTGTTTATGGACAACATCACGAATTACCTGAATCTTCCGGAAGATGCAAAAATACTGGATCTTGCGTGTGGAAAAGGACGTCATTCCATTTACCTGAATACTTTGGGTTATGATGTTACGGGTGCCGATCTTTCGGAAAACAGCATTAATCAAGCTAAAAAATCTGAAAACGAGAAATTGCATTTCGCCGTTCATGACATGCGCGAACCGTATGATGAGAAATTTGATGCGGTTTTTAACCTGTTTACAAGCTTTGGCTATTTTGAAAATGATGCCGATAACCTGACGACATTAATCGCAATAAAAGAAAGTTTATCAGAATATGGTTTTGCCGTAATCGATTTTATGAATGTATATAATGTGATCGAAAACCTGGTTGCCGAAGAAACGAAAACCGTTGACGGAATAGACTTTCAAATTAAGCGTTTCCTGATTGACGGGCATATTTATAAAGAAATTGATTTTGAGGATAAAGGTGAAAAGTTTCATTTTACAGAAAAAGTACAAGCCTTGACACTCGAAGATTTTGAAAAGATGATGGACAAAGCGGGCATTTTCCTGCTTGACGTTTTTGGAGATTATAAATTGCATAAATTCCATAAAAAAGAAAGCGAACGACTAATCATGATTTTTAAATGATGAATTACATTCTTCCGTTAGTATCAGTTTTATTAGGATATGGAATTGCATTGTTCCTGAAGCCTACCAACAAAAGCAACCTCAAATTATTACTGGCTTTTAGTGGCGCATTCTTGTTGTCGATGACGGTTATGCACCTTTTACCGGAAGTATACGAATCTTCTCATCATGAAGGACACAATCATAACGATTCTATCGGGATTTTCATTATGCTGGGAATTCTGTTTCAGATTATCCTCGAGTTTTTCTCAAAAGGTGCTGAACACGGGCATGTACACGGCCATTCGGAAATACATAAAATGCCATGGGCGTTATTCATCAGCCTTTGCCTTCATGCTTTTTTAGAAGGATTTCCGGTGAGCCATCATCACGATCTGGCTATTGGAATCGCTATCCACCACTTACCTATCGCAATTATTCTGACGAGTTTTTTTGTAAATGCGCATCTGAATAAAACCGTGATTTTCATATTTATGGTTTCGTTCGCGCTTATGACGCCGCTTGGAACTGTCGCGTCGCAGTATCTTATATTCCTGAATGATTATTATACCCAGATCACGGCTGTAGTAATCGGAATTCTTTTTCATATCTCGTCAACAATTATCTTTGAAACCAGTGAAAACCACAAATTTAATATCGCAAAGATCTCGATGATTGTGTTGGGAATTTTATTGGCGTTTGCGCTTTAATTAAACTTGGATTTTTTGCTGATTATTAGTCGTGCCAAAAATGGATGAAAATCCCAAACAAGGATTACCAACTTCAAAACTTTCGTATCTTTGATGCACTTATAAACAATACAATGTCCTTTACGAAAACCACTGAACAATCTTCACATTACGACAACCTACAGGACATGCCGGTTTCAGAACTGCTTGCCAACATTAATCGAGAAGATCAAACTGTACCGCTTGCCGTAGAAAAAGCGCTTCCGCAAATTGAAGTTTTGATTAACGCCATAGTTGAAAAAATGCAGTCCGGCGGTCGTATTTTTTATATTGGCGCAGGAACATCAGGGCGTTTGGGAATTGTTGATGCATCAGAATGCCCTCCAACTTTCGGAGTTGCGTTTGATTTGGTAAACGGAATTATTGCTGGCGGCGATACTGCAATCAGGCGTGCTGTAGAAAATGCCGAAGACAACGCTACTCAGGCGTGGATTGATTTAAAGGAACACAATATTAACCAAAATGATGTTGTGATCGGAATTGCAGCATCAGGCACAACTCCGTATGTAATTGGAGGTTTGCAAAACTGTAATGAAAACGGAATCGTGACCGGATGTATCACCTGCAACGCCGGAAGTCCATTGGCATTTACCGCTAAATTCCCTGTTGAAGTAGTCGTTGGACCTGAATTTGTAACCGGAAGTTCCCGAATGAAAGCTGGAACCGCGCAGAAACTGGTACTTAATATGGTATCAACCGCAACAATGATCCGCCTTGGGAAAGTCAAGGGCAACAAAATGGTCGACATGCAACTAAGCAACAGCAAACTTGTTGATCGCGGCATAAAAATGATAATGAGCGAAATCCTGGTTTCGTATGAAGAAGCATCAAAATTACTGGAACAAAACAAAAGCGTCAGAAAAGCAGTTAACCACTATAACCAAACCAATGCCAACCAATAAAGACATACTGAATACGGGACTGAAGTTTTTAGCGTGGGCGTTGCCTGCAGTTTTCATTGGCCCAACGCTGATCCATTTTGCATTTATCAATAAAGAACAGCCATTGTATCCTGTAATTTTGGGTATAGGCATTATCCTAAGCTTTAGCGGAATATTCCTGATTTTCAAAGGGATTGTAACGATTATAGACAGTATGACCGACTGAAACTTTCGGATTTAAAAAATATTTTTTGCTGCATTAAAAAAGAATATCGGTGTAAATTCGCCTTTCATTTTAAATCATTTCCATGGAAGAATATATTTACGTTCACCAGACTTTTGAAAAGGAAAATCACTTCGGAAAGCGAATTACCGACAGGGAATTTGACGGATGTGTGTTTAAAAACTGTGATTTCTCGAACTGTGATTTCTCTGGAACCGTATTTTTAGATTGTGAATTTAGCGATTGCAATATGGGAATGATGACGGTAATCAAAACCGGATTTAAAGGTGTGAAATTTAAGACGTGTAAAGTTCTCGGAATTCAATTCCCGGATTCGGATGACTTTCTTTTTAACGTTGAATTTGAAGATTGCATCCTTGATTATTCGTCGTTTTCGAATAAGAAAATGCCAAAAACGAAATTTATGAACAGTTCCTTAAAAGAAGTCACTTTTACCGGAACAGATTTGTCAGGTGCCGTTTTTCAAAATGTGAATCTTGAGCGCGCCGTTTTTAACGATACGCAATTAAAAGAGGCTGATTTTACGACAGCCTACAACTACTCTATCGATCCTGAATTCAATCCGATGAAGAAAGCGAAGTTCGCAATGCAGGGAATTACGGGGCTTTTGGATAAATATGACATTAAAATTCAGTAAAATGGAAATCAATACGTCCTACCTTGAAAGCGTACGAAAACAATTTCTGTATTATAAAACGCTTGCCGAAAAATCATTTTCCGAATTAGAACCTGATCAGCTTTTTGTAGCTTTGAATGAAAACACAAACAGTATCGCAGTGATCGTAAAGCATTTATCAGGAAATATGCTGTCGCGCTGGACAGATTTCCTGACATCGGATGGCGAGAAAGAATGGCGCAACCGGGATGATGAATTTGTAGCAACTTATTCTAGTAAAGATGAGCTTTTAGAATCCTGGAATAGAGGCTGGGATTGCTTTTTTGATGCGTTGAATACTTTAAAGCCCGAACAACTTTCTGAGATTATTTACATTCGCAATGAAGGGCATACTGTTTCTGAAGCAATTAACCGGCAGTTGGCGCATTATCCGTATCATATTGGCCAGATTGTATTTTATGCGAAATTATTGAAAGACGGCGAATGGAATAGCTTGTCAATTCCTAAAAATAAATCGAGTTCATATAACGCGGATAAGTTTTCAAAAACGAAAGCGATTAGGAATTTTACAGATGATGAATTGGAACGATTACAGTAAATTTGACACACATGCCTAGCCCTGATAGAAGTGGAAAGCCCGGAGCGCAGCGAGGACTTGAAACGGATAGCGGGAATATGCTCCTAAATTAAAACAATGAAAAAAATTCTATTATTGCCAATTTGCATATTGTTTGTATCGTGCTACACACACGAACGCAACTGCGCCGATTTTAAAACCGGGACATTTCGCTTTGAATATGAAGTTGAAGGCGTAAAAAAATCTACCGAATTTACCCGAACGGAAACACTGGAAATTGAAACTTTTGAAGGAAAAACCGATACTTCGACCGTGCGTTGGATAAATGACTGTGAATATGTGCTTCAAAAAAAACATCCTAAAAACAATCAGGAAAAAATTGGAATTGGGATGAAAATATTGACCACATCGAAAAATTCATATACCTTTGAATTCGGGATGATTGGCAGTAACAAAAAGCAAATTGGAACGGTCACAAAACTCTAAAAACCACTAACTTTTAAACAAAAATGGAAGAATTACTTTCGAATCCGGCCGCCTGGATTGCCTTATTAACATTGACATTCTTAGAAATCGTTTTGGGAATTGACAATATTATATTCATCTCAATTACGACCGGGAAATTACCCGAAGCGCAACGTAAAAGAGCTACAAAAATTGGAATGTTCCTCGCAATGTTCATGAGAATCGCCTTGTTGTTTGGAATAAGCATCCTGATTGCGATGAAGGAACCTTGGATTACGATCGACCAAAGCTGGCTGACAGCGCAGATTTCCGGTCAAAGCATCATTCTTTTGCTTGGTGGTTTGTTTCTTTTGTACAAAAGCACGAATGAAATTCGCGAGAAAGTTGATGAAAAAGGCGAAGAGGAAAAAGAACTTAAGAAATCAGCATCTAAATCTTTTGGGAATGTGATCATGCAAATTATCTTGATTGACATTGTATTTTCATTTGACAGCATTTTGACAGCTGTCGGAATGACAAATGGCGTTGATGGTGCAATTTATATTATGGTTACAGCTGTGATTATTTCGGTTTTAATCATGATGCAGTTTGCCGTTCCTGTTGGTGCTTTTGTAAATAAACATCCGTCAATTCAGATTTTGGCGTTATCATTTCTGGTTTTGATTGGATTTATGCTGATTACAGAATCGGCTCATCTGGCAAATGCTTCGTTTTTTGGAACTCACGTTGAAACGGTACCGAAAGGTTATCTGTATTTTGCAATTGCATTTTCGCTCCTTGTTGAAGTTTTGAATATGAAGATGGCAAAAGCTAAAAAGAAAAAAGACTTACCTCCGCTTCCGCCGGAAAGTAAATTATAAAGAAAAGCCGCCTAATGAAATCAATTTTGAGCATACTGATAGGAAAATAAATATTGATATTATCATGATCCAAAAGGGATTGCTGTTCGCAACGCTCGGAATTAATTGAGTTATTTAATGGAAACTTCTAGTGAGAACCTATATTAAAATACAAAATGAAGGTGCATTTCTATATTAACGATTTGATAAAATTCTCAAGATCTCATCAAATGAATCTGTAGCACCTCGCCATACGATTTTTCCGGCAGAATCAATCAATATAAATGTTGGATAGGCTTGAATCTTTAAGTCATTGATGATTGGATTGTCTTTATTCTTATCTAAAAAAGCATTCGCCCAATTCATTTCATGCTTCGTTGCAAATTCTGCTACTTTTTTGACATCGCTATCAAACGCAATGCTTATCATATTCAGCTTTGACGAAAATGTTACCGCTGTGTTTTTTACTTTTGGCATTATTTCCCTGCACGGTCCACACCAAGTTCCCCAAAATTCAATTAGAGTATATTTTTTTTGTTTGGAAATGTCAACTATTTTGAAAGGGTTATTTTCGAGATCTCTTAACTCAAAATTTTTGATGTTTTTACCTATACTATTACCAAAGTGATTTGGTTTTGTTTTTAATAATGTTAAGTATAACTTTGAAATGTCATTATTTAAACTGTCTAAAACATAATTATTATTGTTGATAATAATAGTATCTCTGAGCCTTTTCATAAATTGGCGATTGTAAGCCCTGTCCGTTTTACTTAATGAAATTTCCTTTTCTTTGAAATAAATAACCGAATATTCATTATCCGTTGCCTGAATATAAAAGTTATATTCTTTGTTATTTATGTGTAGCGAACCTTTCCAATGATCTCTGAACTTTAGGAATGAAAGATACTTTTTATCGGTTAACGACATTCTTTGAGCAAAAACACTATTTGAGTTTGGATAAGGAATCAACTTTCTATTATATGTATTGACTTTTCCATTACTAAAAACTTCATATGTAAAACTTGATAGGGATAGTTTACTTAAATTTCTGATATTTCCCTCTGAATTCAGTAAAGCATCTGTATTAAATTCATATCTTATATCATCACCGAAATTTTTATTTTGGTTAGCATCTGTTATTATAAACTGGACATTTTTGTCAAACCCAACAACAGCAACAAGCGTTTGTTTGATTGGAGTTTGCGACAACCTTAAAGTATCTATTTTTCTTTCATGGATAAACTTTAAGAACTTCTTTTTTTCAAAATAATTTTCCCGATACAGATCAAAATAAAATTGAATGTTATCGATATTACTAACAAATACCTTCAGTGAATCACATTTCGGAATACCGGAATAATGCTTTAAAATGGCTTGGTTATAACCGGGTATATGCATTATCGGAGCAAATTCTAAATCAACCAAATCGTCATCGAATTCGATATCATTGTTAAACTCTTGTTTTAGATCAATAACCAAATTTGTTTTTTGAGCGAATAAAGCATAATTAGAACATGAAAAAAATATCATGAAACTTACCAAAAGCATTTTTACCATTTAGTCATTATTTATGTGATGGCTTAAAAGTAAGGGAATATTTAATTCATAGGTATTTTTTGTAACTATTTTAAGACCGTTAATTATAAACCAAGATGTTCAAAAGGAATAAGATAATTTTTCGAACGTTAATCTTATAATAAACAAGTTAGTTTTAAGACATTTCCACACTTTACATAGTGTGAGCCAAAAACTAATCCTTATATCAATGCAACCACCTTGAACAAAATCATAGCTAATGCACCTCCTTAAAAATTTTGCCGTTTTTTTAAAGTATCTTTACTCTTAATTCCTGAAACAGCAACACCGTGAAAATAACTTTTTTTTCCACCAAACCCTATGACCGTGAATTCTTTATGCGTCATAATTCATATAATTTCGAGTTGAATTTTTTGGATACTCATTTGGGTCCGCATAGTGTAACAGCAATTCCTGACGAAACCCTTGCAGTCTGCGTCTTTGTAAATGACAAACTCGATGCAGCTATAATTAGCACTCTTGCCGAAAAGGGTATAAAAGTAATAGCGTTACGGTGCGCGGGTTTTAACAACGTAGATCTTGAATCGGCGAAAGCAAACGGTATTTTGGTTTGCAGGGTTCCCGCCTATTCACCCGAAGCAGTTGCAGAACATTCGGTTGCAATGCTGTTAACATTGGTTCGAAAAACGCACAAAGCATACAACCGTGTCCGCGAACAAAACTTTTCACTCAATGGACTAATGGGTTTTAATCTGAATGGAAAGACAGTTGGTGTTATTGGAACTGGTAAAATCGGAAAGGCTTTTTGTAAAATAATGCTGGGTTTTGGCTGCAAAGTTATTGCTAATGATCCGTTTCCTGATCCGCAACTAACAGCATTGCAGGTCAATTACCTTTCACTTGAAGAATTACTGCGCCAATCGGATATCATATCCCTGCATTGTCCACTAACACCGGAAAACCGCCACCTGATTGACGCAAAGGCGCTGGGTATCGTAAAAAAAGGTGTTACAATCATAAATACAAGTCGCGGCGCTTTGCTCGATACGCCGGAAATTATCAAATCTTTAAAGGATGGAACCATTGGCAACCTGGGCATTGACGTATACGAACAGGAAGAACATTTGTTCTTTAAGGATTTGTCGGGAACAATTATCGATGATGATGTTATTCAGCGTCTGATTAGTTTTCCCAATGTTTTTATAACCGGACATCAGGCGTTTTTAACAGTCGAGGCACTTGACCAGATTGCCGAAATAACACTGTCATCGGTCACCTCTCTGCTTTTGGGACGAAAACCTGAGAATGAAAACGTATTAGTTTAATATTTCCGTTCTATTGATATTATATATGAATAATAGCCAAAACATGAAACACATTTTAGAAACAGATCGATTAGTATTGCGGGAATTTAGTTCTGAAGACGCTGAAAACTTCTATCAACTGAACCTCAATCCGAATGTTATAAAATATACCGGCGACAAAGCATTCGAAAGTATTTCCCTAGCCGAAAATTTCCTAATTAATTACACCGATTATAAAACAAACGGTTTTGGCCGCTGGGCTGTAATTGAAAAAGCTACTGACGAATTTTTAGGTTGGTGCGGACTCAAATATGCTAAAGAATTAAATGAAACCGATATTGGTTTCAGATTCTTTGAAAAGCATTGGAACAAAGGTTTCGCAACCGAAAGTGCTGAAGCTTGTATAAATTACGGTTTTGAAAAACTAAACCTGAAAACTATCGTCGGACGAGCAATGGCGGAAAATATTGCATCGATAAAAGTTTTAGAAAAACTTGGTATGAAATACGAACGTGAATTTGATTTTGATGAGCACAAAGGTTTAATTTACCGAATCGAAAACAATCAAGATTTTAAGCTGCACAATTTATGATACCTTACAGCAAAATCTGAAACTTTAAGAAAACATTCTTCTTACGTTGTCACTACTACTTTCTTCTTATTTTACTTTCGCCTAGGGTGAAAAAGGCCATACTATTGCAGCAGAAGTTGCATTTCAGAACCTTAGCGAAACCGCAAAGAAAAATGTAATGAAATATCTTGGTGACATGACACTGTCAGAAGCCGCCAACTGGATGGATGACATCAAAAAAGACGACAGCAAGGATTTCATGAAATCGTGGCATGACATCAACCTTGATAAAGGTGCTACAACAATGCCCGAAGCCGAGAATGTGGTTAGCACTTTATTGAAAACAATGAAAGAACTTGATAAAAAAGAGGTTCTTAGTGATGAAGAAATAAAACTTCGAATTCTATATTTACACTTTATACTACGCTTTCCATACACTAGTGATACACTCCTGATACACTTAGCCATACACTATCTATACACTATCTATATATTATGACAGCCGTGCAACCCCGCGTTCGATTCTGCTAATTGAAGATAAATTCAAGCCGGAAGACATAGCTAATTGCTTTTGTGTCAGTCCGTGTAATTTCCTTATGGACTTTAAGTGTAACCCAAAATTAATTATAAAAGTTTTGGTTTTTAGTCTCTCTTTAGTCATGAGGCAAAAAATAGATGCCCGGAAAACAATTGATGTAGGCAAATAATCCCATTTCATTAATTCATATTAAAATTAGTAATTTAGATAAAGAATAAAACCATTTCGAAGAAGAGCATTGATGACAAAAAACAAAGAACTTTCGAAATTTTTAGAAGCACAAAATCAAATGTATTTAAAAGCATTGTCCGAAATAAAACGCGGTCAGAAAGTATCACATTGGATGTGGTTTATCTTTCCGCAACTTAAAGGCTTGGGCAGAAGCGAAACGGCAAAATTCTATGCAATAAACAGTATGGATGAAGCCACAGCATATTTCACCCATCCTGTTTTAGGCAGGCACCTTATCGAAATTTCAAATGAGCTTCTGAACCATAATGGAAAGACTGCGAATGAAATATTCGGGTCGCCAGACGATTTGAAACTTCGGTCCAGCATGACCTTATTTGCCAATGTACCGGACACCAATCCTGTATTTGAGAAAGTGATTCATAAATATTTCAACGGCCTTCAGGATGACCTCACATTGCAAGTCCTGCTTAAAGACAAACTACAAGCCGAAATCAATCGGAATCAGTAAATGAATAATTATAATTATGTTTTATCTGATAATTCTTCCATAAATTCTACAAGGTCGAGTTTAACCAATTCCCAAATTTTGCCCCTGAGACAATCGGGTTCTAAATCATCGTCGGCTTCTTCAAAATCCGTAAATTTCTCAATAAGCAATTCCCTGTTATGTACATAAGGGAAATGCTTTTCGTGTAATGCAAACATCTGGTCTATGCTATAATCTGCCATCATCTCGTGTATATCCCAAAAATCCTTTCTCCTTCCCGTCCGCTGTATAATATCCATTTTCATCGCTACTATGGCATCTTTCGTAGCAAGCCGAATTCCATCAATTGCTACAGTTTCGTCAATCAACCCATCATTATAATAAAGATCCAGTTTAATACAATTATCCTGACTGTCACCAACATAATACGATTTCCCAATCCCTACCTCAAATTTGCTGGTATCAACATAAGGATAGTTATCACGCAGGTAACGCTCTAATGCTACAAAGTCAAGCGAGCCATAATCGGCATGGGTAAACAGGTCAATATCAATCGACATGCGATGGCCATAATAAAGACTGAGTGCCGTCCCTCCTACCAGCCTGAAAGGTTCAAATAGTGGTTCCTGCATTAAATCCTTCAATACAGTTTGCAGTAATGGCGTTACAGTATTATAGTGCAGCATGTTTGTAGGATTTGATTAACGGTAGCCAAGCCATAAAATCGGGTGATCTCTTTTTTTTCTCTTTCATTGCCGCGCTCAAATATTCTTCTGATAATGGCCTTCTTCTGCTTCTGCCAGTTAAGTTTTTCAATTTTAGTATCCCAGAAAAGTATCGGCCGTAAAATAGACAAATCAGGATGCGAATCATTTTGCTTTTTCTTTTCCTCTTCAATCTCATAAAAAATTTGAAGGGTCATAAAAAAGCCTTCCTCAATATTAAGGGCATGCTCAATCTTTAAAGCCAAAGGGGTATTCATTCCCCGCTTCCCTTTAGATATAGACGTTATCGTCTGCGGATATTCATGAATTTGTAACGCAAATTGCCCTTTACGTATAGCACGTTTCTCCAACTCCCGTTCCAATACAAAACCCGGATGAATACCTTTTAATACGTTTAGCTTATTTTTCATATAACAAAAATAAACAAATTTGTTTACACGACACTGTTAAGTGTGAATATAATTTATCTTTGTATATATGTATAAATTTCCGCAGCGCTTGTAGATATTGTTTTTTTTAGTCATTGCGGGTGCAAATTCCGGTGATATTGATCACCCCATTCCGGGAATCAGGTGGTCAGTTTACTCCGGAATTAGGTGGTCAAATTGACCGGTTTTTCCAATATATATACCTATAAATTTGCATCGTGAAAATTAATACTTTTTATTTGTTTTTTTATCATAGAATGCGGTAGCGGGGGTCTTTGTACTGGTACACATAATTGTATACCCTCGTAATTACAACCCCCCGCTACCGCGCGAATCCTTTCGCGTGGACACTACAACTTAAAATTCTGAAAAACACAAATGCCATCTAAAACTCCTTTCACGCCCGCATAATCAGAAGCACTGCTATATTTATAATCCTCAGGCCTGAACACTATTCCATCTTCAACAGGATTGTTATGGATGTAGTCAATCTTTTGTTGAATAACTTCATTGCTCCATAACTCGA
>Ga0247817_10000109_pt1 | contig 64948 bp, 64 predicted proteins | sample UWRJL212509R1_FD_178010 | JGI IMG/M metagenome (GOLD analysis project Ga0247817, IMG submission 178010) | Plant litter microbial communities from Arlington Agricultural Research Station in Wisconsin, United States - UWRJ-L212-509R-1 | ecosystem: Environmental > Terrestrial > Plant litter >... | reverse complement strand
ACCGTGACCACTCCAAAAAGTGTCAGCAGGGCATATCCTATTTTATTTAAAAGGTATTTTATCAAGGTAATTGATTATTTTTTTAGCTCTGAATATTTTTTATTAAGAAGGCTTTTCAGTTCAGAACCAACGAATTTCTTATCATTGATTCCGTCCCATTCTTTAATTTTATTTCCGTTCCAAAGATAAATAACTCCGGGCGTATCTTTTCCGGTTCCTAAAAGTTTCCAAAACGGAATAATTTCAATTACTTTATAAGGATAATTTGCTCCGGCAAAGGCAAAAAAGTCAGGAATTTTCTCTGCTTCTTCGTTCATAAAAACGATTTGAACGTCTGGAAAATTCTTGTTTTTAGCTTTCATTTCTGTCAATTCTTTTGCCACATCACGACAGTGTTCGCATCCAGGAACGAAAAGCGCCAGGATTTTTTTGCCTTTGTCGATGTTTGAAAAATATTGGGCATAACCAGATTTTTGAGGTGCAGGTTCGTCAGCAATAGGTTTTTCAGTTGCTCTTTTTACTTCTTCGGCAACGGTTGTTTCTCTTCTTCCAAGTGCAATTGTATCAGCAGTTTGGGTTTGAAAAGTTTCTACAGCTTGTATTGGCGTTTGAATTTCCTCAGTAGCGATTTCTTCTACTTTTGGTTGAATTGGCGCAATCATAAACAATGTTAGAATTGACGCAAAAGTTACCGTTGTCAAAACCCAGAAATTGCTTTTTTCGTTTGTGATTTTTGGAACTATGTATAAATAAACGGCCAATAAAATGATAGCCACCACATTTTTTATAATCGCTTCAATCGGCGTCATTGGAAGAAGGCTTCCGAAACAGCCGCAGTTTCCTGAATTACCGCCGTTTTGGATAGTGTCAATTGTCAAATGCGTTGTAAAAACGACCAGCATTAAAATTGTCGCAGGAATAATTATTCTTCTCAGGTAATTATTTTGCAATAATAAAACTCCGAGGGCAAGTTCAATTCCGATTAAAATTCTCGAGAAAAATACGGCAAAATCTTCCGAAAAACCCATCGGATATAGCTGTTTTACTTCAAAGGTTGAAATAGCGAAATACGGACTCGGGTATAATTTTGCGACAGCGGAAATTAGGAATAAAAAAGAAATAATTATCCTGATTGTCCAAGGGAGGTATTTTTTAATGTTTTCCATATTTTAAGTTTTCTCAAAAATAAGGCTTGTGTGAAATCTAATTTGTTAATGAGTTGTTATTTGGCAAAACCCATTAAAATAAGTGCAAAAACTGAGTAATTCAGCATATCTTGATAATTGGCGTCAATGCCTTCCGAAACAATCGTTTTGCCTTTGTTGTCTTCGATTTGCTTTACTCGAAGCAACTTTTGCAGGATTAAATCGGTTAAAGAACTGACGCGCATTTCTCGCCAAGCTTCGCCATAATCATGGTTTTTTGCTTCCATCAAGGCTTTTGTCAGCGCTACTTTTTCGTCGTATAATTGTGTTGCTTTCTCTACATTTAAATCGGGCTGATCAACAACACCAAGTTCTAATTGCACCAAAGCCATAATCGAATAATTGATGATTCCGATGAATTCTCCGGTTTCGTCTTCGTCCACTTTTCGTACTTCATTTTCCTGTAAGCTTCTGATTCGCTGTGCTTTGATGAAAATTTGGTCGGTTAAAGAAGGAAGGCGTAAAATGCGCCAAGCACTTCCGTAATCGGTCATTTTATTGATGAATAAGGTACGGCAGATGTTGATAACGCTGTCATATTCTTGAGAAGTTCTATTCATTATTGGTGTATATTTGTATGAAATTTTTCCAAAAATAGTGAAAAAAGGTTTAGGGTGAAAGGTAAAAGGTCCAAGGATTTGCAATGCGCTTCGTCATCCGTCAGATTAGCCCTAAACCCAGAACCCAAAATCCTGTACCTAAAATGAACTGCAAAGGAAACCTTATCGACTTATCTTCTCCCAAAGTGATGGGAATCTTAAATATTACGCCCGATTCTTTTTATGACGGAGGAAAAAATGACAGCGACCAGGTTATCATTGACAAAGTGCAAAAAATGCTTTCTGACGGAGCGACTTTTATTGATATTGGTGCGTATTCTTCAAAACCAAACGCCGAATTTGTTTCTGAAGAAGAAGAATTGCGTAGAATAATTCCTATAATTGAAATGTTGGTTCAAATTTTTCCAGAAATTTTGATTTCGGTTGATACTTTTAGGAGTGAAGTGGCGAAAGCTTCGATTGAAGCTGGCGCTGGAATTATCAATGATATTGCTGCGGGAAATTTAGATGATAAAATGCTTGAAACCGTTGCAAAATATAATGTTCCTTATATAATGATGCACATGAAAGGCAATCCGAAAACGATGCAAAGCCTTGCAAATTATGACGATATTATAAAGGAAATGCTCTTTTATTTTTCGGAAAAAGTCAATGAAGCAAGAAGTTTGGGAATCAACGATATAATTATTGATCCAGGTTTTGGATTCGCAAAAACTTTGGAACAGAATTTTGAAGTTATGAATAAATTGGAATTATTTCAAATATTGGATTTGCCTTTATTATCAGGAATTTCTAGGAAGTCAATGATTTACAAGATTTTGGGAACTACGCCCCAAGAATCTTTAAACGGAACTACGTTTTTAAATACGATTTCCTTGATGAAAGGCGCGAAGATTTTGAGGGTTCATGATGTGAAGGAAGCCGTGGAATGTGTGGCTTTGTTCGAGGCAATAGCCAAAAGTAATTAGCCAAAAGTGAAAAATTTTTTGGCTATCATGATGAACTTTTGCCTCTTGCCTAACAACTTTTGCCTAACAAATTACTGATGATGATAAGGCTCATTTTTTAAAATGGTAAAACCGCGATACAATTGCTCAATAAAAAACAAACGAACCATTTGGTGAGAAAATGTCATTAAAGACAACGAAATTTTTCCTTGCGCTTTTGCGTAAACTGTTTCTGAAAAACCATATGGACCGCCGATTACAAAAACCAAAGTCTTGATTCCGGAGTTCATTTTTTTCTGTAATTCTTCGGAGAAACCTACACTTGAAAAGTTTTTTCCGTTTTCATCCAATAAAATTAATTGGTCGGTTGGCGTTAGTTTTGACAGAATCAGTTCGCCTTCTTTTTCTTTCTGCTGTGACTCTGAAAGATTTTTTACATTTTTAATATCGGGGATAATTTCCAAATCAAATTTTATATAAAAAGACAGTCGTTTTTGATAGTCATCAATTAACGTCTGGAGCGATTTATTGTCGGTTTTGCCAATGGCAATTAACTTGATATTCATTTTTTAATTTCTAAAGTCACTGGCGCAAATATAGGAATTTTCAAAAAAGCCTTCGCAACTTCCAAACTTTAAAGGTGAAACGACAGCCTAAACAAAAAAACTTCCTTAATTTTGCTACACAAATTTTAAAAACACAAAAAAAATATATATCATGAGTTCATTTGACGTAGTCGTTATTGGTTCAGGACCTGGTGGATATGTGGCTGCAATTCGTGCGGCGCAATTAGGTTTCAACACCGCAATCATTGAAAAATACAGCACTTTAGGAGGAACATGTTTAAATGTAGGATGTATTCCGTCAAAAGCTTTGCTTGATTCTTCGCACCATTATCACGATGCAATTACGCATTTCAAGGAACACGGAATCGAAATTTCTGGCGAAATCAAATTTTCTATCGAGCAGATGATTGCAAGAAAAGGTTCGGTTGTGGATCAAAATGTTTCGGGTATCAAATATTTGATGGATAAAAATAAAATTACCGTTTTTGAAGGCGTTGGTTCCTTCGAAGATGCGACTCATATTAATGTTGCAAAAGCAGATGGTTCTTCTGAAACTTTAGAAGCAAAATATACGATTATCGCTACAGGTTCAAAACCATCTTCATTGCCATTTATCAAAATCGACAAAGAAAAAATCATCACTTCTACGGAAGCTTTGAACTTGAAAGAAGTTCCAAAACACCTTATCGTTATTGGCGGTGGCGTTATCGGATTAGAGTTGGGACAAGTGTATCTTCGTCTTGGCGCTCAAGTTTCTGTAGTGGAATATCTAGACAGAATCATCCCAGGAATGGACGCTGGTTTGTCTAAAGAATTGACAAAAGTCTTGAAAAAACAAGGAATGAAATTCTACACGTCTCACAAAGTGAAATCTGTGGAAAGAAACGGAGAAGGCGTTCAAGTGCAAGCTGAAAACGCAAAAGGAGAAACGATTACGCTTGACGGAGATTATTCTCTAGTTTCTGTAGGCCGTCGTCCTTACACAGACGGCTTGAATGCTGACAAAGCAGGCGTAAAAATCACAGAAAGAGGCCAAGTGGAAGTAAATGACCATTTGCAGACTTCAGTTTCAAATATCTACGCAATTGGTGATGTAATCAAAGGCGCAATGTTGGCGCACAAAGCGGAAGAAGAAGGTGTTTTTGTAGCCGAAACTATCGCAGGGCAAAAGCCTCATATCGATTATAACTTGATTCCTGGCGTAGTTTATACTTGGCCAGAAGTGGCGGCTGTTGGTAAAACCGAAGAGCAATTGAAAGAAGCAGGAGTGGAATACAAATCAGGAAGTTTCCCTTTCAAAGCATTGGGACGTTCGCGCGCAAGCGGTGACACTGACGGTTTCGTGAAAATCTTGGCAGACAAGAAAACAGACGAAGTTTTAGGGATCCACATGATTGGCGCAAGAACAGCAGATTTGATTGCTGAAGCGGTAACTGCAATGGAATTCAAAGCTTCTGCCGAGGATATTTCAAGAATGAGCCACGCGCATCCAACTTACGCGGAAGCGGTAAAAGAAGCCGCACTGGCTGCAACTGAAAACAGACCGATTCACATGTAAAAGATTGTTAGATTTTTAATAGTTTAGACTTTTAGAAATTCAAAATAAAAAGACCCGTTTCCAAAAGAAGCGGGTTTTTTGTTATCTAAATCTTTGCAAATCTTTGCGAAAAATCCTTGTGTTTCTTTGCGTTAATTTTTACTTTTAAGAAATGAAAAAAGCTTTCGAACCTTTAGCAAACCAAAATTCCAAAATAATAATCCTTGGAACAATGCCAGGAGAAAAATCCTTGGAATTGCAAGAATATTATGGCAACAAAGGAAATAGTTTTTGGAAATTGCTCTTCACTTTATTTGACCAACCTTTGCCAGAAACTTTTGCAGAGAAAAAGCAATTACTGATCGAAAATGACATCGCACTTTGGGACGTTTTAGAATTCTGCGAAAGAACAGGAAGCCTTGACAGCAATATCAAAAATGAAGTGCCAAATGATTTTGAAAGCTTCCATAAAAAATATCCAAACATAAAGCACGTCTTTTTTTCCAGTAAAAATGCGTCCAATTATTACGATAAATACATAGGAAGAAAACCAGATTTAAAATACACCATTCTTCCCTCGCCAAGCGGTGCCAATGCGTCCAAAAGTTTTTTGCAGAAATTGTCAGAATGGGAAGCAATTATGGAGGCATTGAAATAATTTGTAAATTAGACCGCTATTCGCAATACTCCTAAACCCTTTATCCAAAACCTTAAACCCAAAAAAGCATGTCCAACATAGACCTAATTATAGAAGAAAGACCACGTGATATCGGAGATTTTTTAGTCGGAAGATTGTTGCCATTTCGCAAGAAAAGAATGGTAGGGCCGTTTATTTTTATCGATCACATGGGACCAGCTAAAATGGGACCTGAACATTATATGGATGTCGGCCAGCATCCGCATATCGGTTTGGCAACTTTGACCTTTTTATTGGAAGGAGAAATTATGCACAAAGACAGCCTTGGAACCGAACAGAAAATCGCTCCAGGTTCTGTGAATTGGATGATTGCTGGAAACGGCGTGACGCATACAGAAAGAACTCCGATAGAACTTCGAGATGGATCAACTCATGATGTACACGGTTACCAGATTTGGGTTGCCCTGCCAAAGGAAAAAGAAGATATGAATCCAGAATTTCATCATTTTGACCGAAATGATTTGCCAAGATGGAAAGACGGAACGACTGATTTTACATTGGTTGCAGGAAAAGGTTATGGAAAAGAATCGCCAGTTCCAGTTCATTCTGATTTGTTTATGGTTGAAATTAAGACTGAAGAAGAATATCTTTTACATACTGAAGGTCAATTGTTTGGAGAAATCGGAATCTGTATTGTCGAAGGAGCAATCCAAGCTTGTGAACACCACGTTGAAAAAGGTAATATGCTGGTTTCAAAATTAGACGATGCATGTTCAATGACCTTGATGCCAAATACACACGTTATTCTTTTTGGCGGACAGCCGTTGCCAGAAGAACGCTACATTTATTGGAACTTTGTTTCTTCAAGCAATGAAAAATTAGAAGTAGCCAAAGAACGCTGGAGAAAGAAAGAGTTCCCGAAAGTTCCAGAAGATGAGAGTTATGTAGTTATGCCAGAAGTGCAATAATTTCTATCAAATAAATATATTCTTTATTAATCTATTAAATTTTTTGGCCGAGATTGCTATAATTCATTTAAAATTCTATATTTACAATTATAATGAAATTTCGACGCCTTAGATTTCAGCCACAAAATGTCAGCGATTGCAAATGAAAAGGCCGATTTTAGCAAATCAAAAGAATTGATACAGAAACTCTACAATTATAAGCATATTTCATTTGATTTGTGGCTCACGCTCATCAGATCCAATCCCGAATTTAAGCAGGAAAGAAACCGTTTGTTCAAAGACTTCTTTAAAATTGAGAAGCCGATGGATGAAGTAAATGCGGTTATCCGAAAATTTGATGTTTTAACTAATTACATTAACGAAAGAGTAGGAAAAAACTTCGATACTCTTGAAATATATTTCTTAATTTTAGACGCATTATCCGTAGATCTTGAAAAAATCGAAATAGAGCAGTTCGGCACTTTTTATGATTTGACCGAAGATTTGCTGATGAAACACAAACCATTGTTGCTTGATGACAAATTGCCTCAGACGCTTGAAAATCTTTACAAAGAAGGAAAGACGATGAATATTTTAAGCAATACGGCTTTTATTAAAGGAAGAACGCTAAAAAAAATCATGACTCACTATGGAATGGAAGATTATTTTTCGTTCCAAATTTACTCAGATGAAGCTGGAGTTTCAAAGCCAAATAATATGATATATCAATTGGCGTATGATGAAATTATGAAAATCAATGCCATTGAAAAAAACGAAATCATCCATGTGGGAGATAATAGAAATTCAGATTATGATGGTGCAAAAAAATTCGGATTTGATGCCCATTTAATTGTTTAAAATAATTTATGAATACAAATTACAGCTTACATAAAGTTACTGACAAAGACAATTGTCCGTTTTCAGAAGCCGATTACAGCAAATTTAAATTTGGAGATAATGCCATTGCGAAAAAATTTGCTAAAGAATTATTCGAAGGATTTATCAGCGAACACGCTGATTTAATCTTGCAACACGAAGAAATCGTGATTCTCCCAAGTCCGTATTTGGCAATTCCAACGGCTTCCAATTGCTTGAGCTTTTATTTCAAAACGCTTATGAATAAATTCTTATTTGAGAATGATAAAAAAGCGTTGAAAGAATCTAAGATTTATAGAAATCAGACTTATGTTGCTGATTATGGCGCTTTGGATTATGCCGAAAGAGTGAAAATGATTTCAAACGATACTTATTATATCGATAAAAATATTGTGGACGGAAAACTTTGTATTTTTATGGACGACATAAAAATTACAGGAAGCCACGAATTTATAGTTAAAAAAATTTTAGAAGAATATAAAGTGCAAGGTCATTTTGTCTTCGTATATTTTGCGGAATTGCTAAATAAGGACATTCATCCAAATATCGAAAATCACTTTAACTATTTCCATGTCAAGAATGTAAATCATATTATCTCATTGATTAATCAATGTACTTTTGATTTCAATACCAGAATTGTGAAGTACATTTTATTGCTTGAAATTGATGATTTGATTTTGTTGTTACAGTCGATTCCGCAACATAGAATTGAAACTTTGTTTCATCTAGCGGTCAGCAATAATTATCATACAATAGAAGAATACAAACAAAATTTACAATCAATAAATAAAAAAACAGCAGATTATGGCTATAAACTTGCAAAAAGGACAACGTGAAACTTTAAACGCACCTAAATTTACAATTGGTTTGGGATGGGACACAAACGCTTCATCTACAGGGGCTTCATTCGATTTAGATGCTTCGGTTTTTATCATGGGAGAGAACAAAAAGATTCTTTCTGATGAGCATTTTGTATTTTATAATAACTTAAAATCTCCAGATGAAGCAGTTGAACACACAGGCGATAACTTGACAGGCGATGGCGATGGAGACGATGAGCAAATCTTGGTGGATTTGTCTAAAATTGACCCAAGAACTTCTGAAATCTGTATTGTGGTAACCATTCACGATGCCGAAGAAAGAAAACAAAATTTCGGTCAGGTAAGAAATTCATTCGTAAGGATTTTGGATTCATCAAATAATTCTGAGCTTGTAAAATATGAACTAGAAGAAGATTTCTCTATTGAAACTGCTGTTGAATTCGGAAGAATTTACAAAAGAAACAACGAGTGGAAATTTGAAGCAGTTGGAGTAGGAATGAAAGGTGGTTTGCAAGATTATTTAAACAAATACAATTAATACGAAATGGCAATTAATTTAGAAAAAGGGCAAAGAATCAATCTTGAAAAAAGCAATGGTTCAAAACTTCAAAACATCTGTGTGGGAATCAATTGGGGCGCAATCGAGAAAAAAGGTTTTTTTGGTGGCGTAACTAAAGAACCTGTAGATTTAGATGCAAGTTGTGCCGTTTACGACGAAAATAAAAACAATATTGATACGGTAAGTTTCCGTAAATTGAAGTCAAATGATGGCGCTATCAAACACAGTGGCGATGATTTGACTGGAGATATGAACGGTGATGACGGACTTGATAATGAGGTTATTACTTTAGATTTGGGTCAATTGAATCCGAATGCAAGTCACGTGGCATTCTTTATCAATAGCTTTAGAGGTCAGGATTTTAAAGACATTCCGTTTGCTTCAATCCGTATTTATGAAGGAACTCCAACGCGTGTAAATGAGGTTTTCGCAAAGTATGATATTGCCAATGATAAGAATTTCGCAGGAAATGTTTCAATGGTTTTGGGTGTTTTCTACAAAAGAAATGGTGAATGGAAATTCAGCGCTGTTGGAGCTCCAACGAGAGATAGAAAATTAGAAGAAACGGTTGTGACAATTCAACAAAATCATCTATAAATAAAATAGAAAATGGAAAATAACCAAGTAGTTGTCCAAGAAAATAATGCCTTGATTGACAAGGACGGAAATGTGAATTTGGCAAATGCAACCGATTCAGATTTAAGTAATTATAAATCGCTTTCAACACAATTAAACGAAAACGATTCGAATTCAATCTTGAATTTTGGCTCAGAAATTCAGAATTCAATTGCAAAACAAAGTGATGTGTTTTTGACAAATGTCAGAACTTATAATTCTGGTGAAGTCGGGACTTTAATCAACGATCTTTTGACAGAATTGAATTATGTAGATGTTGACCAATTAAACCAAAGTCCGGCGAAACGATTTTTGTCTAAAATTCCGCTTCTTGGAAAATTGGTTACTGACGTTAAAAAATTGTTCCAGCAGTATGATAAAATTACCGTAAATGTAGATAAAATCAGCAATAAGGTAAAAGCCGGAATGATTAATTCAGTGAAAGATAATGCTTCTTTGCAAACAATGTTTGAAGGAAATGTGAATCTTATCAAAGAAATGGAGAAGCACATTATCGCTGGGCAAATCCGTTTTAAAGAACTGAATGAAGAGTTGGCGGTGATGGAAGCAAATCCGGCAAATTATCAAGATTATCAGATTGCTGACAAGAGAACGTTCATCAACAGATTGGACAAGCGTTTGGCAGATATGAAAATTGTAAGATTTATTATGTTGCAATCTTTGGCGCAAATTCGCGTGGTTCAGAATAATAACACTTCAATCGCTGAAAAAGCGCAGTCAATCTTGACAACGACAATGCCAGTTTGGAAAAACCAATTGACGTTGGCGGTTGCTTTGCAAAGACAAAAACAGAATATTGAAGTGCAAAGAAGGGTTTCTGAAACAACGAATACCATTTTGCAGAAAAATGCGGAAATGCTGAAAATGAACAGCATTGAAGTGGCGAAAGAAAACGAGAACACCATCGTTTCGTTGGAAACTTTGAAAATGACAACCAAATCTCTGATTGATACTTTGACAGAAGTGAAGCAAATTCACGAGCAAGGAACCGAAACAAGAAGACAGTTGGATGCAGGACTTCAAAGTTTGGAAGCAGAATTGAAAAAAGGAGTTATAAATTAAGGAGAAGGAGAAATTTAGATGCATCAGGAAGATGATGAAACATTTATTCAGATAATCAAAGACAGCAAAAAGAAGCTTCAGACGTTAAAGATTTTAAGTAATTTTTTTAATCATCCAGTTCTTATTGCGGTTTTGATACGCACAAAAGTCATCCACAATCTTTTTGAAAACAATAAAAATCTTGACATAAACAAGCTTGATTTATTTCACATTCAATACACAAAAACGCTTATCGATTTGTTCCAAAAGCTGAAGAAAACAAAGGAACAGAGCTATCTTTTGTTATCAGATGAGATTTATATCAATGATGATTTTATCAGGAAATTAAAGCTTGAAATTGATACAGGAGTTTTTTCGGATGTGGTTTTCAGTCACGCCAAAAATTTCTCTTTGAAGATTGAAGAATTGTACAAGATTTTTGCTTTTGATGAAAAAATAAATTTTCGTTGGAATGAAATTACGGAGTTTTCCTCAAGAAGATGTTCTGAATTTTATAGAGAAATAAGCAAGGAAAAATTTGAACAGATAAACCATCACGATGATGATCCGATTTATTCAAATCAATTTGTAAAAGTCGAAAGAAAGTTATTGGGAAGACTCAATATCCACAGGTTCAGAATCAAATTTGCCTGCGGAATCAAGTCTGAAAATGAAGTCGCTGAAGTGTATGAATTCATAGATTCAAACGATAAATTTATTTTCAATATCAATGAAAAGTCATTGTATTTTTTGAATGATGAAAATATAAGAGGGATAGATTTATCAAAAAATAAGTCTGTGAAAGCACAAATTATAGAAGATTTAGAAGAAAAAAATAATAAACTGAAAGAACAGCAATTAAATTTGAAAACACAGATTTCTAAAGATGTAGAAGCTGTTTTACAGAATTATGCCGAAAAAATTTCAGACGTTGAATTCTTGAATGATTTGCAAAATGTGGACGAACAGACCAATATTTTAAAAGCAATGTTAAACATAAATATTAATTCAAAATAATGGCAATTAATTTAGAAAAAGGACAACGTCAGGCAATTGACGCACCAAAATTTACAGTTGGTTTAGGTTGGGATAGCAATTCTAGCGCCACTGGCGAAGCATTTGATTTAGATGCTTCTGTTTTTATCGTTGGAGCAAACGGAAAAATCTTGAGCGACAATCATTTTGTATATTATAACAATACAAAATCGCCAGACGAATCTGTAATTCACACAGGAGATAATTTAACTGGAGCAGGTGATGGCGATGACGAACAAATTACAGTTGATTTATCAAAAATTGCTGCTGATGCTGTTGAAATTTGTTTCGTAGTGACGATTCACCAAGCGGATACAAGAAGACAGAATTTTGGGCAAATCAGAAATTCTTTCATCAGAATCATCGATAGTTCAAATACAGAATTAGTAAAATATGAATTAGACGAAGATTTTTCAATTGAAACTGCCGTTGAGTTCGGAAGAATTTACAAAAGAAATAATGAATGGAAATTTGAAGCTGTAGGTTCAGGAATGAAAGGCGGTTTGCAAGATTTCTTGACTAAATACAACTAATCAAATTAACCAACCAAAAACAAATCATTATGGCAATTAACCTTACTAAAGGACAAAAAATTGATCTTCGTAAAGACAACGGAGACAAATTGACAAATTTTTGCATCGGTGTAAACTGGGGTGCAATTGAAACTAAAGGCTTTTTTGGATTGACCAAGAACGTCCAAAACATTGACCTTGATTTAAGTTGCGTTCTTATCGATAATAATAATTCGATTTGCGATCATTTATATTCTCCTTTATATAAGGTGGAAGTTTTGAATCAATTCGGACTTCCAAAAGGGAAATTGCTGACTTCTGATAACGCGATGAAACACACAGGAGATGATTTAGAAGGAGATAAAGGCGGTGACGACGGAATTGATAATGAAATCATTACGGTCGATCTTTCCAGAATTAATCCAAATGTTTCTCAAATTTTCTTCTTTTTAAATAATGCAGGAAGAGAAGATTTTTCTCAAATTCCGTATGCCAAAATTAGAATGTACGAAGGAACTCCAACGAGAGTGAATTCTGTTTTTGCTTCGTATAATGTTTCTGCTGAACAGCAATATGCTGGAAAACAGTCGATTATTATGGCAAAATTATACAAGAGAAATGACGAATGGAAATTCAGCGCAATTGGTGATCCAACGGAAGACACTTTCTTAGGTCAAACGATCCACAAAATTGTAAAATCTTATCTTTAATTAAAGATGCAGATCAAAAATATTGAAGGTTTAAGCGTAGCTCAAATTAAAGAGCTTGTAAGCCAAGGAGCAGAATTTGTATATTTTCCATATACAGTTTCATTTGTGTTAATGACATTAAAGAGAACATCTTCTATCTATTTTATTAGGCCTTATGAAGGAAAATTCAAATATTCCTATAAGCATTTTGGTGTAAATGCTTTATTCGGATGGTGGGGAATTCCGTGGGGACCAATTTATACAATTGGTTCAATGTACCATCAATTGTCTGGAGGAAAAGATGTTACGCAAGCCGTTTTGAGCGATTTAATTCAAAATGATCCTGATGCAGATACTTCGACTTACCACATAAATGCGATGTATGCTGCAAATCAAAGCGACGAAAATCCAACTTATAACGTTCCAAGATAAATGAGAAGGCTACCAGTATATTTTTTATTGGATACTTCTGGGTCGATGTATGGCGAACCTATTCAGGCATTGAATAATGCTTTGAGTGGGATGATCAGCACGTTACGTTCTGACCCGCAAGCCTTGGATTCGTTATGGATTAGCATCATTACTTTTGATAGAGAAGTAAGAGAAATTGTGCCTTTAACTGAATTGGTTACATTTCAACTTCCCGAAATTACATGTCCTCAAAGTGGCCCGACAAATACTGGAGCCGGTTTGGATTTTGTAATTCAAAAAGTGAAACAAGACGTAATCAAAGGCTCTGAAACGCAAAAAGGCGATTGGAAACCATTGTTGTTTTTAATTACTGACGGAAAGCCTTCTGACATTCAATTGTATAGAGAAAAAGTTCCGGAAATTAAAGCTTTGAATTTTGGAGCTGTTGTGGGTTGTGCCGCAGGTCATTTGGCTAACGACATGATGCTGAAAGAATTAACAGAGAATGTTGTTCATCTCGATGCCGCCGACAGCCAGACTTTGAAAACTTTTTTCAAATGGGTTTCAGAAACAATCGAGCAAGGAAATAAAAGTCAGGGAACAGGCGAAAGCGTTTCATTGCCACCGCCACCAGACGAAATAACAATCGTACTATAATGAGAAGACTTCCGATATATTTTTTGATAGACGTTTCAGAATCGATGGTTGGCGAGCCGATTCAGCAGGTTGAAGAAGGACTTTCTACTATTATTCAGGCTTTAAAAACCGATCCTTACGCTTTAGAAACGGTTTGGGTTTCCATCATCGTTTTTGCTGGACAGCCTAAAACATTGGTTCCTTTACAGGAATTGGTGAGTTTTTATCCGCCGAGATTTCCAATCGGAAGCGGTACTTCTCTAAGCAAAGGTCTCGGTCATTTGATGTATGAATTGCGTCAAAATATTGTAAAAACTACGTATGAACAAAAAGGCGATTGGAAACCAATTGTCTTTCTTTTTACTGACGGAGTTCCTACAGATGATACAAAATCTGCAATAGCAGAATGGAAACAAAACTGGCAACGAACGGCAAATATGATCGCCATTTCCTTTGGAGATGAAGCTGATACTAGAATTTTAGGCGAATTGACGGATACCGTTTTACACTTTAAAAATACAACGTCGCAATCGTATAAAGATTTTTTCAGATGGGTGACAGATTCTATAAAAACCAGCAGTGTCAGCGTTGAAAGCAATGCTAACGGTTTTGAATTGGCAAAAATTGACGGTGATACAATTTCCAAAATTGATCTGACCAAAAATGAACCGCCAAAACCAGTCGTTGATGATAATTTTGCTGTTTTAGCAGCGAAATGCCAAAATACAAAACGACCTTATCTGATGAAATACCGAAGAACTTTTTCATCTTCGATTTACGCAGGAGTTGACTTGAATTCGAAATCTTACAATTTGGTTGGCGCTTTTCCTGTGGATAATTCTTATTTTGATTTGGGCGATGATTCCAATAGCCAAAGTCACGTCAATAGCGAAGAGCTTCTTGGAGCTCCGGCTTGTCCTTGCTGTGGAAATCAATATGGATTGGCCGTTTGCACTTGTGGAAAAATTCACTGTGTGGGTTTTGAGGCAAAAAATACTTGTCCGTGGTGTGGAAATACTGGAGAATATGGAACAGGTGGTGGAGGTTTTGATGTCAACAGGACACAAGGATAATGTCTGAAACTGAAAAATACATCCAACAGCTTTTGGCTTTAAAAGCAGTTGCCATTTCGCCCAAAAACGAACAAGCTTTTCAAGAATTTGTTTCAAAAAAAGAAAATATAGACAAGGTCAAATTAATTCAAGAACTTCAGAAACAGATGGCTACAGATTGGGAATTGATGAACAGAAAGTTGGATATTCAAAATCAGCAGGTATTTTTTCCAAACGGAACTGTTGGGAAAGAATACACGGCTTCCTTAGATTTTGATGAACTTGACCTTTCTGATTTGAATACAATTTCCATCAAAGGACTTGAAAAATTCGGATTGGAATATAATTCCGAAGACAATAAAATTTCAGGAATTGCAACCGAAAGCGGACAATTAAAATTTTCGCTTTTTTATAAGATAAATGAAGACGACGAAAATAAGTTTTACGAAAAAATACTTACTATAATTTTCAATCCTGATCCGAAGTCGCTTTGGAAAAATATTCCTTCCAATTCAGAAGATTTATATTGGAAGAAAGATGATGTCGCCGAAATTTATTCTTTGGAAGAAAAAACGGTTTTAGTTGCTTCAAAAAGAGGACGTTCTCACGCCAACAAAGGAAGTTATCGTGATGACGATTATACAATCAAACATTTTTCTGAACACAATTGGAGTTTAGTTGCTGTTTCTGACGGAGCTGGTTCTGCTATTTTAGGTCGAAAAGGTGCTGAAATTGCCTGTAAAGCTGTTGCTGATTTTTTCCAAAATTATTTCAATGAAAATTCTTCTTCGATTTTTGACAAGGAAATTTTAGAGTATAAAAACAGCAAAAAAGCTTTGGTCGAAATCAAGAATGAATTGCTTAAAGCATCAAAATTTGCCCATCAAGAAATTCAAGATTTTGCTGATAAAACACAAAATGCTTTAAAGGATTTTCATGCCACTTTAATTTTTACGCTTCTAAAAAAGTTTGATTTCGGATATGCAATCCTGACTTTTGGCGTTGGCGATTGCCCGATTGGCGTTGTCAATAAAGACCAAACTTCTGTTGCTTTGATGAATAAAATTGATGTTGGAGAATTTGGCGGAGGAACGCGTTTTATCACGATGCCAGAAATTTTCGAGGATGAAAACTTCGATTCCCGTTTTAATTTTGAAATTATCGAAGATTTTTCTTTTCTATTTTTAATGACGGATGGAATTTATGATCCAAAATTTGAAGTGGAAGCCAATCTGACAAAAATAGAAAAGTGGAATGCTTTTATTGAAGATTTAAAAGGTAAAAACGAAGATAATTTTGCCATAAATCTTGAAAATAAAAACGAAGAAACTGCTTTGCAGCTTTCGCAATGGATGGATTTTTGGAGTCCAGGAAACCATGACGACAGGACTTTAGCCATAATTTATTAATTTATCCGATGAAAACAGTAACAGTTTGGTCGGTAAACGACCGCTATAAATCCTATCAGTTTATAGACAACGGCGAACCGATGAAAGGCGGATTGAAAGACGTTTACTTCAGTCCGGATCGAAAATATGTCGTGGCAATTTACAGGGATAAATTAGACGAAAGCCAGAAACAACGTTTGTTGAAAATCACCAATTATTATCTTCCACAGATAAAAAATAAGGAAGCTTCTGATTATTTCTTGAATGAAGTTTTTCGCTGGCCAGAGGATATTATTGAATTTAACGGCTTGACCGGAATTATTGTTCCGATTTATCGAGAGAAATTCTTTTTCAAAAAAGGGCAGGAGTCAGGCGATTTAATTCAAGGAAAAGAAAAAAACGGAAAATGGTTTGCCGGAGCTAAATTTAGAAACACCATGTTTCCTCTTCGTTTAGCAAAATCTGAATTGGGAAATTGGCTTGATTATTTGAAAATCTGTGTGAACATTACCAGAGGCGTGAAAAAAATGCATGCGATGGGATTGGCACATTCTGATTTGTCTTATAATAATGTTTTGATCGATCCTATTGAAAAATCTGCCGTAATCATTGACTTGGACGGCTTGGTTGTTCCAGGACTTTATCCGGCTGATGTTATTGGAACCGCTGAATTTATAGCTCCAGAAGTTTTAGCGACGAAGCATTTGAATAAAAATGACACCAATCGTAAATTACCCAACAGACTTACCGATTTACATGCTTTGCCTGTTTTAATTTATATGTTTCTGCTTCACAGGCATCCCTTGAAAGGAGGAAAAGTTCACAACTTGGAAACGGAGATTGACGATTTGCTTTCGATGGGAGAAAAGGCATTGTTTATTGAACATCCAGATGATTTTTCTAACCGTCCAAAGTTAAATCAAGTATCAAAGTGGGATTTGCCATGGGCTGATATTTCAAAAATGCCTTATTCGATTACGGGACCGCATTTGAAAAAACATTTTGACGAAGCATTTATTTCTGGTTTGCATCATCCGATGTCGCGTCCTGTTGCTGAAGTTTGGGAACAAGCACTTTTGAAAACCATAGATTTGACTATTCCTTGTAGCAATAGAAGTTGCGACCAGCAATTTTATGTTTTTGATAATACGCCAGAACCAAAATGTCCTTTCTGCGGGACTCATTATCAAAAGTCACTTCCAATGGCCGATTTTTACTATCAATTTCAGCCATCGGTTTGGAAACCAGAGAATCACAGGCTGATGATTTTTGAAAATCAGACGCTCCATTCGTGGCATTCGAACAAAAATGTAATTAATAATGAAAGACTTTCCGAAACAGAAAAAATCCCTGTTGGAAATTTTGTATTTGAAGAAAATAAATGGTTCTTTGTCAACAAAAATGGCAAGTCTGTAAAAGACCTTACAGAAGGAATGGAAGTTCCAATAAACGGTAAAACAGAAATTACAAACGGTAAAAAAATATTGCTATCAGCGGAAGAAGGTGGAAGAGTGGCACTTTTTACAATTACAAACCAAAAAGAATAATCAGTAATCAATTTTAATTTTTTATAAATAATGGAAAAAGTAGATACTTTAATCAATCATCCCGGACTAATCGCGACGTTTGCGGTTGTGATCATTGTCATGTTGCTCTTGGATTTAGGAGTTTTCAACAAAAATAGCCATGTCGTTTCTAACAAAGAAGCGATTACTTGGTCAATTGTTTGGATCAGTTTGTCGATGATTTTCAGTGGATTTGTCTACTATTTTATCGGCCCTACAAAGTTCTACGAATTCCAATCGGCTTATTGGATTGAAAAAGCACTTTCTGTAGATAACTTATTCGTATTTATTTTGGTCTTCAAATTCTTTGATGTAGCCAATTCTAGCAAACATAAAGTTTTGTTCTGGGGAATCATCGGAGCTTTAGTTTTAAGAGCGATTTTCATCTTTTCAGGTGCATTTTTAATTGAATTGACCTATTTGAACAAGCTTTTAGGATATGCGGGAATCGAAGGATTTAAGTATGATATCAACATTATCATGACACTTTTCGGATTGTTCTTGGTTTATGCAGGAATCAAATCTTGGTCAGCCGGAGATGAAGACGAAGACGAGGATTTCAGCGACACGCGCGGTGCAAGATTGGTAAAAAGATTCTTTAAAGTAAGCGAAAATTATGACGGCGATAAATTCTTTACGATTGAAAACGGAAAGAAATTAGCAACTCCTTTATTGGTTGTTGTGGCCGTAATTGAGTTCACCGATTTGCTTTTTGCAGTAGATTCAATACCAGCTATTTTTGCAATTTCTAACGATCCCTTTATTCTTTACACTTCAAATATCTTTGCGATTTTAGGTCTGAGAGCTTTGTTTTTCTTGCTTGATAATTTCATTCACTTGTTTAGCAAATTAAAATATGGTTTGGCAATTATTCTTGCATTTATTGGTGTTAAGATGATTATCGCGCCATTTTATCATATTGATTCTATTTATTCTTTGATTGTAATTGGAGGTATTTTAGTACTTTCTGTGATATTGTCAATGTTGTTTCCTGATAAAGAGGAAGCTGAAGAAGCTAATTAATATTTCTACATAAATTTTAAAAGGACTCTGTTGAATTATCAGCAGAGTCATTTTATTTTTATGAGAGTTGTACTTTTATTTCGATTGTTATTGATTATTCATAAAAATTGCATTCTGCTTAAATTAAATTCAACATAAAATCTATCTTTGCATCCGTTATCACGAATCTCATAAAGAGATAGCAACCTGCAACAACAAGCAAGGTGCTAAAACGATAAGCCAAATCCTTTGGAAAAAATGTTGTTTTCACAATTTCTTTTAGGTTAGCTTTTCGTCGTGAGCTTTATTAATTTTCAAGCAAATCGATGATGAAACATCTTAAAATTCAAGGCAATGCCTTCGCCTTAATTCCTTTTTTCGTTTTTATTTTTACCTTTTTGGGAGCCGGAATTCTTCTGAATGATTTTTATGCGTTGCCGTCACCAATCGCCGTCGTTCTTGGAATTATCGTCGCATTTATCATTTTTAAACAATCTACAGAATCTAAAGTTGGTACTTTAATTGAAGGTTGTGGCAACAGCCAAATCATCACAATGTGTCTGATTTATTTATTTTCAGGCGCTTTTGCAACTGTAACACAGGCAATGGGAGCCGTTGATTCTGTAGTGAATTTGGGAATAAATAATATTGATCCTGAATATTTTCCATTGGGAATTTTCCTAATTGCATCGTTTTTATCCACAGCCACGGGAACTTCCGTAGGTTCAATCGTTGCTTTGGGACCAATTGGCATAAGTTTGGCCGATAAAAGTGGCGCTTCAATGCCGTTAATCGCAGGTTCATTATTAGGCGGATCCATGCTTGGCGACAATCTTTCTATTATTTCTGACACGACAATTGCTGCAACGCAATCGCTTGGTTGTGAAATGCGTGACAAGTTTAAAGTCAATTTATTTATCGCGCTTCCGGCAGCAATTATTACGATTTTACTTTTGTTTTATTTAGGATTTAATTCCGAAGTAAGCTCCGTTGTAATTGAAAAAGGCGACTATCAATTGTTATCGATTCTTCCTTATATATTAGTCATAATTCTCGCCGTAATTGGAGTAAACGTTTTCACGACTTTATTAATCGGAATTCTAGTTGCTGGAATTATCGGCTTTTTCGGAAACGATTTCACGCTTTTACAATTTACGCAGAAAATCTATGAAGGCTTTTTAAGTATGACCGATATTTTCTTACTGTCAATGTTAACGGGCGGATTGGCTACTTTGGTACAAAAAGCAGGCGGAATTGATTACGTACTTTATAAAATAAAATCGAAAATCAAGAACAAAAAATCCGCTCAAATGGGAATCGGAACTTTGGTCGGAATCACAAATATGGCCATTGCGAACAACACCGTTTCCATCGTAATCACCGGAAAAATCGCTAAAGAAATCAGCGATGAATTTGAACTAAGTCCAAAGAAAGTTGCTACAATTTTAGACGTTTTCAGTTGTGTAATTCAAGGACTTTTACCTTATGGCGCACAAGTTTTGCTAATTTTAAGTTTTGCCAAAGGAAAATTAGAGCTATTCGACTTAATTTCAAATGCTTGGTACAACTATATTTTGCTGGTTTTTATGATAATCGCAATTTACAGTTCGGCTTGGGACAAAAGGATAAATAAATTCGTGAAAGATTAAAAGATACTCAATTTCATTGCAATTGAATTCTTATATTTGTCAACCTAACAAGAGCAAACTAAATTAAAATAGAATGAAATTATTAGAAGGAAAAACAGCGATTATCACAGGCGCAAGTCGCGGCATTGGGCGAGGAATCGCTGAAGTTTTTGCAAAACACGGAGCAAATGTGGCATTCACATACAGTTCATCTGCAGAAGCTGCAAAAGTTTTAGAAGACGAATTGACAGCACTTGGCGTTCAAGCGAAAGGCTACCAGTCGAATGCTGCGGACTTCAACGAAGCGCAAAAATTAGTTGACGACGTAATTGCGACTTTCGGAAACATCGATATCTTGATCAACAACGCCGGAATCACAAAAGACAACCTTTTGATGCGCATTTCTGAAGAAGATTTCGACACGGTAATCAATGTAAACCTGAAATCGGTTTTCAATATGACCAAAGCCGTTCAAAAAACAATGCTGAAAAACCGCAAAGGTTCAATCATCAATATGAGTTCTGTTGTAGGTGTTAAAGGAAACGCCGGACAGACAAATTATGCAGCGTCAAAAGCTGGTGTTATTGGTTTTACAAAATCGGTAGCGCTAGAACTAGGTTCCAGAAACATCCGTTGCAACGCCATCGCGCCAGGATTTATCGAGACAGAAATGACGGCAAAATTAAACGACGACGTAGTTCAAGGCTGGAGAGACGGAATTCCGTTGAAACGTGGTGGCACAACTGAAGACGTTGCAAACGCTTGTCTTTTCTTGGCTTCAGACATGAGCGCGTACATCACAGGACAAGTTATGAACGTGGACGGAGGAATGCTTACGTAATTTTTGATTTAAGATTTTTGCTGACAATTATTGGTTAAAACAAAATTTTGAATATTATTTTACTTTTTGATAAAATCCTTTCATTGAAAGCAGTTTTTAATGAAAGGATTTTTACTTCATCGTGCTGTTAATTTGATAGTACTGCATATTATCGGATAAATTGAAACTAGGATTTGATTATGTAAAAACAAAATTTACTCGTTTAAATTTGATTTATGAAAACTAAATTTTTAATAGCTTTATTGTGTTTTCCATTTTTTGGAAATGCTCAAATTTCTTTTAATGGATCATTATTTTCACACGGAATTGACTTTTTAGAAGCAAGAATAGTTTTTAAAGACGGCCATTCTGAAACTGGATTTATAAAAGGCTTCATTGATCAACCATATATTACATTTAATTATGAAACTGGATTTGAATCTTTAGAAAAGCAACTTAATTTAACTGATAAAAGTTTTGATTTTAAAAATACTGATGAGGGGATTTCGAGAAAATTAACAAAAGACGATGTAAACCAAATTACAGTTGTTCACAGTAAGGCAAAATTTTCAACGTATCAATTATATAGCATGAAAACTGCTAATTCTAAAGGAAAAATAGTAGATTCGAATCGAAAAATTTGGTTACCGCTTATTAAAAAAGGCAAAGTAAATATTCTCGGTTTTAATATTGTCAACAGCAATACTGGAAGATACGGCGAGACTGTTGTTTATCTGAATAGAGACGGAGAGGATTTTGTGATAAATCCGATTGATCGTAATCGTATTAATCTTTTTAATCTAGGAAAAATTGACGATAAATTCGTCGCAACGTTAAACGAAATTTTTAAAGATTGCCCAGAATTTTTAAGTACTATCAATGAAAACCCAAAGGCTTTCACCGAACAAATCACTAAACGTGTAAAAGAAAATAGGAAAGAAGCTGAAAAAGAATTCAAAGAAGGTTCTAAAAACTTAAAAGGTAGCGATAAAAAACTATTGGAAATAAAAATCTATGAGCAATTTTATATTAGTGAATATGTAAGGTTGATAGATGAATATTTAAAATTCTGCCCAAATTAAATTAATTAAAAATGACAACAAACACAATCCTATTAATCTTACTTTCAGTACTAATAGCAGGAGGTTTGTCGTTTTTTCAATATTTTTTCCGGGCTAAGAACAAGTCGAAAACAAATCTTCTTTTAGCTTTTCTTCGCTTTTTTTCCATCTTTGGGATTTTGCTTTTGCTGATTAATCCAAAGATTACAAGCAATACTTTTGAGATTGTAAAAACGCCTTTGCCGATTGTGGTGGATAATTCGAGTTCTATTTCTGAGTTAAAAGCGAATGAAAGGTCGTTAGAAATTTATAAAAAATTAGCTTCCAATAAAGAGTTGAAAGAAAAATTTGAGATTCTGTCGTATCAGTTTTCAAATGAATTTGAGCTTTCTGACAACTTTAATTTCCAGGGAAAACAAACCAATCTTGATGAAGTTGCCAAAAATCTAAAAAGCATAAATAAAAATGCAACGTTCCCAACGGTAATTTTAACTGACGGAAACCAAACTTCAGGAAACGATTACGTTTACAGTTTTAATCCAAATAACAAAGTTTTTCCGGTAATTCTGGGTGACACGACTACTTTTTTGGATTTAAAAATTAATCAGCTGAATGTAAATAAATATGCTTTCCATAAAAATAAATTTCCGGTGGAAGTTTTTCTTCAATATTCAGGAAACAAAAGTGTTACTGCAGATTTCAGTATTTCACAAGCAAATTCGGTTTTAAGCAAACAAAGTGTTTCTTTTTCTCCTTCCAAAAAATCACAGGTTTTAAATGTGTTATTGCCTGCAAATAACATTGGAGTTCAAGTTTTTAAAGCTTCGATTACTTCAAAAGAACAAGAGAAAAATACATACAACAATATTAAGAATTTTGCAGTTGAAGTCATCGACCAAAAATCAGAAATTGCTATAGTTTCAGTAATAAATCATCCAGACATTGGTGCTTTAAAACGTTCCATTGAAACTAATCTTCAACGTAAAGTAACAATTGTTAATCCGAATAAAATCAGTTCGTTGCAAGATTATAATATTCTTGTTTTATATCAGCCAACTTCAGAATTCAAATCAGTTTTTGAAGCCAATAAAAATGCCAATCTAAACACTTGGATTATCACCGGAACGAATACTGATTTCAACTTTTTGAACCAAATGCAAAACAGTTTGCAGTTCAAAATGAGTAGTCAGAAAGAAGATTATTTGGCTGATTTCAGCACGCAATTTAATTTGTTTGCCATTGATAATATTGGTTTTGAAAATTTGCCGCCTTTGCAAAATTCTTTTGGAACGGTGACTGCGAAAGAAAATGTGGATGTGTTGCTTTCGTCAAGAATCAGAAACGTAAATACAGGTTCGCCATTGTTGGCTTACGCCGAAAATCAAGGAAAACGAAGCGCATTTCTTTTAGGAGAAAATATCTGGAAGTGGAGATTGCAAAGCCACATCGACAATCAATCTTTCGATAAATTTGATGTTTTTGTAGATAAAACCATTCAGTTTTTAGCTTCTAATAATACTAAGAAATCCTTGGTTGTCAATCATGAAAGTTTTTATAATTCTGGCGAAGCGATTGAAATCAATGCGCAATATTTCAACAAGAATTATGAGTTTGATGAAAATGCAAAACTCACAATTTCATTAACAAATAAAGCGACGAAGCAAACCAAAAATTATGATTTATTAAAATCAACAAACTCCTATAAAGTCAATCTTGACGGACTCTCCGCTGGAATTTATAGTTTTAAAGTTGTCGAATCAAAATCAAAAGCAACTTACACAAGTTCATTTGAAGTTTTGGATTTTGATATTGAAAAACAATTTGTAAATCCGGATTTAAATAAATTAACGCATTTGGCTTCGCAAACTAACGGAAAAGTTTTTCATCCAAATCAAGTGGATGATTTGGTAAAATCTTTGTTGGGAAACGAAGATTACAAAGCTGTTCAAAAAGCAATCACAAAAAAAACTCCTTTGGTAGATTGGATCTGGCTTTTGGTTTTAATCGCAATTTCGCTAGCTGCAGAATGGTTTATTAGAAAATACCACGGCTTACTTTAAAATTAAGCGTTTCTTAAGTTTCACTTAATCAAACATTAAGCAAGTCTTTAGGTTATCTTAAGCGAGTCTGAATCCTTAAATCTCAATTTTGAAAAAAAATTAGAGATGGCTTTTTCAGATTTAAAATTACAGCAACGCTACAGTCTTTTGGTGGGTTTTACAAAATGGTTTTTACTATTTTCGTTCGGCATCAGATTACTGTTTTTCATTATTCAATTTTCTGAAGTATCAGCTTCGCCATTTTCCATTGTTAAAACTTTTTCATACGGATTCTTTTTTGATATCGGTGTGTTGGCTTTCGTTTGGCTTTTCTCAAGTTTCTACATCCTTTTGATGCCTAAAAAATGGATAGGTAAGTCTTTTGACAAAGTAGTTATCTATTGTTTTTTCAATATCACTTTGCTGATTTTAGTTTTCACGTTTTTTGCCGAAATCACTTTTTGGGACGAATTTAAGTGTCGTTTTAATTTTATCGCTGTCGATTATTTGATTTATACTTTTGAAGTTATAGAAAATATAAATGAGTCTTATCCATTGATTTTATTAGTTCCAGCAATTTTACTGATTTGTTTTGGGATATCATTTTACTTTTTTAAAAAGAATTTTTTTAGGAGAACTTTCGTTAATAAAATTCCTTTTAAGCAACGAATTGTCCCTTTTATAATCTCCATATTTATAGTTTTGTTTTATGGCATATTTGTTAAAAACTCAGATGCTGAATGGTCATCAAATCGTTACAATAACGAAATTTCTAAGGCAGGAATTTATTCCTTTTTTGCAGAGCTGCGAAACAATAAGCTTGATTACATTTCATTTTACACAACTTTGCCAAATGAAGAAGCTTTTAAAATAGTCAGAAATAAATTAGAAACTAAAAATTCTAAATTTACTTTTGATAAATTTTCAATTCAAAGGCAAATTTCAGACAGTTTGAATAGTTCAAAAACACCAAATGTTGTTTTTGTTTTGATGGAAAGCATGAGTGCCGATTTTATGCGTGAATTTGGTAACGAAATGTCTATAACACCTTTCACAGACGATTTGGCGCAAAAAGGTTTACTTTTCAAAAATTTATATGCAACCGGAACAAGAACTGTTCGAGGAATGGAAGCTGTCACACTTTCAATGCCGCCAACTCCAGGAAGCAGTATTGTGAAACGTCCTGAAAACGCTGGACTTTACACAATTTCTAATGTCTTTAAAAACAAAAATTATCAATGCAATTTTTTTTATGGTGGAGATGGATATTTTGATAATATGAATGCCTTTTTTGGAGGAAACAATTTTGATATTTACGATAGAGGCAGAGGCAGCATTTTGCAAGAAAATATAAAATCAAAACGTTTTAATATAAATGACAATGAAGTCACATTTGAAAATGCTTGGGGAGTTTGCGACGAAGACGTTTACGATAAGATGATTAAAGTTGCGGATTCTTATGATGCAAAACACAAACCTTTTTTAAATTTTATAATGACCACTTCTAATCATAAGCCTTATACTTATCCTGATAGAAAGGTGGCAATTCCTTCAGGAACTGGCAGAAATGGAGCTGTTCAATACGCAGATTTTGCCTTAAAAAAGCTATTTGAAAAATCAAAAAACAAGCCTTGGTTTAAAAATACAATTTTTATTATTATAGCCGATCATTGCGCAAGTTCTGCAGGAAAAGACGAGATTGATGTTGCACATTATCACATTCCAGCCATTATTTATGGTGAGGGAATTAAGCCCCAAAAAATTAATAAATTATGTTCACAGATTGATATTTTTCCAACGCTTTTTGGAATTTTAAATTGGAATTACACATCTGATTTTTATGGAAAAGATGTGCTTGCAAATGATTTTGAGGAAAGAGCTTTTCTAGGCACTTATTTAAAGTTAGGCTTGATGAAAAATGATAAAATTATGATTTTGTCTAATCAGCAGAAGCAGAATTTTTATAGATGGAATAAAACAAACAACAATTTAATTCCGATTCCTATGAATAATGAATTTTTGACCGAAACTATTTCGTTTTATCAATCTGCGGATTATCTATTCGTTAATCGCAAAAAGGATTAAATTAAGATTGGCTTAAGATTGAATAGCAAGTGCAAGAATCAAATCAATTCCTCGTTAAATTTGATATACAATTAATAGATATGAAAAAAATAATCTTATTTCTGTTTTTAGCAACATCATCAATGGCATTTTCTCAAAACTGGGAATCAAATTTTGCTAATGCAAAAGCCAAAGCCGTTAAAGAAAATAAAAATATCCTTTTGGTGTTTTCAGGTTCAGATTGGTGCGCTCCGTGCATCAAATTAGATAAAAATATCTGGCAATCTAAAGAATTTGGTAAAGCTTCAAATGAAGACTGGATTATTTATAAAGCTGATTTTCCTAAGAAAAAAGCAAATTTATTGCCAGAAAAATTAACAGCTGAAAACAAGGCTTTGGCAGAAAAATATAACAAGGCTGGAAATTTTCCTTTGGTAGTACTTTTAGATAAAACCGGAAAAATTTTGGGAATGGAGAGTTATAAAAATGTTTCTGCCAAAGATTATATCCAACTAATTCACTCTTTTGAAAAATGATGAAAAATAGTGTATTCATACTTGTTTTATTAGTTTCAATGACGTCTTTTGGGCAAATCGTTCATAAGAGAAAGTTGTCAATGTTGGGAAGTCCGTTTGAGGTTACAGTTGTGGCCAAAGATACCATCAAAGCTAACGAATATATTGACTTGGCAGTTGCCGAAGTAAAACGAATAGAAAACCAAATCTCTGATTGGATTCCGAGCACACCAATATCTCAAGTCAATAAAAATGCAGGAATTCAACCTGTAAAAGTGGATGATGAAGTATTTCAGTTAGTTCAAAGAGCTATTAAAATTTCAGAATTGACCAGTGGAGCTTTTGATATTTCGTATGCTTCGATGGATAAAATCTGGAAGTTTGACGGAAGTATGAAAGCGATGCCAACTTCCGAAGCCATTGCAAAATCTGTAGAAAGAATTGGCTATAAAAAGATAATGCTGAACGAAAAAGACCAAACAATTTTTTTAAAAGATGCAGGAATGAAATTAGGCCTTGGCGGAATCGGACAAGGTTATATTGCTGATAAAGTCAAAGCCTTGTTGTTCTCTAAAGGCTGCACTTCAGGAATTGTGAATGTTTCGGGCGACATCAAAGCATGGGGAAAACAACCTGATGGAAAGCCTTGGAGCGTTGGAATTGTGAACCCAATGAACAAAAATAAAGTATTCGCTACATTTCCTTTGGAAGATAGTTCGGTTGAAACGTCAGGAAGCTATGAAAAATTCGTCACCTTCAACGGAATAAGATATTCTCACATTATCGACCCGAGAACAGGTTATCCTGCAACAGGAATCGTGAGTGTTTCGGTATTTGCAAAACAGACTGAAATTGCTGATGCTTTGGCAACCGGAATTTTTGTTTTGGGAGTTGATGTTGGCTTGGATTTGGTCAATCAATTAAAAGGAATCGGTTGCATTATCGTCGATGATAAAGGCGGGGTGCACTCATCAAAAAATATAGACATTAAAAAATTTCAATAATGAAAAAAGTAGCATTTGCCCTTTTGAGCTTGGTTGTTTTACAATCGTGCAGTTCTGTAAAAGAATATGAAAAAGAAAAGATAAACGATCCTGACATGAAACTAACGGCACGTTCCACAGAGCGTTTTGAAACGAATTATCAAGTCTATCGTGAAGCTTCGGCTGGAGCCAATGGCGGAAAAACGGGTGGTGGTTGTGGTTGCAATTAAAAAAAATGATTCAGATAAAACAAAATGAAAAAATTCCTCGCAATATTATTTTTAATTTCTGGCTTGACCGTTTTTGCGCAAGAAAAAGATTCAACTGTGGTTTTCAAAAAACGTGTTTTGGAAAGTACTGAAGTCGATTTTTTGATGAGCTATTACAAGCAAGACGGAATTCACTCGGCTGTTTCTGGAGGTAACGGAATGGAGGAATTAACCGATATAACGCCAACTATTGTTGTGGCAATGCCGTTGAACAATGACGATGTTTTGACAGTTGATGCCGGACTTTCTGCATATTCATCAGCTTCATCGGGAAACATCAATCCGTTTGACAGCAAAACGCCAAGTCCTTGGCAAGCGAGTTCTGGAGCTTCTGCACAAGATGTCTTGACTTCACTGGTCGTAAATTACAGCCACAGTTCTGACGATAGAAACACAATTTGGAACGCTCACGCTTCGGGTTCGGCAGAATATGATTATTCATCCATTGGTTTTGGCGGCGGCGTTACTAAGTTATTCAATGATAAAAATACCGAAATTAATATTTCTGCCAATGTTTATTTAGATACTTGGAGTCCCATTTATCCAAAAGAATTACAAGATTTTTCAGATAATGGAAATACCTTGAACGGCGGAATATTCAACCAATTTGATATAACTGGAAATACCAATTACAATCCTGAAAAATTCAAATTTCACGATAACAAGAATAGAAATTCTTTTGCCTTATCGTTCAGTTTTTCGCAAGTAATCAACAAAAAGATGCAACTTTCCCTTTTTGCTGATGTCTTGCAACAACAAGGTTTGTTATCGACACCATATCAGAGAATTTATTTCAGTGATGTTCCCGATTCCTTTATAAACGAGTTTCAATTGGCAGATGATATCGAAAGATTGCCAGATTCCAGATTTAAATTACCGCTTGGTGCCCGATTAAATTATTATATCAATGAGACATTTGTTTTGAGAACTTATTATCGTTTTTATACTGATAATTGGGGCGTTCAAGCTCATACTGCTAGCTTTGAATTGCCTATAAAATTAACGGATAGGTTCACGGTTTTTCCGATGTATCGTTATTATTCGCAGACGGCTTCTAAATATTTTGCGCCTTACGAAGCCCATTTATCAACCGAAAAATACTATACTTCGGATTATGATTTATCAACTTTCAATGCCCATCAATATGGATTTGGAATTAATTATACTGATATTTTTACAGCAAGTAAAATTTGGAAATTTGGTATCAAAAACATTGATTTAAGATTCAATCATTACACCAGAAGTGACGGATTGGATGCAAATATCGTATCTTTCGGAATCAAATTTGTCAAGCAATAAAAAATGAAAATTCTTGTAGTTGAAGACGAAATCGGGATTGCCAATTTTCTGAAGCAGGGCTTGGAAGAAGAAAATTATGAGGTTTTAGTTGCTAATGATGGTGAAAAAGGCCTAGAATTAGCGCTTGAATCCAAAACGGATTTAATTTTATTAGATTGGATGCTTCCAAAAATTACAGGACTTGAAGTTTGTAAAGCAATTCGGAAAAATGATTCCAAAATTCCAATCATTTTTCTTACGGCAAAAGATACGATTCAAGAAACAATAGAAGGCTTAAAGGCGGGTGCCAATGACTACATCAAAAAGCCTTTTAGTTTTGAAGAATTGCTTGAACGGATAAAAATTCATTTCAGGAATCAATTAGAAAATAACGAATTAAATCTTGGGAAAATAAAAATGAACCTTTCCACTCATCAAGTTTTTGTTGGAAATGATGAAGTTTCGCTTACACAAAGAGAGTTTGATTTATTGGCTTATCTGATAAAAAATAAAGGGAATGTTCGCACAAGAACTCAAATTATTGAAGATGTTTGGAACATACATTTTGAATATGATACAGGTGTAATCGATGTTTTTATGAATGCCATCCGAAAAAAATTAAATCTCAAGAAAGAGGAAGACTACATCAAAACAATTCGTGGAATAGGTTATATTGCAAATGATTAAGTACAAATTATGCTTCCATTTTCGTTTAAAAACAGAATCGCTTTTAATTATATAATCAGTACAGCATTGTTGATATTGGTTGTTTTTGTAGTAATTTTTTTTATTATTAAAAACAGTGTTTACAGTCATTTAGAAGGCGATATAAAAATTGAAACTAAAAAACTATTAGAAGAAATAAAAGTTGAAAATAATACCTTTCACTTGATTGATGAAAATGAATGGAAGGAAAAGGAACACAACACGCTCGATGTGAATCCAATTTTTATACAATTTGTAGATATAAAGGGCAAGATAATTGACAAATCTCCCAATTTAAAAAAATCAGAGCTCCAATTTAAAAAAGGCATTTTTGATAATGATTTTCGTGATGCGCAATTGGCTCATTCTTTTAATATCCGTCAATCGCAAATACCTGTTTATCAAGAAAATAAAATTGTTGGCTATATTTTGGTAGCGGTTTCGCTGGAAGATGCAATGATGGTGATGAATAATTTGAGCCAGATATTATTTGTTTTATATCCTTTAATTCTAGTAATTTTATTTGGCATTGCCCGAATTATAGCTGGGAGAAGCATAAAACCGGTAGCTTCGATTATTGAGACCTCTAATAATATTTCTCGGGATAATTTAAAATCTCGAATACCATTGCCATCCAATAAAGATGAACTTTTTGTGCTATCACAAACTATAAATAATCTTTTAGATCGAATTGAAAATGCAGTAGATAGAGAAAAACAGTTTACTTCAGATGCCTCTCATGAACTTCGCACTCCGTTGGCAGTCATTAAAGGAACTCTTGAAGTATTGATTAGAAAACCTCGCGATCAGAAAGAATATGAAGAAAAAATAAATTTTTGCATCAAGGAAGTTGACAGATTAAATTTTCTTGTTGATGAATTGCTTTTATTGGCAAGATTGGAGAATCAAAAGCAATCCCTGAAAATTGAAAATGTTTATTTAAACGCCGTTGTTTTAGATACTTTGTCTAGATATTCAGAAAAAATAATGACTAAAAACATTGAGGTTTTAAATAAATTTCAAGAGGAGATTTTTATTGAAACTGATTTGAACTTGTTTTCAATAATCATCGGGAATATAATCTCAAACGCACTTAAATATTCTAATCAAAACGGCAAAATTGAACTCGAATTGAAATCTGAAAATAGTAGAGTGTATTGCATTATTAGTGACAATGGAATTGGAATTCTCGAAGAGGATTTAGAAAAAGTCTTTAATCCTTTTTATAGATCAAATTCATCTGAATATCCTGAAATTAAAGGAACAGGACTGGGACTTTCAATTGTAAAACGATTGTGTGATTTGCTTCAAATATCGTTTGATATTCAAAATAATAAATCCAAAGGCGTCAGTGTTATGCTGATGATCAATAACCAATAGAATTTTACTTATGAATCAAGCTCATCTGCATATGATTTTTAATCATTTTCCCATCATCGGATTATTTTTTGGATTGGGAATTTTGCTTTATGGAACACTCAAAAAGCAACCAATTATGGTCAATACGGCCTATTTTATATTCATTTTTTGCATGATTTTTGCAAAAGCAACAATGATGACTGGAGAAGGAGCGGAGGGTATCGTGGAAAAGTTAGGTATTTCTCATGATTTAATTAATGTACATGAAGAATCGGCCGAAACCTTTATGATAGCATTGTATGGATTAGGAATCCTTTCTATATTTGGGTTAGTGGCCAATAAAAAAAAATATGCAATGACAGCTTTTATTTCTTATGCTATAGTAGCGTTAGCGCTTGCTTCAGCAATTTTTTCAATAGCTGTTGGAACTTCAGGTGGAAAAATTCGCCACACAGAAATCCGATAAGGCAAATTTCTAGAAACTAACTTTGCGAAATATTTCTTAAGGGGTTTTCTTTTGCCATAATATTTAGGTAAATTTATAAGGAACCTAAAAAAACAAAATTATGAAAACCAGATTTTTAACTATTATCTGCGCTATCGTCTTAGTCGGATTACAATCATGCAGTTGCAAAAAAGGAGCAGAAGCAGTTACAGAACTTTCAAAATCTTCTTGGGAATTAGCTGAAATCAATGGAAAAGCAATTGATAAGCAAGACTTTGCTAAAATTCCAACTTTAAATTTTGATATCGCAGAAAGCAGAGTTTCAGGAAATTCTGGATGTAATTCGATGTCGGGAGCTTTTAAAGTCGAAGAAGACAAAATTACTTTCGGGCCAATTATGGGAACAAAAATGGCCTGCGAAGGTTCTGGAGAAAATCAATTTATGACCGCATTTAATACCGTTCAGAAATTCAAATTAGGCAAAAAACTTTATTTCTATGATGGAAGTGAAAATAAAGTGCTTTGTTTTACGAAAAAATAATTAGATGAAAAGATTAAAATTCATAGTTGCGGTTTTTTCAATTTCTTTATTATTTACAAATTGTAAGCCAAAACCTGTAGAAAAAGAAGCGGTTCAAAGTGATTCAATCGTTGCAGAAAAACCTGAAACAGTTGTAGCTTATGAAGAACCTTCGAAAGTTTTCTTCAAGGCTTCTGGAACGGAACCATTTTGGGGAATTGAAATCGCCGAAGATTCTATAAAATTCACTTCTCCAGAAAAAGAAAATAATTTTGCATTAGCTTATGTGAAATCACAAAAAGCTATAGATGCCAATATAATTTCCTATCAAGCAAAATCAGATAAAATTGACTTGAAATTTACAATCCAACAAGGCAAATGTTCTGATGGAATGTCTGATAATCTATATAATTACGTAGTAAAAGCTTCTTTAAAAAGAGGAAATGAAAAAGAGCAACTTTTAGAAGGTTGTGGGAATTATATCATCGACTACCGACTTCACGATATTTGGGCGCTAGAGGAACTAGAAGGGAGAAAAATTAATCCGGAAGACTTTAAAAATGGTGTTCCAAATCTGGAAATTTATTCTGAAGAAGCTAAATTTTCTGGTTTTGCAGGCTGTAACCAAATAGGAGGAAAGTTGTTTTCTGAAAAAGACTTGATCAGATTTACCGATATTGCAATTACAGAACTGAAGTGCGAAAATTATGAAACTGAGAAAGCGCTGGTGAAAGCTTTGCAAAGCACGACACGTTATAAATTAAAAGAAAACAAACTTTATCTTTTTAATCCTGAAGGTACAAAAGCAGTTTTCAGAAAAGTAGATTAAAAAATAAATTTTAAAAAAGTAAAAGAGGCGTAAAGCCTCTTTTTTTATTCCTGCAGTTCAAATAATTGCACTTGGTTTTTCAATCGCTCGATGAGCATGTTCATCATTCTTTTGTTTAGTGAAGAGGAGTTTAGAATGTATGTATTGTATTCTGAAATTGTAAATAATCCGATGACAATTCCTTTTAAGGAGTTTCTGAATTTTATGTCTTTATGAATGGAGTTTTCGATATAAGTCAGTTTTTTTTCTACAGAATAAGAATAAAAATCATTCTTGTATTTTGAAACGTAATTCCTAAAAACAGCAATGAAAAGATCATTCTGCAGTTTTAATATCGGTCGAAGCACCTGGTTTTGAAAAATTTCATCAGACGAAGACTGGCTGGTGACTGTTCCTAAAGTTTCTCCTCTGAATTCAGTGATAAAAGCATCTCTATTTTCCATGGTTTTTCTTTTAAAGATAAAAAAAAACCGCTGTATTGCTACAGCGGTTTTTAAATAGTTATTAAGATATTAGTTAACTTTAAAAGTAACTCTTCTTACAATTTGTCTTGCATCTTTAGATGATTTGTTTACAGAAGTATCTTCGCCTCCAGCAGTAACTGTAAGTCTTGAAGCATCAATTCCTGAAGCAACAACGATAGCTTTTACAGCTTCAGCTCTTCTTTGAGAAAGATCTTTGTTGTAATCTGTATTTCCAACTTCGTCAGCATAACCGATGATGTCACCTTTTGTAGAAGGATTTGCTTTCATGTATTTAATCAAGAAGTTTGCACCTTCAAGAGAATATTTAGATGGAACATCAGAATTGAAATCAAAATAAACATTTACATATCCACCGTTAATCAAGTCTTTAATGTAAGCATTTGCAGAAGTTGCAGTGTTTTTTCCGGCACCTTCACCATAGTTTTGAGTCAAATAATTTTCTAACTCATCTGGAACTCCATTTTGGTTAGCGTCAACTGAACGACCTTGAGAGTTTACAGCTACGCCAGCAATTGAATTTGGTTCCACATCATACATATCTGGCACGCCATCTTTGTCTGAATCTGCAAGTCCAGTTTCGATATCGCCGATTCTTTTTTCAAGCTCAGCCAAATCGTCTTGTTTTGCAGTAGAAGTGTACCAGTCTGCGTGTTGTTCATTTTTACCTAAGTAAATTGAAAGACCAACAGATGCATTATAATAAGTTCCGTCAAAACCTCTATTATCAGGATTCAATTGCGTTCCTTCAAATGTATAAGTTTGACTGCTGTTATTGATAATTGTAAAATCAGCGTTAAAGGCCACTCTGTTTGACAATTTAACTTGTCCAGTGATACCGAAAATCATATTAAACATATCGTCATTTTCAACAAGACCTAAATCTTTGTCAAACTCCATCATTGCATAACCAAAACCACCATGCAATTGTAAATTTAATCTGTTTGTCCAAGTTTCAAAATTTAACGCTCTTCCTAAGTTTACAACAGCTTGTAAGTCAGCTCTGTAGTTTTTAGTGTCAAATGCGAAACTGTCGTCGCCTTCTGTGAATTGATCATATCCAACGTCTAATTTGATACCAAATTTTGGGCTGAACATGTATCTAGCTCCTAAGTCTGCGTGAAAAGGGCTTAGAGTTGATGAATTAAAACCTTCTGCAAATGGCGTAGTCGGTTTATTAACCCCTCCGTTAATATCAATAGACCATCTGTTAAAATCGACATCTTTTTTTTCCTCAATTTCCTGTGCCGATGCTGTGACAGCAGAAAGTAATAAAATTGAAAGCAGTGGTAAATGTTTTCTCATAGTAAATTAAAAATTAATTATGTATTCAATGTTTTTAAATTTGGTGGGGTGCTGCAAATATAGGGTTTACATTCCAAAATTATAGCATAAATCTACAATTTGTAGCAATTTTAGCATTAATTTAATTATGCATTTTAAATTTATGCGAATTTCAAACTATTTGTTAACGTTAAATATGTAATTCGCATATATTCAGCTCTATCAATAAATAATTAATGAAAATAAATTTAAAAAATAAATTATTAAAGTTGTATAATGTATTTGTAATCAGAATTTTGTATCATCATTTTAAAGTTAATCAAAATTTTAGAAACTTATGGTTATGAAATTGTTACTTTTGACTTAATTACTTTAAAAATGAGATTTCACAGCAGAAAATGGGTAAAGCCCGAAGATCTAAATCCGAACCAGACTTTATTTGGCGGGAAACTTTTAGCATGGATAGACGAAGAAGCCGCACTTTATTCGATTATTCAATTAGAAAATGAGCGCGTTGTCACAAAACACATGTCAGAAATTAATTTCATCAGTTCTGCCAAGCAAGGTGATATTATTGAAATTGGAATTGACGTTGTAAAATTTGGAAAAACTTCCATTACATTAAAATGTGAAGTCAGAAATATCATGACAAAAGAAACGATCATTACCGTAAATTCAATTACAATGGTGAATCTAGATAGTTTTGGAAGGCCTTCAATGCACGGAAAAACGGCTATCGAATTTATAAAAGATAGAATTAAAAAGTAAATTATTCTTCTGTATAAACGCCTTTTCCAGAAGGCAGTTCATAGATTTCTAAATCAAAATAAGGAACCGATGCGATTATATGGTCAAAAATATCAGCCATGATATATTCATAATTTATCCATTGCTTATCATTTGAAAAAGCATAAACCTCTATAGGAATACCTTTTTCTGTAGGCTGTAAGTGACGGCACATCATTGTCATATCTTTATTGATTCCTGGATGTGTGGCCAAATATTGATTGATATATTTTCTGAAAATCCCTAGATTAGTCATGTTTCTTCCGTTGATTGTCAGGCTTTTGTCAACATTATTATTTAAATTGAATTTCTCAATATCTTGCTGGCGCTGTTCTAAATACGAAGCAATCAGTTGAATTTTTTTAAAGCCTTCCAGCTCATCTGAATGGAGAAATCTTACACTATTGACTTTTATCAGAATCGATCTTTTGATTCGTCGGCCTCCAGAATTCTGCATGCCGCGCCAGTTTTTAAACGAATCTGAAATCAGGCTGTACGTGGGAATCGTAGTCGTAGTTTTATCAAAATTCTGAACTTTTACCGTAGCCAGATTTATTTCAATAACGTCTCCGTCTGCGCCAAATTTCTCAAAAGTAACCCAGTCGCCAATGCGGACCAAATCATTTACCGAAACCTGAATACTGGCAACAAAACCCAAAATAGTATCCTTGAAAATTAAAATTACAATGGCTGAAATCGCTCCAAATGTGGCAAATAGCGTCGTGATTGAAGTGCTGAAAATAATCAGAACCATCGAAGTTATCCCGAAAATCCAAAGGATGATCATGAAAACCTGAATATAGCTGTCAATTGGCTTGTCTAAAAAATCAGGCAGTTTTTTAAGATGGTCTTTTAGTGCATTTAAAATACTTCTGATGATCCACAAAACCAGAATTACGATATAAATCTGAACGCCTTTGCTGAAAATTCCTTCCCAATAAACGAATTTTTTCATTATTATAGGAACAGTCAGATTTATAAACAATAACGGAATCAGATAAGCTACATATTTCGTGGTTTTATTAGCCACAAGAAGGTCGTCAAAGTCCGTTTTTGTTCGTTGTGCAAGCGCTCCAAAAATTTCGATTAGTATTTTCTTGAAAATATAATGTATAATAAAAACGCAAATTATCAGCAGCACAATATTCACGAATAAGTTGACATACGTGGAAATCGTTTCGCTGTAACCCCAATGTTTAAAGAGATTATAAGTCCAATTAAATACTTTTTCAGTCATTTTAGTTAGTGCTTAAGTATTTTTTTTCTACGTAAAATGTTCCAAACGGAATCACAGAAGCAATGGCAATAATTAAGAATTTCTTCCAATCCCAGTTTTCTTCCACTTTAAGCATTATCGAAAGTATGATATAGCCGATGAACAGAATTCCGTGCGCCATCCCGATTGGAAACAAAAGCGTTTTATATAATGCAGGATTTGTCGGCTTGATTATAAGCATATTTCCAAAAAGTACCAAGTACGAAATTCCCTCAAGAATTGCGACGATTTTAAAAAGTTTAAGCATTTGTGTTTATATTAGTGTTTGAATTTTTAGTGTTCAGGATGACAAATCCCAGAATTCCTCCTATTAAAGAGGCCGCAAAGATACCCAACTTTGCCTGCAACTCATATTCTGGATTGTTAAAAGCAAGTCCGGTGACAAACAGCGACATCGTAAATCCAATGGATGCCAAAAGCCCAACTCCAAACAGGCTTTTATTTGTCATTCCTTGAGGCATGACTGATAATTTTAATTTTATCATGAGCGTAGAAACTCCAAAAACGCCGATAACTTTTCCAATAATTAATCCCAAGGCAACTCCCAAAGTCACGTTGCTGGTCGCATTTGCAATGATATCTGATGAAAAAGTGACGCCGGCATTCGCCAAAGCAAAAATCGGCATGACAATAAAGCTTACAAAAGAATGAAGCGAATGCTCCAGTTTATGCAACGGTGAAATTGCGTCTTTTGTAGTTAATTCCACTTTCTCTAAAATGTGCAATTGGTCTTCAGTTAAAAGAGGATTTTCTGTAGAATCTAACTTCTTAAAATGTTCTAGATACTTTTGGATTTTTGCAGTAAAAATATTTTCATCAATTCTAGAGCGCGCAGGAATCGTGAATGCAACTAAAACTGCTGCAATTGTGGCGTGAACACCAGAAAGCAAAAAAGGAAGCCAAACGCCAAAAATACCAATCAAGACAAAAAACAAAATGCTTCTGATTCCTAATTTACTGCTCAAAAAAAGAAAAGCTAAAAAAGCTACGCCAATGCCTAATGCCAGAAAATTAATTTCTGCCGTGTAAAAAAAGGCAATTACCAAAACAGCTCCAAGATCATCCACAATCGCCAGAGCCGTCAAGAAAACTTTTAAAGTGACCGGAATTTTATCTCCCAATAAATATAAAACACCCAAGGCAAAGGCTATATCTGTTGCCATTGGAATTCCCCAGCCGTGCGAAGATTCCATTCCAAAATTAAAAATTGTAAAAATCAATGCAGGAAATAGCATTCCCCCAATTGCGGCAATAATCGGCAAAAGCGCTTTCTTCGGCTGCGATAATTCTCCTCCAATGATTTCCCGCTTTAACTCTAAGCCTACCACAAAAAAGAAAATAGCCATCAAGCCATCATTTATCCAATGGTGAAAGCTTAAATTCAAGTAGCTTTCGCCATCAATATAAAACCCAATTTTATGTTCCCAAATGTGGTGGTACCAATCTTGCCATTTTGAATTGGCTAAAAAAATTGCCAAGACAGCAGTTACAAATAGAACTATACCACCAGTTGTTGATTTACTTATGAAATTTGTAATCGGATTTATAATCCATTTTTCTGCCGGAGTGGGAGTGATGTGATCGTTCATTGAAGTATATTGTAGTTTACAAATTTAGGCAATCTGAATGAGGATTAAAAGCCTCCAAGCCATTGATTTTATTAAATTTAATAGCAAGGTTGCACTATCTTTGTAAAAAAATCGATTCTGAAATGAGCAAGAGAGATTTAAAAAAATATCTGAAAGAACTAGACAAAGAACAGCTTGAAGAGCAGTTGATTGAACTTTATGAAAAGTTTTCTGATGTAAAAATCTATTATGATTTTGTATTTAACCCAAAGGAAGAGAAGCTCTTGCAAGACGCGAAGCTGAAAATTACCAATGAATATTTCCCCATAAAGACCAAGCGACCAAAACTGCGCCGTTCAACTGCCCAAAAAATTATAAAGCACTTTTTAAGCCTTGGCGTTGATCCTTTTGTCGTGGCCGATATTATGCTCCACAATATTGAAATTGCCCAAAAATATGCGGCAAAACGTGAAATGCGCTATTCGTCATTTTACAAAAGCATGCTCAATTCCTTCGAGCAGGTGGTAAAATATTCTATTGAAAACGGACTGGTTTCTGAATACAAAAAGAGGATTTTTGATATAAAAGAAAGAGCTTTTGAACAGCGCTGGGAAAATAAAAAAGAGTTTGAAGTTGTTTTAGATATTTTCGATTAATTGCCTGAATCAATTAAAAAGTTATTGGCTTTGTTTAAGATACATTCTATTTTAAAATAAATAGTCAGTTCCCCTATACGATTACGAAACCTCAGCAAACGATCACGCAACGTTGGTAAACGATTACCCAATCACGGTAAACGATTGCCCAACCTAAATAAACGATTGCCCAACCTAAATAAACGATTGCCAAATCTAAGTAAATGATTACCCGTTCTGCATAAATAAAAAATCGTTCTACCTGCAACGATTTTCTAAAATAACGGTAGCTGACAGTTCAGTTCAAAATAGCCTTCTTTCCGCTGTCCTGTTCTAAATAAATTTACCATCTGGTGCGCATGGCGCGTAGGCTCAGGGATGCGGTATTTTTGAATCGTGTTCAGCATGATTTCAATGCTGTCGTCCACAGACATATGATGTCCTGGTGAAATAAAAACGGGCTTGACGCTCTTTTTAGTCCGCAGCGCATGGCCCAGTTTTTCATCTCCTTTATATATAGGGCAGGTGCTGAATTTCTCTTCTTCCAAAGCACTGTATTCGCCATGAAGCATATTTTTTGCACAGCCAATCGTCGGATGGTCGGTCAGCAGTCCAAAATGCGAAGCGATTCCCATGCGCCTCGGATGCGTAATTCCCTGTCCGTCTAAGATCAATAAATCGGGCTTATTCGGAATCATATCCCAAGCTTTCAACAGCGTCGGAACTTCCCTGAAAGCTAAGAATTCTGACTTGTATTCAAATTTTGAATCGCCTTCGGCCAAAGAATACGAAAGCGGTACCATTTCAGGATAGCTCAAGATCACAATTCCTGCAAACAGCCGTGAACTGCCAACATCATGTGAAATATCGGCGCCGGCAATCGTGGTAATATTTTTATTCAGCGTCTTAAGCGAAATTTTGTTTTTCATCTCGTTTTGAAGATTCATAGCTCTTTCTATTGTAAAATCGTCATAGTTTAGCATAAAAAGAGGTGGTATTTAGTGAGTGATATTGGTGGCTTCCTTAACTTGGGATTTCAAAATTAGCAATTAAAAACCCCTCACGCTTATATGATTAGCTAATGTTTTTATAAAGTTTTTCTTGAATTTCAGAAAATATAAATTCAAAAGTACCATTTGACCTTTTTTAGACGTACTTTTGCAAATTATCAAAAACCACAATGTCCCAAACAACAACTACAGAAATTAAACAAGAGGAAAGAAAGCAACTTTATGCCTATCAGCAAGGGGATATTAACGCCATTTTTGAAAGGCTTGATAATGCTCCAAAAAACCATCACCTGCTTTACCAACTGCCGACTGGCGGTGGAAAAACGGTAATCTTTTCAGAAATTGTCAGAAGATATTTGGCAGAATATGACAAGAAAGTTGTGGTGCTGACGCATAGAATTGAGCTCTGCAAGCAGACTTCAAAAATGCTGAAGAGCTTCAACGTAAAAAACAAAATTATCAACAGCGTCATTAAAGAATTGCCAGACCAGGAAGAATATTCTTGCTTTGTGGCAATGGTGGAAACGCTGAAAAATCGTTTGAATGACGAGAAATTACAGATTGAAAATGTAGGCCTTGTCATCATCGACGAGGCGCATTATAATTCGTTCAGAAAACTGCTGAGCTCGTTCAAAAACTCTTTCATTTTAGGAGTTACGGCAACGCCTTTGAGCTCGAATATTAAGCTTCCGATGAATGAAAATTATGATGAGCTTATCGTCGGAGACCCAATCAACAGGCTGATTGAAAACGGATTCTTGGCAAAAGCCGTGACATATAGTTATGATGTCGGACTGACGTCTTTAAAAGTAGGTATTAACGGAGATTATACCGTGAAATCTTCTGATGATTTATATACCAATATGGCCATGCAAGAGAAATTATTGCACGCTTATACTGAGAAATCTTTGGGCAAAAAGACGCTGATTTTTAACAACGGAATCAACACATCTCTATACGTTTATGAAACGTTCAGAGAAGCCGGCTATGACATTCGCCACCTTGACAATACTACCACAACAGAAGACAGAAAGGATATTTTATCGTGGTTCAAGCACACACCAGACGCGATTTTGACTTCTGTCGGCATCTTGACCACCGGTTTTGACGAACCCACTGTGGAAACGATTATCTTAAACCGTGCTACAAAATCCTTGACTTTGTATTTTCAAATGATTGGCCGCGGTTCTAGAAAATTGCCCGGAAAAAATAATTTTACGGTCATCGATTTAGGAAACAACGCCGCCCGTTTCGGACTCTGGAGTGAGCCGATTGACTGGCAGCATATTTTCAAGTCGCCTGAATTCTACTTGGAAAATCTTCGTGATGATGCTGAAATTGAATTGCATTTTAAATACACGATGCCCCCAGAATTGCGTGAAAAGTTTAGCAAAACTGCTGACGTAAGTTTTGATGTGGATGAAGAACACAAATTGGCTATCGCAAAAAACGAGCGTTCAAAAGTGGTTTTAGACAAGTCAATAGATCAGCACGCCGCAATGTGCGTGGACAATACAGAAACGTTGCCAGAAGCTAAAAATCTCTCAAAAGAGTTGGAAGACGATATCGAATCTCGCGTGAAATATTTTACGAATTGCTTGAGCAAAAGCAGTAAAAATTACCGCGAATGGCTGATGGAAGATTATAAATTGAAGCTTGCCTTATTAATAGGAAAAAAATATAGAGAAAAAATCATGAACGAACCTGATTGATTTTCGCAATAGTTACACGCCTTTCACTCAAATAAAAACAAATTTATGGCTAACGCATTTTCAGAATTTGGCTTTTCAGCCGAAATTAGCAAAGGAATAAACGAATTGAATTTTTCTGTCCCAACGGAAATCCAGCAAAAAGCGATTCCGGTTTTATTGAGCAAAACAGATGACTTCGTCGGTCTTGCCAAAACAGGAACAGGAAAGACGGCGGCTTTTGGTTTGCCTTTATTGGAATTAATTGATACTGAAAATTCAAAAATCCAAGCTGTAATTTTAGTTCCAACGAGAGAATTGGGCCATCAGATTTATGATAATTTAGTGGCATTCGCCAAATTTACGCCTGCAATTTCCATTGCTTCAACCTGCGGTGGCATTCCGATCAAACCGCAAATCGAAAGACTTTCTCAAGGCGCCCACATCGTTGTCGCAACACCCGGAAGATTGATCGATTTGATTAAAAGACAGGCGATTGATATCAAAGAGTGCAAGTTTTTAATTCTGGACGAAGCCGACGAAATGATGACCGCTTTAAAAGATGGTTTGGATGAAATCGTGGCCGAACTGCCTAAAAACAGAAGAACTTGGCTGTTTTCTGCAACAATGCCAGGCGCCATGAAACAGTTGGTTCAGAACTATATGCAGAAAAATGTCACGCAGGTCAGCGCAGACATGGCAACTTCAGGAAACCAAGGCATTGACCACAATTATATAGTCGTGGAACCGGAAGAAAAATTAGATGTCTTGACGCATTTTTTAAATTCTAAAGAAGGACAGCGAGGAATCATTTTCTGCAAGACAAAAGCGGCCGTAAATAAATTAGCTAAAAACTTAGCCATAAATAAATTTTCATCTGGCGCATTGCACGGAAGCCTGACACAGCCGATTCGTGACAGAATCATGGACCAGTTTCGTGAAGGCCATATTTCAATTTTAGTGGCGACTGATTTGGCGGCACGTGGAATTGATGTCAAAGAAATTGCTTACGTAGTAAATTACCATCTTCCAGACACCTATGAAACGTATGTTCACAGAAGCGGAAGAACAGCTAGAGCAGGAGCAAAGGGACTTTCATTGACGGTTTTACAGCCTGAAGAAGTTATTGAAATTGCAGACTTTGAAAAAGAACTGGGAATCAAATTCAGCGAATTTAAAAAGCCCTCTGCTGAAAGTATTGAAGAAAACAATACTTTTCTCTGGGCAAAGCAGATTTTTAAAACCAAGCCGAACCACGAAGTTTCAAAGGATTTCAAAGATAAAATCAAGACCGTTTTTCATCATTTGACAAAAGACGAATTGATTGAGAAATTGTTGGCGCACCAGCTTTTGCAGACAAAAAATCCAGTGGCGGTAAAATCTGACGAGCCAAAAAAGAAATTCAAGAAGAAATAATTTCAAGGATTTCTATATTTCAATAGGATTGTTTTTTAACCAATCAATAAAAAATTAGCGCGTTCTTGGCTTTAGCCAAAATATATTTATCAATCAAAGCATAAAAAAGCTGAAGCTTCAACTTCAGCTTTTTTTATTTAATTTAGCTTCAATACAATTCTAAAAAAATAAAATGACAACTCACCTCGCATTGCTCCGCGGCATCAATGTTTCTGGCCATAATATGATTAAAATGGAAGCTTTAAAAGCTACTTTAGAAGCCATCGGTTTTCAGAATGTGCAGACGTATATTCAGTCTGGAAATGTTTTTGTAGACAGCGACGAAGAAAATGCATCGAAAGTTGGATTCATGATCAAGCAGGAAATCTTCAAGGTTTTTGGCCACGAAGTTCCGATTGTTGTTGTAAATAAAGACGATTTAGCGGTCTGTTTTAAGAACAATCCTTACTTGAAAGAAAAGGATATCGACACTAAAAAGTTATACGTCGCTTTTGTCTCCACGACTTTAAAAAGCGACAGTATCAATGACTTAAAAGTAAGCCAGTTCAAGCCTGACGAGGCGAGTATCGACGGCAATAAAATTTATATAAAATATGCTGTCGGTGCAGGAAAGACGCGCTTTGACCAAAAATATATTGAGAAAAAATTAAATGTAATTGCTACCATCAGAAACTGGAATACGGTTACGCAATTATTGAAAATTTACGAAGAAAAATAAGCCATCATGAAATATTTCTTTCTTTTACTGTCAGGTTTTGCTTTTGGGCAACAGATTACAAAAGCAGATTTTAAAAAAGTACACGCCAATATTAATTTAGATGCTGTTCAAAAAACAATTTCAGGACAAGTTTCTTATGAATTTGATGTGCTTTCAAGCATTGACACGATTAGAATTGATGCGAAGAACATGGATTTTTCTGAAGTGCAGATCAATGCAAAATCAGTTCGATTTAAAAATGCTGCAACCGAATTAAAATTGTTCGAAGGATTTAAAAAAGGAAGCAATACGCTGACTTTTAACTATAAAGCAAAACCAAAACAGGCTTTATATTTCTTCGGAGAAAATGAAGGCCTGCAAATCTGGACACAAGGCCAGGGAAAATACACGAGCCACTGGCTGCCGAGTTTTGACGATGTAAACGAGAAGGTAATTTTCAGTATTACGCTAAATTATGATAAAAATTTTACCGCAATTTCCAATGGAAAATTAAGAGATTCTGAAGTTTCAGGAAACCTAAAAACCTGGAATTATGCGATGGAAAAACCTATGAGTTCGTATCTGGCAATGCTTGCCGTTGGAAAATTTGAAAAGAAAACCGAGACTTCAGCCTCAGGAATCCCTTTAGAATTTTATCTTTCTGAAGAAGAAGCTTCGAAATTTGAAACGACTTATAAATACAGCAAGCAAATTTTTGATTACCTAGAAAAGGAAATCGGTGTGCATTATCCGTGGGAAATTTACCGTCAGATTCCCGTGAAAGATTTTCTCTACGGAGGAATGGAAAACACGACTGCCACGATTTTTTCGGAAGATTATGTTGTGGATGAAATCGGTTTCAACGACCGAAATTACATCAATGTCAATGCGCACGAGCTTGCACATCAATGGTTTGGCGATATGATTACTGCAAAATCGAGCAAGCACCATTGGCTTCAGGAAGGCTTTGCGACGTATTATGCTTTATTGGCTGAAAAAGAACTTTTTGGCGAAGATCATTTCAATTGGAAAATGTATGAAATCGCAGAACAATTGCAGCTGGCTTCAAAAACAGACACGATTCCGTTGTTAAATCAAAACGCAAGTACGCTGACTTTTTACCAAAAAGGAGCTTGGGCTTTGCATGTCTTGCGTGAAAACGTGGGCGAAAAAAAATTCCAGAAAGCGGTAAAATCCTATCTTGAAAAATATTCGTTCAAGAATGTCGAAACAGAGGACTTTTTAAAAGAAATCAATAAAGTCTCCAAATTTGATACGAAGAAATTCCAAAAAATCTGGCTTGAAAAATCAGGCTTTGAAGTGAAAGAAGCACTAGAATTATTGCAGAAAAATAAATTCATAAAAAGCTATTTAGAATTGCTTCCCCTGGCAGAAAAACCTTTGGCAGAAAAGCAAAAAACTTTTGAGACTATATTAAAATCAGATGCGTATTATCCATTAAAAGAAGAAGTTGTCTTTCAATTACAGCCTTTGGAGTTTGCAGAAAAAGAAGCTCTGTTGCGATTGGCGATGGTTTCAAAAAATTTAAATGTAAGACAGGCGGTTGCCAAAACCATCAACAAATTTCCGGAAGAATTTAAGCCTGAATTTGAAACTTTTTTAGATGACAATTCTTATGTGACAAGAGAAATTGCGTTGAATGTGCTTTGGTCGCAATTCCCGAAAGAACAGCACAAATACCTTGAAAAGTCAAAAACTTGGGTAGGGATGAATGATAAGAACCTGCGAATTCTTTGGCTGACGATGGCTTTGATGAGCAAGGATTATGAAGTGGAAAATAAAGTGAATTTTTATGACGAGCTTTTGAATTACACGACTCCAAAGTTTGAAAGCAATGTAAGACAAAATGCAATTACAAATTTATTATTCATAAAACCTACTGATACCAACGTATTGCAAGCACTTGTAAATCCGTTGACGAGTCACAAATGGCAGTTTTCAAAATTTTCAAGAGATAAGATTCGTGAATTGATTAAGAAGGAAAAGTTTAAAAATTATTACCTCGAATTGTTGCCGACGCTTCCAGAAAATGAAAAGGCGCAGTTAAAGCGATTGTTAGAATAGACTGTTAAAAATAATTATATTCGAAAAATAGGGCTTATTTTTATCCAAATTACTAAAAATTTATGCGCGCATTAGTCATTTCAGGCGGTGGGAGCAAAGGCGCTTTTGCAGGCGGCGTTGCCCAATATCTCATCAAAGAAAAAAATATAAAATACCAGCTCTACTTAGGTTCTTCCACGGGAAGTTTGCTGATTCCGCACCTGGCTTTAGACAAAGGAAACAAGATTTTTGAATTGTATACCAACGTAAACATGGACAAAATTTTCAGCGTCAATCCTTTTATAATCAAGCACAAAAAAGGCCAGGAAATCATTACTGTCAACCATTTTAATGTGGCGAAGCAGTTTATGAAAGGCAAGCGGACTTTTGGCGAAAGCAAAAATTTGAAGAAATATATTACTGATAATTTTTCAGAAGAAGAGTTTCTAGAACTTCAGAAATCTTCGAAAGATATTATCGTGACTGTGACCAACATCACAAAGAATTCTGTAGAATACAAATCGATTTTGGAATGTTGCTATTCTGATTTCTGCGACTGGATTTGGATTTCCTGCAATTATATTCCGTTTATGAGTTTGGTGACAAAAGACGGTTTTGAATATGCTGACGGCGGTATTTCAAATGTGGTTCCGATTCACGAAGCCATTCACCGCGGCGCTACAGAAATTGACGTGATTGTCTTAGAAACGGAGCAGAATGTTGGTGAGAAAGTTGTCGGGAAAAATCCGTTTTCATTGACGATCGACTTATTTGGAACTATAATTGACCAAGTCGAAAAGAAAGACATAATCATCGGCAGATTAGCGGCGGCAAGCAATAATGTGAAGCTGAATTTTTATTACACGCCGACAAAATTAACCGATAATCCATTGGTTTTCAATAAGAAAAACATGCTTGAATGGTGGAATCAGGGTTATGAATATGCTAAGAATAAAAGCGAGACGATGAGTCAGATATAAAAAAGCCTTCCGAATTTGGAAGGCTTTTTTGTTATATTTATTTGGAAACTACCAAAGTTCTCCAACTTCTTTTTTAATGTAAGCCAAAGCATTATTGCTCGGCGACTGTTTGTCTAGCAGCTCATTTAAAACCGCTTCACGCAATTTATTTGCATTGTCAATTTCTGGATTTAGCGCTGCTTTTCGAACCATCTGGATCGTCGCACTTTTTGCCGCAACAATGACCGTCCAGCATTCGTCAGAAATATAGATCTGCTGGCTTAGATTATGCTCAAATTCTTGTTCGATATGCTCGATTACAAAGTTTTGGTAATCGATTTTATCCGAAGAAATCGGTGCAATTCGTATCAATATTTTAGCCGGATTTATTCTTTCTAAAAACAAAGCCATTCTTTCATAAGCCTGCAAACGCAAGGGCAAAGCATTTTTTTGAGCTTCTTTTTGAATCAAATAACGGCGTCTTCCTTCCTCATTTTTAGTGTGAAGATTAAAGAAATAATAAGCAACAGTGCCCGTAATTATGGCAGGCAAAGTGTAGCTTAAAAGTTCGATAATTTTTGTGGTTTCCATAGTATTTTAATTTTTTAGAACACAAAAATAAGCAATAGATTCAAAACAGCAGCTTTTATTTTTGCAATAGAATTTAAGCTAAAACAGCCGACTTTTCTAATATTCCAAGTTCTTCCATGCAATTTTTCATCATGTCAAAAGTACGCTGAATATCGTTGTCCAAACCAATTGAAAAACGAATCAAACCGTCTGTAAGTCCCATTTCTTTTTGTTCTTCCAAAGGAATTTCACTTGAAGTCGAAGTTCCTGGAGCGCTGAACAATGTTTTGTAAAATCCTAAACTCACGGCAAGATAGCCCAGATTTCTTGCCTGCATCAATTCCATCAACTCGTTGGCTTTGTCTAAAGTTCCTACGTCAACAGTCATCATGCCCCCAAAACCATATTCAGGATTGATCATATTTTTGTACAATTCATGACTCGGGTGGCTTTTTAGTCCAGGATAAACCGTTTTTAATCCCGCTTCTTCAAATTTTTCAGCCAAAAACTGCGCATTGTGGCTGTGCTGTTTCATTCTGATGTGCAAAGTTCGCAGGTTTTTCATGACGCTTGCCGAACGCAAACTGTCCATCGTCGGACCTAAAAGCATGCTGGCTCCGTTATTCACATTTTTCAAGTCATTGATAAATTCTTGCGAAGCACAAACCACACCGCCGACAGTATCGCTACTTCCGTTGATGTATTTTGTCAAACTGTGGATTACGATGTCAGCACCCATTTTCGCTGGCGCAACAGATAAAGGTGAAAAGGTATTATCAACAACCAATTTGATATTATGCTTTTTAGCAATTTTTGCCAAGCCTGCAATATCAGCAACTTCTAACAATGGATTACTGACCGTTTCACAATATAAAACTTTTGTATCTTGAGTGATTGCTGCTTCCACGATATCCAATTTTGTGATGTCAACAAAAGTGGTTTTGATTCCGAATTTTGGTGTGAAATTTTTCAGAAAAGCATACGTTCCTCCATAAATTGTTCTGCTGGAAACAATGTGGTCACCGTTGCCGCACAATTGTAAAAGCGTTGGCGTAATGGCGCCCATTCCTGAAGCTGCAACATTGGCAGATTCTGTTCCTTCCATTGCCGCTAGGGCTTTATCTAGATATAAATTACTTGGTGAAGAATGGCGGGAATACAAATAACAGCCTTCAGCGTTTCCTTCAAAAGTGTCAAACATTGTTTTTGCAGATAAGAAAGTATATGTGGAAGAATCTGAAATAGACGGATTTACGCCACCAAATTCTCCGAAATATTGCAAATCTTGAATATTATCAGCTGGATTAAAGTTTTTCATAATTGTATATTTTAGTTTGTTTTGTCTTCCTAGTTGATCTCTGAAATTTATCAGTTGAATTATAGGTCAAAAAAACACTTTAACCAATAATTAGTCAATCATATCTAAAATATTCAGATTATTAAACTATAAATAGTATTTTTGGTAGGTTATAAAACTATTTTATTCGTATAAAATTTAATTCATCCGAAAATATATCCAAAATGAATTTAGATACCATCGACAAAAAGCTATTAAAACTCCTTCAGGAAGATTCAAAACGTACAACAAAAGAGCTTTCTCTAAAGTTAGACCTTTCTGTTACAGCTGTTTATGAAAGAATTAAAAAGCTGGAACGCGAAGGGATTATTGAAAAATATGTTGTTTTAATCAATAGGAATAAAATTCAAAAAGGATTTGTTGTCTTCTGCCACTTAAAATTAATGCAACACACCAAAGAATTCATCTCGCAGTTTGAAAAAGAAGTCGTGAAACTGACCGAAGTTCTAGAATGTTTTCACGTCAGCGGCGATTATGACTACATCTTGAAAATCTGCGTTGAAAATATGGAAGAATATCGAGAATTCATGGTGACCAAACTGACTACCTTGCAGCACATTGGCAGTACACACAGCACATTCATGATTGGCGAAGTGAAAAATACTACCGCTTTTACATTGTAAAATTAATCCCAAAAAAATGCTAATCTCTTTATAATCATAGGATTTTAAATGTTAAAAAGTTATTTTTGAGAAAACCACCAAAAAGACTTTTATGCAAGACCAATTAAGACAAGCTCCCGTTGACAAGTATGTAATCAATCCGATGAAATCGTTCATCAGCAATTCAGTTATGGGCGGTGTTGTGCTTTTAGTAGCTACAATTATTGCCGTGATTTTAGCAAATTCTCCGTGGTCAGATTGGTTTTTAGGCTTGTGGAAAAACAAAATTTCACTTCGTTTTAATGATACCGTTTTCTTGGATTATGACTTGCACCATTGGATTAATGACGGCCTTATTTCAATATTTTTCTTCGTATTAGGATTAGAACTCAAAAGAGAAATGGTTGACGGCCAATTGTCAGGATTCAAAAACGCAATTCTGCCGATCATTGTCGGTGTTTCAGGAATGGTTTTTCCCGCCTTGATATTTTATTTTTTCAATAGTTCTGATGCTGAAGTGCTTGGTGGATGGGGAATTCCGATGGCGTGCGACATTGCTTTTGTCTTGGGAATTTTATATTTATTAGGAGATAAAGTTCCGGTTTCAGTGAAGATATTTTTCACCGCTTTCGGTATCGTCGATGACATCGGCGCGGTTTTGATTATAGCTCTGGTTTATACAAATGAAATCTCATATATCAGTTTAATTGTAGGTATGATTTTCTTCGTATTATTAATCATCGCAAATAAATTTGGTGTCAGAAGCACCCTGTTTTATGGCATCGTTGGGATTTTAGGTGTTTGGCTTCCGTTTTTGCTTTCAGGAGTTCATGCCACGATTGCGGCGGTTCTGGTAGCGTTTACAATTCCAGCGTCGACAAAAATCAGTGAAGCAGGTTTCTTGAAAAAAATAAAAAAATATTCGTCTAATTTAGACGAGACAAAATCACTTGAAGGCCCAACTTTGACTGACGACCAACTTCATATTATTGGCAAAATGAAATCGATGACCAAACATGCAATGCCGCCTTTGCAACGCCTCGAACACAGTTTGCATCCTGTTGTTTCCTTTGTCGTAATGCCAATTTTTGCATTGGCGAATGCCGGAGTTGTCTTTGATATCAACTTTGAAGATTTATTTTCTAACAATATTTTTTCAGGAATTGCAACAGGTTTGATCGTTGGCAAATTCATTGGGATATTTGGAGTCACTTTCCTTTTATTGAAATTAAAATTGGTAAAACTTCCGAAGAAAATGACCGTAAACCATTTATTTGGAATCAGTATTTTATCAGGAATAGGTTTTACAATGTGCCTTTTCATCACGACTTTGGCTTATGACACGCCCGAACATATTACGCAGGCAAAAATCGGAATCTTCTTTGCGTCTATTATTGCTGGAATCGCTGGCTATATTTTGCTTAGCAGAAATGCAAAAAACGAAGCGAAATCAACTGTATAACTGCTAATTAAAATCTGTTGTATTTCTGTAATCTGACGCTATTTTTCTACGCTGAAAATACGTATTTTTGCAACTGAAAAAAGAAAAAGAAATGCAGCAATATATTAGCCAGCTTAACGATGCCCAGCAAGCGCCAGTTTTACAAAAAGACGGGCCGATGATCATTATCGCTGGAGCGGGTTCTGGAAAAACTAGGGTTTTAACTATTCGAATCGCTTATTTGATGCATCAGGGCGTCGATGCTTTCAACATTTTAGCGCTTACTTTTACAAACAAAGCGGCGCGCGAGATGAAAAAGCGTATCTCTGATATTGTGGGAAGCACCGAGGCAAAAAACCTCTGGATGGGAACTTTTCATTCGGTTTTTGCCAGAATTCTTCGTTCAGAAGCTGATAAATTAGGATATCCGTCGAACTTCTCTATTTATGATTCGCAGGATTCTGTGCGATTGATCAGCTCGATTATTAAAGAAATGCAGTTGGACAGAGATGTTTACAAGCCGAAGCAGATTTTAGGAAGAATTTCTTCTTATAAAAATAGCCTGATTACGGTAAAAGCATACTTCAATAATCCAGAATTGATGGAACAGGATGCGATGTCCAAAAAACCGCGTTTGGGAGAAATCTACCAAGCTTATGTGGAAAGATGTTTCAAAGCTGGAGCGATGGATTTTGATGATTTGCTTTTGAAAACCAATGAGTTATTAAACTTGTTTCCGGATGTTTTAGCAAAATACCAGAACCGTTTTAGATATATTTTAGTCGATGAGTACCAAGATACAAATCACTCGCAATACTTGATTGTCAGAGCTTTATCAGATAAATTCCAAAATATTTGCGTGGTTGGCGATGATGCCCAAAGTATTTATGCTTTTCGTGGTGCCAATATCAATAATATCTTGAATTTCCAGAAAGATTATGCTGGAGTTCAGACCTATAGATTGGAACAAAATTACCGTTCTTCGAAAAATATCGTGGAAGCGGCGAACTCGATTATTGATAAAAATAAAACTAAATTAGACAAGATTGTTTGGACGGCAAATGACGACGGACCAAAAATCAAAGTCCACCGAAGCCTGACAGACGGCGAGGAAGGACGTTTTGTGGCAAGTGAAATCTTTGAAAAAAAGATGCAAAATCAGATGCACAACGGCCATTTTGCAATCCTTTATAGAACCAATGCGCAATCTCGTGCCATGGAAGACGCGTTGCGAAAACGCGATATTCCTTACAGAATTTATGGTGGTCTTTCTTTTTACCAAAGAAAGGAAATCAAAGACGTTTTGGCTTATCTTCGATTGGTTATCAATCCAAAAGATGAAGAAGCTTTGATTCGCGTGATCAACTATCCGGCGAGGGGAATTGGCGATACGACAGTTGAAAAACTGACTATTGCGGCGAACCATTACAAGCGTTCGATTTTTGAAGTCATGGAACATATTGACAAAATTGACCTGAAATTAAATGCCGGAACGCGTGGCAGAATTTCTGATTTTGTAACGATGATCAAGAGTTTTCAGGTCATTGACCAAAATCAAGATGCATTTTATATATCTGAGCATGTGACTAAAAAAACGGGCTTGATCCAAGAAATGAAAAAGGATGGTACGCCAGAAGGGATTGCCAAACTTGAAAATATTGAAGAATTATTAAACGGTATCAAAGATTTTATCGAAGGACAGCGAGAGATTGACGGCGCCAGAGGAGCTTTGTCAGAATTTATGGAAGACGTGGCTTTGGCAACCGATTTAGATAAAGATACTGGCGATGATGACCGCGTGGCTTTAATGACGATTCACTTGGCAAAAGGATTAGAATTTCCATACGTTTTTGTCGTGGGAATGGAGGAAGATTTGTTTCCAAGTGCCATGTCGATGAGCACGCGAAGCGAACTGGAAGAAGAACGCCGTTTGTTTTATGTAGCGTTGACAAGGGCTGAACATCAAGCTTATCTGACGTATGCGCAATCGCGTTACCGCTGGGGGAAACTTACCGATTCTGAACCTTCACGTTTTATCGAGGAAATCCACGGACAGTTTTTAGAATATCTGACTCCGAATGAAGGTAATTACCGTTACAAACCGATGATTGATATTGACGTTTTTGGTGACGTTGACAAATCTAAATTACGCTTAAATAAACCACAAGCCGGAACTCCGCCGAAGAAATACGGCGACGATTCAGAACCAAATACAAGCGTTCGAAGATTGAAACCTGTTTCGTCAAATCCGGGAGCTTCGGCGAGTACAAATCTTCCTGACAGCAAATTGAATGTTGGAAATATTGTAATGCACGAACGATTTGGGAAAGGCGAAGTTTTAAACATAGAAGGAGTTGGTGCTGATAAAAAAGCAGAGATTAAATTTGAGGTCGGCGGTATTAAAAAACTATTGCTCCGCTTTGCGAGATTAGACGTTTTATCATAATTGATTTTTCAGTAAAAAGTTGTAACTTTAGTAAAATACAACTAAAAATTTATGGCACAGTTTATTAAAATATATCCGCAGAATCCTAGTGAAAAAGAAATCGCGAAAGTGGTTAAAGTTTTAAAGGATGGCGGTTTGGTGATTTATCCAACAGACACGGTTTATGGTCTTGGTTGCGATATTACAAATACAAAAGCGTTGGAACGCATTGCAAAAATCAAGGGAATCAAATTAGAAAAAGCAAATTTTTCTTTCGTGTGCCATGACTTGAGCAATATTTCTGATTATGTAAAGCAGATTGACACGGCTACTTTTAAGTTATTAAAAAAAGCTTTGCCCGGACCTTATACTTTTATCTTGCCAGGAAACAATAACCTTCCGAAGGAATTCAAGAAAAAAACAACGGTCGGGATTCGTGTTCCTGATAATACAATCGCGCTGGAAATCGTGAAGCTTTTAGGAAATCCGATTGTTTCGACTTCCATTCATGACGAAGATGACGTGATTGAATACACGACAGATCCTGAATTGATTTTTGAGAAATGGCAGAATTTGGTTGACGTGGTAATTGACGGCGGTTATGGCGACAACCAAGCTTCCACAATTATCGATTTATCTGAAGGAGAGCCAGTCGTGGTAAGGGAAGGAAAAGGAAACATCGATATTTTAAACTAAAATATTCAAGCATAAAAAAAGCATCCGTTTTAGCGGATGCTTTTTTTATTTATAGAACTTTTAGCTTATTTTTTAGCTTCCAAGTTTTTCATTTCTTTTTCAATCATATCATAGAATTGATCGATTTTTGGAAGTACAACAATTCTTGTTCTTCTGTTTGTAGCTCTGTTTTCAGCAGAATCGTTTCCTACTAATGGAACGTATTCGCTTCTTCCCGCTGCAATCAATTGTTTTGGGTTCACGTTTAATTCTTGCAAAACTCTGATAATAGAAGTAGAACGTTTTACACTTAAATCCCAGTTGTCAAGCAAAACCCCGTTTGATTTATAAGGAACATTATCTGTGTGTCCTTCCACCATACATTCAAAATCTGGCTTGCTGTTAACTACTTTAGCAACTTTTGCCAAAACTTCTTTCGCTCTGTCACTAACTACGTAGCTACCGCTTTTGAAAAGCAATTTATCAGCAATTGAGATAAAAACGACCCCTTTTTCAACATTGATTTGAATGTCTGGATCGCTGATTCCCACTGAGCTTTTTAAGCTTGTAACAATTGCCAAAGTCACAGAATCTTTTTTCGTCAAAGCATCTTGCAATCTTGTAATTTTTAAATCTTTCTCTTTAAGGCTTTCTAAAGATTTTTCTAGGTTTTCAGCACCTTTTGAGGAAAGCGTTGTAAGATTTCCCATGTTGTTGATCAAATCTGAGTTGTTCTTTTTCAAGAAATCAAGCTGATTTGCTAGCGCTTCTCTTTCTGTAAGACAAGTGTTCAGTTTTACAGTTGCAGTGTTTAGAAGATCTTGAGTCTCTTTATTTTTAGCTTCAAGTTCTGCAATTTTCTTCTTAGAGCCACACGAAGTCAGTGTCAAGGCTGCGATCGAAAGTACAAAAATTACTTTTTTCATAGGTTTTGATTTTAAGATTTTAACAAATTTAAGGATTAATAAAAAGTTTATATCCGAATCGGATATAAACTATTGTTAAAATTTATTTTCAAATACCTTGCCTTTTTTCCAAAAATGAAAGTGTACAATACTGTTAATTTTGTAATATTTATCGTATTGATTTGATTGTCTTTTATTTAAGTTCTTAAATAAATACAAATAAAAATAAAAATGCGATTTTAAAACTGCCCAAAGATGCTTAGGTTTTCCTTGAAAAAGAAAGTGGATTCCCGCCCAACCGTCTAAAGTAAGCCTTAAAAAGAGAATGGGAAACAGTTTTTTCTTCGGAAGATTCTTCGTCATCATCCAAAGTGAGTTTCTAAAATTCAAGAAAGTCTTGTGTGGATTTGATTCGTTTAAAGTAGCGCCGCCAACATGATAAACTGTAGAATAACCGCAGTATTTTGTTATATGATGTAAGTTAAAAGCACGCCAGCACAAATCGATTTCCTCTTGGTGTGCAAAAAAATCTTCGTCAAATCCGTTTAATTGCCTGTACACTTCCTTACGAATAAAAAAGCAGGCTCCGGAAGCCCAGAAAATATCAAAAGTATCATTGTACTGTCCCAAATCTTTTTCCAGCGATTGAAAAATTCTTCCGCGGCAGAATGGGAATCCATATTTGTCGATGAAACCGCCAGCAGCGCCAGCATATTCAAACATTTCTTTATTTTTATAAGATAGAATTTTTGGCTGGATGATGGAAGTCTGAGGTTCATTTTCAAAGATTTCCAATATCGGCGAGAGCCAGTTTTCTGTTACTTCAATATCAGAATTAACTAATGCATAATATTCTTCTTCCACAAAACGGAGTGCTTGATTATAGCCTTTGGCAAAGCCGAAATTAGCAGTATTCTGGATGATTTTAACCGAAGGAAAAGTGCTTTTTATAAAGGAAACAGAATCGTCTGAAGAAGCATTGTCGGCGACATAAATTGTAGCTTCGGGAGAAAACCTAACTATGGAAGGCAAGAATTCTTCGAGCAATTTTCGGCCATTCCAGTTTAAAATTATGACAGCTATTCTTTTCATTTTAGACTCCTTAGATTTTTAGATTTGTTTGACTTTTTCAGAAATACAGCCGATTATATTGTAAAATCAGGAAGTTCTCGGAGAAAATTATATTTCTCTTCGGCATAATCCATTTGGCAAAAATAATGATTTAAGCCGTTGGTTACCATTAAATATTCGGCTTCCATTGCCATGTTGTATCTTGCAATCTGGTCAAAAGTATCCTGGCTGATTTTAATGTCGGTGGATTTGCATTCTACCAATAAAAATAATTTTCCATCTGGCTGAAATACAACGATATCATAGCGTTTAACTAAACCATTGAGTTTGATTAATTTCTCGACATTGATATACGATTTTGGATATTTTTTTTCTTGCAAAAGATACTGCACAACGTTTTGGCGCACCCATTCTTCTGGCGTGAGGATGATAAATTTTTTGCGGATTTCATCGAAGATAGCGACTTTATTTTCGCTATTTTTGAATCGAAATTTATACGCAGGGAAATTGAGCTGTTGCATGGGGCAAAGATAGTTTTTCACGAGGCAATTGGCAATAGGCAGAAGGCAATTAGCGGGCTGCGTCTGTAATAATTGAGTAAAAATAAAATAAACATACATTCTTTTGGACGAAGTAGTAAAAATTGTCAACGATATCAAGGCGGGAAATATTAAACCGATTTACTTTTTAATGGGGGAAGAGCCTTATTATATTGATAAATTGACGGAATTTATGGAAGCTAATCTTTTGGCGGAAGAGGAAAAAGGGTTCAACCAAACGATTCTTTATGGACGCGACGTATCCATCGAAGATGTGGTTTCTACGGCGAAACGCTATCCGATGATGGCTGAAAGACAGGTGGTTATCGTGAGGGAAGCGCAGGAATTGTCGAGAACTATCGATAAGCTTGAAAGTTATGCAGAAAACCCGATGCCGACCACGGTTTTGATTTTTGCCTACAAATATAAAACGCTCGACAAGAGGAAAAAGGTAACGAAAGTCTTGGCTAAAAACGGACTGGTTTATGAAAGCAAAAAGCTTTATGAGAATCAAGTCGGTGATTGGCTCAAGCGTGTTCTTGCCGGAAAAAAATTAAATATCGAGCCAAAAGCAGCGGCGATGTTGGTGGATTTCTTAGGTACAGATTTGAGTAAAATTGCCAATGAATTAGACAAACTTGCCATCATCCTGCCAAAAGGAAGCACGATTACGCCAGAAGTTATTGAAGAAAATATCGGCTTCAGCAAAGATTTCAATGTCTTTGAATTGCGGAAAGCCATTGGTGAAAAGAACCAAAAGAAAGCTTATCAGATTGCGCAGTATTTTGCAGACAATCCAAAGGATAATCCACTGGTTTTGACAGTTGGGCAGACCTTTGGTTTTTTTATACAGCTTTTAAAATACCACGGACTGAAGGACAAAAATCCGAAGAATGTGGCTTCAGCATTAGGAATCAATCCGTTTTTTGTGAAGGAATATGATGTGGCGGTGAAGAATTATCCAATGAAAAAAGTAAGCGCTATCGTGGCGACTTTGCGTGATATTGATGTGAAAAGCAAAGGTGTGGGCGCGAGCAGCGTGGGAAGCGGCGATTTGATGAAGGAAATGCTGGCGAAGATTTTTTCGTAATTTTAACTATGAAATTTAGAATCGAAAACCTTCCGGGAGTGAAACTGATTGTTTTGACTCAAAAAATGTCACTTTCAGAAAACAAAACTTTTCTTCTTTGGAATTCTTTTATGAAAAGAAGAAGCGAAATTCAAAATGCAATTGGCGCTGATTTGTATTCCATCCAGATTTATGAAAAGGATTATTTTGACGGATTTGATCCTCATAAGGAATTTTTAAAAATGGCTGGCGTAGAAGTAAATTCTTTTGAAAATATTCCGGATGGAATGGAAATTTATGTCTTGAAGGGTGGAAAATATGCTGTTTTTGACTACAAGGGAAATCCGAATAATGGTGGAGAAGCTTTTCAATATATTTTTCAAGAATGGTTGCCAGCTTCGGGCTATGTCTTAGACGACCGCGCGCATTTTGAGATTTTGGGAGCAAAATACAAAAAGGACGATGAGGAAAGCGAAGAAGAAATTTGGATTCCGATTAAATAAAATACTATGAAAATTAAGTTTTTGATTTGTTGTTTCTTGCTTTTGAATTTCTGTGGAATGAAAGCGCAGAATGCTGATGCGAAACCCTTTGTAATTGGTGAAACGAGGATTTTGAAATCGGCAATTTTAAAAGAAGACCGAACGTTGAATTTTTACCTTCCGAGTGGTTATGAAAAGACGAAAAGCTATCCTGTTATTTATTTGTTAGACGGTTCGGCGAATGAAGATTTTCTGCACATTGTAGGTTTGGTGCAATTTTATGTGATGCAATATAATATGCCAGAATTTATTGTTGTGGGCATTGCAAACGTCGATAGAAAGCGGGATTTTACATTTCCTACCGACTTAGAAGACTTGAAAAAAGACTATCCGACAACGGGACATTCGGCGGCTTTTATTGAATTTGTCGAGAAGGAATTACAGCCTTTTGTGAATGCAAATTATAAAACGACAGACACTAAATATATCATCGGACAATCGCTGGGCGGTCTTTTGGCTACAGAAATTCTCTTGAAGAAACCGTCACTTTTTACACATTACCTGATTGTGAGTCCGAGTCTTTGGTGGGATGATGAAAGCCTTTTGAAAAGCGCGAAATCTTTATTGGAAAAGCAAAAAGAAATGAACCAATATGTTTATATTTCGGTTGGGATGCTGGAACACGAGACGATGATTAAAGATGCTAAAGAAATTGCAGCGATTTTAAAGACGAAAAAGAACTTGAAAGTTGATTATTTTCCGATGGAAAAGGAGAATCATGCTTCGATTTTACATTTGAGTATTAGTGAGGCTTTTAAGAAATTAAATCCTTTGAAAGAGTAATTATTTAGGATGGGTTAGCCTTTCAAAAAACAATTTAAATACCGATATTTGTAGCTTGCTATAAAAGAAAGAAGATATGGGAATGAATAAAAATACGATTTTAGGCTGGGCCACTTTCATCATGATCTTGATGGGATTGCTGCTTATGGGGCTTGGCGCTTTCAGATACAATGATGTTGCCGGTTGGGGATTTGGCGCCGTTGGGATTGGCTTTTTTGCCATTGCTTGGGTGTTCAGCTCGCTTAAAGGAAGAGTTTAAAAGCACATAACATTTTGATTTTATAATCCGTTCTATATTTTTAGCACGGATTTTTTTGTGGATTTTCTTACGTAAAATCTTTAGAAATGAATTAGTTAATTTTGTTGTAAAAAAATGCGTACAAATTTTAAAATGACAGAAAAAGATTATTTTTGAAACACAGTTATGGCTTCATAAATACTTTTTAAATCATTTTGATGGATGAAATCTACTTATTTAATTGCAGTATTTTTATTTGTATTTCAAACGGTTCATCCTCAATCTGAAAAGTTGCTTCATGGAACTGTTTCCGCTTCTGAATTTGCCGTTTCAGGTATTGACGTTATCAATCAGGCCAACTTAAAAACCGCTGTAACTAATTTTGACGGCAAGTTTTCCATCCTTGCAAAAATCGGCGACGTTCTGATTATTGGTGGAAAAAACTATACTGCGGCAAAGGTTTTTATCAAAAAGGAAGAATTTGAAAAAGGAACTCTAACCGTAATTCTTTCTCCCGAAATTATTCAGCTCGCTGAAGTGGAAGTCACGAAGACGATCAACAATATAAAAATTGAAGCGCCTTCGGTTTCGCCAATTCGGTCTGTAGATAATCTGCTGAATTCTCCCACAAATACTATGGTTCACAATGGAAGCATTCAAGACGGATTGAATTTAATAGCTGTTGGAAAATTGATTGGAAAGCTATTTAAAGGAAAGCCTGACGATAAAAATACCGTCCAGAAAACCGATGCACAAGCGTTTATCAATGCAAATTTCAATCAAGATTTTTTCAAGAAAACTTTAAAATTGCAGGAAGATGAGATTTCACTTTTCTTAGAATTTTGCTACGCTGACGAAAAAGCAGCAAGAGCCGTGGAAAACAACAATATTTTAGAAGTGACCGATTTTTTGATGACTAAAAATGAGGAGTTTAAAAAGCTCAAAGAATAGATTTGCTACAAATTATTGAAAGGTAAAAAATTGATTTATATATATCAAATCATCATTTGCTTTGTTTTTATTTAAAGCTATCTTTGTAAACACAAAAATTATATCCATCAAAATAAAACAATCCTATGTCTGACGATAAGAAAGTAATTTTCTCGATGCAGAAACTGAGTAAGACGTACTCAAGCAGCGACAAGCAAGTTTTAAAAAATATTTACCTGAGCTTTTTCTACGGAGCAAAAATCGGTATTCTTGGTCTTAACGGATCTGGAAAATCTTCTTTGCTGAAAATCATCGCTGGAGTTGATAAAAACTACCAAGGCGATGTGGTTTTTGCGCCAGGATATTCTGTTGGTTACTTAGAACAAGAGCCACAATTAGACGAAAATAAAACGGTAATTGAAATCGTAAGAGAAGGTGTTGCCGAGACAATGGCCGTTCTGGAAGAATATAATCAGATCAATGATTTATTCGGACTTGAAGAAAATTATTCAGATCAGGATAAAATGGACAAATTGATGGATCGCCAGGCAGCTTTGCAAGACAAAATCGACGCTTTGGGCGCTTGGGAAATTGATACCAAATTAGAAATTGCAATGGATGCGTTGCGTACGCCTGAACCTGATACGCCAATAAAAGTACTTTCTGGTGGAGAAAAAAGACGTGTGGCTTTGTGCCGTCTTTTGTTGCAACAGCCAGACGTTTTACTTTTAGATGAGCCAACCAACCACTTAGATGCGGAATCAGTTCTTTGGCTAGAACAGCATTTGGCGCAATATTCTGGAACTGTAATTGCCGTGACGCACGACCGTTATTTCCTTGATAATGTTGCTGGATGGATTCTTGAATTAGACAGAGGAGAAGGTATTCCGTGGAAAGGAAATTATTCTTCTTGGTTGGATCAAAAATCAAGCAGAATGGCTTTGGAAGAAAAAGTAGCTTCAAAAAGAAGAAAGACTTTGGAACGTGAGTTGGACTGGGTTCGCCAAGGTGCAAAAGGCCGCCAGACAAAACAAAAAGCGCGTCTTCAAAACTATGACAAGCTTTTGAATGAAGACCAGAAACAATTAGACGAAAACTTAGAAATCTATATCCCAAATGGGCCACGTTTAGGTACAAATGTTATTGAAGCAAAAGGCGTTGCAAAAGGTTATGGCGATAAATTGCTTTATGAAGATTTAAATTTCACGTTGCCACAAGCAGGAATCGTTGGAATCATCGGGCCAAACGGTGCTGGTAAAACGACAATCTTCAGAATGATCATGGGCGAAGAAACTCCGGATAAAGGGGAATTTTCAATCGGGGAAACGGTTAAGATTGCTTATGTCGATCAAGCGCATTCAAATATTGATCCGAATAAATCGATTTGGGAAAACTTCTGCGACGGTCAAGAATTGATCATGATGGGAGGAAAGCAGGTGAATTCTAGAGCTTATTTGTCACGTTTCAACTTTGGAGGCAGTGATCAGAATAAAAAAGTTGCCACACTTTCTGGTGGTGAAAGAAACAGGCTTCATTTGGCCATGACTTTAAAGGAAGAAGGAAACGTTTTGCTTCTGGATGAACCAACAAATGACTTGGATATCAACACGCTTCGAGCTTTAGAAGAAGGTCTTGAAAACTTTGCAGGTTGTGCGGTGGTTATTTCTCACGACAGATGGTTCTTAGACAGAATTTGTACGCATATCTTGGCTTTTGAAGGAAATTCTGAAGTTTATTTCTTTGAAGGAAGCTTTTCTGAATACGAAGAAAACAAGAAAAAACGTCTTGGCGGTGATTTAACTCCAAAACGTATTAAATACAAGAAGCTGATCAGAAATTAATATTTTTCAAGAAATCCCGATGAAAGTCGGGATTTTTTGTGTAAATTGATTTAAATTTGATTTAAAATTATTTTATGCCCCTAAGAATAATTTTGCCTACACTTTTCCTATTGTTGTTTTCGAATCTTACTTTTTCACAAGATGATATAAAAACAATCAGAAAGGAAATCTACCCTTATATCTGCGACGCGGACTCATTGCTTATTGAAGCAAACTACCATGAGTCATTTCAAAAGGCAAAAAAAGGACTTAATATCGCTTACCAATACCAGCAATATGATTATATTGCACTGTTATACAATGTTATAGCAGGCTGTAATGAAGAGTTGATGAACACCAGTAAAGCGATCGATTATTATAAAAAGGCGCTTTATTATGCTGCAAAAACAGACAATGATACGATAAAAGACTGGCTTAATAATAATATCGGCAATGTCTATAATTTCGACCTTCATGACTATCCAAAAGGAATTTATCATTATCATAAATCATTAGAATACGCAGAAAAACGCAAGGATACAGCTGAAATTACATTTACAAAATTAAATCTAGCGTCTGCTTATTTCAATATAAATAACTTTGAAAAAGGACTTGAATGCATTGAATATGCAAAAGTACATCTCGAAAAATTTCCTGATTATGAGTCAGATGTAATTCTTCATACTTTGTATGGCATTTATTTTCGCCATATCAATGATGATGCAAAAACAAATTACCATTTTAAGGAAGCTATAAAAATTGGTAAAAAATACAAACTTTTTAAAGCCTTGTCTGACGCTTACAGAGAATATTCAAATTATCTTTTCACCGCTGGTGATTACAAGGAAGCCTACTTGAATAAAGATCTGCACCAGCAAATCAAGGACGACATACACAATAATGAGAAGATAAAAAATGCGCAAATTGCTGGAATTCAGATTGAACTTGATGAATCGAGAAGGGAAATTGATAAAATTGAGCTTGAAAAATATTCACAAGAACAGAATCTGAAGAATTCCAGGATCATGGTTTTTCTATTTCTCGCAATCTTATTGGGACTTCTGCTTTTTCTATATACGCTTTACAGAAATAACAATTTGAGAAAGAAATTGAATGAACAGTTGAGCGATACCAATGCCCAATTGCAGATTGCAAAAGACAAAGCCGAAGAATCTTCTATTTTAAAAAGCCAGTTTATTTCCACCGTCAGCCATGAATTGCGCACGCCGCTTTATGGCGTTATCGGAATTACTGATATGATTTTAGACGAGCACAAAGAGCTGGAAAACAGTCCGCATATTAATTCTTTGAAGTTTTCTGCCAAATATTTACTGTCACTTGTCAATGATTTATTGCAGATTAACAAGATTGAAGACCGCAAGATTGTTTTGGAAGAATCACCTCTAAATGTGCGTGAGGAAATTGAAAAAGTGCACGATGCATTGCAATTCATAGCTGTAAACAATAAAAATATAACGACTGTTGATGTTGATAAAAACATTCCAGAATATTTGATTGGCGATAAGCTCCGGCTTTCCCAGATCTTGGTGAATCTGATCAGCAATGCTATGAAATTTACCAAGAATGGAGAAATAAAACTGAAGGCAGTTTTAGAGAAACAAGTGAGAAATTTATACTATGTGCGTTTTGAAGTAATTGATTCTGGTTGCGGGATTGCCGTCGAAGACAAGGAAAAAGTATTCGAAAAATTCGTGCAGATTAATAGAAAAGAAGACGATTATCAAGGAACGGGTCTCGGCTTATCCATAGTAAAAAGGCTTCTTGAATTTATGGGAAGCACGATTTGCATGGAAAGTACCGTTGGAAAAGGCACAATGATGAGTTTTACGATTCCGTTTGAGTATAATGAAGCAATTACAAAAAAAATTGCTGAGGATAAAAAAATTGAAGCAGCACCGCTGGAAAATTATAAGATATTAGTCGTAGAAGACAATAAAATCAACCAGATTGTCACGCGAAAAATTTTACAGAAGAATAATTTTGAGTGTGAAATTGCCGAAGATGGTTTTGTGGCCATTGAAATTTTAGAAGCAGGTCAGGAAAATTTTGACTTGATTTTAATGGATATCAATATGCCACGAATGAACGGTTTTGAAACTACGAAATTGATCCGCGAAAAAGGAATCACCATTCCGATTATTGCCCTGACGGCTTTCGACAAAGATGAAATTGAACAGGAAGCCATTGAGTCTGGAATGAATGATGTGCTGATAAAACCTTTTGAGCCTGCGCTTTTATTCGAAATTATCAGCAATCATATATCCAAATCGAAATAATTTTACTTATTTCTTAAAATTAATTTCCGCATAAACCGGGAAGTGGTCTGATGGAAATCGGCAGTCTTTTGAATCACTCAAAGTAGCAAATTTTGTAACTTCCATTTTATTTCTATTGATGAAAATATAGTCGATTCGCATTTTTACGGGTTTGTTGAATTCAAAGTTATTGAACGTTCCTTCTGGACCAAAAACGACTCCGGTGCATACTTTTTGGGCATCGTCTAATTCTTCTTTGATCAATTTTAAAGGAAGCGTTTCTGACTCCAGATTAAAATCTCCAGTCAAAATCACAGGAAGATTTTCTTTGTTGATTTCCTTTATTTTGGCCAAAATTAACTTAGAACTTTCCGCTCTGGCGATATCTCCAACATGGTCGAAATGCGTGTTGAAAATCCACATTTTTTTCTTCGTAGTTTTATTTTGGAACAAGCCATAAGTGCAAACTCTTGGATACGCCGCATCCCAAGCTTTTGAAGGCGTTGAAGAAGTTTCTGACAACCAAAATGTATTTTCTTGCAACAACTTAAATTTATCTGAATTATAGAAAATTGCGCTGTGTTCGCCTTTTGATTGTCCGTCATCTCGACCTTTTCCGATGAATTTATGCGAAGTCAAAGCTTCATCAAGATATTGCATTTGGTTTGGCAAAGCTTCCTGAACTCCCATAAAATCTGGATTG
>Ga0247817_10000108_pt1 | contig 66178 bp, 60 predicted proteins | sample UWRJL212509R1_FD_178010 | JGI IMG/M metagenome (GOLD analysis project Ga0247817, IMG submission 178010) | Plant litter microbial communities from Arlington Agricultural Research Station in Wisconsin, United States - UWRJ-L212-509R-1 | ecosystem: Environmental > Terrestrial > Plant litter >... | reverse complement strand
CAATATGAATGGTCGATTGTACGACCCAAAATTGCACAGATTCTTACAGCCTGATAATTTTATTCAGGATCCTGCAAATACGCAAAACTATAATCGTTATGGTTATGTATTAAATAATCCGTTAAAGTATACAGATCCTAGCGGTGAAGAATTTGTTATTGGTACCGCAATTGCAATTGGTGCTATTATAGCTGCAAGCACTTATACGTTAACCGCATTATTAGCTGATGTTCCTTTTAGTATAGGTGGTTTGGTTAAGTCTACCTTTATTGGGGCTGCGAGTTCTGCCGTAACTTTTGGTATTGGTAGTGCAGCAGGAACAATTGCTAATTTTTATGTGAGAGCGGGAGTTAGTGCTGTAGCACATGGTACTTTTCAGGGAGGTATGACAGCTATATCTGGAGGTAAATTTTGGAGTGGCTTCGCATCAGGGGCTTTAAGTAGTATAGCTGCAAGTGCATGGAGTGGTGGTTCAAGTGCTCCTGAAACACATAGTTTTGGAGGTGTTGGTTTTACGGAAACATTTAATCATCAAGGTTTGAGTGGTGCATTAGGTGCTAACAATATGTTGGGTATGATCGCTTTTGGTACCGTTTCAGGTGGTGCCGGTGCGCAATTAACAGGTGGAAATTTCTGGCAAGGAGCATTGACGGGATTAGTGGTTTCAGGATTGAATCATGCAGCACATGAGATAGAAGGCGAAAAACCAAATAGAGAAAAGGCAAAAAGCATTGTTAATAAGTATAGACATGGTAATATTGATGAAATTGAACAATGGTTAGATGCACATCCTTTTACAAATAATGATGGAATAGTTTCATTTGAAGGAATTGAAGGGCTAAGTATTAATACAAATAAAAGCAATGGAAATGCCAACTATATTAATAAAGCATATGAGGGTGGTGCTAAGTGGGGAATAAAAAGACTTGCAGTTTTTGGTATAAAATCATTATTAAAGGGAGGGGGGCAGTTATTAAGTGATGGAGGCTTAGCTAAAACTCCTACAAAGAATAATGGATTAATTTCAATAGATGAGGCTAATGCTAAAAATTCGTTGATAGATTATATCTTTAGACCACAAGGCCCCCAGCAAAAACCAATGATGATTAATGGTTTTAGTCCTTATTCTGGAGTTAGTAGGTTTGATGTGTATTATAAAGCTAAAAGGTAACCTTTTAGTGAAAATAATTTAAAAAATAAATAATGAAAAGAATCTATTTTTTTTTGATAGTTATTGTACTTGTATTTATTTCATATTTAGATTTCCATTATAGTTTAAATGGTTTTTTGATAATTAGTTTTGATTTATTTTTAGTCCTTTATTATTCAATTATTAAGTCTGAACCAGTTTCTTTAATTAATTTAAAAGTTAATTTTAATTTGATTTACTATCTACTGTTTGTTGTTTGTTTTTATAGTCTTTATTTTTTATGTACATCGTTTATAATTATAAATGATAACTTTTTGACATTTTCTGATTTAAATAAATTTGAGATTGTCAAAGTTTTAGTGCTATATCCAATATTGGAAGAGCTAATTTTTAGAAAATATTTATTAATCAGTTTAGTCAAAACAAAATCAGAAACTAATTCAATTCTTACTTTATCTGTAGGTTTTACTTTGATCCACTTCATTACTAATTCATCACTTCTCTATGTGTTTTTATTAAGTGTATTTCTCTCTTGGGTATATTTAAAAACAAGAAATATTTACCTAACTATTATTTTACATGTTTTAAATAATTTTTTGTCAATTACAAATTTGATTAGTTATTTATCTAAATCAATATCACTTTTTATAATTCTATCGGTGTTAATTATTCTAGTCGTATTTGCTCTAGTTAAAATAAAGGATGATAAATTAAATCAATATTGTAATGAAGGAAAGTAAGGAACAATTGAAAAAAAAGAAAAATTGGCTTAAAATAATTATTGAAAATTTACTTGATTTATTTTTAATGTGGAAATGATTTTTCTTTCAGGTACAGAGGTTGGTTCTGTCGCATCTGGGAATAACTTTTATCTTTAGAATTTTAAACCGATCAAAAGATGAATACTAAAGGTAATTGTTATCCAAAATACATAATTCTTCAGGCAGTATATTTCAAGCTAAGATTTACACTTAGTTAACGGAATGTTGAAGAACTAATAAAGATTAGACGAGTCATTGTGGATCATGCCACGATTCAGCGCTGGGTCTATAAGTTTGCACCTTTCATTGAAGCTATTTTTAGCAGCTCTTGCCGCTATTCGTTCCAATCTTTTCTGCCGAACCCCGGCACAAAAGGATTTCCACTTCTATCGGCTAGGGCTGCTGAGGAGCCCGGCTCTTTAGACTAATAAAAATAAGTGAGATTATAAAAAAATGGCGCCAATTGTCTTCAATTGGCGCCATTTGGCGTTGTGACAGGAACAGGACAAATTTCAACATCATTTATGGATGATTTGAAGAAATTGGCTTACTACATGTAGCGTCTGTCTTTCATTGGCTTTGTAAATTTGGTTTAGACGTCCTGTTGGGGATTGATGCAAAAAAATATAAAAACTCAATTGGTTTATGGCGGTAAACTAATATACAACTCTACAAATATTATTCGTCTTTGCTTTTTGTGCGAGAAAAAAGATTAAGTCAGAAATAAGCCAATTTCTTGCATGAATTGAACAAGAAGTCAATAGAGCAATCCGTTAAGCTAAAATGCAGTTTAAAAGTAAAAAAAAATAACTTGAATTCCAGATTTGTTGCATAAAGCTCTAGCATTTATATAGAATGGAACTTGAAGCTTTGAAAAAAATGTACTGTGCCTTTTAATTACCATACATATTAATCAAGCGAAACACCTGTAAAATTCACTTTAATTTTTTGCAGCAAAAAAACATCAACTCCAAATGCTGGATTTTAAAAAATTGCCTTAAGTTTAAAAGTTAATATTTTAACTTTGCTTTGTCATAATTAATAAAAGTGGGCAGATATACAGAAATTCGAAATTACAGCCTGCGGGATATTATTAATATGCTGGGGGAAGAAGCAGCACACGGAACAGAGTTTCATGTGCATTACAATAAAGAGGTTATTGAAGGAAATCCATTTCCTTTTCCTTTTAGAAGCTGCAATACCGCTGTATTGCTCATGCTGGAAGGAAGGATAAAAGTACAGATTGATTTGCAGACCTATATTGTTGGTCCAATGGATACGATGGTACTATCGTCACAGTCGATGATACATATTTTGGAAATTATAGAACCTGTTCAGAATATAGGTTGTGTATTTACGGACGAATTTGCTATGACCAATATGCTTAATTATGAGGATATAAGACTTTTTAGATTAACAGAGCTTAACCAAACCCCAATATTATCACTTACAGAAGATCAGTATAGTATTATTTTCGATATCATGACAAAAATGTATACACTGAATTTGTCACAATCAGAACATAATCTCTATAAGAAGGCAAAAATATTTCACTATTTCAATCTGCTGGCGCTTGAAATGATGGAAATGCACCGAAGCGGAGTAAATCAGGCCAATTTGAAAACCAATAGAAAGAAAGAGATCATTCATGAGTTTTTATCCTTGCTTTCGATTCATGTTCGCAATAATAGAAATGTCAAGTTTTATGCCGATAAACTATTTATAACTGCTGGGCATTTGTCTAAACTAACCAAAGAGGTTACGGGAAACACTTCGCGCGAAATTATTGAGGAAGCAGTAGTCATGGAGGCGCGAAACCTGCTGATGGAAACCTCTCATTCGCTGGCAGAAATTGCTGAAATACTTCATTTCAGTGACCAGTCTTTTTTCGGGAAATTCTTTAAAAAGAAAATGAAAATCACCCCAAAATCATTTCGAGACAAATACAAATAACATTAAAATTAGTGCTGTATTTTTCTTTAAAAACTACCTTTCTTATGCAAGTGAGGCGAAACGCTATTATCTAAAATGATGGTTATAGACCAAAAACGGCTCGGAACAGACCTTTTGTAGACTAAACATTCTATGGAGATTTGCACCATCAGTTGGAATAACTGCATGGACTTTTATTAATCAATATAAAAAAGCAAATTATATGGTAATGTTTAAGAGGAATATCTTATCTATTCTGAGTATTATGTTATTAAGTGCCGGATGCGGTAAAAAGGAAACAGACCAAAACCAGACAGTTGAACCTGTAAAAGTAAGTGTTAGGGAAATTGAACTGTCATCTCAGGCAGAAGTTTTGGATTACAGCGGCACTATTGAAGCAGACAATACTGTTTCTATCGGCTTTAGCATTCCGGGAAGGGTGACTGCTGTTCTGGTACAGGAGGGAGAGCGTGTTGTCAAAGGACAGCTTCTGGCATCAATAGAGCAGAATGCCTATCAGAACAATCTTATCGTCGCAAATGCAGCCTTGGAACAGGCCCAGGATAATTTCAACCGTCTCGATCAGCTCTATAAAAAAGGAAGCCTTCCCGAACGAGATTATATTTCTGGAAAAACCGGTCTGGCACAAGCAAAAGCCAATAAAGAAACGGCATCAAAAAACATGCACGATACCAAATTGTATGCTTCTTTCTCAGGAATCGTAACCCATAAACTCACCGAGGCAGGTGCCAGCGCAGCGCCTGGAATTCCAGCTTTTACCATTGTAAAAACAGACAAAGTATATGCTGTGGCAGCTATTAATGAAAATGAAATCACTTCATTGAAAATAGGTGCAGACGCCAATATTACAATTCCATCCCTGAATAGGGAAATCAAAGGAAAAATCACCATAATAAATCCGCAGGGCGATGATCTTTCGAAAACTTACACCGTTAAGGTGCGTCTGGAGAATGTCAATGGACAGCTGCTTCCTGGAATGATTGCCGATATCAGCATCAACTCCGGACAGATTCAAAATACAATAATTATTCCTGCGCAAGCCCTAGTGCGAGATCCAGATAATATAAACTACGTGTATATCGCCAAAGAAGGAAATACTGCTTTTAAAAAGAGAGTCAATATATCTAAAATAACCGGAACGAATGATGTTGTGGTAAAAGAAGGACTTCAGGCGGGCGACAAAATCATTGTAAACGGACAAACCAACTTAATAGACGGTACGCCTGTCAAATTCTAATTTTCTAAAATTCAATTAAAAGATGACAAAGCGAAAAATACACTTTTTAGAAGCCGCAATGAAGCACAAGCAGGTTGTCATTGTACTGGTTGTCCTGCTGATGCTGATGGGAATCAATTCCTTAGTGAACATGCCCCGAAGCGAAAACCCTAGAATTGATATGCCTACAGCTCTGGTATATGCTATTTATCCAGGTGCTGATGAACATCAGGTACAAGAAGAAGTGGCAAAGAAAATAGAACAGTACTTATTCTCATTTGAAGAAATCAAAAAGAAGAAAGTAAAGTCAGAAGTTCGTGAAGGACAGGTTTTTATTACTACCGAAATTTACACAAATGTAAAAGACAGAAAGAAATTCTGGCATACTCTGCAACTGGATATGGATGCCAATTTGCGTTCAAAATTGCCTCAGGGTGTTATAGGGCCCTTTATCAACAGTAATTTTGCCGATGTTACGGCAATGATTATTTCTGTATCGTCAAAAGAGCGTTCGTATGCTGAGATCGAAAAATACCTTGACAAACTGGAAGACGGGTTAAAAGTCATTCCGATGGTTTCTAAGATCAATCGTTCGGGGGGGCAAAGACAGCAGATCTATATTAAAATAAACGATAAAAAACTTCAGCAGTATGGCTTGGATGCCGGCGCTTTAATGGGGATCCTGCAACAGCAGAATATTACAGGCTATACTGGAGAAGTATCAGTAGGATCTAATAATATTGTGCCTATTTATGCCAACAGCCGTTACAAGGATGAAAATGATATTGCCAGCCAGATTGTCTACACGACACCATCTGGAACAATTGTCCGTTTAAAAGATGTGGCTGAGATTGAACGCCGTTTCGAAGAAAAATCATCATTTGTACGTGTAGGGGAAGACAAAGCTATGGTCTTGTCTGTCGATATGCTTCCGGGGAACAATATTGTAGCATTTGGTGAAGAAGTTGAAGCAAAAATTGCGGCTATCCAAAAAACATTTCCTCCGGATATTAAAATGAAAACCATTGTGAACCAGCCAAAAGATGTGGAGCACAGTATCAGTCATTTTATGAAAGAATTTGGTCTGGCAATCGGATCGGTGCTTTTGGTGGTCATGCTTTTACTGCCTTTTCGTATAGCAGTAGTGGCTTCCGCGGCAGCTCCGATTTCTATGCTGATTACTTTTGCCTTTATGAGCATGTTCGGGGTGGAGCTTCATCAGGTAACACTGGCCGCTCTTATTATTGTACTAGGAATGGTAGTCGATAATGCCATTGTGGTGGTCGACAATTATATCGAGAAACTCGACGAAGGCGTAGAGCCTTGGACAGGTGCCTGGCAGGCTGCCAAACAATTGATGGTTCCAATATTTACGGCAACACTCGCCATTATATTCGCATTTTTGCCGCTGGCCATTTTTATGGACGGAATTGCTAAGGATTTTATGTTTTATCTTCCGGTAACTGTTGCCATAGCTCTTATTGTTTCCATGCTTATTGCGCTTCTTTTTACCCCGTACACTTGTTATGTGTTTATAAAGAAAGGATTAAAACACAAAATAAGCGACAGACCCATAAAGAAAAACCTGCTGGATCACCTTCAGTCCGCTTTTGACAAAGGAGTAGAAGCAGCTTTTAGAAATCCTAAAACAACTATGGGATTGGGATTGCTTTCTGTTGTTGCAGCTCTCTTTATTGCTACAAAAGTCGATTCTGAATTTTTCCCTTTAAGTGAGCGCAATCAGTTTAATATGGAAGTCTGGATGCCAAACGGCACGTCTTTGGAGAAAACCGAAGCGAAAGTAAAAGAATTGGAAAATATCCTAAAACAAGACAAACGGGTTGTTGACGTAACGAGTTTCATAGGAATGAGTTCACCTCGTTTTCATACGTCATACGCACCGGAAACTCCAAGAAAGCAATTTGCGCAGGTATTTATTACAACAACCGACATTGATGCAACAAATGAAATGGCCAAAGAGTATCTGGACAAGCTAAAAGGTTTTATGCAGGACGGAGCGGTTAAAATCAAACAGCTGAGTTTTCAGGAGGGTGCTCCGATTGATATCAGGGTGGTAAGCGAAAATGAAGCCGATCAGAAACGTACAGCTATAGAAGTCAAAAAAATTCTGGAAAAAGCTGAGGGGGTCAACTATGTCCGATTGAGCAGCGAGTACGATTATATGGGGGTCAAACTCAATATAGATAATGCGAAAGCAAGCCGCTTAGGTATAAGCACACAAGCCATTACGCAGACTTTAGGAGCCGGTTTAAAAGGATATTCTATTTCCACCTTATGGGAAGGAGATAAGACGGTAGACATTTTCCTTCGTTATGACGAAGACAGCCGTAAAGATCTCGTTGCCTTGCAGAATCTTCACATTACAACACGTTACGGGAAGAAAGTGCCGCTTAAAGCTGTAGCAACTCTAGATCCTGAATGGCACACCGGAATGCTACTGAGAAGAAACGGATTAAAGATGCTGAGTGTATATTCAGAGGCGCAGCTGGGTAAAAAACCCTCGCGTATTCTTCAAGAAGTAAAGCCGGAAATAGATGCTCTTAAACTTCCTGCCGGAACTACTATTCAATACGGAGGAGACGCTGAATCAAGCGGGGAGAATGCGCCAAGTATGGGAATATCTTTAGGAGTCAGCCTTATTTTGATTTTCCTGACACTTTTGTTTCAGTTCAAAAGTCTTGGAAAGGCGCTTATCGTATTGTGCACCTTTTTACTGAGTCTTTTTGGAGCCTTCCTAGGACTTCTTGTAACAGGTAATCCACTTGGGATGACTGGGTTTATGGGAATCATAAGTTTGATAGGCATCGTGGTGCGAAACGGAATCATACTGGTCGATTATGCAGATGAGCTTATCAGAGATCATGGATACAAACACAAAGCTGCTGCAATTGCCGCTGCTAAACGTAGAATGAGACCTATCTTCCTGACTTCTGCCGCTGCCGCAGTCGGCGTAGTGCCTATGATTATAGGTAAATCGCCTATGTGGGGTCCGCTGGGAAGCGTGCTAGCTTTTGGTTTGATCTTTTCGATGATCCTAACCCTTTTTGTGGTGCCTGTCATGTACTATAAGTTACTGAAGAACCCTATAATCGAAGATGAAGCGCCTCAAGAGCAGCCTGATGGAGAAGAGGATGTACTGTATAAGCCGGTTCACCAGCATTGATAAATAATAATAATTCTTCAAACCTCCTGTCGATTTGTAATAAAATTTCGGCAGGATTGTTTAAAAATGAATTGACATGAAAAGTAAACAAAACACTATATATTTTTTGTTCCTGATTTTTTTCTCAGGAATTGTTCACGGGCAGCAGACTGTCTCTCTGGATCAGATCAGAAGCGTGGCTTTGGAAAACAACAAAAAACTCAAGAAGGCCCAAAGCAGCATTAGTGCAGCCAAAGCGGCCAATCAGGCGGCCAATGCAGCGACAAAACCCACCGTAGAGGCAAGCGTTTTCGGGCTCTATCTCTCGGATCCTTTCAGGACCTTACTGCCGGAATACAGTGCTAATGGATCTGTAGCCGTGACCCAGGTTGTCTATGCAGGAAACAAAATCCAGACGGCAAAAAAAATGACAAGTTCATTGGTTGACCTGCAGAGCGCCCAGAAAAATTTAACCGAAGACGAGGTGCTGCTGAACGCTGAAACTGCGTATTGGCAGGCTGTCAACCTAAAGGAAAAAGTAGTTCTGGCAGAAAAATATCTAAGCCTTTTAGGCGAATTGAAAAAAGACCTTGAGAACTCTTTTAATGCAGGTTTGATCTATAAAAATGATCTGCTTAAAGTGGAAGTGCAGCAAAACGAAGCGATCCTTAACCTGACAAAAGCTAAAGACGGTTTAACGATAACCAAACTGGCTCTGTCTCAGATTACAGGTTTAAGTGCAGCTCAATACGATGTAGCAGGCAATTTTTCAGATGATATGCGGCTGATAAGCAAAGCCGATGTTGCGTCGGCTGTAAATAACCGTCCTGAGATCTATGCGCTCAGCAAGTCAGTCGAGGTCAACGAGTACCAGGCCAAGTTACTGGAAGGAGACCAAAAACCCACTGTTGCCTTAAGTGCAAACGGCCTGGCATCTTACGGTAAAAAGATTAATTTTTCTGACGGGAGCGATGATATGAAGGCATTTGTGGGACTGGTAACAGTTTCTGTTCCTATTCTGGATTGGGGAGCGAGGAAACAGAAGGTAAAAGAACAGCATTTTGTAACCGAAGCGCAAAAGTTGGAACTTGAGGAAACAAAAGAACTTTTGAGCATTGAGGTTCAGAACGCATGGCTGATGCTTAATCAGGCTGCAACACAAATAGATCTGAATAAAAAGTCACTAAAACAGGCTGAGGAAAATCTTCGTTTAAATCAGGATCGTTTTGATGCCGGAACCGTTCTGGGAGAAGACGTTTTGGAAGCCCAGGTGCTTTGGCAGAAAGCCTACGCTGATCTTATCGATGCAAAGGCAGGATACAAAATCAGCGAAGCCAAATACAAAAAAGCAATTGGCGAATACTAAATAATTTTATAAGCAGAAGCATTTTCTCTTCTGCTTATAATCAAAATATCTGATGGCTTGCAAAAGCATCTAAAAACATACAACTATGATCACACCGCTAACCATCATCGCTGCTACAAATTATTCCGATACAGCCAGAAATGCCGTTACCTATGCGGCAGGAATTGCCCAAGCCGCAAATGCGAAACTTGTTCTATTTAACTCTTTTAGCTTAAATGTGCACAGCGCAAATGCGCTTATCAGCGCAGAAGAAATGCAGAAAGAATTAGACAGGGCTATTTTAAGACTGGAAACCCTGGGTAAAGAAATAGCCCATTTGTTTAAAATTGAAGTCCAATGTTGCTGCAGCTATTCCTTTCTGAAAGACGAACTGGCAGCTGTACTTGAAAGCACAGGTGCTGAATTGGTTGTAATGGGTATGGCAGAACGTTCTTTTGAGCAGGATCTGCAGGGCAACACCACAACATCAGTCATTAAAAATATTGATATCCCTGTTTTGGCAGTGCCTCTCAATGCCCGATTTAAAAAATTAAGAAAAGTATTATATGCCTGTGATACGCTGAGTTTTTCGGCCGCTAGGAGATTCAGCTGGATTATCAAGGTAATAGGAAATCCTGATATTGAGATTGAACTTTTCAGTGTCGAGGAAAGTGTTGCTGAAATAAGGAAACGGGATGAGGCAGCAGTAAGGGATGGCACACTGGGAAAAGAGTTTGAGGATGTGAAGTACATTTACAAGACAGTGCGGTCAAATGCCGTTATTAATGAAATAGAAAAAGAAATAAAGCGCTATCAGGCAGATATACTGGTCATGGTGCCCAAAAAATATGGTTTTTGGGATTCTCTGGTCCACAAAAGCAAAACAAGAATAATGGCATCGGGTTTAGATGTCCCTTTATTGTCATTTCCGCAGTATTAAAAAGCGGGGGTGTTTAAAACGGTTATAACCAATGGGCTAGTATTCCATCGTACTTGCTTATTATTCAGGAGGCAATTTCGCTGCCTTTATTTATGATTACTACTTTATCGAAAATATCAAGAAAAACTTCATTAAATAAATATGTTGCCGAGACTTTCGGTGACCATTATTTTAATTGAAAAAAGATTAAAAAACATCTGTTTAATCTTTTTTCGATTAAGTGCATTATAACGATATGAAAAAGCTACGCTTAAAAAAAAATAGACAATGAATGCCGTCATAACAGCTGTCGGTGGCTATGTGCCACCTTCAATTTTAGATAATAAAAAAATTTCTAAAACAGTAGATACTTCAGAACAATGGATTGAAAAAAGAACAGGAATTAAAGAGCGCAGAATAGCCGACGATGATACTGCTGTATCTGATCTTGCATCTGGTGCGATTAATAATCTTATCGAAAACTATGAGGTTGACCCGTATGAGATTGAAGTCTTGATACTTGCTACTGCTACTCCCGATCATATGCTGGCGCCGGCAGCATCTCTGGTATGTGAAAAAAGCAATTTACAAAATGCCTTTGGACTTGATATCAATGCAGCATGCAGCGGTTTTTTATATGCACTTGAATTAGCGGGCTGCCTGATCGAAAGCGGGCGTTACAAGAAAGTTATGGTGGCAGGGGCAGACAAAATGAGTTCTCTTGTAGATTATGAAGATCGCTCTACCTGTATTTTGTTTGGCGATGGAGCAGGAGCTGTATTGCTTGAAGCATCAGAATCTGATTTTGGATTATTGAAATCGATTCTTCATACTGACGGGAGTGGTACTTCTTCGCTTTTAGTTCCGGCAGGAGGTGCTAAAATACCTGCTGGTATGCAGAGTTTACTTCATAGAGATCATTACATAAAACAGGATGGGGCTTATGTTTTTAAAAAGGCAGTTGCAGCAATGAGTTCTGTAAGTGGGGAAGTTTTAACAAGCTGCGGCTTTAGCACGGATGATATTGACTGGGTAATACCGCATCAGGCCAATCTGCGGATAATTGAGGCGGTGGGTTCAAATTTAGGTATCGATAAATCCAGAATAAAAATTAATATCCAGAAATACGGAAATACGACCTCTGCAACAATTCCTCTTTGTCTTTGGGATTTCAAAGATGATTTTAAGACAGGAGAAAACCTATTAATCACAACCTTCGGGGCTGGCTTCTCTTGGGGAGCAGCTTGTATAAAATGGGGGGTAATGCGAGACAAAAAAAATGCTGATACAGCAAAAAGAAGTCAAAAAGAAGTAGTGTCAATTTACTGACGACTATTTTATACAATCTTAAATAATCTATTTGTGAGGCGCATAATTTATTGTGATCTCTCTGCAAATAAATTTTTAAATCTGCTATTGAGTTGAATTTAGAATAAATGGCTGATGCTTTACTAATAAAAAATTATATGAAATGCAATCTATTTTCTCGGTACATAAAAAATAACTATTTCTTACTGTTATTAATGTTTTATACCTTCAGCTATGCGCAATTTTCCTTGGATAGAGATTCAATTCATAAAATAATTACCCAGCTTCCTGCCTTTTCGATCTATAAAGATAATTATTTTGTAACGGGTGTGAATTTAGATAAAACACCTACGAGAAACAGCATGGATGCTAAGTTTCAGTTTAGCTTCAAGCAGCGATTATCAGACAAACCTTTGCTGTTTGATTCTTATGCTTATCTAACGTACACACAAAAATCCTTTTGGAAGATATATAAAGCATCAAGCCCTTTTGAGGAAAGCAATTATAATCCGGGATTGATGATGCTCAGGCCTGTATTTAGAAATAATCATTTTGTTGGTGCTCTGACCTATGGAATAGAACACGAATCCAATGGACGCGACAGTATCTATTCAAGAAGCATAAATATGATTTCGATAGGATTTATTAGAGTATTTTCTCCCGAACTTTTTGTTTCGGTCAAGGCATGGCTGCCTTTTTTGATAGATAACAATCCATCTCTTCCAAAATACATCGGATACGGCGAGGGGCAGCTTCAGTGGATCACCTGCAATGACAGATTGTTTTTTGACTTAATGCTAAGAAAAGGCGCCAGCTGGGATTTCAAGGGAAGTTTGAATGCAGGGATCAGCTATAAACTGTCAAAAAAGGCTAATCAGCTCATTACCCTGCAGTGGTGGCAGGGTTATAGTGAGAGTCTGATAGATTTTAAATCTGAAAGGGGAATGCTCCGGGCAGGATTTATTTTGAAACCGACATTTCACCGTTTTTACTGAATCATAAAAATGATATTTCATGCTGATACGGTTTAATTAGAAATTTTGGGATAAATTAATGCTTACGATTTTAAAGTAAAAAAGCTTCATTTAGACCAATTTTGGCTATTTATTGACCTTTTTCTATTGCTTTTGGACAGCTACCTTTGCCCGGAGAATAGTAGTTTTTGTTTCAATAGCTTTATATAAAGCAAATTGAAGGCAGGAGGTTATAATATTTAAAATTAATACCAGTAAAATGGATAATAAAAAAAAGGTTGTTATAGTTGGCGGTGGTTTTGCCGGGATTCGTCTCGCAAAAAAGTTTGCAAATAATCCTAAGCTGGATGTTATAGTGTTAGATCAACACAATTATCATTTTTTTCCGCCGCTTCTATATGAGGTTTCTACTGCTTTTATTGAGCCATCCAATATAATTTATCCTTTTCGCAAGCTTTTTCAAAAGGCATCTAATATCCGTTTCCATATGGGCAAACTAGATAAGGTACTTCCTGAATTTAATAAGCTTGTGACAGACCAGGTTACACTCTCATATGATTACCTGGTACTTGCTATGGGAACAGAACCTAATTATTTTGGAAATGAAAACATAAAGAAAAATGCAATTGCGATGAAGAGTATAGAGGATGCCCTTATGATACGTAATCATATACTTTTTTCTATGGAGAAGAGCATGAGAAGTGTAATTCTAGAAGAAAAGCAAAAATTTTCAACTATTGTAATTGCTGGTGGAGGACCGACTGGGGTCGAGCTTGCTGGAAAGATAGCGGAATTGGGCAGAAACATTGCAGACAAAGATTATCCGGAGGCTTTAGGTCTAAAAGCAAAAATATATCTTATTGAGGGAGCACCAAATCTTCTCAATACGATGAGCATTAATGCACAGCAAGAGGCTTACCGTGTACTTGAAAAACTGGGAGTAATTATTATGCTGAACACTTTGGTCAACGATTACCAAAACAGCGAGGTGAAACTCTCCAGCGGGGAGATAATTATAGCAGAAACTTTGTTATGGACCTCAGGGGTAAAAGCTCGAAAAGTTGATGGTATTGTTGCCGCTTGTATAGGAAGGGGAGACAGGATATTGGTTAATGACATTAATCAGGTAGATGGTTATTCTAATCTTTTCTGTATCGGGGATCAGGCGTTGGCTCTTCATGATACCCGATACCCTCAAGGCCATCCACAATTAGCTCAGGTAGCCATACAGCAGGGAAAACAACTTGCAGAAAACTTACAGCGCGAGATCCTCGGTATTAAGACGAAACCCTTTCTTTACAAGAACAAAGGCAGCATGGCCATAATATCAAAATTTAAGGCAGTTGTTGATTTGCCAAAAATGTATTTTGGGGGATTAGCTGCTTGGCTGGTTTGGCTGCTCGTGCATTTGGTACCTTTAACAGGAGTACGTAACCGACTAAAGTTATTATCGAACTGGTTTTGGAGTTTGATGACAAACGATCCGGCTTTACGCAGCATTATTGGCAAGGTAAAGCAGTAGATAATTTAGGATTTACAAAAGTTATATTAGGAAAGGAAAATTCTTTAGGACATTAAAAGGATTGTCGCTGCATATACTACATCAATACATTTTCAGGAGTTATTTGACATGTCCTTCAATGTTAATAATACATGTCTGTTTAAAACAAAGCGGTTTTTATGAAAAGTAGGGATTTATCAATTTTAACACTGCAGGAACTTAAATGCAGGCGCAGAGGAATATTTTATATAGTGATGGCTATCAGTGTTCTGATGTTTCTGACAATACTGTTTTTAATTCGTTTACTATACAGCACGCACGACTTTATACTGCTCTCTGTAATTGTGCTGTTTACCCATTGCCTTTTGCCGTTAACTTTTAAAATGAACCAGTTGAACGCGGAAATTCAGCGTCGCAAAAAAAAAGATTTTAAGGCAACAGAAAAACCAATTTCTATCATCAGCTGTGCCAAATGGTTTAGTAATGATAATTAAAAGTGCAGCAACGGTAATCAACCAATTTTTTACCTAAATCTAGCAGCAGATAGGAATCGAAGATATGGACCTTCATAAAATTTCCTGCAATTGAAATGCGATTTGGATTAGCGCAGTTGCTTTTAATATTATTTGTGAGAGCTCTTCCCGCTATACGTTCCAATCGCTTGTGCCGAACACCGGCACAAACGGATCTTACTGCACACGAGCGAAGCGAACTGGCGAAGCAATCGGGCTAAAGAAAGACAGAAGAAAGATAAAAATGATTCAAAGTTAATTTCTTTAGTAGTCCAAATAAAAAAAATGGCGCCAATTGTCTTCAATTGGCGCCATTTGGCGTTGTGACCTCGACGGGACAAATTTCTATAAATTTTATGGATGATTTGAAGATATTGGCTTACTATATTTAGTGTGTGTCTTTCATTGGCTTTATGAATTTGGTTTGGATGTCCTGCTGGGGATTGTGGTAAAAAATCACGACTGTTATAATTTATTACAATAAACAAATTCTGATATTTTGTCTACAGTACAAAAATTATCGTTTTGATTTTTGGAAAAAAATAGAACTAAACCAAAATAGTAAGCAACTATGAGAGTCAAATAAATATTTAATTATTATTAGTTGGTATTGTTCAATTATCAATATGAAAGTATGATTAAAAAATATCAATCAAATTAAAAGTAAATTTCGTTTATGTTTTGTGTTTGGTTTCATTTTATAAAATGAAACGTATTTGTTTAAATATAAATCTATCTCCGTCAATCAATTGGCTAAATTTATTTCAGAAACAATTTTCATGAAATAAAGACGGTAGTAAATATAGAAAGTATAAAAATAAAATCTTTCCTTTTTTTGTTGCTATTATTAATAATAAAGTGAAATCAAAAAACAAATTCTTATGTAACCTAAAATAATTGCAAAAATTAGCACTGATTCTTAAAATTAAAAAAAGACAGAAACTCCTGTAAATCTTGAATAACAAACTCTATATGTGTTTAACAGAAAATAAAAATTCAAAAAAGATGAAAAAGAAAATATTCAAATTCAGCATATTGACATTTATTGCGATTAACCTGATATCTTCCTGTAAAAATGAGGTCAAAGAGAACGACAAAAATGTTTTAACAGAAACTGATTCTGTTAAAACTGAAATTATTTCAGGGCCGATACCTAATACCAATATGACGCCAGAATACATTAAAACATTATCAGCCAATATTTATTTATGGGCATGGCCAATGGTTAATATGCATAATCGTAAATTGATGTTTGAAAAAGTACCCTATCCTGTGCTAGGTAAAGGAATACTTCCTCTTTCTTCAATTAACCATATTGCTATGCTTACCGATTACGTTGATGCTGAAGAAAGAGAGGTTGCATGTCCTAATCAGGATGTTGTTTACGGACTGGCACCGTTAGATTTAACTAAAGGCGCTGTTATTGTGCAGGTGCCTGATTTTGGAGATCGTTTTTGGGTTTATCAGGTTTGTGATCAGCGTACAGAAGGTTTTGCTAAACTTGGAAAAATGTACGGTACTAAACCGGGATTTTATCTGTTAACCAGCAGCGATTGGAAAGGTAAGGTACCTGATGGAATCAACGCTGTATATAAATCTACAACTACATTTAATGTAGTGATTCCACGTGCTTTTCAATCTGATGATCCAAATGATAAAAAAGCTATTCAGCCCTTAATTAGTCTGATAAATGTTTATCCATTAGCAGATTTCGATGGAAAAATGAAAAAAGTAGATTACACAAAATTGCCTAAAACTCCAGCTGATAAAGTAGTAGCAAAACAAGAAACGCAGTGGGTAAATCCTGAACTATTTTTTGATCAGCTTTCAACTGTTTTAAAAGAAGTTCCTCCGCTTAAAGGTGAAGAAGTTTGGTACGCACAAGTACAATCCTTTTTGGATGCCATTAACAAAGATCCTAAGTTAAAGGCCATTGCCAAACAATCAGCAATAGATTCGGAAAAAAATCTCATAAAACCTTTGTTTCAATTTGAAAATGTAGGATATCCAGTAAAATTTAATTGGACCACACAAAAAAATGGAGCGCAGTTTGGAACCGATTATTTAACCAGAACTGCGTGTGCCAAATCAAACATATTTGTAAACAGACCAATTGAATCTAAATATTTTTATCAGGATTTTGATTCTACAAGAACTAAATTATCAGGAAGCAATAAATACACGATTACTTTTGCAAAAGGACAAACCCCACCTGTAAAAGGATTTTGGTCGCTTACTCTTTATGATGAACACCACTTTTTTGCATCAAATGAGCTTAAACGTTACTCTTTAGGAACAAAAAATAAGAATTTAAAATATAATGCTGATGGCTCACTAACGCTGTATGTGCAAAATTCTAAACCAGACGCGGATAAAATCGACAATTGGCTACCTGCTCCAAAAGGCACTTTTTCTTTATATGTAAGGTGTTATTGGCCTGAAGAAAAAACTTTAAAAGATGAATGGAGTCCTCCAGCAGTTATCAAAACTTAATTTATTTGTTTCAAATAATAAAACGAAATTACAAGGGTTGTAACAAAGGAAATAAAAACAAAAAATTCGCTAATATATTAATTAATATATTTTTAAATAAAAAAATGGCGTCAATTGTCTTCAATTGACGCCATTTGGCTGTGTAGTGACCCATAAAGGACAAATTACGCACCATTTTATGGAAGATTTGAAGAGATTGTCATACTACAAGTAACAGCTGTCTTTATATGTCTTCAGTATTTTGGTTTGGATGTACCGTGGGGATTGATACAAATTTATAAGTAAGATACAGTTCATGTCGGTACTACATGTAATGTCTGTCTTTCATTGGATTAAAGAATTTGGTTTGGATCTCCTGTCGGTTTATTATAGCAGATTTCCCTTTAATTGATTTCATGATTTGATATTGATAAAGCATAATGGTAACTTGTAACCTTCTAATGTTAAATCGATATGTAACTACTTTTTAGGCAAGCCCCATTTCTCAACCAATTCAGCATTAAGTCCGCCAACTTTAGCGTTTGGCTTGCCTTTACCTGTTGTAATTAAACTTTTCAAACTACCTTGTATATAGCTCGTCCACGCATCCTGACAAACACTATAACATTCGTACTCAGGAATGAGTCCTTCGTGTGTAAACTGCATTTTGGTCTTTCCATTTTCATGGGAAATGTTAAAAATCAATTTAGTGCCAATCCATTCTCTTTTGTCCTTTACAAAATTGAACTCATTATCCAAAACCTCATATACCAGTTTTTTATTTGGAACAATTTCTATCAGTTTTATTTTACTCAAATGCACATCTTGGTAATGATAGAAAAATGTTTCGTTAAGTTTGTCAGTATTGCCTTCAATTTCTTCCGACCACCATGCCCGGAAATTTTTTATGGCATTAAACACTGTTACTGGATTTTGTTCCACCAAAATAGTTGACGTATAGTCTTTGCTTTCTTTCATGTTGTTTTTTGTTTTAGTATTGCTTATTGAATTCTCATGCTCTGGTTTAATGCTTGTTGTGTTGCTGAAACTTACAATCACAGGAGCGACAATTACGGCTAATAGTATTCTTTTCATATGAGATCTTTTAAATGACTTTATCTATACTTAGTAATGGTAATAGCTTATTCTGCAAATACTCTGTCCATGCCGGGGCACAAGAATTGTAACATTCAACTTCCGGAGTCAGACCTTCGTGTGTAAATGTGAGTTTCGTCCTGTCTGCTTGTGTTGAAATTTCAAAAATTACTTTTGTTCCTGTCCACTCGTCTGTTTTTTCTAAAAAACTTAATTTGCTATCGGTAATTAGCCAAACCACTTTTTGGTTAGGTATGATCTCCACTATTTTTTGTTTGCTGTAATGGGCACCATTACCGGCATGAAAAGTGAATTCATCATTAAGTTTTTGTGTCATGCCTGTAAAGGTTTCGTCATGATACCCTGTCCACCATTTCCGAACCTTAAGAATAACTTCAAAAACTTTCTGTGGTGTCTGACTTATAGTTAATGTTTGGGTGAAATTGGAAATTGATTTCATACTTTTTGCTGTTAAAGATTTTACATGGCAAAGATGGTATCTAAAATTTACTTTTTAGGGGTGTAAAATAGACTTCCTTAGAGGTTGATTTGGACAATGTGTTTGTTTATCTTTGTCAAAAATTCCCAATGAAACATATTTCTATCTTGGTACCTGACGGTGAAAACAATTTGAGCAGTATTGTCGGTGCTTACAAAATTTTGTCAAGAGCCAATGCGTATTGGAAAGAAAAAAACAAAAAGGAACTTTACAAAATTGAGCTTGTAGGGCTTTCTGAAAAGGTTGACTTCCATGATGGTTTGTTTAGCGTAAAACCACATACTCATATTTCAGGGGTAAAGAAAACTGATCTTATTATTATTCCGTCATTGAACCACAACTATCAAAAGGCCATAACAGGAAATGAACCATTGATAAAGTGGATTGTAAGCCAATATAAAAACGGCTCAGAAGTAGCAGGTATCTGCACAGGTGTTTTTTTACTGGCCTCATCAGGTTTACTAGAAGGAAAGACCTGCTCTACGCACTGGGCGTTTGCAGAGCAATTTAAAACGATGTTTCCAAAAGTGAATTTGCAGACTGACAGATTGATTACTGACCAGAGCGGAATCTATACCAATGGGGGAGCCTATTCCTTTTTAAACCTTATTATCTATCTGATAGAAAAACACTTTGACAGACAAACGGCTATTTTTTGTTCCAAAATATTTCAAATTGAATTAGACCGTCAAAGCCAGTCGGCTTTTATCATTTTTTCAGGACAAAAAGCACATAGTGATGATGTAATGAAAAAGGTACAGGACTATATAGAAAATAATCTTAAAGAAAAAATATCCATTGAAGCTCTAGCTTCCAAATTTGCTATTGGAAGAAGAAACTTTGACAGGCGTTTTATAAAAGCTACTGGAAATACACCTGTTGAATACGCACAAAGGGTAAAAATTGAAGCGGCAAAGAAATCCTTCGAAACTAGCCGAAAAAACATTAACGAAGTAATGTATGAGGTTGGTTACTCGGATCTTAAAGCATTTCGCGAAGTATTTAGGAAAGTATCAGGAATGTCACCATTGGAATACCGAAACAAATACAACAAAGAAGCTTTGAGTTAGCACAATAATAAAAGCCTGCCAGAAAATCTGAAGAGATTAATGAGTAAAGCAGCAATGAATTATTTTTTGGTTCCGCAATAAAAAACTACGCAGCTCGATAAGATAGTTGTTGCAGGTTATGGTTCTTTATCAAAAAAGACATCAGTTCTCTATATTTAAAGGGAATGAGCCCGATACAATATCGAGCTCATTATTATCAAATTTAATTATAAATTCGTCCAAACTTTTGGGTGCAGTCCAAATTTCAGGGCTTTTTCTATAATTGTATTTTATTCTCGGAAAATTACATTTTCGGAAGCAGTACTGTATCCACTACATGTATAACACCATTGGATTGATTTACATCTGAGATTGTAACTTTGGCCTTATTGCCGCTCTCGTCACTGATGTACAAATCTTTTCCATCCATCCAGGCAGTTAAAGTTCCGCCGCTCACTGTTTTTAAAGTGGCTTTTCCTTTACCGGCTTTTATTGCTTTTGCAATATCAGAACTATTCATTTTACCGGATACTACATGATAGGTCAATATAGTTTGCAATGTTTTAATATTCTCAGGTTTCAATAATGTTTCAACAGTTCCGGCCGGTAATTTACTAAAAGCTTCATTTGTCGGTGCAAAAACAGTAAATGGACCTTTACCTTGCAGGGTTTCAACTAATCCTGCTGCTTTTACTGCTGCTACCAAGGTGGTATGATCCTTTGAGTTTACCGCATTTTCTATAATATTTTTATTAGGATACATAGCCGCTCCACCAACCATTACTGTTTTTTGTGCAAATGATGTAAATCCAAATCCTAATGCCAGGATTGCTGCTGCTAAAAATTTTCCAGTTTTCATAATTACTTTTTTTAAGTTATAAAGTCATTTACGCTTTAATATTCTTTTTGGTTTTAAAATAAGCCAAGAAATAAACTAAAATAAAACCGGACTAACTAAAAGGTATTATGGATGAGTATTTTAAGGGAATATTTTTTGATAACTTACTATGGTCAAAATAATTTCGCTGTTATCTTCACAATCAAAGAGCCTGAAAAGATGAAAAGGAGAGGCGAAAATTTCTTTTTCTTTAGTTGTGATATGTTTAGATCAGAAAAGCAGTTTAGATACTATACTTTTAATGTAACTTTATTAATCGTAAATTATGCATCAGGCTACTATATACTTATAGGGCTTGAATATGCGATTTAAACATGGAAGCGAATTATTTTTCAAATTGTTTACATTTACCAAATAATGTATCTCTTATGTACGAAGAATTAAAATATTGGTATTTGCGTGATCATAAATTGTTTAGGACTTTGAGTTTTTCTCAAATCAAGCAACTTTGCATAATCACAGGTTTTAAAAAAGCCTCAAAAGGGGAAATTATTTATTTTTCATCTTCAGATGTGCCCCGGATTTTTTTACTTAAAAAGGGGAATATCAAGATTGTTGCCCTGGATAATAATGGCAACGAAACTATAAAGGACATTATCCAGAAAGGAGATTTGTTTGGTGAACTGACTTTGGAAACAGATAATAAAAACGAAGAATATGCAAAAGTCCTTTCAGACGATGTTGCCATCTGCAGTTTTTTAATGTCTGATTTTGAAGATTTATTGCTTCGTAATCCGACTTTAGCACTTTCATACACCAAGTTTGTAGGACTGAAAATGAAACGTATTAAAAACAATTATGCCAATCTAATTTCTAAGGATGCCAAAACCAGATTGTATCAATTCCTGAAAGACTGGGCAGAACAGGAAGGCGTTAGAGAAGGAAATTCAGTAGCCATTGAAAATTATCTAACCCAAAATGATATTGCCCAGATTATCTGTACTTCCAGACAAACCGCTACACAATTGCTCAATGAGATGGAAACCAATCAGCTTTTAAACTACAACAGAAAAGAAATTATCATTCGAGATATTACCAAATTATAATTATTTTGGGCTAAGTGTAAATTAGCCGACATTTTGCTTTTTTATAGTATGATAATTTTACATTATTAAAAAGATGTAAAAACATACACTATGAAAAAATTACTTTTTATTTTTTTAGCGACCCTTACTTGGGCTGCTAACGCGCAGAACATGATTGCTAAATCTGCCACTGATATCGCTCCTTTGCTAATAGGAGAGAAGATTCCAAACCTTACTTTAAAATCATCGAATAATACAGATGTACAAATTTCAGACCTGCTAAAAAAGAAAAAGACAGTTCTTGTTTTTTATCGTGGAGGCTGGTGCCCGTATTGCAATATGCATCTGCAGGCATTGGCTGAAGCCGAAAAGCAAGTTCTGGATTTGGGATATCAAATTATTGCGGTAAGTCCTGATTCTGCTGAAAATTTAAAAATGACAGCAGAAAAAGATAAAGTAAAATATACCTTACTTTCTGACTCAAAAGGAGAATTAATAAAAGCCATGGGAATTGCTTTTGAGGCTCCTGAAAACTATAAAAGTGTAATTAACGTAAATTCTAATGGAATGAATACTAGTTTTTTACCTGTTCCGTCCGTTTTTGTTGTGAATCCCCAGAGTGATGTCCTTTTTGAATATGTCTCTGCTGATTTTAAGCATCGTATCACGACCGAATTACTTGTTTCAGTATTAAAAAATTTAAAATAAAAAAAATGAAAAAGTTAGTATTACTTGTATTGATTTTGGTTTTTGGAATTTCTTCTGCTCAAAATGATGCCAAAAGAGCTAGCCAGTATAATTTAGAAAACAAAACTGCCATTCAGGGTTATGATCCGGTAGGATATTTTAGTCAGGGAAAAGCAGTTAAAGGGAAAAAAGGGATCTCAGCTTCTTACCAGGGCGTGATTTATAATTTTTGGTCAGGTGAAAATAAAAATGCTTTTCTGAAAAATCCATCAAAATACGAACCTCAATACGGTGGCTGGTGTGCTTATGCGATGGGAAGCGCTGGTGAAAAAGTCGAAATAAACCCCGAAACGTTTAAAATTACTGATGGCAAACTTTTTCTGTTTTACAATGCCTTTTTCAACAACACCTTAAAAAGCTGGAATAAAGACGAGGTAAATTTAAAAACACAGGCAGATGACAACTGGAAAAAAATCTATAAATAACACGGTCATGAAAAGGGAAATTTTAATATGGATTCTCAGAATTGCCGCCTCGGTAATTTTATTGCAAACCTTATATTTCAAGTTCAGCGGAGCAGAAGAAAGCATCTATATTTTCACTGCCCTAGGAGTAGAACCTTACGGAAGAATTGGTTCAGCAATAGCCGAATTGATAGTGGTAATTTTAATCCTGATTCCAAAAACCACCTGGATTGGTGCTTTGGGTGGAATTGGGGTAATGACCGGAGCTATTTTATCACATGTATTTGTTTTGGGACTCGTGGTAAAAGATGACGGCGGATTACTTTTTAGTCTGGCTATTATTACCTTATTATGCTGCCTGGGTTTGCTTTATTTCAACAAAAACAAATTGTCTAATCTTCTAAATTAAAAGATCATGTTACTAGAATCAATACGCCAGAGTTTAGATGAGTTAATTTATCTATTAGATCAATTGTCAGATCAGGATTATTCAAAATCTTGCCGGGCTTTAAGTAATGCCACAATTGGCGAACATACAAGACATATTCTGGAGATGTTTCAATGTCTGGAACAAAGTTATGATTCGGGAATTTTAAATTATGACAACCGCCAGAGAAATAAGCAAATTCAAACCGAAACAGAATTTGCTAAAAAATGCATTATTCAAATTAAAAAAGAATTGAAAAGCGAGAACAAAACAATCTATCTCGAACAGTTTATTGATGGTCTTAGCATGAGGATTCAAAGCAATTATTATAGAGAATTGCTCTATAATTTAGAGCATTGTGTGCATCATCAGGCGCTCATAAAAGTGGCCGTTTTGCAATTCGAAAATATTATCATTGATGAAAATTTTGGTGTAGCGCGCTCGACCATAGCATACAGAAAACAATGTGTACAGTAAGTTTTGTAAATAATAACGGAGTTGTAATGATCACTTCAAACAGGGATGAAAAAGTAATTCGTCCCAGTGCTATTGTGCCCAGGAATTATAAGCATAAGGGAAAAAATATGATGTACCCAAAAGATTCAAAAGCGGGAGGAACCTGGTTTGTCATGGATGAAAACGGAACAGTTCTGGTTTTGCTAAATGGCGGAATCGCAAAACACAATGTGATACTGCCTTATCGAAAAAGCCGCGGACTAATTGTTTTGGACATTATTTCGGATGGTTCTCCAAAGGACTTTTGGAAACAAATTGATCTGGATAATATTGAGCCTTTTACGCTGGTTTTGTATCAGGAAAAAGAATTGTACGAATTGATTTGGGATGGCATTGAAAAAAAGAGCACAATATTAGATGAATCCCGAAACTATATTTGGTCATCAGTTACTTTATATACAGATCCGGTAAGAAAGAAAAGATCAAACTGGTTTTTTGATTTTTTGAAAGATAAAAATGAAATATCACCATTGGAAATGCTGGATTTTCATCGAAACACAAGCAGCGAAGACACTCAAAATGGTTTAATTATCAATAGAGAAAATAGGATGAAAACCCTGAGCGTAACCCAAAGCGTAATAGAGCAAAATAAGGGGGTAATGAAATATTATGATTTAGTCAAAGCAGAAGATTTTTCAAACTCATTTATTCGAATTTAAAAACATTTAGATGAAACTATTTTTTCATAAAATAACCAATTGGGAATATTGGCCATTTCAGGTTCTGTATGTTCCTATCTATTTTCTTTGGGCCTATTATGCCATTAGAGCAAGATCGTTTTTTTTCTTTAATGCCTCTAATCCGAAAATTAAAAACGGGGGGTTTATGATGGAAAGCAAAAAACAGATTTATGATCTGCTTCCTGAAAAATGCTACCCGAAAACCATTTTAATTAAAGAGAAGACGGATTTAAAAACCATAGCCGATAAGGTATTAGAAAGGGAAATCTATTTCCCGTTAATTGCAAAGCCGGATATTGGCCTGCGTGGTTCGGGCGTGAAAAAAATTAAAACAATATCGGAGCTGAAAGACTATGCCCAAAAAGCAAATTTTGATTTTCTATTGCAGGATTTAATCCCATTCAAGAATGAAGTGGGTGTTTTTTATGTTCGTCATCCGCTGGAAAAATGCGGAAAAATTACCGGAATTGTCTCTAAAGAGTTTTTGATTGTAAGAGGTGATGGCAAATCAACAATTGAAAATCTGATCAAACAAACGCCAAGATTTCAGTTGCAGTTTAATGTTTTAAAAGAAGAATACGGAGATCAATTGGACCTGATATTACCCCGAGGCGAAACCATAAATTTAGTTCCATTTGGCAATCACGCCCGGGGCGCAAAATTTTTGGATGGCAGCCATTGGGTTACGCCAAAATTAACCAAGATGATCAATGAGCTCGCTGCTCAAATTCCTGAATTTTATTTCGGGCGTTTCGATATCATGTACAACACTTTTGAAGAATTAGAACAAGGAGAAAACTTCCAGATTGTAGAATTAAACGGTGCGGCAAGCGAACCTACACATATTTATGACCCCAAACATTCGGTTTGGTTTGCATGGAAAGAACTGGCACGACATATTACTTATATGTATGAAATAAGTGTTGAAAACCATAAAAAAGGCGTTCCCTATTTAGATCACAAAGTGGGAATGCGTGAGTACAGATTGCATCTGGCACAAAACAATAAAATAATGAATTTCTAGAAATGAAAAAGGTAAAAAATATCTCCGTTGGATTTCTGGTAAGTTTTCTCGGATCAGTTCCGCTGGGATACTTAAACTTAGTTGGACTGGAAATCTATGCAAAATCAGGACTTCATAATTTGGTTTTCTTTTTGTTTGGAGTCATATTTATAGAAACCTTTGTGATTTATTTTACGCTGCTTTTCGCCAGAGAGCTTATAAAAAACAGAAAACTCATGAGGATCATAGATCTGTTTTCAGTTGGCTTCATGCTTACTCTGGCGTTTGTTTTTTATTTGAATTTCAATCACCCGGCAGAGTCTGATTATTATTTAGAGCGATATTTGATCTATTCTCCATTTATAATTGGCGTAATTTTAAATGGATTTAATTTTTTACAATTGCCTTTTTGGACCAGCTGGAATTTATATTTGCTCAATGAAAATATATTACCATTCAAAGGAAGCTAAAATATTATTATATCGCAGGAACCTTAATGGGTATTTTTACAGGAATGCTTAGCGTCATAATAATATTGCAGTCTGTTTTACAAGACCCAAATCAATTCTCAAAGGGCATACTGCCTATTTTTATTCCGCTTTTTTTTATTGCTTTAGCAGGTATTCAATTGTTTAAAGTATATAAGAAATATTTCAGTGTGTATTAGAATTTTAAAAGGGTAAAATTTATTATGATTTGCAGGTGATTTTTAGTGGAGACTATTAATTAATTAATTATTTTTTAGGAGCTTTTCCCGCTATTTGTTCCACCCGAGCGCCAGCGTACTGGCGAAGCAATCTTTTGTGCCAGGCCCCGGCACAAAAGGATTTCACTGCCATCGAGGGTAGGGCTGCTACAGAGCCCTGTTTTGTCGTGGAGGACTGCACATTCAAACGCAATTCTTTGCAGCAAACCTGAATTTTACCTGCTGAAATGATAAATTACAGTCTGAATATTATTCTTTAAATCACACGAAAAATATTTCCATGCAGCCCTGTTTAAAATACAGTCTATTGGTTTTTGGTATATTTAATTGGAGGTAAAGTTATAATGAGTTAAATTTGTATTTATGGCAAAACTCATAAATCTTAAGGTCTTTTCTCATTTTTTCCGATCCTCCTCTGCAGGTGGAATTATATTATTAATCTGTGTACTTATATCACTTTTGATTGCCAACTCGGGATGGTCGGATGGTTTTAAGGAACTGCTTAATTTTGAACTGGGATTCAATACTTCTTCGCTGCATTTAAAATATCCGGTCCTACTCTGGATCAATGACGGGCTTATGGCTGTTTTTTTTCTTCTTGTCGGACTGGAAATAAAAAGGGAGATAGTGGAAGGGGAGCTTTCTTCATTTGCCCAGGCCTCTCTTCCGGTGCTTGCCGCAGTGGGCGGTGTAGCGGTTCCGGCCTTAATTTATTTCTTTTTTAATAACGGCGATCTGCATACGGCCAAAGGCTGGGGAATTCCAATGGCTACCGATATTGCTTTTGCACTGGGGATTTTATCGCTTTTAAGCAGTAAGGTGCCTTCGGGACTTAAAATATTTCTGGCCGCGTTGGCTATTGTGGATGACCTTATTGCGATTTTAGTAATAGCCGTATTTTACTCATCGGAACTTAATTTTCTCTATTTAGGATATGCAGGGACATTGTTTGTCTTACTGGTTATCTTTAATCGAATGGGTGTCAAAAATCTTCTTTTTTACCTGATCCCCGGGGCAGTTATCTGGTATTTTATTCATCACTCGGGTATTCATGCCACTATTGCCGGTGTTCTGGTAGCCATAACGCTGCCCACCAATGAAGATGATACGGAGTCTGCTCTTGAAAAACTGGAACATGCCCTCACTCGTCCTGTTAATTTTATAATTATGCCCATTTTTGCACTTGCCAATACCAACATCACCTTTGAATCTGAAATGATGGCAGGGCTTTTCAGTAATCTGGGACTGGGTATTATCCTTGGATTGTTTTTAGGCAAACCTATTGGGATTTTTATAATGTCATGGCTGTCGGTCAAACTGAAAATTGCCGAGCTTCCCCAGTCTGTTACCTGGATGCATGTATTGGGGCTTGGTCTGCTGGGTGGGATCGGATTTACAATGTCGATTTTTATAGCACTTCTTTCCTTTGGAGATGTACTGCATCAAAATGAAGCAAAATTCGCGATACTCATTGCCTCTACAATTGCCGGTATTTCAGGATTTTGCATTTTGAGCCTGTACAATAAAAAACAGAAAAAAGCTCTTGGGGACAATTAATGTTTCTTGAAAAGTTCCACATCTTTTACCAGCAGGCGCTCATTGAGCCAAAGCTTGAGTTTGTCGCTCTGGGCCGGACTTAGAGTTTTAGCGCCGTCATAGATAACGGCCGTTATCGTTGTAATGCTGTCTTTTTGATTAACAAGGCTGCTTTTATTGATAGAGAGTGAACTTACCTCGGGAAATAAAGTCCTGGTTTCTTTTAAAATCTGAAGGTTGTCAAATTTGTTCCTGGTTAGCTGCTTTTCCAGCTGCATGATCTTAACGTCTTTTACATTCATCTCATTCTCACTGCTTTTAATCTGGCTCAGGATATCGCCCTTTAGAGCATTGAAGCGGTCAGTGCTGTCCTGACGGATCTGCAATTGTGTACCGGCCAGGTATTTATTCTGGTTCAGTTTTTCTTTAAGCTCTTTTATTTCTAATGCGGAAAACCGTCTGGAGAGGAAAGCCAGCTCAAGTTTTTTAGCTTTAGGATTAAAATCAGTTTTTTTATACACTATGGTATATCCTTTATTGGTGAATTCACTCTCAATGAAAAGATCTGCATTTTTTTTGAACTGCTGCTCCCTGTACAGCGAGTAAGCCAGATAACTGCTGGGTACCAGCATAATTGTTATTAAAAAAGCAATGGTATACTTTACCCGTTTTTGGTGTCTTTCATCTACCTGTTTAACGGCCGGGTAGTTAAGGTATTTAATGATTAAAAAAGTAGCAATTCCTATAAAGACGCAGTTGATGCAGTAGAGATAAAAGGCCCCTAAAAAAAAGGTCCACTGCGCGGTGGCAATCCCGTAACCGGCCGTACACAGGGGCGGCATAAGGGCCGTTGCGATGGCAACTCCGGGAATTGGATTCCCTTTTTCTGATCTGGTAACGGCAATCACTCCCACAACACCTCCAAAAAAGGCAATAAGGATATCATAGATATTTGGGGAAGTCCTGGCCAGCAGTTCGGACTGCACATCCTTGAAGGGACTAAGGTAAAAATATAGGGTCGAAACCACCAGGCTTACCACTGTTGCAGTCAGTAAATTTTTGAGTGATCTTTTCAGTAATGAAAAATCATAGATACCCAATGCGAATCCGGCCCCCACAATCGGTCCCATAAGAGGGGATATGAGCATTGCCCCGATAATCACAGCAGTTGAGTTTACATTTAACCCCACTGAGGCGACAATAATGGCGCAGGCCAAAATCCAAAGGTTTGCTCCTTTGAACGTTATATTGTTCTTTACCGCTTCCAGGGTTTTTGCCCTGTCATCTTCTCCATCACGAAGGTTGAGCAGGTCTGTAATTTTTCTCATAATCTATAAAATTAGTAAGGCTTTGTAATGCCTTATTTTTGGCATGCAGGACTAAGATAAGACTAATTTTAATAATTATTTACTGAAATCGGGCAAATGAGAACTCAAAGCCGATTGAATTTATTTTTATATAAGGGAAGGTTTTATTCAAAAATCATTGATTTTAATCTGTTTCGGTAGGATTCCAGCACATCTGATTTGGTTATAAAACCATAGTACTTCCCGTTGTTAAGGACGGGCAGGAAGGCCTTATTGCTTTTTTCAAATTTATTCATAACAGTCTCCATGCTGTCAAAGAGATCTGCAGTCTGAATGGCCTGTACCATTATATCTTTTACAAGGATATTTTCCGCTTTGATATTATCAAAAATTACCTCGCGGATATCATTGAAATACACCAGTCCCTGAAGGTCATTTTCACCGTTTACAACCCCAAAAATAACCTGATCCGAATGTGCCAGAAGATCGGCAACATTTTCAAGGTTTTGACTGCTCTCTACAGTAAGGTAATCTTTTTTGACAAGGTCTTCGATTTCAAGGGTGCACAGGATATTGGTATCCTTGTTGCCGGTGAAAACATTTCCTTTTTTAGCCAGGTTCTTTACATCCAGGGAGTGTTTTTCAAAACGCTTGGAAACCGCAAAACTCACAGAGGCTACAATCATAAGGGGAATCATAAGATCGTATCCTCCTGTTATCTCTGCAATAAGGAAAATAGCCGTTAGGGGCGCGTGAAACAGGCCGCTGAGGATCCCTGCCATGCCCACAAGGGTAAAATTGCTGACGGGCAGATCAGTAAGGCCGGTAAGGTTTAAAAACTTGGAAAAGAAATATCCGGCGTAAGAGCCCAGAAAAAGCGAAGGGGCAAAATTACCGCCGTTACCGCCGCTTCCCAAAGTTATTCCCGAGGCAAATGCCTTGAGCATCATAGAGAACCCTACAAAGGCGAGCAGTACCCAGCTGTTGCTCGCATAATCCCCAAAGAGGGTGTTTTCAAGCAGCTTTCCTGGCTCTTTATCGGCCAGGGTTTTAATGCTTTCGTATCCTTCACCGAAAAGGGTAGGAAATACAAAGATCATCAGTCCTAAAATGCAGGCGCCGATTAGCGCTTTTTTATAGATGCCAAATTTTAAATGGGCAAAATAGTGCTCGGTTTTTAAAAATTTCCGCGCGTAAAAAACGGCGATAAAACCCGTGAAAAGCCCCATTAAAACGTAAAAGGGAATATTATGGTAATCGAAAGTCTGTTTTTCCCTGAAAGTCAGCAGTATATTCTCATTAAGCACTATGGTGGAAACCAGTGTTCCGGTGGCCGCCGCAATCATAATAGGGGTAAAGGCCGAAATGGTGACATCCACCAGCAGCACCTCGATGGCAAAGAGCACCCCGGCAATCGGCGCATTAAAGGCGGCCGCTATACCGGCGGCCACCCCGCAGCCAATCAGCAATGTTCTCTCCTGATAACTTAACTTGAACTGCTGGGCAAAATTGGAGCCAAAAGCGGCGCCTGTGATCACAATGGGGCTTTCCAGTCCTGCGGATCCTCCAAGCCCTACGGTGAGCGAGCTGGTGATAATCTGGGCATACATCTGCTTTTTGGGAATAATGCTGGCTTTTCTGGCCACAATATACAGAATCTGCGACGTCCCTTTCTCCAGGGTGCCCCCCAGTACCCTTTTTACCACAAAAACAGTTAAAAGGATACCTATAACTGGCAGTATGCTGTTTATAAAACTCAGCTTTAAGGTGCCGTTGATATAGGTGGCAAAAGAATAGACCCAGTGCGCGAAGGCTTTTAAGAAAATCACGGCAAAGGCGGAAATAATTCCGATAAGGACACTGGAGAGAAAAATAAACTGCTTTTTGGTTAATTTTTCCTGTCCCCAGATAAGCAGGTTTTTGGCCTTTACGAATTGTTTTTTGAACATTTTACTAAATTGTATTGTAGAATCGCAAAGTTACCTCTTCAAAGGGGTTAATGGGAAAAATGAAATGTTAATGTAATGCTAATTTTAGAAGTGAACTTTTTTGGCCCTGATCAATTGTTTTTATAGAAATCACTTCTATTTCTTTAATGATTTAGAATTTTAGCCGATACGGTAAGCTCAATTTAAATAGTTGTGAAGAGGATTGCTGTTTTCAAGTTTTTGAGAGCAGTGAATTAACATGTGTTAAGAATTGTTGCCCCAGCCTGATGGGAGTGGGTATCATGGTCACTTGTATATAATATTATTTTTTAGGTTTGATATTGTTTCTCAGGTTTGATATTGTTTTTAGGAGCTTTTCCCGCTATGCGCTCGAATCTTTTGGGCCGAACCCCGGCCCAAAAGGATTTCCACTGCTATCGGGGCTAGGGCTGCTGAGCAGCCCATTTTTATCTTGGAGAGATGCATATTCAGACGCAATTCCTGTACTTCTGATCTATGCTTAATTTTTGTTTTTTTTAATGACATATGCCGCAATTCCCTCACAAAGCCATTATTATTCAAATTCTAATTCTATAAATCCATACCCCTAGGTTTTGACATAAAATTTAAATTACTGTAATTTACGCATTAAGCTGTTTTGCAGGCTGCTTTCTTTGAAGCAGCTCAGGTATCAAATGCATTTTAAAATTTATTAAAGGTGCTCTTCTTGTAATTGAATTTTTTTGAGCACCATTTAATTTTTTTGAAAATCAAATGATAAACCCGCCCCGTACAATTAAGTACAGGGCGGGCTGTCCATAAACATAATCTTCCATTTTATGTCTACTTAAAACGTGTCAGTGTATATTGAATCATTTGCAAATTGAAATTCCCAATGTGCAAGAACACATTGGGATAGAGTCTTCCAGTATATTTATTTGTTTATTAGGGGCTAAAGATAAGAATGGGACTGTTTTAAAGGAAGGGTCACTGTAAATTCAGCTCCGTTATCTTTCTCTCCCACAGCGGTAATAGAGCCATTATGCCTTTTGGCTATTTTTCTGCACAGGGCAAGTCCGAGCCCATTCCCTTCGAACTGGTCTTTGGAGTGCAGCCTTTCAAAGGCCGTAAAGATTTTCTCTGTATCAACAATGTCCAGTCCAATGCCGTTGTCCTTGATTTTTATTTCCAGCACCTCAATGCCTTCTTGATTGTTTATAAAATCCGAAGTGATGATCACACGCGGCGGCTCATCGGCTTTTGAGAACTTCAGTGCGTTATGTATCAGGTTGTAAAAAAGCTGGTGGATAAGGATAGGCGCCCCCTCAATCTGGGGAAGCTCACTTATCACCAGAATGGCTCCTTTTTCATTTATGAGCAGTTCCAGATCGGTTTTGATATTTTCAATGACCAGGTCAAGGTTTATTTTCTCAACAGGCTGCGATCTTTTATCCAGGGTCGAGTAGGCAAGGATGCCTTCGATGATCGTCTGCATTCTATGGGCGGACTGGTCTACTTTATCCAGGTACTTTTCTGCATTTTCATTAAAAATGGTTTGCGGTTCTGCTCTGAGAAGGCTGTTAAAGGTTTTTATTTTCCGTACCGGTTCTCTCAAATCATGGCTTACCACACCCGCGAAATGCAGCAGGTCATCATTGGAGCGCTGGAGTTCCTGCGTGTTTTGGGCCACCTGTTTTTTGAGCTCCTCTTCAAAGGCTTTCTGCTCGTGGATATCACGAATTATCCCAATAATGGTGATGGGCTTCCCATTTTCGTCCTTGATGAGCCTGCCGTCTATCTTTACCCAGCGCAGAGAGCTGTCATCTTTTATAATTCTGGCCTCATAGGACATATTCCCTGTTCTTTGCGCCTGCCGGTGCGCTTCTTCACGGAGTTTTTGGTCCTCGGGATGCAGTCTGGCAATAAGCTGCTCATTGGTGATTTTTCCTTCAATAGACCAGATGGTGTTGAAATTGCCGCAGGTTTTTATTTTTTTGCTCGCAAGGTCTATCTCATAAGTTCCCATTCCGGAGGATTCAATAGCCATTCTGAGCCTTTGCTCAGAGCTTTGGATATCCACTCTGGCCTGGTGCAGTTCGGTGACATCAGAGCCCGTATTCATGACCGCATAGATTTCCCCTTCCTTATTAAAAAGGGGGATAAAGCTGTAATTAAAATAATAGGTTCTAAGGGCACCGTCCACCATTAAATCAACCAGTTTGTCCTTGGCGTGGAAGGCCTTTCCGGTTTTCAGCACCGTTAATGCCTGGTCGGCAAAGGGCTGGTTCCGGGTCTCAGGGAGCACATCGGGATAGTTTTTGCCAATTACATTATCTCCTTTACCCCACGCCTGTATCATAGCGGGGTTGGCGAGTTCTATCTTTAATTCTACCCCTGTATAAACAGCGGTAGGCAGCGGGGTATTATCCACAATGTCTTTCAAAAGCAATATATTGTCATACATGGTGGTCGGGTTTTGTTTTTGCGAAGCTATGCCTTATCTGTACTTATGCTGTTATAGTATTCTTTTTCATTGTATTAGAATTCCAACCCATAAAAAAGGCCTTGTTTGTGGCAGGATAATAGTCTGAGGAAAATGGAAAAACTAATATAATATTTTTAAACCAATAATGCCCTGGCCAAAAGGAATTGTATAATGCTTTTTTTGGGAGCTCTTCCCGCTATACGTTCCACCCGAGCGCCAGCGAACTGGCAAGCAATCTTTTTTGCCGGTGTTCGGCACAAAAGTATTTCACGCCACACAAGCGGAGCGAACTGGCCAAGCAATCAGGCTAGGGCTGCTTGGAAGCCCTTTTTTTGTCTTGGAGAACTGTACATTCAAACAAATTTGTTTTATTTAGCTAAAGTATTAAGTACTATTTTTTAAGCAGGGCAGAACAGGAGCAAGATAGATTATTCTTTAGAATGTAAATCCTATTGCCCGGATCAATTCTTGGTTGAAATTATTTTTAATAAAAGTTTGTAATAACTGTAAGTTTTTTAGCTTTTTATCAACCAATAGTTAAAACCGAATTAATTATGAAAGTAGAAAATCACTTATGAAAGATAAATTTACTGACGAGGTGCTTACGCATCAAGGATTGATTCATAAGATTTGCAGGATGTATCGAGATAGCCGCGAGGACCAGGAAGATCTTTTTCAGGAAATTGTATATCAGCTCTGGAAATCCTATCCCCAGTTTCAGGGCAAATCTAAAATCACAACCTGGATGTATCGAATAGGATTAAATACCGCAATGGCTGCTTTTAGAAAACCAACGGTGAAAATAGAACACTCGGGTGTCATGGCCGGGCAAAAAATGTCTCAGGAACCTCAAAGCGATTCGTGGAAAGAAGATTTACTGTTTGCCGCTATTCGGGAACTCGACCAGGACGAAAGGGCCTTTATTGCACTTTATCTGGAGGATTTGAGTTATGCCGAGATTTCTGAGGTCATTGGGATTTCCCAAAGCAATGTGGGTGTTCGCCTGAACCGGATTAAAACAAAACTTAAAACAATTTTAAATAAATAATTATGGATTTGGAAAATTTAAAACCAGCGTATCAAAACAAGCAAAAAACCGGGTTCTCTAAAGAAGGTATTCTCAAAATGATCTCAAAAAGCAACCCACCCGCAGCAAAAAGCATAAAGGCTCAATTAATTATAGAAACTGTTTTCTGGACTGTCTTTACAGCTGTATATTATGATTTTTTTGACGGTCATTTAAAACCTGTGCTTTGGAATTTCTTGCTTCTGGCAGCGGTCTGTTTTATATTAACCCACAATGCCTTGGGATTTAAAATAGTGAATAATCCCATAAATGGACAAACTATCGTGGAATCTTTGAAGAATTACCAGGGCAGGATCAAAACCTATGCTGTGGTTTCGATAGTCAGCCGTGTTTTGGCTATTGCCATACTTTTGGGATATTTTATCTCCACCATAACACTCACCAATGAAAAAATAATCTCCTTGGGTTTTATTGCTTTTATTTTTCCTGTCCAAATTTATCTCTTGAACCGGGTGTGGAAAAAAAGGAAAGACCAGATAAATAAAATACTCATAAAACTGCAGGAATAAATCCTTTATGTTTTCTCGCGATATCGAGTATCAAAGTTCTTGGGTTTTTGTAAGGGTACAGGTAATACGTCGCTGCTAAACCAAATGAAGTATACTGCATAAATCTGCGGTATAATCAATTTTAGTTTATATCATTACCTAATGAATATATAAGTAATCAAGATGATTTTGTAAAAAAAATTAGTAAATTTAACAACATTTTAAAAACAGGAACGATGATAAAATTTTGGTTAATTACAATTTCGATCTTTATTCTCGCAACCTATATACTGGCTAAAGTAACTTTAAAATCAAATAGGGAACAAACCGGTGAGAGGATTTGGCGCTATGGCAATGGAAGGTCTGTTTATTGGCGTTTACTTACTTTGTGCAGTATTGGAATAACTATGGCACTAATGTTTATTTTTTATTGGATCGGAATACCTATTGTGTAAAAACATTAAAGAGGCTGTTATTTCTGCTCCTGAATAACTAATTTTTCAAACACAAGACCATTTTTAAATTAAGCCGAAGTCCCGGCTTGATGCTAGCGCGCGTTGGCTGTTGGTTGTCTTATTTTCTTTCGCTTTTTTGTTTTAATAATTGTCTAATTGACGTTAAATGTCCAAACAATACAATTGGAACTATAAAAGTTGGCAACCAACTAAATGGAAAATTCAAAATCGCTATGTTGGGTTGTTCAAAAGCAAATTTTTGTATTGGTGATGGTGCTGAAAATAAAGCATTCACAACAATATTTATTAAAAGTCCAAGACCAATAAAGTTCCAGGTCAGTATTGCATTTGGGTTAATTTTCATTTTAGTCAAACCAAAGTAAGCAATGACCGGAGCTGTTATTCCTGCTATAATGTCAAAGTTCCGGCCTTCAAAAGTCATAAGCTGCGGAATTGCTTTGTTGATAAAAAGCCAAAACAAAACTATTTCAACCGGTACCCTAACAATGTTTAAATAGGTCAAGTTTTTGAGGGGCAAACTGTCAATAAATTGTTTTCCTTTTAAAGTTGCAAACAATAGAATGGTTGTCAAAATAGTTGGTAAGATCCCTATCAGCATTATTTTTGGCGGCAAGGAGTTTGTGTCAGTGTTATAAATACTTTCTAAAGTTAAAACAGCTTGAATAATCAGCCAAATTGTAAGACCGATAGAAATTGTTGCTGCTTTTTTTCGGGTCAATTCAGAATTCGAGCTTCTAATAGACCAAATGAAAAGTAGCAAAGTCGCAACTGTTGTAATTACAAAAGCCAGTGATATGTATGCAGGTAAATTCTCTATCATTTTTTCTGTTTGTTGATTCTTTGCAGTTTTGCCTACAATGACGGCTAACTCATTTATGCCAGCCATAAAATGGCACAAATACTAGTTTTTTTTAGCTGGCTTTGTGCACTTAGTCATTGCTTTTTTTAGCGAATATAATAATAATAAACTAAATCTCTTAGCTGCGCAGCAATAGGTACCAATGAGCTATTTTAATTGCCTTGGCTGCTGTTACTGTGGCTGGAAATCAGCTGATTTAGTTTGAGGCTGGATTGATCCAGTATCAGGAATTGCCGGGGAATCTGATTCGAAGTTATCATCATTAACATTTGTATATAGTACTATTTTTTAGGAGCTTTTTCCCGCTATACGTTCCAATCTTTTGTACCGAACAACGGCACAAAAGGATTTCACTGCACACGAGCGGAGCGAACTGGCTAAGCAATCGAGGCTAGGGATGCTGAGGAGCACGGCTCTTTAGACTACTAATAAATAAGCAAGGTTTAAAAAAAATAGTGGACAATTGTCTTCGATTGGCGTCATTTGGCTTGTTTGTGAGAGTAACAGGATAAATTTCTTTAAAATTTATGGACGATTTGAAAAGATTGTCATACTATATGTAATGTCTGTCTTTAATTGGCTTAAAGAATTTGGTTTAGATACCTGTTGGGGATTGATGTAAAAATTATAAAAACTAAATTGGTTTATGGCAGTAAACTAATATAAAATTCTACAAATATTATGGAGGATTTGCAAAGAATGTTTTAATTTAAGGTAGAATTGTCTTTTTTTGGCTCTATGAATTACTGCCTGGGATTTTAAAATAAATCTATTTGATTTTCGAAACTTTTTTAATAACATTAATAAACTTTCGTTATCATTTCTTCTATAGGCAAACGAACTTTTTTCGCAGCTGCCATATAGTCTTTTTCCGAATCCCGATATCCTAAAGCGAGGATAACTGTAGAATGCAGCCCTTTTTCTTTCAAACCCAAAAAAGCATCGATAATAGAAGCATTAAATCCTTCGATAGGAGTGGCATCCACTTTCAATTCTGCTGCAGCAATAAGTGCTGTTCCTAGTGCAATATAAGCCTGTTTGGCCGCCCAAAGTGCTTTTTGCTCTGCACTAATAGCACTAAAATAGGAATGCAGTCCATTTCTAAATCCTGATAAGGCACCAGCATCAAGACCTCTTTGCTTTTCTGTCATTGCCATATAATCGTCAATGTAAGTAGAAGACATGTCATTGAAAGCAGCGAAAACCAATAAATGAGAGCAAGAGCTAATCTGTCCATTATACGAATCAGCACCTAATTTCTTTTGGATTTCCGGGTTGCTTACAACAAAAACACGGTAAGATTGCAGACCACAAGAAGATGCTGAAAGATTTATAGCCTCTAAGATCTGATCGATCTTTTCTTCTGTTACTTTAACGCTATTGTAAGCTTTTGTGGCGTAGCGCCATTTTAAATTTTCTATCAAATTCATTGCTATGTCTATCTTAATTTTTGGCAAATATAAATGATATTGTTTTCTTTTTCGAGTTTTTAAAATGCTCTGGGAAACTCCAAATCAATCATCTTAAGTCACTAAAGAATATTTATCTGTTTTCATCCATTATTATATTTGTTTATAGATTAATAATCTTTAAAAATATACGTAAAAAGAATAATTAACTGAATTTATGTATGAATAAAAATATTTAATCTTTTATATTCAAATTTGCAGGGTAAAAAAACTAAACATTATCATCAGATGAAAGCAAACATACAAGAAGATAGGGGAATAAACGAAAAGCAGAATAGTGTAAACACCCAGAATACAATCCAGAATGATTTTGCATTCACACTAAAGAGCACTTGTTTAGATGAAAACTATCACCCCTCAAGTGAAACGCGTTTGACAACCAATTTTGCAAATTTGGCCAGAGGAGCTAATCGTCAACAAAACTTACGTAATGCATTAAATATGATTAACAATCGATTCAATGCGTTGGCTCATTTGGATAACCCAAAAGGGGATCGCTACCTGGTAGAACTTGAAATCATCACAGTAACGATGAGTATTGATGATAAGAATGGTATTAACAATCTGCCGTTGATTGAAGTTTTAAAAACGAATATTTTTGACCACAAGACTAGCCAGCGTATCGAAGGTATTGCCGGTAATAATTTTTCGTCTTATGTTCGTGATTATGATTTCAGTATTTTATTGATCGGGCACAATAAAAATAAATCTAATTTTTGTATTCCTGAAAATTTTGGTGATTTGCACGGAAAACTTTATAAGTGTTTTGTCAATTCAGCCACTTATAAAGAACACTTTAAGATGTCACCGATCATTTGTCTAAGTGTATCGAGCAACAAATCTTATACCCGTACTGAGTATCAGCATCCGGTTCTGGGTTTTGAGTATCTGCAGGATCAGTATTCTATCACTGATGAATATTTCTCTAAAATGGGCTTAAAAGTTCGTTTTTTCATGCCTCCGAATAGTGTGGCACCGATGGCTTTTTATCATTCCGGAGATCTGCTTGCTGATTATACTGATCTTGGACTAATCAGCTCAATAAGCACAATGGAGACTTTCCAGAAGATTTACCGCCCTGAAATTTACAATGCAAATTCAGTGGCTGGTAAAATCTATCAACCTAGTATTAAACACGAAGATTATTCACTGACTCGCGTGGCTTATGACCGCGAAGAGCGCAGCCGACTGGCTGTTGAACAGGGTAAATATGCAGAAGAGCATTTTATTAAGCCTTACAAAAGACTCCTGGAACAATGGTCTGCTAATTTTACCCTTTAATTGATTACAACGCATTAAAATTATACTATTATGAAGAAATTATTATTACCCACCTCTATTGTTGGAAGTTTACCCAAACCTGCCTGGCTTGCACCACCCGAAAAACTTTGGTCACCATGGAAATTAGAAGGCGATCAGCTACTTGAAGGGAAACAAGATGCTTTACGCATTTCCCTGCAGGAACAGCAATTGGCAGATCTAGATATCATTTGTGACGGCGAGCAGACACGCCAGCATTTTGTAACGACTTTTATCGAGCATTTAAGCGGTGTGGATTTTGAAAATCGTAAAACAGTAAAAATCCGTAACCGTTATGACGCGAGTGTTCCAGTGGTGGTAGGTGAGGTTGCACGTCAAAAAGCAGTTTTTGTTGAAGATGCTAAATTTTTACGTAAACAGACTAATAAGCCTATAAAATGGGCATTGCCAGGCCCGCTGACAATGGTAGATACCTTGTACGACGACTATTATAAAAGCCGGGAAAAATTGGCGTGGGAATTTGCGATAGCACTCAATGAAGAAGCAAGAGAACTTCAGGACGCAGGGGTAGATATTATCCAGTTTGATGAACCTGCATTTAATGTGTTCTTTGATGAAGTAAACGATTGGGGAATGGCAGCATTAGAAAGAGCCATTGAGGGTTTACATTGTCAAACTGCGGTTCATATTTGTTATGGTTATGGAATACAGGCAAATACTGATTGGAAAAAGACATTAGGTTCAGAGTGGCGACAATATGAAGAAATTTTTCCGAAAATTCAAAAATCTAAAATTGATGTGGTGTCTTTAGAATGTCACAACTCTAATGTGCCTTTAAATTTAATGGAACTTGTTCGCGGTAAAAAAGTAATGGTAGGTGCCATTGATGTGGCAACAAACACTATCGAAACACCAGAAGAAGTCGCTGCGACCCTGCGTAAAGCTCTTGAGTTTGTAGATGCCGAAAATCTATACCCTTCTACAAACTGCGGTATGGCACCGTTATCTAGAGATGTAGCCAGAGGCAAGTTAAGTGCTTTAAGCGCAGGAGCAGCAATTATACGCAAAGAACTTGGGATTTAGTCCCAATACAGTAATAATGGAGTCCGTGCCTCCACGGAGCAATATATTTAAAACACATTGAAGAAATTATTAGAAGTATTAAAAAAAGCAGGTTTCGACGGTTTCCTGTTAATGATAGCCACCATGATTCTGATGGCTTATTTTTTGCCAAAGCCAGGTATGGTCAAAGAACCTGTTTCGCTGGAGGAGATTGCCAATGCAGGCGTTTCGTTGATTTTCTTGTTTTATGGCTTACGGCTAAGTGTTGAGAAACTAAAAGCCGGACTTTTCAATTGGAAAATGCACATTGTCGTCCAGTTGACAACCTTTTTATTTTTTCCGCTCATTGTTTTGGCATTTCGCCCGTTGTTTGTCAATAACGGCTTCGAGTTGCTTTGGCTGGGTGTATTTTTTCTGGCAGCATTACCGTCCACAGTTTCATCTTCGGTGGTCATGGTTTCCATCGCTAAGGGAAACATTCCTGCAGCCATTTTCAATGCGAGCATTTCCAGTTTGATCGGAGTAGTGGTTACGCCGCTCTGGGTTGGGCTGTTTATAGCTTCTGCAACAGGCGATTTTGATGTCACTCAAATCGTCATAAAGTTGATTCTGCAAGTCTTACTGCCTGTAATCATTGGCATAAGTCTCAATTCCCGTTTCGGCGCCATTGCCGAAGAATACAAGAAACAGCTCAAATATTTTGATCAGGCAGTTATTCTAACGATTATTTACACTTCATTTTGCAAGTCATTTTCCGAACATCTTTTTGAAGGCTTCACCGCCCTTGAACTTGCCGGACTGGCTGCAGGGATGATGGCGTTGTTTTTTGCCGTATTCTTTTGTGTCGGACTACTCAGCCGCCTGCTTGGTTTTTCAGATGAAGACCGTATTACTGTCTTATTCTGCGGGTCTAAAAAGTCATTGGTGCACGGCACCGTTATGTCAAAAGTACTTTTTCAGCACAGTACCATCACCGGCATCGTATTGCTGCCGCTCATGCTTTATCATGCCTTGCAATTGATTGCTGCCAGTATCATTGCTCAGGGTATGGCCCGACGAAAAGAAGTATAATTTTATTTATGACATGGCGCTTTATCTTTTTTCGATAAAGGGAACCAAGGATAAAGCCCCCTGCTATAAAAATAATCCCTTTAAGATTTTTATACTGTGAAGATAAACGCTGTAGTATATTATATTTTTAACTTGTGGAAATAAGATTTTTGTATTGTTTTTGGTTATATTTGAAGAATTTTATTCTGATTTAAAAACAAATTAAACCTGTTTAAAGTAATACTATGGAGCAGATAGACGCTATTGATCTTCAGTTATTAAATATACTTCACGATAATTCTAAGTATACAGTAAAAGAGCTTGCTAAGATGGTAAATCTTTCTGCATCGCCTGTTTTTGAGCGAATTAAAAGATTGGAAAACAATGGTTATATAAAAAAATATATTGCCCTGCTTGATGCAGAAAAATTAAACAGGGGATTCATTGTTTTTTGTAATATCAAACTTAAACAGCACGATCGTAATATCGGAAATCAATTTGTTAGTGATATTATGAAAATAGAAGAAGTTGTGGAATGTTATAATATCTCAGGTGATTACGATTTTTTAATGAAAGTTTCTGCCAAAGACATGAAGCATTATCAGGATTTTGTGTTTAATAAATTGGGATCAGTTGAAAGTATAGGGAGTACCCAAAGCACCTTTGTTATGTCGGAGATAAAAAATCTCTACGGATAGTTCCGCGATGGTTTATTTATTTGAAATTGGCATTTTTTTTTATCATTTGTATAAATTTTCCTAGACTAAGAGCCTGATTTTGTCCAGGTCCTCGTTGGTGCTTGCTTCTGGCTCGTGAACCCTCACATGGCAAGTGATAGTAGAGAAATGAAGCAAATTATTTTATTTATGCTATTTTTGCCCGGAAAAAAAACTTTTACTTAAAAATACTTCCACATATCTTATGAAGTTCTTAGCTGCTTTCGTATGCTTTATTTTATCTATTTCTCTTCAGTCGCAATCATTAAATGGATTGATAAAGGATGATAGGGGAAAACCGCTTTCTGATGTTTTGGTTCGTGATTTAGTTTCAAAAACACATGCTCATACTGATAGCAGTGGAAAATTCATGTTGGAAAATGCTGTCATTGGTGACAGTCTTCAAATCTCCAAACAAGAATTTGTAACGCAAAAGATTATTTTAACTTCTTTTGATTTTCTGACGATCTCACTTGGTGAAAAACCTTTTTTACTGGAAGAAGTAACCATTACGAGTTCCTTGAAATATTTAAATACCATTTCCAAAATTGATTTGGAAATTCAGCCCATATCCAATTCACAGGATTTACTGCGAAAGGTTCCCGGGCTTTTTATCGGCCAGCATGCAGGGGGAGGAAAAGCAGAGCAGATTTTCCTTCGTGGTTTTGACTGCGATCACGGAACAGATATCAATGTTTTAGTCGATGGAATGCCGGTCAATATGGTCTCGCACGCACACGGGCAGGGGTATGCCGATCTTCATTTTGTAATTCCTGAAACCGTTCACAATATAGATTTTAATAAAGGATCTTATTTTGTTGATAAAGGTGATTTTACAACTGCAGGATTTGTGGGTTTTAATACCAAAAATGCTTTGCAAAACAGTTCGCTGTCTTTCGAAGGCGGGCAGTTTGATACATTCCGCAGCGTGGCTTTGTTTAATTTACTGAGCAATGAAAATCAGTCAGCTTATTTTGCCGGGGAATATATGATGACCAATGGATATTTTGATGCGCCGCAGAATTTTAACCGAATCAATCTTTTTGGGAAATATTCGGCAAAGATGAAAAATGGAGATAAACTGGCGCTTTCTGTTTCGCATTTTAAAAGCCAGTGGGATGCCAGCGGACAGATTCCCGATCGCGCGGTAAACGATGGGACGATCTCGCACTTTGGGGCAATTGACCCAAATGAAGGAGGAACGACCGGCAGGAGCAATTTCAATCTGCAGTACGATGCCAGAATTGATGAGGACACCCATATTAAAAACACAGCGTATTTAAGCAAATATGATTTTGAACTGTACTCGAATTTTACTTTTTTTCTCAATGACCCTGTAAACGGCGACCAGATCAAGCAAAAAGAAAACAGGACTATTGTAGGTTTTGAGTCCCAGTACAATGACCAACTAAATGATAAATGGCTTTTTAAACTAGGCGCCGGAATTAGAAATGACAGCAATAAAGATGTCGAATTATCACATACTGTAAACAGAAAAACAGTTCTGGAATATCTAAGTTTAGGAAATGTAAATCAAACAAATTTGTTTTCTTATAGCAGTTTAGACTTTACTTCGGGCAAATGGCTCATAAACGGTGGTTTACGTTTGGATTATTTCAAGTTTGGTTATGAAGATCAATTGGCAGCAACCTATACCAACCAGACACAGTCAAAAGCCATCCTAAGCCCGAAATTAAGCTTTCTGTATACCCAGAATGAGAAGTTGCAGTATTTCTTAAAAATGGGCAAAGGATTTCACAGCAATGACACAAGGGTAGTAGTGGCACAGAAAGGCGAAAAAATCCTGCCTGAAACCTATGGAGCTGATCTTGGAATCAACTGGAAACCCTTTCCAAGGATGATTGTAAACTCGGCAGTCTGGTACTTGTACCTGGCGCAGGAATTTGTTTATGTGGGAGATGAAGCCGTGGTAGAGCCAAGTGGAAAAACCCGCCGCGCAGGTTTTGATTTTGGTTTTAGATACCAATTGACCAATTGGCTGTTTTGGAACACGGATTATACCTACTCGCACGCCAGATCGATCGATGAGCCAAAAGGGAATGATTATTTGCCCCTGGCACCAGTTCATACTGTAATGAACGGGTTTTCGGTAAAAGATTTAAAAGGATTCTCAGGAAGCCTGCGAACACGCTTTTTAGGGGACCGTCCGGCAAATGAAGATAATTCGGTTACAGCAAAGGGGTACTGCATCACGGATTTCTCTGTAAATTATCAAATCAGAAAAATGTCGGTGGGAATAAACATTGACAACATTTTCAATACAAAATGGAAGGAAACACAATTTTTGACCGAATCGCGCCTGGCGGGTGAAACGGACCCTGTGGAAGAAATTCATTTCACGGCAGGGACACCTTTTAGTGCCCGATTGATTTTAAAATACAGCTGGTAGAAAAGTGATAAAGCATTGCCAATGAGACTGGAAAGGTTTTATGTTTAATAAAACAGGAAGTTTCTTTAAAATAAAAGTAAAAATGATGTATTTTTGTGCTCGAAATATAACAAGCAGTTGAAAAGATTAATCATCATAGTACTTTGTATTTTAATTTTATCTCCATCCTTTGAGACCCTGTTTGTATATGCTTCATTCAAACTCAATCAGAAAGAGATCTCTAAAACCATTTGTGTGCAGCGCAAATTGGCTTTCAATAGCTGTAATGGCCGATGTGAACTTCAAAAAAGCATCAAAAAATATTCTGATAACCAAAGAAAAATGCAGGACAGCCTAAAGGATAAATTAGAGCTTTTGTATGTTCAAAGCACTGCTGAAGTCAGCTTTGATAGTTTTCCTGTTTTTGAATCAAAAGATAATAACGCTGTTTTATTTGATAAGAAACCTGTCGGGGCTTCTAATCTTACTTTTCACCCTCCGCTCTGGTTGGTATAGATCACTATTTCAGTTTTTAATTCTTAAAAAATTGCTGTCATTGTAAATATTCAATGATGCAAAAAAGTGTGATTTGTTTTTTTATTCACCCTTTTTTTTACTCTGGAAACTGTTGATCGTATTGCCCTATTTGAAAATATACTTTGACTGTATTATTTCAATTAAAAAATATCTATTGCATTTCATGGCACTCTGGCTTGTTTTTGATCTTTAAAATCGGATCGCTTTGTGCTGTATTTTAAACAGTTTTTCTAACACTTATTACCAATGAAATCTTTTAAATTTTTAGTCATGGCGCTATTTTGTGTCATTACTTCCTGTACCATCGACAAAACAGATTACCAGGCCGAAACAGGCTCTGAAGTCCCGGAATATTACGAGTTTAAGGAAGCCGTTTCCTTTACCAGCGGTGCTTATAAAATTAGCATTGAAGCTTTAAACGGAACCTTTTTTAAGGGGTATAACGAACTTCATTTAAAAATTGTAAATACGCAGACCAATCAGGATGTAAGTTCTGAGGTAACTTTTTTGCCCATTTTGAGTGCTGCTGACGGAAGTAAAACTTCCTGTCCGCATAATTACAATTTAGAGTACGATGCGGCCAATAAATATTTCACAGGGTATTGCGTATTTACAAGTGAAAGCGCTGCAGCAGAGAGCTGGAAAATATATGTGGGTTTTACGGCTGACAACCAGAAATATGACATTAGTAAAGATATCACGGTTGAAAAGCAGAGCAATAAAAATCTCAATATGACAGCCTTTACTGCAAAGGATAATGAGCAATATGTGATCGCACTGGTTTCCCCTCAAAAACCGACAGTCTCCGAAAATAAAGTGACTGCAGGTATTTACAAATACAATAAACCAACTGCTGCTGCAGGTGTTTTTCCAGATCCTTCCCAGTACTCTTATTCAGAAGTGAGCGGTTATACTTTAAAATTAGACCCAAGAATGCCAGAGCCTTCCATGGGAAACCATTCTTCGCCAAATAATCAGGATTTGACTCAGCAAAACGATGGTCTGTATCACGGGGTGGTCAATTATACGATGACCGGAAACTGGACCCTTAATTTAATAATGATGAACCAAAATGGGCTGATCCTAAAAGGAACCGTTGTTCCGACAGATTTCACGCCCGGGGTTGAAGGGGTAAAAAGTGAACTTTATATTGATACCTTATTCTAGAAACATGAAATATATAATAGTTATGTTACTTTTTTTGGGAATATCAGTAACAGCTCAAAATACGCATGCAAATCACGACAGCATCAAAAACCTAGAGGAAGTACAGGTGAAAAATGCCGCCAAAAAGAAAATTGAAACCCAAATGAAAATGGCAGTTTCCGTTGATGAATTCCTGTCGTCATCTGATAATATCAGTTTTATAAAACGGGGCGCTTATGCATGGGAACCGCTCCTGAATAATATGAGCAGCGAACGCTCTACCCTTACCATTGACGGGATGCATATTTTTGGTGCCTGCACCGATAAAATGGATCCGGTAACCTCTTATGTGGAGAGCAATAATCTCTCGACAATTGATATAAAATCAGGACAGCAGGGAAGCCTGCACGGGGCCACTGTTGCCGGAAGTATTGATCTGAAAAGAAAAAGCACGCCGTTTGGTCTGGAAAAGAAATGGAACGCAGCGTATCAAAGCGGATTTGAGTTCAATAACAAACAGTTTTTCAATCTTGGAAATGTGGCGTATTCAGGTGACAAATTTGTAGCTGAAGGGAGTATTTCCTATCGAAAAGCAGACGATTATTATGATGGAAACAATGATGAAGTAAAACATTCACAATATAAAAAATTCAACACTTCAATGGGTTTTGCCTATAAAACAACTGATTTGTCATCGGTAAGGGTAGATGCGATTTTTGATATGGCAAAAGATGTGGGCTATCCGGCCCTTCCAATGGATTTATCACTTTCAAGAGCCCTTATTACATCGGCTTCTTATAAGCAGTTATTTGAAGAAGGACTGGTAAAAGTTATTGATTCAAAAATCTATTTTAATGCCATTGAGCATTATATGGATGATACCACACGTCCTGAAAACCTTGTTCACATGGACATGCCAGGCTGGAGTACCACTTATGGACTGGTTTCGAAAGCTAATTTGAAAAAGAACAGTTATTCTTCTGAAATACAACTTAATGCTTATGATAACTTATCTATAGCAGAGATGAGAATGTACCCGCAGGATAGAAGCAAAAGAACGATGTTTGCTTACAGCTGGCCGTGGGTAATAACCCGGTATGCAGGACTTTCGATGAATAATTCGTGGGATCTTTCAGAAAAAAGCCAGATAAATTTAGGCGGTTCTTTGGGTGTCAATTACAATTATTCCAAATATGTAGAGTTCAACTGGATTTTTCATCCCGGAGCGCCTCAGGAAAAAACAAGGTTTTTACCCAGCCTTCATGCAGGCTATAATCTGGATGTTGATCATTTTAATTTTTCTGTCGGAACCGGTTACGGGCACAGGGCACCTTCGGTTTCTGAAGGGTACGGATATTATATCTACAATAGTTTTGACCGTTACGATTATATCGGGAATCCCAACTTGAAAAATGAGATTTCATATGAGGCAAATGCAAGCGCAGGATTTAAAAACGAAAAATTGAGTATTCAGGGAAAAATCAATTACTTCTATATTGAGAATTACATCATTGGCAGGGTTTTAAGTATGGGAAGCCCAATGAATTACCAATCAGTTGGAGTGAAAGGCTATACTTCACTGGATTATGCAACCCTTTTGAATATGTCTGTGAATGTAAGTTATGATATTCTAGAGCATCTGCACTGGAAAGGGACACTTACTTATGCGCGTGGAATGGATGATCAGGGAGGAAACCTGCCTTTCATTCGTCCGCTCAGCTACCAGAGCTCACTTCATTTTATGCACAAGAGTTTTGGTATCCAGACTTCTGTAAATGGTGATTTTGAGCAGATCAATTACAGTCCGGAGTATGGGGAAGACCTGACGTCTGCTTATACGATCTGGAATATATCAGCGGATTATAGTTTTAAAATAAATAAAGTAGGTACTACTGTTCAGCTCGGGGCAGAGAACCTGCTAAATGAATATTACAGCACTTATGCGGACTGGGGAAATATCCCGAGAATGGGACGCAATATTTTCACGTCTTTAAAATTCAACTTCTAACAAAATGAGAAAAGTTTTTAGTATCACAATGATAATACTGCTGCTGCTGGTTTCTTTCCAGCAGGCACTCATTATTGTGCACTTTAAACTCAATCAGCAGCGTATTGAACGGGAGTTTTGTGTCAACCAGGCCAGGCCGGAAATGCAGTGCCATGGTAAATGTCATTTGAAGAAAGAATTAGAAAAATCAGATACCGGCGATTCGGAGCTTACCAGTATTGGAAAGAAAATTGACATCGCTTTGACTTCCTATTTACAATTCACGGTTCCTGTTTTAAAAGCCATAAATTCTAACAAAATAATGATTTATAAACAAATTGCACTATTAGAACCGTGTGTTGAAATTTTTGTACCGCCTCCTATTTTTGTTTGCTCATCTCAATTAATAAAATAGAAATACAAATTTTAAATAAAATAGAAATGCAAAATTTAAAAAAATACCTTTTATTATCCATTGCCTCATTGGCATTCGTATCGTGTTCAAGTGATGACGATAATCCGGCATCAAACAATGTAACGCTGGAATTCAATAATACTTTCAAGAATAACACTATTGTTTTGGGTAATGCTGCTTCGACATCAGCAACAGCAAATACATCCGCTGCCGGACAGGTGCATCATTTCTCAGAACTGAAATATGTGATCAGCAACATCCGTCTTGTAAAAGATAACGGGGACGAAGTGCCGTACAATGTAAATGATCTGGATAAAGGAGCAACGGTAATCGATCAGGCCAAAACAGCGACACTTAGTTATGTTTTGAGCAACGTGCCTTCTGCCACTTACAAGCAGATTAAATTTGGTTTGGGGATCAAACCGGAGCAAAATACATTAGACCAGGTAAGGTTTCCTAATTTCTATGCGGCAGCCGGGGCCAACGATACAGAGATGATGTGGGAATGGGGAAGCGGTTACCGTTTTACAAAAGTGGAAGGGTTTTATGATACCGATAATAAAGTAATGTCTATCCACACTGGAAGCACGGTGGAAGGGACTGCGCCAAACTACACCCAAGGGGTGAATGCCTACAGGGATATTACCCTGAACCTGACAACAAATGCAGTTGTGGGCAGCAAAGCGCCGAGAATCAAAATTAAGGCTGATTTTGATAAATTGTTGAGCGGAAAAGCCAATACCATTAATTTGTCAACCGGAACAGGAATGAGTGACAATGCAACGCCAAATATTCATACTGCTGCCCAAATGGTAAAGTTTGTGGATAATCTGGCAGGAAACGGATCAAGTGATATCTCAGGGATGTTTTCTGTGACAAGAGTAGAGAACTAAATTCATAGGACAGGACCGTCTGGATTTTTTAAAGCCCGGCGGTTCTGTTTTTAAATTCATTTGTAATGAAAAAAATAATTGCTATCCTATTGCTCTTAGTCTTGTTTGCATCCTGCAGCAATGACGATGCTGATATGGTTTTGATTGATAATCCTGAAGTTCCGCTTAGTATTCCAACCGGATTTCCAGAGCTTAATGCTTTTGTAAGCCAAAACAGGCCCACTAAATACGGCGTGGAATTGGGAGAAAAATTGTTTTCGGAAAAAAGGTTCAGTGCCGATAATACCATTTCCTGTTCTACTTGTCATATCCAGGCCAATGCCTTTACGGACCATAATGCGCAGGCTGTTGGTATTCAAGGAAGGGTAGGGCTTCGCAATACGCCATCTCTTCAAAATCTGGCTTTTCTGAAATTTTATAATTGGGACGGAAGCAAACTCCAGCTTGAAACCCAGCCCCTGGTTCCCATCATTACCCACGAAGAAATGGACTCATCGATTCTGGAGGTCATAGGTAAAATTAAAGAAGATGTATCTTATAAAGATTTGTTTGCAAAAGCTTTTGGGGATGCCAATATTACACCCGATAGGATCTATAAAAGTATTGCCCAGTTTGAGTATACCTTGATTTCTGCCGGCAGCAAATACGACAAGGTAAAACAAAACTCGGCCTCTTTTACACAAAGTGAACTGCAGGGCTACCAAACTTTTCAGCAGAAATGCGCCAGCTGCCACGCTACGGAATTGTTTACCGACCAGAGCTTTAGAAATATTGGCTTTCCAATAAACACCAATACCAACGAGGCAGGGCGCGGAAGGGTGACCGGTATTGCTTCTGATTTTATGAGTTTTCGTGTTCCCACTTTACGGAATATTGAATATACGGCTCCTTATGGAAGTTTTGGGCAGTTTGCTGATTTAAGAGCTGTTTTGGATTATTTTGATGATGGTGTTCTGGATGCCGATAACCTTGATCCGATTTTTAAAGATAACGGCAGGCGGATTCCGCTAACCGAAGAACAAAAAAATAATTTAATGGCGTTTATGAAAACCTTGAGTGACAGTGCGTTTTTAGGACATTGAAATTAGTAAAATATTCAATTATGGGTTGTAGTTTACTTCTATGAAATAAGATATTTACTCTAAAATTCCTCTATTGTTACATTTCCAAAATCAAAATGTCTTCTACATCTATTGTATAATTTTTGATATAGTCAATGACTGACTTTTTGTAATTTTTATATTATATATCGTAACATTTTATTTAAAAATCATGTTCTAATTTGGAATAAATTTTTTTAGTCAATTTTTTCCTATAGCAAAAATGCGTGCCAATATTGAAAACCTGGAAAAAAAGGAAGATTAAGAAAATGTAAAAAGATTTTTTTTTAATGTGTTTTTTCTGAGTTATGTAGTAACTTTACAAACCCCTTATCAAGTTTGAGTATCATTTTGCAGTTTTAAAGTGGCATGACCTTTACTTTGGAATATTGTTTATCCAAAACAGCTTTCTATTTTATCGTTTAATGTAAATTTTAGTAAGATGGCATTTGAGAAACACAATTCAAAGCGGTTTATTTTCCTGGCCGATGACGACAGTGATGACAGGGAGTTCTTTGCTGATGCGGTCCTTGAAATTGAGCCCGATGTTATTTTAAAACAGGTCCCCGACGGCATGCATTTAATGGATGACCTATCGGCACTTTGCGATTCGGAGCTTCCTGAATTTATTTTCCTTGATATCAATATGCCGGGCAAATCGGGACTTGAATGCCTTGCCGAGATAAGAGGCAGCGAGGGAGAACTCAAAGAGGTAAATATTGTGATGCTCTCCACCAGCAGTGATCCTGCAATTATCCAGAAAGCATCTGAGCTCGGCGCTACCTTCTATGCAGTAAAGCCCTGCTGCTTTGAGAGTCTTAAATCTTTGCTCCAGGAAGTGCTTTCGATGGGTCTTGCCGGGACTCTCGGGGAAAAGAAAAGGTTTCTTTTGGTTTAGGTTCAGGCTTGGTTCTGCAAGACTTCGCAGTGATCGTCAATGGCATTTAATGCTGTGTTTTTGGAGCTTTTTCCCGCTATTCGTTGCAATCTTTTGTGCCCAGCCTCGGTACAAAAGGATTTCCACTGCACACGAGCGAAGCGAACTGGCGAAGCAATCGGGGCTAAAAATGAATTACTTAATAAACGTGTGCAGATGATACGATAGAAAACTTTAAAGATTTGAAGAACGGCTGTTTCTATGGGCCCTTTTAATGAAATTTACTGCCCGCTTCCTATTTTTATTGCTTATAGCATATCTTCCACTATTTGCTGAGCAGGTTTTTATAAATAACCCCGTCTTTTATAATCAGCAATAATGTTTTTTCATAGTCTTCCAGTATATTCAAATCAGTAAGAGGGTTTCCGTCTACCAAAAGGATATCGGCATAGGCCCCTTCTTCTATAACACCGAGTTTTTTGGGGTAGGGATTACGCGGGCCGCTCATGGCCAGCAGTTCGGCATTTGTAGAAGTTGCCATTTTTAATATTTCAAAAGGCTTGTACCAGCGCAGCAGCTTTACAAGATCACCTGCTCTTTTTGCCGAATGCTCGGGCTCGAAAAGACAATCGGTTCCAAAGGCAGTTTTAATGTTGTATTTTTTTGCAAAATTATAGGCGTTATCCGTACCGCTCATCATGGTCTGCTGTTTGATGCGGTTTGGCGAGCCATCAGCATAAAGGCTTTTGCCTTCATCTATAAAAGGCTGCAGGCTTAGCCATGCCTTTTTATCGGCCAGCATTCTGGCTGTCTGCTCATCAATAAGCTGGGCATGATCGATACAGCGTACCCCGGCGCGCAGTGCCGTTTGTATGGCCCTTGGCGTATAGGCGTGTACCGTAACATAGGTACCCCAGTTTTCGGCCGCGTCAACAGCGGCCTTCATTTCGGCTTCCGTAAATTGAGATACGTCTAGTGGATCGTAGGTGGAGGAAACCCCGCCGCCAGCGGCAAGTTTTATCTGAGTGGCGCCAAGGCGAAGCTGCTCCCGCACGCGTTTTAGCACCTGGTCTGCACCATCGGCTATTACGCCAAAATTATTGCGTTCGGTAAAATCAAGACCGGCGGCCAGATCCCTTGGAACAGCATTGGGAAGAAGGAAATCCCCATGGCCGCCGGTCTGGGAAATCATCGCCCCTGATGGATAAATACGAGGACCAATTATCAAACCCCTGTCTATTGCTTTTTGCAGGCCCCCTGCAGGACCGGCAAGGTCCCTGAAAGTGGTAAAGCCCTGCATGAGGTCTTTTTCTGCTGATTTAATTGCATTTGCCGTAATGTACTCGATATCGCTGTTCATCAGCTCTGTAATGCCCATGGATTCCATCATGATATGGGTATGGGCATCAATAAGGCCCGGCATCAGAAACTTTCCCCTGCCATCAATAATTGTTGTGTTTTCGTTTGTTTCGGATGGGATTGGGGTGGTAGAAATTTTGCTGATCAGGTTATTTAGAATCAAAATATTCCCGGTGATTGTTTTCTCGTCCCGGCCATTGAAAATCTGGACGTTTTTGATCAGGATCGTTTTTTGGGACATTGCACAGAATGAACTCATTAAAACTGCAATGGTTACTAATTTTAATTTCATGGGATTGATCTTTAGAAGAGCGGTTATACATTTCAAGCACTAAGATAGTGAATATTGTATTATATGTTTTGATTTGCCCTGGGGTTCAGCACAATAAAACAAGAATTTAAAATTGGGGCGTGCCTTGAGGATTCTCGAAAGCTGGCTGCCCATTATAAATGGGATCGAAAAACCGGATTTATCAATTAGGGAATCAGCCGTTTATTTTCTCCATATGGTACCGGGAGAGCCATCTTTCCATTTTCTGGAGTAGCTGGATTTCCTTCGGGTCTCCCGTGGGGTCTGAAAGCCCTGTGACGGTGCGGCTGTAGTTGAATTTCCCGTCTTCAAAGCGGCAGGTAAATTTTGGCGGCTCATTGTGGGTGACTATCCAGCTGTCTTCGGATGTTTTTTTTATTTCGAACTTTTTCATACTCTTTGATGAGCAATAAATTGTACCGGCTCATTACGCTTCAAACTAAATTTAGAATGTTTTAAAGCTCCAAAATTTCTGCAAAGATAAGGCAATATTAAAACCGATTTCAAATCTCTTTGCTGAATTTCTTTTACATCCACCCTTAACCAATAGTTGATATTGCAGCGTTGTCTGGCATTTTTCCTTAAAGGTCCGGGATTTAGGAAAAAACCCGCCCAATACAAAAAATGCATCAGGCGGGGTGTCCATAAACATAATCTTCCATTTTATGTTTACTCAAGGTTATCTAAGGGGCTGTAAGGCTCTATTTGGATTGTTCTTAAAGGCTTTGTACTGCAAACTATTTAAAAGGATGTGCATCTCAAGGTCAAAGGTGTAGTTTCCTGATTAGTTATGGTTACAGTCTGCCGGTGTAATATTGCAGAATTCGCATATTTGGGTTATGTAGTGTGGCAATGCAAGATATTTAAAAAAGAATAAAAATGCAGCATAATGCCCAAAAATAAGCGCGCGGTTCGGCATCGGGGCTAATTGCAAGGGCTGTCAATGTTGTTTTGCTGTAATCTACAGTATAAGAACTTATCGGATTAATTTTAACCCAACTACAACTAATAGAATATAACACATAATTTTTGCTGCCTTCTTTGTGTTCCGATTCGCATGCTGTGCTTATCGGTACATCTTATTTTACCGAACAGAATGTGCTGCGATTATGCCCTATAATTTTTTCTGCAATTTGAACTTTATTTATCTTGTCCCAATGGGAATATAGATGTTGAATTTCGCACCGGAATTAAGACTTCCTTCAGCGGTTATAAGCCCATCGTGATTATCAATTATTTTTTTTACAATGGAAAGTCCTATTCCCGTTCCTTCATAATGATCTTTTGTATGCAATCTTTGAAATACCTCGAATATTTTTTCAGCGTGCTTTTGTTCAAACCCAATTCCGTTATCTTCAAAAGTGAGAACATGATATTGAAGATCAGAATTGAGAAATTTATGATCACCATTAAAAACAGTACCTCTCAAGGATATCTCAGGGCTGATATTTGTTCTTTTAAATTTTAATGAATTGGAAATTAAATTATATAATAACTGTTTGAACTGATAAGGAATTACTTTGACATTTATTGCAGCATCAATATTTATGGAGGCATTATGCTGCAATAACTCCTCTGAGATTTCCTCTGAGATTTCCTGCATTACTATTTCAAGATCGACGTGCTCAAATGTTTTTTCAGGATTGCTCGTCCTGGAGTACGCCAGAAGATCATTGATCAGGTTTTGCATTCTTTCGGCAGATTTGCGCATCCTTTCAAAATAATTAAGACCTGCACTTGAAAGGTTTTTGGATTCGCTCTTTGCAATCAGGTGGCAAAAAGTCTGTATTTTTCTAAGCGGCTCCTGAAGGTCATGACTCGAAATGTAGGCAAAAGTCTGGAGTTCCTTATTCATACTTTCAAGTTCCAGATTTTTTTGAATCAGCTCAAGGGTCCGCTGCTCAACGCGATTTTCAAGCTCATCTGTAAATGACCTTTGCTGCTGGATATCGGTACTTGTGCCTACCCACATTTGAATATTTCCCAGCTCATCACGCTGCGGTATAGCCCTGCTTAGCTGCCAGCGGTACTGACCATGAGCATTTCGAAAGCGGTGCTCCAATATAAAATCAGTTCCATCCTTTACTGCTTTTGTCCATGCGTCAATATTAGCCTGTCTGTCCTCGGGATGCACAATCTGAATCCATCCATCAGTTGCTACCTGCTCAGGATTGAGTCCGGAATAATCGTATACCGATTTATTGAAATAGTTCAAATTTCCTTCTTTGTCGCTGGTCCATACATGCTGTGCCATTGAGTCGGCAAGCATCCTGAACTTCTGTTCGCTTTTATATAAATTATCCTGCTTTAGTTTAACATCTGTAATATCCTGCACTGTTCCTATCGTATATGCAGGTGCGCCAAGGGAGTCATAAAATACTTTTCCCTTGCTTTCGATCCAATGAACGGATTTATCTGGCCAGATAATCCTGCCGGTAAAGTATAAAATTCCTGTTTCCCGTGCTTGCTTGTGGGCGAGATTTCTTTTTTCCATATCATCGGGATGAATCTGCTGCCTGGTTTTTGCCAATGTAAAATCCTTGGTGACCTTACCGGTAAATATTTGTGAGAAACGTGGAGAAGTTTCTATTTGACCGGACTTCATGTCCAGTTCCCATGTTCCTAATTCACTGGCATCAATAACCACATCCAGCTTTTCGCGACTTAGGGCACTTTCCTTTAAGGCTGCTGCGATTTGAATCTGGCCGTTTTTTTGCTCGGTAATGTTTGCCGTTACCCCGGACATACCGACGGTTCGGCCTTCCAGGTCCTGCACCGGCATGGCAGAGGCATGTATCCATCTTATACCGTCAGTGGAATTTATGCGGTAAACTGCATCATAAACGACGTTCTCTTCTACTGATTTTTTAAAGGCTTGCTGCACAGCTGGAAGATCGTCCTGAACAATCATTTTCAGAAATTCACTGTAGGTGAGAGTATCCTGGGCTTTTCTGCCAAAATTGATTTTGCACTGAAGCGAACAGTGTATCTCTCCGGTATTGAGGTTAAGTTCATAGGAGCCCAATTGTCCGGCTTCCAATGCCAGGCTTAAATGTTGTACTGCATGAGATGCCTTTTTTAAGGCTTTGTCCTTTTCATTGCTCTGGTAAACCTGCTGGGATATATCCTGCAGGGTCCCGTCAAGTCTGAGAGCTGAACCCTCGGCATTAAAGGTAGCCTTACCTTTGGCATGAACTGCCCTTTTCTGCATCGTGACAGGATGAACTATAGTGTAATGCAGGTCATATCTGCCCCCTGAATTAAAGTTAAGCGCTTCTGCAATGGCGTTTTGGACCATTTCTTTGTCGGTATCGAGTATGGCATCAATTGCATTTTGCAGATTTAGCTCATTCTCGTGAGGCAGGCCAAACCAGTCTTTCAGCCTGTTATTGGCAGTGAATTTTCCACTTGAAGGGGAGTAATCGTAGGTTCCAAGTTCCGCTGCCTCAATGGCAAATTCAAGCTGGTTGCGGCTTTCGCTCAGGGTTTCAACCAGTTTTACCTTTTCAGTTGTTTCAGTACAGGTCACAAATACTCCGGCAGGTGATCCTGTCTCGTCTATCACCGCACTGTGGCTGAATGTCCAGTAGACATCTTCCATTTTTCCGTTTCGGAATATAGGCAGCAATTGGTCTTCATTCCAGGATGATTCCTTTTTCTGCAGAACGTCCCCGATAAGAGGTCTTACGTATTCCCAAACCTCAGGCCATGCAGATTCTCCGGGCATTCCCAGTATAGCGGGATGTTTTCCATCGTTTCCCAGAATAGGCCGGTATGCGTCGTTATAAAAGCATGTAAGTTCCTCTCCCCAGAACAAAAACATAGGAAACCGTGAGTTTAAAAGAATACTCAGGGTTGTTCGTAAGCTCTGCGGCCAACTTGCCGGATCCCCGACAGCAGAGAGTCTCCAGTCTTTCCTGCGTATAAAATCGCCCATCTCACCACCGCCCGATAGAAAAACTAAATTACTGTTCATGCTGTCTGAATTATTAAAACTTAGTGTTACTTTTTATATAAAAAATTTGAATGGGATACGGAATGCTCGTCCCAGTTAATGGACAGGACATATTCCAGGGAACTCTTAAGGTCATCAATTGACATTGATTTCTTTACATACAATGATGCCCCAAGCTCAAAACATTTACTTACCGTTTCAGCATTGTTAGTTGTTGATAGAATAACAACCGGCACATCTTTTAAATTTAGGTTTTGCTTTATTTCCTGCAAAACTTCGAATCCGTCTTTAACAGGCATATTTAAATCAAGGAAAATAACAGAAGGATTTGGAGGCGGATTCTCAAGCTGTAAAAGCATCTGGTCACCAAGTTCGAAAAGACTTATGCTTTCGCCAATTTGTTGGGTGACTTCCTCAAAAAACATTCTGTCATCTGGATCATCATCCACGTAGAATATTGTAGTATATGTTTCTAATACCATAAAGTTAAGTTAAGCTGGCAAATATAGAGGTTTTGATTCGAAGAAGCATTTCATAAGTTTTATTTTTCAGCCCATTAGGATATTTATATTTATAAATTACCCGAAAAATTTAATTTAGTGTTTTTGTCCAGCGATTATCAATGAAATGGATGTTGTTTTTCAGCAGTTTTAAAATTAAAACTCCATGGCTGATCTCAAAAACAGCACTTTAATGTACAAGATTAATATTATTATTATTATTATTATTATTGGTTATGAGACTGTGAGAAGTAGACGATCCAGGCTAAAAAAATTGCACTATTAATGCAAAAAAAATTTGATGTAAAGTTAAGCTTTTGTAGATTTATCAAATGAAATTCAAAAACATTTTCCATATTGATAATGACCCCGATGATACTGAATTCTTTTTTGCCGCTGCACTTGAGGCTGGCGGCAATGTAAGTGTCGATATTTTTTTTGATGCGCCCAGGGCCTTGGAAAAACTAACCAATATGCCAATCCTTCCGGATGCTATCTTTTTAGATCTCAATATGCCTGTTATGGATGGTTTCGAGTTCCTCAAGCAGATAAAAAGCCGTTCAGTCCTTGAGCATATATCGGTAATTATATTATCAACTTCATCGCAACAGGAAACTATGGATGCTGCAAAAAAGATGGGCGCAGAAGGTTTTATCACCAAACCCTCAGATTATTACCAGCTGGTAAAAATATTAAAATCATATTTATAAAACGTATCACTGAGAGCTTTAAAACAGCAATGGCAATTGGTATTATCAATAGTAATAATGGCCCACGATTTTATACAATATCCTATTCCCTGCTATTAAAGGTTCTTCTATACGTGGACAAACTAAAGGTAAAGCGTATGAAATCGGCGTACAGCTGCACATTCTATAGGGCTAGGTATATAACTTTTTTAAAATAAGGGTATGATTGCATCCCGGTTTAAAATTAATTGGATATCAGTATTCCGGGGTGCCGGAATTCTTTGGGCAGGTCTTAATGGACTTTAGATTTTCTGCAAACCTGTCAGCCGTTTATTTTCTCCATATGGTACCGGGAGAGCCATTTTTCCATTTTCTGGAGCAGCTCGATTTCCTTCGGGTCGCCCGTAGGGTCTGAAAGCCCTGTGATGGTACGGCTGTAATTGAATTTTTTGTCTTCAAAGCGGCAGGTGAATTTTGGAAGCTCATTGTGGGTGACCATCCAGATCTCGGGTGCTATTTTTTTTATGTCAAACTTTTTCATATCTCATACCGCTTCAAAACGGCAGCTTTAAATCCAATGCAAAAAAACAAAATTAGCGGTTTTATTTTTATTGCCGCACGCTTTGATGTTTTCTCAGCAGGGTTTGAAGTGCTGAGCTCTTTATAATGCTGTTTTTTTGGAGCTTTTTCCCGCTATCCGTTACAATCTTTTGTGCCGAACCCCGGCACAAAAGGATTTCCACTGCACACGAGCAAAGCGAACTGGCGAAGCAATCGGGGCTAGGGAAGTTGAATCCGTTTTTTAGTGGTCTCCATTTTAATTTAGAGTATTTACTTCTTGGGGTCTTTTGCTTATCTATTTCTTTTGGGAAATATACATTCGATTGCTAATTAAAGATATGATTAAAATGAAGATTTTAATTGCCCAGTTTGTGGTCGTGTTTTTCCATATTGAGAAAAGGACGGAAGGGAATGAAAAAAAAGACCTTACTTCAATTAGCAGCTAAAAGTTGGCTTACGAAATTGCATCTACAATAACCTCCAAAGTCATTGATTGTGGAGGTTTTTTATGCACAGGTAGTTTAACACCTAAAGGCTACAGTACTTCTTTGCGAATTTTCTAATTCTTAAGCAGCGCCACGATTTTTTCACAAAACCTAAAGGAAAAGTATGAATCCATAAAGTTATTGCTAATGTAGTTTAATTATTAAGTATTAATACGTATTATTGTAAAATAAAACTAAGTATTTTTTAACCAAACCCTTTTTTTTAACCTTCAGTATTCATTTTAAAACATACTGAAAACATCCTAATTTTATGAAACTAAAATGTATAGCATTAATACTTTTACCGCTGCTTGGATTTTCGCAGCAAAACAATCCGGCACCGGCAGACTCTGTAAAAACATCCAATGTCTTTATGCTGGGAGAAGTGATCGTTACCAGTCATCAGAATAAGGATACCTTAAACAGGGTAACTTCAAAAGCAATGGAATCACAGAATAAAATGGATGTTTCCAGAGCCTTAAATATGCTCCCGGGAGTTACCCTAACAGCCTCAGGACCAAGAAATGAATCTATGGTTTCTATTCGTGGTTTTGATTTGAGGCAGGTTCCGGTTTATATGGACGGGATTCCAGTTTATGTGCCTTATGACGGTTATGTTGATTTAGCCCGTTTTACCACTTTTGATTTGGCAGCTATTGATGTTTCAAAAGGATTTTCGTCAGTGCTTTACGGGCCCAATTCACTGGGCGGTGCCATTAATCTTATATCCAGAAAACCTTCAAAGAAATTAGAATATGACGGTTCACTTGGAATGATTAACAGCAATGGTTATAAAGGAAATATCAATATAGGTTCTAATCTGGGCAAATTTTACCTTCAGGGTGGATTTTCTTATTTAGACCGAAATTCAACCAGAATGTCATCGGGTTTTGCTGCGATGAAAAATGAAGATGGTGGCGAAAGGGATAATTCATACCGCACAGATCAAAAAATAAGTTTCAAAATTGGATGGACCCCAAATAAAAAAAGTGAGTATGCTTTAGGCTATATCAACCAGCAGGGAGAAAAAGGAAACCCTGTTTACGGGGGCAGTGATACCAAAAATTCGCTTTTAAACAACCCGCGCTTTTGGCAGTGGCCGGTTTGGAATAAAGAAAGTTACTACTTCATTTCCAATTCTAGTCTGGATGCTAAAAATAGTTTAAAGACAAGAATATATTATGACAAATTTAAAAATACGCTCAATAGTTATGACGACAAAACATATTCTACACAGACAAAGGGATATGCTTTTCAGAGTCTTTACGACGACTATACGTATGGAGGAAATGTAGAATACAATACGCAGTTACTGCCAAAAAATGATTTCAAAATTGCCGTGCATTTTAAAGAAGATGTTCACCGCGAAAACAATCTGGGTGAACCAGTGCGTCATTTTATTGACAACACTATACTTGTCGGAATTGAAGATGTATTTAAAATTTCTGATAAATTAACTGTAATTCCAGGAGCGAGTTACAACATCAGAAAAAATATTCAGGCCCAGGATTATGCCAGCGCTACCAAAACAATTTCTAATTATCCCGATGCTGATGCAAGTGATGCTTATAATGCGCAGGTTGGGGTATTTTATCAATTAAATCAAGATCAAAAGTTAGGGGCAACCGTTTCGCAGAAAACCAGATTTGCTACAATCAAAGACCGTTATTCCTATAGAATGGGAACTGCTATTCCAAATCCGGATTTAAAACCCGAAACAGCATTAAACTACGAGGTAAATTATACAAGCAGATTTTTTGAAAAACTAACTTTCCAGACTGCCTTATTTTACAGTACCATTACTGATGCGATTTTAAGTGTAAGTAACGTGCAGCCTGGAAAATCACAGATGCAGAATTTTGGTAAAGCCGAGTATAGAGGTATTGAAGCGCAGGCAGATTATTCTATTTTGCAAAATCTTTCCCTTAATGTAAATTATACTTATATTGAAAGAAAGAATATTACCAGCCCGGCGATTCATTTTACTGATGTACCTAATACAAAAGTGATGGGGACATTAGAGTACCAGCCAATTAAAGTTTTAAGATTAATTGCCAATGCAGAATTTAATTCATCCAGATACAGTACCAGTTATGGAACAGCAGTTCCGGACTACACCCTTTTAAATTTATACGCTTCGGGTAAAATATTAAAAAACTTTAGCCTTGATGCTGGATTAAATAATATATTCGATAGAAATTATAGCCTTGTTGAAGGTTTTCCAGAAGAAGGACGTAATTTCTTTGTCACGCTGCGTTTTTTTAATTAAATTTTGATGATATAGGATCTAATGAAAGATAAAGCCATATCAAATTCATAAAGTAATCGGGAATGGAAATACAATCTCATTATAAAAAACTCACTCTGTTATTAGTGCTGGTGACCGCAGTTACATTAATTGCGGCCACTGGTACAGATCCTGTTTATACAGATCCATACAAACTGGAGTATCCGGATTATTTTGGAAACAGAATCAGTATTCCCGAAAATAACCCCACCACGAAACAAGGCGTTTATCTTGGCAGGATGTTATTTTATGAAACCAAGCTGTCTTCGAGCAAAACAATTTCCTGCGGCAGCTGTCATCAGCAGAAATTGGCCTTTACTGACGGAAAAATATTTAGTTCGGGAATAAAGGATATGCCGACCAAACGTAACTCTATGTCTCTGGCTAACCTTCTTTGGGTGAGGAACTTTTTTTGGGACGGCAGGGCCAAAGGGTTAGAGGCTCAGGCAAAAGTCCCGCTCAGTGATCCCCACGAAATGGGAAATTATCTGGACAAAGCAGTAAAAGATCTTCAAAAGACGAAATTATATCCCGATCTTTTTAAAGAAGCTTTTGGAACGCCGGAAGTGACATCAGACCGGATTGCAATGGCTATTGCGCAGTTTGAACGCACGCTGATTTCTGCCAATTCCCCTTATGATAAATATCTTAAGGGGAAATACAAACCTACAGCGCAGGAATTAAATGGAATGGAAATGTTTATGAATTCAGCTGATGCGGGCAAAAACATCAGGGGAGCGAGCTGCGCCCAGTGTCATGGAACCCCTAAAATGTATATGGAATTATTTCATAACAATGGCCTTGACAGCATCCCAAAAGATTTAGGGCGTGAAGAAATTACCGGAATGCCCAATGACAGGGGAAGGTTTCGGGTGGTAACGCTTCGCAATATTGCACTTACAGCCCCTTACATGCACGACGGAAGATTCAAAAACCTGGAAGAGGTACTCAATCACTACAATGAGCACATCCAGCCAAGCAGGACCCTCAGTGTATCCTTGCAAAACAGGCCTAACAATGTTGGAGGAAAAAATCTGGGGCTCACGGCAAATGAAAAATCAGATATTATTAGTTTTCTGAAGATGCTGACGGATTCAACGTTTATAAATAATCCAAAGTTTTCTGACCCGCATTTAAGCCGAAAATAAATATCGTAATTTTATAGAACTTACAGATTAACAATTCAAATAACAAAAAATGAAAAAATACCATATATCACTTGTCATTTTAGTCTGCTTATTTTTAAGTACATCATTTCAAAACCTATTGGCTCAAACTGCTGTCAAGCAGGCGGTAGTTAAAGTGGAAGGCGAGGTTTTAAAGCCGTTGTCGCTGAGTATTTCAGATTTGTCCAAGATGAAACGCGCAGATGCCAGCATGAAAGATCGTGATGGGAATTTGCAGCATTACTCAGGAGTACCTGTTTTCGAAATACTCAAGCAGGCCGGAGTTACGGTTGGAAAAGAATTGAAGGGCGAAAATCTGACCAAGTATATGCTGGTCAGATGCAGCGATGGCTACGAGGTGGTTTTCTCTTTAGCAGAACTGGATCCAAGTTTTACTAGCCGGGTTATTATCCTGGCTGACTCAAAAGATGGAAAACCTTTAGCAGATGGTATTGGGCCTTTCCGCTTGGTTGTTCCTGATGAAAATAAACCCGCCAGATCTGCCCATGAGGTGACAAATTTAATTATTAGGTTTGCGAAAGATTAATAGGAGCTTACAATTAGATTACCGCATATCGCGATATACCGCATTTTGTATATAATGTAAATAGAACAACAGTATTGCCTTCAAATTCTCGAAAGCGGGCTGCAAAATATCAAATGGAATCTAAACAATCAATAATGAAGTAGGGAATCAGCTGTTTATTTTGTCCATATGGTAGAGGGACAGCCATTTTTCCATTTTCTGGAGCAGCTGGATTTCCTTCAGTTCGCCTGTGGGATCTGAAAGCCCTGTGATGGTCCTTTTGTAATTGAATTTTTTGTCTTCAAAGCGGCAGGTAAATTTTGGCAGTTCATTGTGGGAAACCATCCAGATCTCGGGGTCAATTTTTTTTATGTCAAACTTTTTCATATCTCATCTCCGTTGAGCCTGCGGCAGCTTTAAATCTACTTTGAAAAAGCAAAATTAAAGGTTTTATTTTTATTGCAGTACGTTTTTGTGTTAAGTCAGCATGGTTTGGTGTGCTGTGGGGCTTTATTTTATTTTCAGGTGGTTATAAGATTGGTTATCGTAAAATATAGTATGGATATTTTATTAATTTCTTTTTGGAGCTGTTCCCGCTATACGTTGCAATCTTTTGTGCCGAACCCCGCCACAAAAGGATTTCCACTTCTATCGGGGCTAGGGTAGCATCGCATAACGTTCTGCGATTACAGAGGGTTTTGCACTAAACAAAGCTCAAATATTGGATGCTGTGTTAAAAATCCGATAGCATCGGCGTTATCACAATCATAATAAAAAATAAGGTATATTTATAAAAATAAATAATTTGTACTAATGATCACATGTATCTATCGAGATTTACGTGGTCTTGTGTAGTTTTACCACAAATACAGATAAGTTAGCGCTCATTGTACAAGCGACACACACAAACCAATGAAGTATAAAAAAATGCAGCCTCACATAGCCTTAAAACCCTTTATTGATTTCTATTGGGAACTCAAAGCAGGCGAAGTTGAAAAACAATGGGAACGTGTTTTTCCCGATGGTTGTGCGGGTATTCTAATGAATTTGGGAAATACCTGCCTCACGGACAATGGCGCAGCTGTATTGGAATTTGGAAAAACCTATGTAGTTGGGGCAATGACTTCGTTTAAAGACAGCTTTATTGATAATGATACCCATTTAATAGGGGCGTGTTTAAAACCTGCAACTTTTGCCAATTTTTATAGTTATGATCCGCAAAATGACCTGACCAATCATACCGTTGAATTTGAAAAATCTAATTCATTTAATCTGGATAAAACACTTCAAGATCCATTGGGTTATTTTGACCATTTTTACAATGAAAGATTAAAAACCAAAACCAATCCATTACAGCCTGTTATTGATGATATACATGCAAATAACGGGAAAATCAGCATTTACGAACTCTCAAAAAGGCATTGCACAACGGTAAGACAATTGGAGCGGAATTTCAAAAAACTTGTCGGATTTTCACCAAAAGAATATACAAACATTATTCGGTTTCAGAACGCTTTGGGTTTAATCAAAAAATCAGATCCAAACCGCAGCCTGCTGGATATTGCATTTGAATGCGGCTATTATGACCATTCGCATCTGAGCAATGAAATCAGGCGAAATACCGGACTTTCTCCATCATTGCTTTAATTTGTCGCATTTTTACAAAGTGCAGCTGCTTTTTGAAAAGTAATTTTGCGCAGACATTAAAATTTAAAACCCATGCGAAAAACAGCACTTTTTATTGCAATGAGCCTGGATGGTTACATTGCAAAACCCAATGACGACCTTGGTTTTTTAAAACTTGTAGAAAAAGAAGGGGAAGATTATGGTTATGCAGCATTCACCGGTACAATCGACACCGTAATTATTGGAAGAAGAACCTATGATTACGTGCTCAAGGAAATCGGCCCGTCTTTTTATGACAACGGAAAACGGGATGTGTATGTCATTACAAGGACTCAAAGGCCGCCGGTAGGCAGAACCATTTTCTACAAGGGAAACATACCTGAACTCATCAAAAAACTAAAGTCCGGGAAAGGAAAAAACATTTATTGTGACGGTGGGGCAGAGGTAATAAACGAACTGCTCAGACACGATTTAATAGACGAGTTTATAATATCGGTTGTCCCCATTTTGCTAGGCGATGGGACAAGACTTTTTAAAGACGGCAGGCCTGAACAGCTGCTGGAATTTATAAAGGCCAAAATATTTGACACAGGACTCGCGCAACTGTATTACAAACGCAAAAGTTGAAGCACGTTAATCCCGGGATGCTGTAAAAAACCGTCATTGATGACGGTTTTTTTATGGGCATCAAATCTCATAGATTAAAATTTTCGCTGGGATGGTTTGGTATTGCCAGGTGCACTCTGATCAGTCTCATCCCTGGTTAGTTCATCTTCTTTTAGCTCCTGGTTGCCAAGCTGCCCAATTTCGAATTCCCTCTCAACAGGATTCTCCTTTTCGGGCGCTATGGTCTCAAAGGGATCGCTTTCAGTCTCATTGCTCTTTTGAGAATCAATATCAGTTTCAAAACCCCTTTGAAGGGTCATTCTCTATGAGGTCCTTTTCTATGTCCTTGCCCGTTATGTCTTTGGGGTCGCTTTGGGGTTCCTTATAAGGGTGCTGCGGGTCATGGGGGCTGGGTGTTTTTGGCTGTGGTTTTTGGGTCTTTGATTTGGTTTTGGGAATTACGGTGGTGCTGATCGTTATTTTGCTAGACAGTGCTGATCACTAGTTTTTGGGTTTAATATTATTTTTAGGAGCTATTCCCGCTATCCGTTGCAATCTTTTGTGCCGAACACCGGCACAAAAGGATTTCCACTGCTATCGGGGCTCATATCTTTACATTATTATATCAAAATCTTATCTTTGGATATAAACTATTGATAAACAGAACTAAGTTGCAAAATTCTATCGGGGCGAAATACATCATTGATGATATTGTAAA